>Ga0209086_10003436_pt1 | contig 12065 bp, 5 predicted proteins | sample M_130207_XF_Meta_FD_187312 | JGI IMG/M metagenome (GOLD analysis project Ga0209086, IMG submission 187312) | Freshwater microbial communities from Lake Montjoie, Canada to study carbon cycling - M_130207_XF_MetaG (SPAdes) (version 2) | ecosystem: Environmental > Aquatic > Freshwater > Lake...
TAACGCCGTCGAATACTTCGTCAGCTACTTCGACTATTACCAGCCGGAAGCCTACATCCCGCGCACCGACACCTTTATCGAGAAGGATTCCAGCATCAACGAGGAGATCGAGCGCCTGCGGCTCTCCACCATGAGCTCGCTGTTCTCGAGGCGCGACGTGATCGTCATCGCCAGCGTCTCCTGCATCTACGGCATCGGCAGCCGGGAGGATTACGCCGCCATGGTGCTGCCGATCTGCGCCGGCAGCGGCACCTCCCGCGAGCAGCTGCTCTCCCGCCTGGTGGACATGCAATATGCGCGCAATGACATCGCCTTCGAGCGCGGCCAGTTCCGGGTGCGGGGCGACACGGTGGAGATCTGCCCGGCCGGCCGGGAGGACGCCCTGCGGGTGGAGTTTTTCGGGGAGGACATCGAGCGCATCACCCGGTTCGAGCCGCTCACGGGCAAAAAAATCGAGTCGCTGGTCGCCGAAACCATTTTCCCCGCCAAACAGTTTGTCACCACCGGCGACAAGCTGAAAAACGCCATCCTGGGCATCCGCGAGGAGCTCCGCGAACGGATCGTTTTCTTCGAGCGCCACGGCAAACTGCTGGAGGCGCAGCGCATCAAGATGCGGACGGAATACGACTTGGAAATGATGGAGGAGATGGGGTTCTGCTCGGGCATCGAAAACTATTCGCGCCACATCGCCGCGCGCAGGCCCGGCTCCCAGCCCAACACGCTGTTCGACTTCTTCCCCCGGGATTTCCTCCTGGTGCTGGACGAATCGCACGTGACCGTCCCCCAGATTGGCGGGATGTACGAGGGCGACCGCTCGCGCAAGACGGTGCTGGTGGACCACGGCTTCCGCCTGCCCAGCGCGCTGGACAACCGGCCGATGAACTTCCTCGAATTCCAGTCCATGCAAAACCAGACCCTCTACGTGAGCGCCACGCCGGCCCCGCGCGAGATCGAATGGTCCCGGCAAAGTGCCGGAAATACCCCGGGAACAGCCCGCGCCCCCGGCGCATCCGGAGCCCTGCCCCCCTCCTCTCTTCCCGGCGTTGTGGAGCTGGTCGTGCGCCCGACCGGACTGATCGATCCCCGGGTGACTATCAAGCCGCTCAAGGGCCAGATCGATGACTTGATGGAGGAAGTCCGCCGGCGCGGCGACCAGAAAGAGCGCACCCTGGTCACCACCCTGACCAAGCGCACGGCGGAGGAATTGACCGATTACCTGCGGGACATCGGCATCCGGGTGCAATACCTGCACAGCGACATCGACGCCATCGAGCGGGTGGAGATATTGCGCGCGCTGCGGAAAGGGGAGTTTGACGTGCTGGTGGGCATCAATCTGCTGCGCGAGGGGCTGGACCTGCCCGAGGTGTCGCTCGTGGCGATTCTGGATGCGGATAAAGAGGGTTTTCTGCGCAGCGAAACCAGCTTGATCCAGACCGCCGGCCGCGCCGCGCGCCATTTGAACGGCGAGGTGATCCTCTACGCCGATGTGATGACGGATAGCATCAAAAAATTCCTGGCCGTGACGGAATACCGCCGGAACCGCCAGATCGCCTACAACACGGAGCACGGCATCACCCCGCGCAGCGTCGTCCGCGCGGTCGAGGAAAGCCTGGCGGTGTACCGGACGACGCGCGAGGAAGCGGATGCCGTGCTGCACGACGCCAAAATGGACCTGGACGTGACCGAGACCCTGCGGGAGCTAGAGGGCGAGATGGTCGTGGCTGCCGAGGCGTTGCAGTTTGAAAAGGCCGCCCTGCTCCGCGACCAGATCAAGGAGCTCAAGCGTCTGGCCGATGGCGGGAAACCGGGGGACAAGCCGGTGAGTTACAAAAAATCAAAACGGGCGAGGCGATAATGATGACGACTTTGGCCTCACGAATGACTCCCAATTCTTCCGGACTCCATCCATCGCCTGACTGTAAAGCCGTTGACCCGTCCTGAGATCAATGCGGCCGGAAAAATCAACCGGAACCCTGTCGTCCAAATGAACCGCCACGGTGCCAAGAGGCAAGATCTGAGCCGGAACCATTCAGTTGAGTTGCAACGCCGGCCGGATCCAACAAGACAACTATAGCAGTTCAACTTAACTTTGGAACATCGGCAGGTAGGGCGGGCAGTCCCCTGCCCGCCGCGATTGCCAACCCACGCGTCCTAGTTTACCACGCCGGCGCGCACGGAGTGACGCGCCCTACCTGTTCCAAAGTTGACATGAACTGCCATATCCATGTGTGAACCCCTTGAAGAACTCCATCCGACGGCATTGCATTAGGATATCCTCACGGTGGGGTGATCATTTGGCGATCCCATTGGAGAAGGCATAAAAATAGCGCCAGGCCCCTATCCCCGCGCGCGAGCAAGCCCATGCTTCGTTCGGCGGGAGCAAGGGGTTCATTTCAATCTCGATTCTGAATTTAAGATGGGGATACAACGGCGAGGCGTCGCAACCTCACTCTTCCATGAAATGGAGGAGAGGGCGGGGAGAGGAGGCACTTTATCCGTTCGAAGGGCCGCGAGAGGCTGGACCACTTTGGAAGTCGGGTTTAATCACGGCATGAATCGGGCTCAGGTCTTGCCCCTTGGCGATTCATTCGGACGACATGCTTCCGGCTGAGAGCCTGTCTGAAAAAGGCAGCGGCGGGCAGGGGACTGCCCGCCCTACCTGCGTAAACGGGTCAAAGCATGTTTTTTGCATATTTCTCTCATTCGTGTTAATTCGTGTAATTCGTGTCTCAGTCTTTGTCTTGATAATGGGGTCCAGCGTCACGCTGGTGGCGTCGTGGTGGTAGGGCGCGTCACTCCGTGCGCGCCGCCCCGGGGGATAAGGTGACGTGGGTTGGCAATCGCGGCGGGCAGGGGACTGCCCGCCCTACCTGCCGATGTGCCAAGGTTCAGCTAAACTGCCATGGAAGGGCCTCCCTTGGAATTTTAAGCCCGAATCCCGAAGCGGGCCGTTCCGGAAAATGGTAGATGACAGCGCGCTGCGCCGTCTCCGCCCGCGCGGAGCGGGCGGAACCCATTGTGTCAGGTTTCACGCGCCATCCCACCCGTTCCGTCGCCTGTGGACCGGGACGGCGCTGCGCCCCATCCCTATCCCATTTTGGAATTCGGGTTTACAGCCCCGGCACCCAGAAACACCGCCCCCTCTCACCGTCAAACTGGGAGATCTCCCCGCCCGCCTGCGCCCCCGGGAGGCGTCAGGAGGCACCACCGGGCGTCCGGGCCTCCAGAAAGGCCTTCAATTCCGCGGCCGCACGCCCGCCGAAACCGGGGACCTCCGCCAGCTGCTCCCGCGTGGCCTGCTTGAGCCGCTGCACCGAGCCGAATTTTTTAAGGAGCGCTTTTTTGCGCTGCTCGCCGATGCCGGGAAATTCGTCCAGCACGCTCTCGGATATTTTTTTAAGCCGGAGCTGGGCATTGTAGGAATTGGCGACGCGATGGCATTCGTCGCGCAGACGCTGCAGCAGCTTCACCGCCGGATGATCCAGGCCCAGGCGCAGCGGCTCGCTGCGGCCGGGCAGATAAATCTCCTCGAACTCCTTGGCCAGCCCGATGGCCGGGATGCGTTCCAGCCCGAGTTTTTTCAATTCGGCGCAAGCCATGCCCAGCTGGCCTTTGCCGCCGTCGATCAGGATCAAGTCGGGCATCGGCTTGGACTCGCGCTTCAGCCGGCCGTAGCGGCGGCCGACCACCTCCGCCATGCTGGCAAAGTCGTCCTGCCCCTCCACCGTCTTGATCTTGAACCGGCGGTAGTTGGCGCGATCCGGCCGTCCGTTCTTAAAACTCACCAGCGACGCCACGGCGAACGTGCCGCTGATGTTCGAGATGTCAAACCCCTCGATCCGCTGGGGCGGCGCGGGCAGTCCCAGAATGGTCGCAAGCTCCACCAGATCGTTTTCCGGGTGGAGCGACAGCGGCAGCGTGTAGGGCACGCGGGCGAACTTGTCCGTTTTCTTCCAGGTGTCGTCCAGATCCCGGATGAGATCGCGCAGCTCGGCGGCGCGCTCGAACTGATGCGCGGCGGCGGCTTTCTTCATGTCCGCCTCAAGCTGGCCCTGCATCTCGCGGCATCGGCCGTCGAGAAAGTGGCAGGCGGCGGCGACCTGCTCGAGGTACTGCTCGCGCGTGACGTTGCCCACGCAGGGGGCGGTGCAGTGCTTGAGATGCCCGTAGAGGCAATGCTTGTAATCGGCCGGGCCGGGGGTGAACACGCGGCAGCCGCGCAGGTTGAATTGCTTCCGCGCGAGCGCCACGGCATTGCGCAGACCGACCGAATTCACAAACGGGCCAAAGTAGCGCGCGCCGTCCTCCTTTTTCATCCGGGTAAAGGTGAAGTGGGGGATGGGGTCGTTCAGGTTCACCTTGAGCATCAGGAATCGCTTGTCGTCCCGCAGGCTCACATTGAAACGCGGCTTGAACTCCTTGATCAGCTTGCTTTCCAGCAGCAGCGCCTCGGGCTCGCTGCGCACGACGTGGATATCAAAATCACAGATGGCCTCCACCAGCGCGTTGAATTTGAGGTCCCAGCCCTGGCGGCGGCGGGATTGGAAATACTGGCTGACGCGCTTGCGCAGATCGCGGGCCTTGCCCACATAGATGACCGTGCCGAAGCGGTCCTTGTGCAGATACACGCCGGGCTTGTGCGGCACGGCGCTCAATTTTTTACGGATGGCTTCGGAGACAGGCACGCGCTGAATTTCAGGCAAAGGCGCCCGGGGCGCAAAGAAATTCGGGGCGCGAAGGGAGCGAACCGGGCGAAAGTTGCGTCAGGGTTTTTTCTTCAGATGCCGGTGGACGAAGAAATAATAGAGGCCGCCCAGGGCCACCATCCCGCCCGCCAGCCAGAGGGTGATGCGATGATATTCCCCCTTCATCAGCGATTCGTCCTGGCCCATCTTCACCCCCAGCCAGCACAGCACCGCGCACCAGATCGCCGAGCCGATCAGCGTGTAGAGGGAATACTTGAGATAGCTCATCCGCACAATGCCCGCCGGGATGCCGATGAGATGCCGCACCACCGGAAGCAGCCGCGAAATGAAGATGCCCATGGACCCGTAATGCGCCGCCCATCGCTCTGCGCCCTCGATTTTGTCGGCGGAGAGGAAGGCATATTTGCCAAAGCGCACGAGCAGCGGCCGCCCCGCCAGCCGCGAGACCCAATACATCGCGGTGGCGCCCATCCAGGAACCGAGGGTGCCCGCCAGCACAATGCCCCAGAGCGACAGCGGAATCTGTTTGGTGTGGGCCAGGTGGGCGGCCGGGGGGATTACAATTTCGCTGGGCAGCGGAAAAAGAGAACTTTCCAACGCCATCATAAACGCAACGAGCAGATAGCCGCCCGACTGCAGCGCGTGCAAATACCAATCGTTCAGACTTTGGATGAGATGATGCATGAGGACGTGTTTATAGCCGGAAAACAGGGTGCAGGGACAGGATTAAATCCATTTCAGATTTTTAGCCCGAACTCCGAAGCGATCAACAATTTTGCGCGCTCTGCGAAAGCAGGAGCGGGGCAGCCCTGCGCACCAAGCTCCTCTTCTCCCCAGCCCTCTCCTCAATGGAAGAGATGAGGCAGTCGAACCGCGCCGCGTATATTACATGTTTGAGTAACGGCGGAGTCGGTTATGCAGTCAATTAAGCAACCGCGATAAATCGCGGTTGCTTAAATCGGGGGTTAATCATTTCAGGATGTAGAACTCCATCTGGTTGGTGGCCGTGTTCACCAGGTTGGTGGACAGATTGCCGCTGCCATTGTAGATGCCCGTCCGATTCGTCGGCCACCGGCTCAACGGCGTTGTCAGGTTCGTGCTCGACAGCAGTGTCCATGCGCCGAGCGGTGATCCGTTCGTCGCGTTCAACGTCAAGGTTGTGCCGTTGACGGTGATACCGGTGAATACAGGCGGGGTGGAACCGGGGTTATTGACAGTCACCGTCGTGGTGTTGGTGGCGGAATTCAGGCCGCTTGCCCCGGTCACCCAAACGCTGTAGGTGCCGCCCATCGCCAAGGTGGCACTACTTGAGACGGTGGGATTCTGAACATTGGAGATAAATCCATTGGGACCGGTCCAATTGTAGTTGGTCGCCCCAACCACGGTCGACGCCGTCAGGTTCAATGCGCTGCCCACGTTGACCGGGCCGTTGTTGCCGGCGGTCGGCGCCAGCGGGACGGTGTAGCGAATGGACGCGGGACCGAAGGCCGTTTCGACGCTGGCCCCGTTTCGTGCCTTGACTTGGAATGCGTTCGTGGTGCCGGGACTCAAGCCGATGACGGTGATTGTGCCCCAGGTGTTGGTGGCCTGCCAGACCGCACTGGCACCCAAGGCACCATTGGTCTGGACGTATAAAGCGGAGTTGGTTTCCTGAATGGCATAGAGCGTTGAGGCTGAATTACCGCCCCCGGCCCCAATCTGCACATTCAAAGAGTTCGTCGTGGCGCCATTCACCGTGGGGGCGGCGGGCACATTGGCCAGGGTCCAGAAGTTTTGTTCCGCAGACAAGCCGGTTCCGCCGGCGTTGATGGCAAAGGCCGCCCAGAAATATTGCACGTTGGGACTCAAGCCTGAAAGCTGGTTACAGGTCATCGCAACGGATGCGGAACCGTTGTAAGTGAGCACCACCTGGCCCGGGGCGCCGGAGCCGCCGGAAAGAGAATTCGTGTTATTATTAGCAACGCGGGCACCGCCGCCGCCGCCGCCAGGAGGAAGGGTCGGCGAAGAGCCGGGATTAGTTCCGGTGGCTCCGGTTCCGCCATTGCCACCACCCGGAACCGCCGCTGCGCCAATGGTTGAATTTGCGGCTGCGGAATTTCCGGCACTGCCAGTGCCACCACTTCCGCCGCCGCCGCCGCCTAGGGCGCCGGTCGTGGTGCTCCCGCTGCCGCCGGCATTTACCACATCGCCCAAGCTTCCAGTCGCAGTGCCCGCACCGCCAGCACCATGCGCACTGGCAGCACTTTGTAAAATACTACTTTGACCGCCCGCGCCACCCGCGGCGAGGATGGTGGATGAAGGAGAATTGACCGAGTTAAACCAGGAGTCGCCACCGGGGCCTGTGGCCTGGTCGGTGTTGACACTCACGCCACCAGCGCCCACGTTGATGTAATAGGTGGTTCCCGGAGTCACCGCGTAAGCATTCAATTTGGCATATGCACCGCCGGCACCGCCGCCCGCGTTCGCATTGTTGGTGGTAGTGGTGAAGGCGCCGTCACTGGCCCAACCGCCCGCGCCGCCGCCGCCCCAGCATTCCACTTGCACGCTTGTAACCCCGGCGGGACAAACCCAAGTGTAAGTGCCACCCGTGGTATAAGTAACCGTGCCCCTATTCGTCGTGGTGTAAACCCCGGTGCTGGTGCCATAGACGAACCCTTGATTCGTGATGGTCCCGCCGCCGTTCGTCACAATGTTACCGCTCAACGTCGCCGCGTTGGTGGTGATACTCGTGGCGGCAGACGCCGTCACCGTGGGGGCGGAAGGTATGCCCGTCCCCGTCACGGCAACATTAACCGTGGTCGTACCGTCGCTGAGCAGCGCCACATTACCGGAATAGGCCTCCATTGCCGGAGGAGCAAAGCGCACATAGATAGTGGTGCTGGCGACCGTGCCGCCCGACTGCGTCAGCGTCAGCCCTGAGCCGAAGCCCGAGCCGCTGCTGGTAGAAATTTGAAATCCCGACGGAGCGGAGATGGTAATGTTCGCCGTCAGGTTGGCGCCGGAAACGGTGAAGGTTTGGTTAGTGGAGGTCTGTCCGTAGATCACATTGCCAAACGGCAGGGTGACCGGGTTGCCGATCACGAAGATGGTGGGAACGGTCAGAGTGGTCGCCTGACTGCCCGAAAGCGACGACGCGGTGAAGTAGTTGGCGGTCAAATTGGTGCTGCCATCATAATTGTATTCATAGACCACAAAATAATAGGCCGAGCCGGCGGTCAGCCCAGACACGGCCACCGAACTGCCAGTGCCATCGTAAACGACATAACCCCCGGCCAGCGCGGCTCCGCTGCCGTAGGCGGCATTGGCGGCATACTGGGTGGCATTGGCTGGCGTGCCGCTCGGGGCGCTGCCAGCCTTGGCAATCACGAGATGGCGGTAACCGTCGCCGGGTGTCCAATTCACGGTCATGTTATTGTCGTTAACGCCGGAGAAATTCATGCCCGATGCAGATACCGTCGGGGCCGTCGAAAGGGTGTAGAAAGTGCCGACGGGGCTGTAGCCCGTGTTGCCTGTCAAGTTGGTTGCGTAGCCACGGTAATAAATCAACGTGGCGGGCGGCAGGCCGGTGCGGGTCTGGGTGAAGGTGCCGACGGCAGTGCCGCCTTCGGCCAAAGCATTGGCGGTGGGATTTGGGTTGATGTCCCAGACCGTGCCCCGCAATCCGAGGGCGCTACCGCCATTGTATGTAACCGTCGCCCCGAGGGTCGCCGAGGTGTTGGTAATCGCCGTGGCCGTCGGCGATTGCAAAACCGGGGTATTCGGCTTGAAGACGGCGACGACAAGGTTCATCTGCTGACTGCCAGTGATGAGAGCAGCAAAGGTGTCGGTAAAGGTGGCGTTTCCGCCCAGAGCCGAGAGGTAGCCCTGATTCACAGTTGCATAGGCATTAGCAGCGGACAAAAGATTCGATATGCCTCTGGTCGTGCTCGTGGTAAAGCCGCCACCACCATTGTTAGCGGAAATCAGGGCGCAGATTGCGGCGAAGCCCCCAACGGGAACCCCCGCCGTTGTCGGGGAGGTAATACTGTAGGGGGCGGCGGTGGCGGCGGTGTTGGTGGAAACGGTAATGGGATTGCTGTTCGTGTCAACGCCGGTGAGGGTGTATGCCGAGACATACTGCCGGTTGCCGCCATTGATGGTGCCTTGAATATAGCCGGCACCGGAATTAGGATTCCAGAGGTAATAAATCGAGGATCCAAGAAATTTTGTCGGTGAGTTTGAAACACTGGTCGAGCTGGCCATGGTCAAAGTTTGGGTAACCGTACCGCTGCCAGTTACCCAATTCAAGGGGACCGGGCCCAGGGCATTCACCAAACTATTGGTCGCGTTTTGACAGGTATTGACCACCAGCACGCCGGCTCCCGCAGAGACCGTGAAGTTAGTGCTGATGCTCCCCTGGGTGGAAGTTAATACATTGGTGGCAGAATCAAGGACGGTAATCTGCGCCTGCGCCTGCAGGCCGCCGAGCACGAGCAGGGCGCAGAGGGCGAATCGTATAAGGGATTTAATGAGTGTGGTTGACGACGTTTTCATGGATTCAAGATGGTGGCTGTGGTTAGCTGAGGGTAATGGGCGAGTCATGATTTTTTATGAGATAAAAACGTGCATTTGGAGACTTCCCCGAAAGCACTGAGTTGTTTGGTTAAGTTTTGGTTGAAGATAACCTCGCGGAAATCGGTAGGGACGTCTATTACATATTTGGGTAATAAAGGAGGGAACTATTCAGGTCTGGGTAATTTATAAAGCCATTTAAATTTAATCATCTTCGCTTCTTTGACGAAGAAAACATCAAGCCATAGTCCGACCGCGAAGAACCGATGACCCGAACGTGAGCTGTCTGACCGCCATCCATGGAATTATAGACACTTTTTATAAATAACGAGGCGCATAGCGTGCGACTCCTGACAGGTGATGCGGGATCAAAAATCACTGAAACACAACTTTCTAAAGGAATAGCCCTTTTTTAAGGATTCTCCTGGTTCCTCACTCAGCGCTACCACTCCTTCATAATGATGACGTTCCGCACCTCGGCTTTTCAGAACAAAGTTTCACATAATCAGGACCCGAAAAAGGGCTAGACGCCAGCCATTTGGGCTATCGATTTTACTGAATTGTCTCTAATTGCATTTGTTTTTTGGTTTCTGGCTAGTGTGGGTTGTTAATTTTTTCCGTGCCCAACCTACAGCAACATCTGGCGGATAAAGCTGATTCCCCAATCGTAATCCAGACCATCCGGGTCGTTCAAATGATCAGCCTTCAGCCATCCCTCGTCCGCTTCAAAATGCGGCGAGATAAGACCTAATTTGCCTTTTCCATAGGGAAAAATGACCGCCGCCGCAACCCGATCCTTGGAAAATCTCGCCAAGACCGAAATATTCGAATCTTCTTTGGGGTAGAACGCCGGGCCATCCTGAAAATAGACCCAGCGACTTTGACCGGGTTGCCCCCATTCAAGTTTGACCATGCGGGCAGCCGTTGTCTTTGAATAATTGTTTATTTCGCCGGGAAAAATATCCAGACCGCGCTCGCCGCCTTTCTCGTCGATCCATTTTTCGGGCAGATACGCGCCCCCGCAAATTCCGACGTAGCGGCCGCCATTGGCAATGTGCTGCTTGAGCCAGTCGAAAGCATCCGCCTTGACCAAATCCTGTTTGAGCGTCAACTCGCCATCCTCGTTGTCCTCGGCGGTGCCGCCTATGATAATCATATCCTGCGGCTGAACAGCGGCCTTCAACTGTTCCGGACCGATAATTTGGCTTTGTATTCCAGCGGTGAACAACAGCTTGGAAACGGCCTCCGCGCAGCCGCCACAGATGCCGGATGATTTCAAAATGAAAATATGCCGTTGCGTCGAGCTGTTGCTATGGCTTGGTGGCGTGGTGCTACAGCCGACAAGCGTTAACAGAATGGCCGGAGTTAAAAACAGTTGGTGAAATATGTTTTTGAAAGGTGTGGACATAAATTCTAACCCGTTTGTTTGAGAAAACTCACGGCCCGCCAGGCCATGTCAATGGCGGCGTCCATGTAGGCTTTCCCGGCGGAATCGGAGTTGGCAAAGGCGATTCGTCCGTGCGGCTTACAGGCCAGCCGGTGCGCGGGTTTGCCGTCAAACTCCGCACCGTCCCAGACATAACCGTGCGGCCAGCGGTTCACTGTGATGGCCGCAATGTCCCGATCGGCATCAAAACCATGCGCGCCGAACATCTGTGTCAGTTGGAAACGGATTTGCTGTTCGTATTGCTCAAAAGTCGTGACCATGATTTCAGCGCGTCCTTGCTTGGCGAGTTCCGCCACCGTGCCGCTGGCGAAAAACGGACATGGCAGGCGAATGAGCAGCAGCGTCATGGGGTCGGCGGGCGTGCGTTTGGGCTGGAAGGCGCCGAGACTCACTGGAAAATCCGTCTGCACAAATTGAAAATAGCTGCCGGGACAATACGCATAGCCTACGCCGCTTTGCTGCACCGGCTGCCATTGGCGCAAGGCCACTTGCGCGTAGATCAAAGGCAGTTTGAGGTTCGCGCGCATTGCGGCCTTCTGACGCTCCGGCAGTTCCGGCACAATGTGCGCGGCCATAATGTGCCAGCCGGCCATCACCGTGTGCCGCGCGCGGGCTTCGCGAAGTGCGCCCTTGCACACATAGCGCACCCGCGTGCCGTCGCTTGTGTTTTCCGCAAGGATGGCGGTGCTGTTCAGTCGGAGACGGACGGATTGGCCGGGCACGTCCAATTGCGCGTAGTCAAAGCGCGCAGTGGTGGATTCCTCCGGTGACTGAAAGCGGGCGAGGCCCGGCATCAACCGCTGCGCCAGCAACCGAGCAACCGTCGCATTGCCATCGGGAAAATGGTAGATGTAATCGTCCGCCGACTTGTCTTTGGACTTACCCACCCAGCGGCTGAAAAAAGATCGGGGCGGCAATCCGAGCAGTTGCTCGTCAACCGCCTCCTCCAGCGAAATCATGTTGCCGCCCAGCGCGCTGTCCTCGGCGCTTGACAATGACAGCAGTTTTAATAGCGCGCTGTCCTCAATGCCATAAACAGTTCGCAAAAATTGGACGTAGTTCGTCGACCAGAAGCGGTTTTCGCCGTCCTGACCTTGAAAAAATTCCTTCGCCTTCCCCGGCACGGCCAGCACTTCGCTTAATTTAGAGCGTTTACATTAAACATGTAGCGTATCCGGCGTGTAAAAAGAAGCCGTGGCAGTCTTCGGGGGTGACGGTGTCGAAGGCCGCGCCGGCGGCCTTGAACAGTTGGCGGGCCGTGCGGGGGGCACGACTTTTCAATCCCTGTTTGACCTTGCTCCACATATTTTCAATCGGATTGAAATCCGGCGAATACGGCGGCAGATACTCCAGCCGTGCCC
>Ga0209086_10003439_pt1 | contig 12056 bp, 18 predicted proteins | sample M_130207_XF_Meta_FD_187312 | JGI IMG/M metagenome (GOLD analysis project Ga0209086, IMG submission 187312) | Freshwater microbial communities from Lake Montjoie, Canada to study carbon cycling - M_130207_XF_MetaG (SPAdes) (version 2) | ecosystem: Environmental > Aquatic > Freshwater > Lake...
ATTCCAACATCATAATTTCCGCCATCCCATCCATCTTCATGAGCAATATAGTTGTACATTGACATAAATGATGTCATTTGTTCTATGAAATTATCTACGCCGCCGACCTTCTCAGTAGAGACAAATATATCGATATCATTTGGTTCAAAATCAAATTCAAGCCCTTCTTGTGCGAAATAAGAGGCGAGAGCAAAACTACCAGCGATGATAGTATTTGAATCTAGAAAGCTAGTAAAATTATTAGGCTGCATAATATTATATTTTAATATAATTGATAGTGACGTTGGTATAGCAAATGGCACAGACAAAGATCTTTGTGATAAGGTGCCAATAGGTAAGGCGATAACAGGTAAAACAATAGCCATCTTTAATACGTCGGTGCCTTTAATAAGTCGGTGCTTGGAAATCTTGGATTAAATACTAGCAAAAATAATTTAGAGTTTATACTATTCAATTTTATTATGATGTGTCAACTGGAATACGCGCACGCATGTGACGACATTCAACAAGAACATTCATTGAACAACTGGTGATCAATTCTCCATCAAAATACGTGTTTTTTAGAAAGATACCTTTAACATCAGTACGTACTACACGCCATTTATAGCGCTGCCGAGGAATTGAAGCATCTATCTCCCAAGTATCAGGACTATTGTCTAGTTTAATCGCGGCTTCACACCACTGTTCATCAGAAATCTGTCTAACAATAGTGTCCATTGTATATTGGATTAACAAAAACTATTTAAATAGTCATTGTTTTCAATTTTCTAATCTCTGCTAAATGTTATTATGACCAATCTACCACAATATACTCTCCAATTTTAATTGGCCGTCCCTGAATATCTGGTCTATGACTATTATCATTTTTGGAAATATCATACTTTTTTCCATTTCTAGCAGTAACAGTTGTGAGAGATGTATACTCTACAACACAATCTGGAAACAGAGATTTAAGGCCTTTTATAATTTCTGCCATGTTTATTCTGCAAAAGTCAAAAGGGGCACTATAATCTGATAAATCATATATATATTTTGAATCATCTGTGTGGGTTGCAGATCTTACTGCGTCTCTATATATATAATCAACTGCAATATTTATTCTGTTTATACGTTCTTCCTCCAGTCTTTTAGCCTTAAGCCCACGCATGGATTCACGAGAAATGGGTTCATGAGAAATGGATGTATGAGACATTTTTTATGCTGGCAATAAAAATATATAACTTATTGTTTTCAATTTTAATATATCAAAAATATTTTTTAAATCAATACTATTTTTAATCTGAATCAGAATCTAATGTATAACCTCTCTGATGCATTCTTGCATAACAATCAGGAGAATAGTGACCTGGGCGACCACACCTATAACAAGCTCCCTCTTTCTTACTAGTTACCTGTTTAATATAACTGGATTTTCTACTTTTCTCCTTACAGGATTTCTCCTTACAAGACTTCTCATGAATACCACAACCAAATGCTGTTGTAAAAGTTCTATTGCAATAATCACAACACCATTCTACCGAAGAATCTTCATACTCTATCTTTTCTCCTGAAACATCTGTTTTATAATGACAATCCTTTATCCAATGCCCTTTTCTTCCACACTGAGTACACAAGTCTTTTGCTCCCCAAATTTCCATTTTTAGAGCATCTATGTGAAACTTACTAAGTTCTACTTCTACATAAGAACCACCACGAACCTTGTCAATACCATATTTAGACATATATTCTTTTGTAATCTTGTCCTCTTCAAATGATGATACATTTTCAATGGTATTTTCAAGTGCAACTGGTTTATATTTTTTGGTCCATGCTGAGCCATTTCCTGTAAGATGTTGTTGGTATCTCTTTATAACATTATCGCTCTTACCAATATAATATCTGTCGCCTTCAAGGCGAAGTACATAAATATTAGTACTAGGCATTTCTTGTATACGATCTTCCTCCAGTCTTTTAGCCTTAAGCCTACGCATGGATTCATGAGAAATGGATTCATGAGAAATGGATGGTATCTTAGACATAGAAATGGGTATATACATGGAGGGCCAGCCACGTGGGATATGAGACATTTTTTATGCTGGCAATAAAAATATATAACTTATTGTTTTCAATTTTTTACCATTCTGCGTCTGGATTAGCAGGTTGATTTTTAAGTTCCCCGCCTGATGGAATTCTAGCAGGCAAATAGGATAGAGTTTCTGATTGGCTGATAGTACCTCCTTTGACGACTGTAACATTTCCCTGTTTTAGAATTAATGTCCATCTCACGGGAGTTGTATTACTAAATGTAATAGTAGCAGTGGAATCACCTGTAAAGACTGACGCACTAGTCGTAGTATCTGTATAGGACGTAGTTGTGTAAGACATTTTCTCAACTCAATATTTATGACCCGTCAAGTCAATTTTAGAAATCCTCATTGGTATCCATTATGACACAGGATACCAACTTAGATCCATCGTAGGTATTTTGAAGGTATACACCCTTAATTTGAGTACGTGTTAGTAAGTATCCAGTACGACCATATGAACATACAGAATAGGACTGAATATCACAATGTTTATCAAGATACTCTGATCCTGTTTGCCAGCTGAACTGTGTTTTCTCAGTAGACATATTGGAAATAATGGCACAAATGAAATAATGATAACAGAACTTCAATTTTTTCTAAAGAAAAATATATTTGAATATTATCTATTATTAGTCTAATATCTAACAAATCCCACTCACACAGCACGCGTTAAAGCGAATGTCGTCAGTTCTAGACCAGTTTGGATATGCGTTAAATGCGGACTCAATTGCTTCAAAGGCATTGTCGGCCTTTTTAAGTTTGTACACTTGTTTATGAGTATAGTTTACAAGTGCGCGCTCAATATCATCATCTGGCTTAGTCATGGAATCAGTAAAGAATCTACTAATAACAAATTCCTTAATCTGCGAAGCAAGAAGATATGCCATTTTATCACATTAAAATAGGGATGTTGTTATTTTCAATTTTTCGCGCGATATAAGAAAAATTTGTGTATTTTCTTATATTTTCTTTTTTCTTATGTTTATCTTATATCCACTTGCTTTTTGAAAACTAGTATTACTTCTGACCCATCAACTCTTCTCTTGTTGGTTCAAGTACATTTCTGTCAATCTGATCTTCGGCTTCTATATATACTCCCACCCATTTCAACCAGTACATACACCATACCTGATTTTTATTATTACGTAGATAATTACCTCCTTTGTATTGCCAATGCCGTGGCTCATCAGGCCTTTCCTCTATATTTTTCATTGATGTACAACTAAAACACATATCCTGAGTTTGTTCAATTGTATTATGACATATGGGATCCTCTCCCCCAGTGATCCACCTTATGGGCGTACCACACAATTTCCTCAAGGAGTTTGAGATGACCTCATCGTCGTCGTCACATTCTACTTGGCTGGAGTTGATCGAATAGAAGCTCGTGTAAGCCTCAGACAAATTAATCTGCCTCTCTTCACCGTCTTCTGCCAGCAAAACCGCCCATCTGTCTCCATGGCTTTTCTCTGCCTTAAGATAAGTATAAGTCTCCTTCTTCTTTGACTCAATGTCAGGTATATACCTTGATAGGACTTCGTTCACGTTCAAGTTGTAGTCATTTGACATCATGCGAATGAAATCAATTATAGCCATCTGTTCCTCATCATCAAACTCGTAAATGGTTATTTTATCTCCCTTCTTCACGGCTTCATTGAAGCAAATGTTCCCTAGGTCGTTGTGGATATAAGTCTCTGGATTCATTGTCTTGGATTAGTCTTGGATTCGTCTCACATTATAAATCAGGGCAAAAAATTATTTCAATTTTTAATCAGTCATTAAACTGTGATCAGCCTGCGAATCATATCGATAAATTCGTGTATTAGGGCAGTAATAGGTATCGCATTTTTTACTCTTTTTTCTAGTATTACGTTTTCCCCCAGTAATGGGAGGTGTATCCATTGTATTTATATCAATAAACCAATCTGTATGTTGGAAAATATCCTTTAGAACATGTGCCATAAAAGTGTGAATCCAATTTCTAACAAGGGGGCATCGCCGTTTTTGTGGAATAGATGAAAAGAATTGGTGATATGTATCAGCTTTTTCATAGTATTGTTTTAGTTCAAGAATCTGCTCTATATTTGGTGTTGCGATTGCAAGAAACTGCTCAAAATCCATTTTAGATTCTTTATTATAGAGTATAATCCTAACCCCTTCCCTGTATTTTTGATATCGATCAGAATCAAGTTTAGCATTAAAATGTTTCTCATACCATGTAATACCATTAAAGGCTAGTGAAAAGTAAAATAGTGATACAGGGTATACATGCGTTATGTACGCATGTGTGCCTAATGCGCGACTTTGTTTAGCAAGCTTTTCTTCATCAGTACCACATTCGAGTTTTGAAAAATCCTCAAAGCTAACATTTGTAATTTCAGGTATTTTTTCGTGAATATATCTCAGAATTGTCTTAATCATAAGAATAGACCCTTCACCGCTTTCAAGATTATTATCAGTTGTGCAGAGACGATGACTTACTAATGTTGGTATATGTGCTTTATTTGGTCGATTATCTGAATTATAAGAAACAGATACATTTACACAATCCGTATAGTTTTTACTACCAATCTTAGACAGCTGGTCATTTGAAACGAGCAGTTTGTGGGGCAAAGCCCCACAATTTGTGCCTTCAAATGCCTCAGCTGCCGGCGGCAAATGGGCATTTAAAATGCCCATTGACCTAAAACTTCTACTAAATATACGTCCATTATATTCAAGTGTATTATCAAGAATAATGAATCGATATTTACCAACAGTTATTTCAGTTGTCATACTATCTTATATAACATATTGCTTTTATATTAACAGCTATTTTGAAACACTCCCTATCGATCTAACTCATTTTTTTAGCCCCTCTTGCCCTTAATAGCCTCTCTTGCCCTTAATAGCCCCTCTTGCCCTTAATAGCCTCTCTTGCCCTTAATAGCCTCTCTTGCCCTTAATAGCCTTACGCCACCACGTCTGGATTAGTACAAGATAATCATGCATTTCATATATATCTTTCTCCCTTTTTTGATAGGCAATATCACATCCACACTCACGGCTCTTAGTATAAGGACAGTAGCCGCGCCCGACAGCTTTAAACAGGACCTCCTCATCATTAAAACAATTACACTGTATCTGTGTGATACCATCGCATATAGAGGACATATAGTTGCCACATTTGTCACAATTTCTCCCAGAAAAGTCTCCATAAAACCGTAATGAGTTACTATCATCATCAAAGCTTACCACCCACCAATCATCATTTTCCGTTTCAGGTATATTTCTGGTAAAGAATCCGCGTTGAATTATCATATTTATTTGTGATTGTATGTAGTGATGTTTGAGATAATCTTCGGTCATCTGATACTGCGCATCCCTAGCAGCTCTCATCCTTTTCAAATCCCTGTTGTTCGTCGTTCGTCGGTTTATAATTATAGAAGTCATGGACTCAGAGTTGTCTATTAAATCCTAATAGGATTTCTATTCAATTTTTAATGAAAACAAGTGTGTATCACATTAAAGTAAAAAAATGGTTTTTGTTTTTTTTGTTTTTTTATGTTTTGTGGTATTTCTAATTAAAGAGCCATGTAACCGATGCGGCACATGATACATGCTCTACCCTCCTCATCACGGTCATCTAGTACAAGCTCAATCTCTGCGACACGTTGTGCTTCGGCTTGAATAAGAACATCATCAGATGGGGCGGGCCTGGCAAGAATGCGGTCAACTTTAGCACGCTGTTCATCAGCCCATGCCCTAATGGCATGATGAGCCTTGGTGGCGTATAACTGAATAGGCTGATGAATTGCGTAGAAGGAGAAGGGGGCATTGCGAAAGTCGGTCATGGAGTTCATAGTATCTTGGAAGTAGTCTTGGATTTTTAACAATCACTATTAAGACAAAAGGTGTTTCAATTTTTTTGCGGAGTATGAAATTTACCACATGAAAAAAGGTGTTTTTATTTGTTTTTTTGTACGTGTTTAAAGGGTAGTATGGATAAATCTCGAAGAGATTTATCGGTCCATACCCTGAAGGGTAGCATGGATAAATCTCGAAGAGATTTATCGGTCCTCCTTGGCAAACTCAACGCTAAGATTGTTGCGTCCGATCCTAAGAGGCGATGCGGACGCCGCGGTAGCAGCATCACCTAGTTCAGCGAACTTGACGAGGGCGAAGCCCTTAATCGTGCCAAAGTATGGGGAAGAAATGTCCATGTTCTTGGGGATATAGATGTCGCGAACTACGCCATAAGGCTCAAAGGTGTTGCGAAGGAGAACGTCAAGATCGTCTGCGCTGCGGGGAAGATTGCGGACGATAAGAGTCTTAACGACCTTACCCTGAGTGTAAGAGGTCTTAGCGATAATAGCTTTTTTGGGTGCGCCAGGGCATGCGAAAGTGACACGGGACTGACGTGGAGGGGAGGGGGGCCAAACGGAAACGATAGGGGTGGGGTAAGGGGGGGATGTGGCGGATGTGCTGATGGCCGCCTCTGCCTCCTCAAGCTCGGCGGCCTCAGCCCAAGAGAGGGTCCCATCGCGAAGCCCCCTCATAATAGGGTCGGCATCGCTGAAGGGGGAAATGGTGCTGAACAGGATATCGAGCCCGTTGGAGCCCTCTTCTAAGCTAAGTGTTGGTTGAATCATGGAATTCATGGAAGATTGTGGGAAATAGGTGTCGGATATTACGATGTTTAATGACGACATTTCTTTAACCCCCCCCCTCCTTCAATTTTTATTTGAATTTGATATATTCTAGGGGAGGGGGTACCCCCACCCACCACCATCACGTGTACCCCCGCCTCCGCGCATAGGGGTGGGGGGGTCCAAAACTGTCAAATTCAAATAAAAATTGAAAAGGGGGGATGGCTAATGGGATGTTGTCGCAAAATATAGTAATACCTGACACGTATTAGCAATCCAAGCAATTCCAAGCACTAAAGATGACTTCCATGATTAATATTCCAATCGCATCTGACGTCCAGGCCCCCCAAGAGGTCGAGGCACAGCAAGAGGTGGTGGCGGGTGCTCCGCTAGAGGCGGTATTGGCAGCCCTGAAGGGGCTGGAGTCAGCCGAGCTGTTCAAGGTGATGAAGCAGGCCCTCGCCGAGGCCGAGAAGCGGTCAAAGGCTGTTGTGGCCCCCAAGAAGGGTGCTACAAAGAAGACTGGTAGCATGCCGAAGGGTGTGGTGCCGCCGCAACTGCGAAAGCCGCGTGCGTGGGTGGACTTCACGCTCAAGCACTCACTGGAGCACGGGTGGGAGGCGTTCACCGTGTACCAGTCAAAGAAGGACAAGACAACGGGTGAGAAGGTGGAGGAGGAGATTGAGATGCCCTGCTCCGAGCTCCTGAATGGCGCTAATGTCTATAAGGGCTCGGTGGACGAGAAGCACCCTGCGGGCAAGCAGTTGATCCACAAGGACGCAATGTCCTTGTCAAAGCAGCGGTGGGCTCCCAAGGAGAAGGCTGGCACGCATCATGCGCTCTACCAGGAGTTTGAGAGCACGTATGTAGAGGAGGTAACCGCTACAAGTGACTCTGATAGTGAGAAGAAGGTGATCGTGCGCAAAACTGTGGCTGAGAAGGAGGCCGAGGCCGCGGCCAATAAGGTGGCAAAGGAAGCTGAGAAGGAGGCCAAGAAGGCTGAGAAGGAGGCCGAGAAGGCAGCCAAGAAGGCTGAGAAGGCTGCAGAGGCGGAGACCAAGAAGGCTGAGAAGGCTGCAGAAGCTGAGGCCAAGAAGGTGGCCAAGAAGGCATCAACTGTCGTGCCTGCGGCGGCGGTAAAGAAGGTAGAGGCAGTGACAACGCCAGTAGTAAAGGCTGCGACAAAGCCCGTGGTAAAGGCAGTGACAAAGCCTGTAGTAAAGGCTGTAGTAAAGGCTGTAGTAAAGGCTGTGACAAAGCCCGTGGCAAAGAAGGAGGAGTTGAGCTGTCCCGCAGACGGAATGGTCCATCCATGGTCGTACAAGGGCAAGCAGTACCTGCGTAACAGTGACAATGAGGTGTGGCTGAAGGGTGATGATGGCGGTTGTGGTGAATGGCAGGGTATGTTCAAGCCAACGGAGGACCGCATTGATGATAGCGTGGCGGAGCCTGTGTTCGCAGATGAGTAGACGTATATATGAAACAGAAAATAACAGAAAAGAAAAGAAAAATAAGAAAAGAAAAAAATAAATAAAAACAAATTTTTCTTGTAATATATGAGAAAGGCCGAGACCTTTTTTTTAGTATTATATAGTGACAGTATGATAATTATGTATACTATCAAATAGAATACAGCAGTGGGTGTAAACCGCAGAAAAAATTGAAATGATGGTATTACTGATTGGTTTGTGGCAAGACATACTATTCCATTCCAAGCACTCCTTCCAAGCACTCCTTCCAAGTATTCCAAGAACAATGGCAGTCAATATTCCTATCGTGATCGTGAACCTTATCGATGGTGATGCCGCAGAACCCGCTTTCTACCACGCATTCTCGCCATTCCAGTTCTTCCCAGAAGGTAATCACGAACTTCAGAAGCAAGCGCTCGTTGAGCGTGTCATTCTATGGGTGTTGGAGAAGCGTTGGCAACACCAAGGGGTCATGTATGTGGATAGCAGTCAGACGCCTCTGGCAGGGAGATGGGCTCAGTGTTTCTTCAGCACTTACAATCACTTGATTGAAGGTGAACGTGTCATATATCCTGGCTCTGTCATGTTTGACGGGATCGTGGCAGGGGATTATATGGCAGTTCAGCCAAATCTGACACATAAGAGCTGCCATCACGAGTTTATGTAAAAAAATTGTTTAAGATAAAAGAAAAGAAAAGAAAAGAAAAGACAAACATTTTTCTTAGATATCATCGCCTAAGCACCAACGTATTATAAAAATTGAAATTGTATACAGTCTAGTTAGTAACAGCACTTATACATATTATTCATTCCAAGACTAATCCAAGACTAATCCAAGACTAATCCAATACTAATCCAAGACATATCATTCAATATGGAGCTACAACGCGCACCACAAGTGGTGATAAATGCCATATATCCACGTGATGGAGAGTGGTGGGCGACGGCATGCCATCTCCAGAATTGTCCTCACCTTGAGTCAATTATAATTTCATTTAGTAAAGATGGCGAAACATACTATCAGCTAGAACGGACCTTAATTAAAGGAGTATTCCTCCAACAAACGTACCACAAATGTGAATTAATACACTGTGCGATGCGAGATATTAATTAATGTGACCGCCTTGTCCATAAACATAAATAAAACCAATTAAAAGAAAAACATTTTTTCTTAGACATTGTCGATTAAAATTTGAATTAATGCGCGGACTAAAATATGGTGTGTATATTAAGTAATTCCATGGTATTGTCTTCTTCAAATAACTTCCAAGAAAGAGGTAATGGGACGTGTAGTCATTGGGTTTATAAAGAGGTTCATTACCTGCGAAATGAGTTCAATAATGTCTGGGAATGCGACTGCTCTAAATATGTATGTGGAGAGAGCTGGATGGGTAAATGGGTTGGCGTATATATATTAGAGGAGGACCGCATTGACACAACTATCGCAGAGCCAGATTATGAGGATGTACCACCGCCGTTGTTGAGTGGCTCAGATGATGAATGTCATCGTGATATGTGTGAATGTGTGACGCATGGAGGATGATACTATAATGCGCTGAATTTTATAAAAAGTAGAAAATAAAAGATGGTAGAAGAACCCATATTTTTCACACGGTATTATCTATAAAATTGAAGAATATTATGTTATAATTAAATGACGAGTCTGTTTAAATCATGTAAATATTATTTTTCTTATATATTACAATATATAAACTAGACATGTACTAAAAAAATTGAATCAATTAACATATATCATATATGATGTGATTCCAAGTTATTCCAAGATGTCTTCAACTATACATCAAAAATATGAATCCAATATAATTGATATGGGCGGGCTAGTGACAGCACTACAATTGCTTCAATCATCAGGAGAGCAGTTCAATAATATATGTGTGGACAATAATGTTAAGATTAAAGTTATTGTGATGCCTCCAGCACGCGAGTCATTACATAGTTGGGATTCTGGATCAACTTTTGCTTACATGGCAACGAGTAACGAATGGTCTGATAATCCGTCAGATGATGAGATTGAGCTATTATGTGTAGTTCATCCAAATGGTACACGATTGTATGAGGGTTATATTAACAAGAATGGGTGCGGCCCGCACCACTTCCCACCTAAGTCATCATTTCCTGTTAATCAGTCAAGGTTGATAATAGCGGTTGGCCCTCCAACGCGCGGTCGTGGTGCAAATGCGGGAGGATGGGATGTTGGATTAGTGACAATGTATTATGTGAAACCTGAATGTGATATGATGAATCACAAGATTATGTTACCTAATTACATAGTGAATGGTGGGTGGCGTGATGGCTCATATATATACGAGGGTTATGTGAATGATAAGGTAGAATAGAAATGCGATAAAACAAAAGAAAAAGAGTAATAAACCTATTTTTCTTTTATTTTGTAGTATAAATTGTCTAAGTCATATTTCTGCCGACAGCAAACCATAAAATAACAGATAAAATTGAGCCTGCGGCCCATCCGTCGCCAACCGAACGACTATTTTTACCAAAAACAAAGTACGCAATAAGTGGGAAAACAACGAAGGCAAGAACAAAGTAAAAGGCTAAAATCTGTAAAAGGGGGTCGGTAAGAATCATTTTGAGTTCTATATATTCAATATATTTAAATCCGTGCTCATTTTAAAATACCGATTAATATAATGTAGGAGTTGATTTACATTTCTTACCAGATGGAGATTTACAATTTAGTAGGGAAAATTTTGGATAAAATCCCTTTATTCTTAAAGAGTCTATTAATTTATTTTTATTAGAGATACCCTTTATTTTTAAAGCCTTAAATCCATTTCCGTAAATAACATAGCATCGTTCTTCAAATGGCATGGTATCTATATATAATATATATATATATATATATATATATATGAGAATATATATATATAATCCGCATGGTAATTTAAAATGAGCACATGTCTAAAATGGGACAAATTTGAAGTTATGTATAGCATCCAAAAAGAGTAAAGAAAAATGTTAATTAATCGGGCGTTTCATAGTTTATCATTTAGAGAAAGAAGATTGGATAGATGTCAATACTCGGAAAGAGTTAAAAGGAAAGCAAAAACGTATGGAGGTATTCTATGTAAGAAGGGTGTAACCGTAGAGGAGGATGAATACGTATTAGTACAGGGTAGGTATACAGGTAAATGGTCATTTCCAAAAGGTCATTCAAATGAAGGGGAAAAGCCACTGGAGTGTAGTTTGAGGGAAGTGGCGGAGGAGACTGGATTAGAGGATTTACCAGAACCAACTGAATATCTTCAGATTGGTTATGGTAATTATTTCGTGTTTAATATGAAAATGAAGACTCGTTTATTTCCAAGAGACACTGGTGAGATTATGAATACGAGATGGGTGAGATTGGAAGATATGAAAAAGATGGAACTAAATGCCGATGCGAGTATATGGTGTAATTGGTATATGGCGGGCCTTGCTCATCCAACTTTAAATTCAACTAAGTGATTATATATTTGTAACAAGTGCGACAATACTATTTATTGCGGTTATAATACCAGATCGTCTACATCTATTTTTATTATCTAAATCGTTAATATCGAGAATGGCATTTTATCTATTTATATGTAACTAAATAGATAAAATATCAAAATATAATATACTCAAAAAATATAATGATGATCGAAAATAAATCGGACGATGGTCAGACTTCTGAGTCTGGCCAAGATTTGGAAATCAGAAAATAATAAAAAGATAATCAAAACATACATTTTCGGATGTAATCGGACACGAACTAAAACATTCAAATAGTATTTATAGTTAGTGTAAGCGACGGATATAAAAGTAGAAATAGATGATCAAAAATAAACGATGATCGAAAATAAAATGATGATCGAAAAATAAATCAGACGATG
>Ga0209086_10003442_pt1 | contig 12052 bp, 11 predicted proteins | sample M_130207_XF_Meta_FD_187312 | JGI IMG/M metagenome (GOLD analysis project Ga0209086, IMG submission 187312) | Freshwater microbial communities from Lake Montjoie, Canada to study carbon cycling - M_130207_XF_MetaG (SPAdes) (version 2) | ecosystem: Environmental > Aquatic > Freshwater > Lake...
GACTTTTGAAAAAACATTTCAATTTTTTTCCCTTTGTATAGTGTAAGATTTTTTAGTTTTTTTTTATAAAAAATAATTAAAAAAATAATTAAAAAAATAATTAAAAAAATAATTAAAAAAATAATATTTAATTTTATTTAATTTTATTTACTTATTATATATTTAGTAAATGACAAAAAAAATAAAACAAACAAAAAAAAAAGGCTATAAAAAAGGATCAAAAAAAATAACCAAACGAAATAATAAAAAACTATATGGAGGAATTTTTTCCACTACCAAACCTGTAGCATCTACTAGTAATACTACTAGTTCGTCAAGACCACGATCCCCATCTATTACAGACGAAGGTGAAATTACCAATGGTGAAATTATTGCGTTTACCTTATTTAGTTTTATTCCTGAAACAGGTAAAGCAAGTTTTATTAGTATCATAGATAACAATCTTGATTTTGTAAATAATATTCATGAAGAGATTAAGAATAATACACTGATTTTTTCAAGCAATGAACCATATAGAAAATTTATTAACGATTTAGGTCAATGGATTTTGTTTGATTATAATCCACAATTTTCAACATGTATGTTTCAAATATTATATGATACGCTGAACGATAACAATTTTTTAAATGATAAAGTAGATACAGATACACAATATAACGTTTTGTTAAAAAATGTGAAACAAATGATTGTTAAAAAAGAAGAAGAAAACACAAAATTAGACGCTCAAGATGTAATTTATATTCAAAATGACAGAATTATTTCACTACTAAGAATATTTTTAAGAATGTTAAATATTCCTGAAAATAAAAAAGGAATTATGGAGGCAATTTCATCCCAAAAAGCAAATATTATTTCATATAAACCTAGTATTTTATGTATTTTGAAACATTTAATAGAGTCAAAGGCATTGCAAAAAGATAATGTTCGTATTTTGATTGGAAACCTTATTAAAGATATGACTATTAAAAATAATATTTCTAGTTGGATTAATGTTGTTAAAAGTGGAAGTGATTTAATTGGAAATTGTAAAACTACCATAGCAACAAATGCGGTTTCTACTGCAGTAACTAGTAGTTTTTCAAAATATTTAGGTAGATAAATGATATAAATAATATAAAGATAATACACTATATTAATATAATAAAGAAATAGAATGGTAAAAGTATGTTCATTAACCAATTATCCTGATGAAAATTTTTCAAAGTTTAAAGAATATTTTGAAAGATTTAATTATCCTCTTCATACGTTTCAAAAATGGGCCATTGAAGGAATTGTAAAAGACAAACATATACTAGTAACTGCACCGACCGGGTCTGGAAAATCGCTTCCTGCTGAATTTGCCATTGATTTTTTTCATTCTAAAGGGAAAAAAACGATTTATTGTTCTCCTATTAAAGCATTATCAAACCAGAAATTTTATGATTTTTCTCAAAAATACCCCCATATAAGCATTGGATTAATTACTGGTGATATTAAAACAAATCCAGATGCAGATGTGTTGATTATGACAACAGAGATTCTGTTGAACAAATTGTACCAAATTAAAAGTACATCTAAACAAGTAACTTCTTCGGTGAGTTTTGACATGGATATTGAAAATGAGTTAGCATGTGTAGTTTTTGATGAGATCCATATGATTAATGATGAGTCGCGTGGTCATGTATGGGAAAATAGTATCATGCTTTTACCTAAACATGTTCAAATGATTGGTCTTTCTGCTACCTTGGATGATCCTGAAAAGTTTGCAAATTGGCTTGAAAACAAGGGTGAAAAAGATACTACTACTTCTAATTTTAAAGAAGTATTTTTAACGAAGAAACTGATTAGAGCAGTTCCTTTAACACATTATTCATTTATTACCACGAATCAAGGAATTTTTAAAGCTATTAAAGATAAAGCCGTTCATGCTGAAATAAATTCGGTTATTAATAAACCTTTTGTTATACAAAACGCAAAAGGTCAATTTGATGAAATGCATTACAATAAAATGACTAAAATGTTGAAACTATTTGAAAATAATGATATTCGTGTAAAAAGAGGACATGTACTAAATCAAGTAAGTAAATATCTTTGTGAAAATGAAATGCTGCCTGCTTTATGTTATGTTTTTTCGCGAAAACAGCTGGAAATATGTGCAAAAGAAATAACAACAAATTTACTTGAATTTGATTCAAAAATTCCTTATATTGTACGCCGTGAATGTGAACAAATCATACGAAAATTACCAAATTATGAAGAATATTTACATTTACCTGAATATTTATCCTTAGTTTCACTCTTAGAAAAAGGAATATCTACTCACCATTCAGGAATGATGCCAGTTCTCAGAGAAATTGTAGAGATTTTATTTGCAAAAGGTTATATTAAATTACTCTTTTGTACTGAATCAGTTGCCATAGGATTAAATCTTCCAGTGAAAACAACCATATTTACAGATGTAAAGAAACATGACGGAAAAACATTTCGTATGTTGGAAGGTCATGAATTTGTTCAAGCGAGTGGGAGAGCTGGAAGATTAGGATTAGATGCCGTTGGAAATGTTATTCATTTGAATAATTTATTTAGAAATGTAAGTATGACAGAATACAAAGTAATGTTGACAGGGAGACCTCAAACACTTACATCTAAATTTAAAATTTCATATAATTTACTTTTGAATTTAATTGATATTGGAGATTCAAATCTGATTAATTTTGCAAAAAAAAGCATGGTTACTGGAGACTTAGATGTACAAATGAATGAAATCTATACAAACATAAAAGTAATAAATGTAGAGTTATTAAATATGAATTCTTGTTTATCTTATTTGAGAACGCCACTAAAGCTAATAGAAGAATATATTGATTTACAAAATATTAGAAATATAGTAGTAAATAAAAAACGTAAAGAAGTAGAGAGAAGAATAGACGAAATCAAGAATGAATGTAAATTTATTGAATCAGATAAAACATACATACAAAAAATGAAGGATTTAGAAGAAGATGTTGCTAATTTACGGAAACATCATGACTTATTGAATAATTACATAAATAGTGGTGTTCAATCCGTATTAGAATTTCTTTTAAGTGAAAAGTATATTGAAAATACATTTGAACAAGACGAAGAAAAAGAAAAAGAAAAAGAAGCTGAAGATAATCTTAAAAACGGATTTAAATTAACGTTAAAAGGATCCATAGCTTCCCAATTGAGAGAAATTCATTGCTTGGTATTTGCAAAATTATTTCAAGAAAATGAATTAAATGAATTATCTTCAAAACAGATGGTTTCATTATTCAGTTGTTTTACAAATATATCAGTTACAGATGATTTAAAATATAGCCTACCAAAATGTAATGACATACAATGTAAAAATACTATTTTATTAATAAATGATTTATACGCAGAATATCAACAAAAAGAGATACAATATAATATTCAAAGTGGTTTAGATTATAATCTACATTTTGATTTGATGGATTATGTTATACAATGGTGTGATTGTGAAAAAATAGAAGAGTGTAAATTCATATTACAAAAACTAGCAAACGAAAAAGAAATATTTCTAGGAGAATTTGTAAAAGCTTTATTAAAAATAAATAATATTTCTTGTGAGATGGAAAAAATAGCAGAGTTGACAGGGAATATATCTTTTTTGAATAAGTTGAGAGAAATTCCTACTATGACTTTAAAATATGTAGTAACGAATCAGTCACTTTATGTATAATATTTCATATGTTTCACATGTTTCATAGGTGATATTTCTATCATTTATTCAAAATAAAAATTGTATTATTTATTATTTTGTTTATTGTTTTATTATTAAAAATACTTAAAGAATAAGTATTTAATATACTTGGGGTAAAATAGGAATAAGTATTTCATTTTTTACCCCAGATGTTTAATCCGGAATTAGCTCAGTTGGTAGAGCATTCGACTGTAGTAGTTTATATATGTTATCGAATTGTCGCTGGTTCGATTCTAGCATTCCGGAAATTATACACTAGTGGTGTAGTGGTAACATACGACCCTTCCAAGGTCAGGCTAAGGGTTCGATTCCCTTCTAGTGTAAAATAATAAATTGATAAAATTTGTTATAATAATGTATTTTTTATATTATTATAAATTATAATGAGTGAAATATCAAATGAAAAAGACGACTTTAGTGAATCTAAATTAGTTATAGATTTGGATGATTCTATTGAATTTGATATTCATAATGATGAAAGTATAGATGATGAAAGTCCAGAAGTAGGATGGAATAGTGAAGATGAAAAAAAATATTATAGTAAAACAATAAATATGGATGCCATTGAAGAAGAGACAAGTGATGAATTAAATGAAGCTGTTGAAGAAAAAAAAGAAGAAATAGATGAATTAATCAATAAAGAAAAAGAGATAAATACTAATACTATTGAAGAAGAAGATAAGACAATTCATGAATCAAATGACAACGAAATAAATAAAAATAAATCAGGATTACTAGGATTTTTATATAGACACGTATGTGAATTATTTGATAACTTAGGAAAACCTTTTTCTAAATAAAAAACAAATAAAACAATCTTTAAGAATTTCCTAGTTTTAATCAATTTCTTCTATTTGAGGACCTGGACCATCATCATCTTCATCATCCCCGGTTTTGTCAACATTTTCTTTTGATCCATCTCCTGTTGTTTGATAAACAGATATAATTTCTTTAAATTTTGTCTCTAATTCAGTAAACTTATTATCATAATCACTTTTTTCAGAAGTAGGATTATTGTCTAACCATGATTCTGTTTCCTTAATGTATTTCTCCAAAGTACTTTTGTCTTCCTCGGATAATTTATTTTTATAAGTACTAGTAATTTCATTCTTTATTTGAAATAATTGTGATTCTAGTTTTTGCTTTGCCTCCACATTTTCTTTGTTTTTGAGATCAATCTCTTTGAATTTTTCCGCCTCTTCAACCATTCTCTCAATGTCTTCTTTTGATAACCTTCCTTTATCATTGGTAATAGTAATTTTATTTGATTTACCAGTTGATTTTTCAGCAGCTTGTACATTTAATATTCCGTTCGCATCTATATCAAATGTCACTTCCACTTGTGGCATTCCTCTAGGCATGGGTGGAATTCCTTCTAGTTGAAATTTACCAAGTAATGTATTATCCTTTGTAAACTGTCTTTCACCTTCAAAAACTTGGATAAGAACACCTGGTTGATTATCCGCGTAGGTGGAAAATATCTGGGATTTTTTAGCAGGAATAGTAGTATTACGACTAATAATATTTGTCATAATACCACCCGCGGTCTCTAATCCAAGACTTAATGGACAAACATCTAGTAAAAGCATGTCGGTAATTTTTTCATCTTTAGAACCGGTAAGAATAGCAGCTTGAATGGCAGCACCATAAGCAACACACTCATCAGGATTGATAGACTTACACAATTCTTTTCCATTGAAAAATTCACTGAGTAGTTGTTGAATTTTTGGAATTCTTGTACTTCCACCCACCAAGACAACTTCGTGAATTTGACTTTTTGATAGTTTAGAATCTTTCAACACTTGTTCTACAGGGGTCATTGTTTTTCTAAATAATGAATCACATAAATTCTCAAATTTGGCTCTTGTAATTGTAGTATTAAAATCAACACCATCATATAAACTATCTACCTCAATATTTGCAGTAGTTGCTGAGGATAAGGTTCTTTTTGCACGTTCACATGCAGTTCTGAGTCTTCGTAGTGCTTTTTTATTTTCTGAAATATCATGTTTATTTTTTCTTCTAAATTCTTCTACAAAATGTTCTACTAAAATGGTATCAAAATCTTCACCTCCTAAATGTGTATCACCAGCAGTAGCAAGAACCTCAAACACCGAGTCATCAATGTTTAAAATAGAAACATCAAAAGTTCCACCACCACAATCAAAAATCAAAATATTTTTTTCGGTTTTGTCATTTTTGTCTAATCCGTATGCAATCGCAGCGGCAGTAGGTTCATTGATAATTCTTAAAATGTTTAATCCAGCTATAAGTCCAGCATCTTTGGTAGCTTGTCTTTGGGAATCATTAAAATAGGCAGGAACAGTGACTACCGCGTCTGTAACGGTTGTACCTAAAAATGCTTCTGCGATTTCCTTCATTTTAATTAAAACCATGGAACTAATTTCTTCAGGTGAAAAAACCTTATTTTCTCCCATGAAGTCAACACTAATAAATGGTTTACTATCTTTATTAATAACGTTGTAAGAAAAATGTTTCATATCAGACTGAACAGATGGGTCTGAAAACTTTTTCCCGATTAAGCGCTTTGCGTCAAAAACGGTATTAGTAGGATTGGATGAAACCATACTTTTTGCTGCGTCTCCAATAAGTCTTTCTTCACTTGTAAATGAAACATAGGATGGAGTCGTTCTGTTTCCTTGATCATTTGCTATAATTTCTACGTGATCGTTTTGCCAAACACCTACACATGAGTAAGTAGTTCCTAAGTCAATTCCAATTGCTCTAGACATATTAGATAATTAAATGACAATGTTTTTAAATGATTATTATATAATAAATAAACACATTACAATAATAAATAGTTTCAAATATATTATTATTATCTAATTATATAAAAAATGAATAATTTTGAATTTAATTCTAGAAATACTTTTTGTATATCATTAGCTAGTAATTTAGTTAGATTTAATAAAATGAAAAATAGATTTAATAAATTAAATTTAGATGTAACATTTTGGAATGCGGTTACAAGTGAAAGAATTAATAGAAATTTTCCAAATTACTTAAATGATGGTCAAAAAGGATGTGCTCAATCACATTTTGAAATTTGGGAACATATTATTAAAAATGATATAGAGTACGCACTTATTATTGAAGATGATGCTTGTTTTGATAATTTATTTTTTGAAAAACTTGGACAATTTTTTAATCAAATACAGGATGATGAATGGGATGCTTTATTTTTAAATACTTCAGAACATAATATTATATTGAATAAATGGGACATAGCAAACAATCAATATTTTACTGGAGGATACATAATATCAAAGAGAGGTTGTATAAAATTAGTAAATAAATATTCAGAACGTTTAGATATTGCGGATTCTATGACCGTAAATTTACAATTATCAAATCATTCTTATTATTATTTTCCATGGTTAATAATTCAAGAAGGAAATGAAACTACCGTTGGTTCAGATTTAGATTTTGATCACAACAAAGTAGTTATTACACTAAACTATATAAATTACTCCATGGATAATTATACTATATAATAATTTATTTTAGTTAATTATTAAAATATATAAATAAAGATACTATCTTTACATAATATAGTTGGGTTAAATAATGAATTTAATTAATCATAAATATAAAATAATAGAAAAAATTGGTGAAGGATGTTTTGGTTCTATTTATAAAGGGAAAAATATTCGCACAAATGAAGAAGTAGCGATAAAAATAGAATCCATTGATAATGATATTAAACTTTTAAAAAATGAATCTATTATTTATCAATATTTATCAAATACATCTGGAATTCCTTCTATAAAATGGTATGGAAAGGATAAAGAAAATTATTATATGGTAATTAATTTATTAGGTAAATCACTTCAAGAAATAAAAAATAAACATAAAATTTTCTCTCTTAAAACAACTATACAATTAGGAATAAAACTAATAATTTTATTAAAAACAATTCATGAAAAAGGATTAATACATAGAGATGTAAAACCCGACAATTTTTTGTTTGCATTAAATGATTTTAACAAAATTTATATTATTGATTTTGGTTTTTGTAGAAGTTTTATTAATCATGAATCCAATAAACATATTTTTATGAAAAAAACAAATAATTTAATAGGAACACAAACATACGCAAGTATAAATGCACATGATTATATTGAACTATCTAGAAGGGATGATATGGAGTCATTATTTTATATGCTTATTTACTTTTGTTGTGGAAGTTTAGAATGGCAGAATACGAATACAACTAGTGAAACAAATAATATATTGGATAAAAATGAATTTATAAAAAAAATGAAAATAAAGATGATTGAAAAACCTAGTAAAAATATTCCCCTAATATTGATAAAATGTATTAAAATGGTGCGTTTATTAGCGTTTGAAGAAAAGCCTAACTACTCAGAATACATTAAAATATTGGAATCTTTTCTTATAACACAATAACCAAAATAATATTTAGTAAAAATTTATATATACTTATAACAATTTATCATAATAAATTATCATAATATTTTGTTACATTAATATATAATGTCAGGTTTTGATGAAAAAGCAGAAGTAGCAAAATTTAAAGAAGACGACAAAGTTTTATATAATGGACAAGAATGTATTGTCATAGATGTATATTATTTACCCGGAAATAAAGAACAACCATATCAATACAGTACAAATTGTGGTCCTATCAACGGACTTAAACTTGATAAATATGGAAAATTTATAATGAGAATAGGTGGAAGAGGTAATAAAAAAAGTAGAAGAGGAAAAAGTAGAAGAGGAAAAAGTAGAAAGACTAAAAGTAAAAAAGGTACAAAAGGTAAAAAGAGTAAAAGTAAGAAAAATAAAACGAAAAGAAACGGTAAAAGAAAATAACAAAAGAAATAATAAGTTAAATAAATATAAATATAATAATTTATATTTATTAAATGGTGTATGATAAAATGAATGAATATATTGAAGTGTTAATTCACGTGTTTAAACTGGTTAAAAAAATGTCTGTTGAAAAAAATAGTAAATTTAAATATATTGCAATGATTATATATAATTACACAGTTAGGTTAGCGAATGATAATAAAGTTGACTTAACAAAATTAAATATTAATAATGATGATAAACAAACAATTAACTTGATTCCTTTTTTTGAATATGTATCCCATAATAACATAGAATTTTATGACTTTGAAAAAATAGACAATTATAATGTAGATGTAAATAAAAAAGAAGATGTTGAGAGATTTGTTCTTTCACATATTTATTACATTACACAAAAACAATAATACAATAAATATTATTTTATAAAAATAGTATAAAGATAAGAGTATATAAAATACTATAATACGATGTCTGATAATGATGAAATTGTAACAACTTCTGCCACAAATTCACGTGTTACTGGACGTGTAAAGTGGTTTAACAACAAAGCAGGATACGGGTTTATTACAGTTACTGACGGAGAACATTTAGGATCAGATATGTTTGTACACCATACAGCAATTTCTGTAGTTAATCAACAATATAAATATTTAGTTCAAGGTGAATATGTTGAATTGGTCATTGAAAAAAGTAAAGGAGGAGTTCATGAATATCAAGCAGTAAAAGTAAGTGGAATTAAGGGTGGAAAATTGATGTGTGAAACAAGAAATGAATTTAAAATGGCTAAAAATAATTATAAAATTAATACTTCAACGATTGAAGATGTAAACGATGATGTTTTAATTGCACCAAAACAATATATACCAAGATTAAGAGGTGAGGGACCTAAGGAAAGTGAAAGTAATGAGAAAAAGGAATGGACAGTTGTAGGAAAAACACAAGTTAATTCAAAACCTGTTGTTAGACGTGGAAGACCACCTAAAAAAGAAACAGAATCAACATTCTAAAAATAAAAAATAAAAACAACTAAGTTAAAAATTAATATATACAGTTAATTTTTTATAATAATTTATTTATTATAAATAATGGATAATGAAATACTTAATAAAGATAAAGATGAATTAATTAAAAAAGCTTATGACAATTTATTTAAAAATAAAAACAATAATTATATTTTTATTTATACTCCACCAAAGGTTGGTTCTACAACGTTAGTTTCTTCACTTAGAATTTGTTTAGGTAAAAAATATAACATCATTCATATTCATGATGAAGTAATGTTAAGCGTTTTATCTGGAATAAAAAATGTTACCATTAATGAATTAATTCAATATATTTCAAATATGAATAAAAATGTTTGGATTATAGATGTTTATAGATTACCGATAGAGAGAAAAATGTCAGAATTTTTTGAAAAAATTTCTTCTTTTCATTTTAACAATACAGAAAATAATGTAAAACAATACGACATAAAAAGAGTGATGAATAGATTTAATGAATTATTTCCTCATTTATCTAATACAGAACATTATTTTGATAAATATGACATTGAAAATCCTATTGTGTTTGATTCTATTAAAAAATATACAATGCAAGAACAAAATGGAATAAAATATATTAAATTGCGTTTGATGGATTCAGAAATATGGTCAGATATTCTCTCTGAATTATTGAAAGAAAAAATATTGATTGTCAAAGATTATCAAACATCCGATAAAGAAATATATGGGTTGTACGAAAAATTCAAAAAAGAATATAAACTACCAATCAATTTTTTTGAAGAAATAAAAAATTGTAAATATTTTAATTTTTATTTATCAGAAGAAGAGAGAAAAAACTACATAAGTTTATGGGAACCAAAAGTAATAAATGAAGTATTTGTTCCATTTACAAATTCTGAATATCAATTATATATTAAAATAAGTTTGGAAAATCAAAATTATGATAGTATCCAATATGAACATTATATAGACAATGGTTGTTTTTGTAAAGCATGTTCCTTAAAAAGAAAAAATATTTATTTTAGACTCCTAAAAAAAGAAGTAATAATAGAAAAAATAATACATAATGATGCAGTAAAAGAGTTAGTAGATAAAAGAAAAGAATTGATAAATAAAGAGAAAAGGGGAGTAGATTTTGTAAAGATAAAGTTCCAGCTTTTATAACGAAGTAAAGAAAGGTGGAGCCAAAGTTATTGCACATTTTATAACGAAGTAAAGAAAGGTGGAGCCAAATATATCCACGTTTAACATATAAAAAAAAGGTATTGACGCAAAGGTAGTCTCACTTTAAATTTAATTAAATTTTTATTAATTATTTATTTGGCTCAACCTTTTCTAAAGGTTGATTCTAAAAGGTGGATATATTTAATACATTTTTAAGATAGGTATTATTTTGAGAAGTATAACATGATAAATGAGTAATCGTAGATCTACACATAGCACAAGATAGTTTTTTATTGGTAGGTAAAATTTGAATAGTATTGGTAACACAAGATTGACAAAAGGAATGATCGCAATTGGTTTTTACAAAGTTATCACATGGATAATCTTCGTAGCAAATGTCACATGATTTTTCTTGAATCGTATCTTCTAGAATGTCCTTTTTCTCAACCACAATGCCATATTGTCTTGTATTGAAGATATTAATTAGGCTAATGTGAGGAATCATTTCTAAAAGATAGTCATAATGGGCATAATTCGTAGTAGCTAATGCAGCTAATTCAGCTATTCTAGGTGAATTATTTTGAATAACATAGTCTAATACTCCATTTTTTTTAAGCACCAAATAATGATACAATCCGTCAATGTAGTTGCAAGTTGCATGTTTATATTTAAGGTGAGTAACTTTCAAATAGGATTTTAATAGACGGAAATTCATAGGATCTCTAATCCAACTATATTTTTGTCTACTAACAATTTTAGCATAACGAAAATAATCGGTGACATCTACTAATTGGGTATTGATTTGTTGAAACCAACTTAACCACATAGTGAGGTATGTTTGATGGGTTTGTGCCATACGAAAAGGCATTTGGTGACATGAGCGTATATTATGTCCTAGACGAGCACATACGGAGCATTTGGTAAGTCTTTGTCTAATAGGCGGGTTATTAGTGGTAGTGGCAACAGAAGTCATTTTGTAAGTAATTGTTTTAACTGATAATTGTTTTTTATATGCAAAATAAATATAAAATAAAATTAATTTCATTTTTTTTTATTTTATATTCAAATACTTATTAACTATTTTTTTATAGTGTCCACCTTTATCCACCTTTGGGAAAGGTGGAGCCAAAATAGTGTGCCGTATTTCGTTCGCATATTAGAAAGGTTGAGCCAAAGTTAGTCGCCATTTTAGTAGCCAAAATAGTGGCCCGTATTTCGTTCGCATAATAATAAATAAAAAAAAATAATAATAAATATTTTGTCTCCCTATTTTGGCTCCACCTTTTTGAAAGGTGGATAAAGG
>Ga0209086_10003444_pt1 | contig 12049 bp, 8 predicted proteins | sample M_130207_XF_Meta_FD_187312 | JGI IMG/M metagenome (GOLD analysis project Ga0209086, IMG submission 187312) | Freshwater microbial communities from Lake Montjoie, Canada to study carbon cycling - M_130207_XF_MetaG (SPAdes) (version 2) | ecosystem: Environmental > Aquatic > Freshwater > Lake...
CCAATACCAGGAGCGAGACCGTTTTGACCAGTTGATGGCTCGGCTACGGTCCATCGAACGAAAGATGGATGGTTTCATACCGGTGGTGAACACCCCGCTTCGCGCATAGAACTTTATGCACAGCGCGCCCGCCCGGTGCCAAACAGGGCGAAAAGGAGGACTGTCGAAGGTCGAAGCGCTTCAGCAAATACCGGTTACCGCCCGCCCTCGCGCTGCTTCTGATGCGCGTGGCGCGAAACCTTTGCCTGCTATGCATAATTTAGGTTCCATCTTGTCCATCACGCGCCCCTCGCGGCTTCAGTTATAGGGCAATTCCGCCAAACCGCCGTGCCGGTTGTGCCGTAATCGCCCGGATGGCACACGTCATTCCATAGACGTGGCGGGGAGCGCCGAGCTGGGATTTGGGTCGCTGGGGAAGCTGTTGATGAGCGGGTGGCGGCTGCGACAGCGGGGCAAAGGGCCGGACGAAGCTGGCGCCCGGGGTTGGAGCCCGGTGAAACATTGAAAGGTGGTCCTGATATACTTGCTCGCAACAGGTATTCATAGGAGAAGTAAATAATGATTTCACGTGCGACACTCGCCCTGCTGTTTTCCACCACTCTTTGGGCACAGACAAGCGGGAATATTAGCGGCTACATCAAAGACCCCACGGGGGCGGTTGTCGTGGGAGCAAAGCTCACCGTGGCGAACCAGCAGACGGGATTGACCCGCAGTGTCGCCAGCGACGAGACGGGTTTTTATCAAGTACTGGGGCTCGTATCGGGCAGGTACACAGTGGAGGCCGAGGCTTCGGGATTCAAGCGCTCCAAGGCACCGGAGGTGGCCCTGGGAGTGGATGCGAATGTGAGAGCGGACGTTGCGCTGCAACTCGGCAATGTCGCCGAGTCGGTGGAGGTCTCCTCTGCGGCAACGCTGGTAGATACGCGTTCTTCGCAGACGGTGGCGACGATTGACGACCGGCGGCTGGTGGATTTGCCACTGAACGGACGCAATGTGGTGAAGTTGGCGGCGATTCTGCCCGGAGTGGTGGGCGTCGTAGCACCGGACAACTCGGATGTGACCGATGCCCGAGGCGGCCCGCGGATGAACGTTAACGGTGCCCGGGCGAACATGAACTACAGCAAGTTTAACGGCACCTATTTCAATAATCCTTCGCGGAACACCGGGCTGAACCTTCCTCCGCCGGATGCGGTGCAGGAGTTTCGGATGCAGACGAGCGCATTTTCGGCTGAGAGCGGACGGAACGCGGGCGCGAATTTAACAGTGGTGAGCCGACAGGGCACGAATGCGTTTCATGGAGCGGCATGGGAGTTTTTGCGTAATGACAACCTGAACGCGCGGAGTTTCTTCCAGACGTCGCGGCCGAATCTGATCCAGAATCAGTATGGTTTGGCGGCGGGCGGCCCGATCAAGCGGAACAAGGCTTTTTTGTTTGGTTCCTGGGAAGCGTCGAAGGACCGGCGGCAGGCGGCTGAGACGTCCGTGTTTCCGCCGACGGCGAGGGAGGTGAACGGAGACTTTTCGGGGCTGGTGGGCAAGCAACTGGTGAACCCGATCGACAACACGCCGTGGCCGGGCAACCGGATTCCGGCGAGCCAGATCGACCCGACGGCCAAGAACCTGCTGTCGTTTGTGCCGACGGGAACCGGCGGCGCGGTGCAGACGGTGGCCCCGGCGACGCGGGACGCTTCACTGTACTTATTGCGTCACGACTTGAACCTGAGCGCGCGGCAAAATCTATTTGTGCACTACTATCTGAGCCAGAATCAACTCGGCGAAAACGGCCTGGCGTTTGGTTCGAACGTGACGGGATGGACAAGCCGAGAGCGGAAGCCACGAGCGCAGAATGCCGGGATCAACCATGTTTGGACGACTTCGGCGACGACGTTGAATCAGTTAACGATCGGGTTTACCCGGTCGGCCTCGCTTGATAATCCATTGATCACGCGGACGCCGGCGGAGCTGGGCATTCGATCGATGCCTATTTACACGAACGGGGGCAGCCCACAGTTTACGGTAGCGGGCCGCTTCAACCTGACGTCGGGGGGGCCGACGAAGTTTGTATCGAACACCTACCAGGTGCAGGACAACTTCAGTTGGATTCTGAAGCGGCACACGCTCAAGGTTGGTTTTGAAATGATGGATCTTTCGTTTTTCCAGTCGTATCTAGGACCTCCGGCGTTCACGTTTAACGGCCAGCGGACTGGCGGTGGTTCGGCGGCGCGGGGCGACTCGCTGGCGGATTTTCTAGTGGGCGGGTATCAACAGCTTGCCGTTACCAACGGGGTTCGTAACAACGATGGGCGCGGCCGATACTACGCCGGGTACGTGCAAGATGACTGGAAGGTGACTTCGCGGTTGACGTTGAATTTGGGATTGCGGTACGAGGTTGCGACGCCTTGGGTAGACAAGTTTGATGCCATTAATACGGTGATTCCGGACGCCTCGGTGCGGTCGCGGAAGTTCCCGAATGCTCCAGTGGGGATGCTGTTCCCGGGCGATTTGCCGCGCGGCCTTTACGCGACGGACAAGAACAATTTTGCTCCACGGGTGGGGTTTGCGTGGGACGTGTTTGGGGACGGAAAGACGGCGGTTCGGGGGGCGTATGGCATGTTCTATGACACGATCAATACGGACTCGATTGCGCAGGAGAATCCGCCGTTCGTGGGCGGCCGGCGGGCCTTTTCGAACGGCAACCTGACGAATCCGTTTTCGAGTTTGGGGGAGACGGCTCCTCCGGCGTACATCGATCCTTCGGCGTTTACGTTTACGTTTCCGATCAATGGTGTGTTTGGCCCGCGGAACCAGAATCTGCGCAGTACGTATGTGAATTCGTGGAACTTCACGATCCAGCGGCAGTTGGGGCAATCGTGGATGGTGTCTGGCGCCTACATCGGGAAGACGACGCAGAAACTGCTGGCGTATCGTCCGTTTAACGCGGCAGTTTATGTTCCCGGTAACGACGCGCAGGGCCGTCCTCTATCGACGGAGGGCAATGGGGATAGCCGGGTTCCATTTGGACGGGGGATCTACGGACCGCAGGGCTACTTTTTGGACAACCCGTTTACGGCTTCCTACCACTCGGCGCAGTTTGAGCTGAACAAGCGCTTCTCGGGCGGCTTGCAGCTTTCGGCCAACTACTCGCTGGCGAAGTCGCTGGACTCGAGTTCGACGTTTTCGCTGGGCGGGTGCGTCGCTAATCCGAACGACATCCGCGCCGCGAAGGGGCGGAGCGATTTCGACCGGAAGCATTCGGTGGTGGCGAGCGGGATTTACACGCCGACGGTATTCAGCAAGCAGAAGGGTTTGCTGGCGAGAGTGCTGGGCGGGTGGAGCGTATCGGGCATTGCGATATTGCAGAGCGGCGTGCCGGTGCTGGCGAGTACGGGGCAGAATACGGCGCTAGACGGTACGACGTGCCAGGGATCGTATCATCCCGACTTGATTGGGGTGATTGAGCGGGAGCATAGTTCGCGCAACGACATGTTGACGCGGTTCTTCAACACGGGGGCGTTTGCGCTGCCGGGTTTGGGCCGTTACGGGACCGGGGCGCGGAACATGTTTTCTGGCCCGGGCACGGCGACGATTGATTCCGCATTGTTGAAGGACTTCACGGTTACGGATAGCATGCGATTCCAGTTGCGGGCCGAGTTTTCCAATCTATTGAATCGGGCGAACTTTGGCAACCCGATAGGACAGTTGGCGAATCCGCGGTTTGGGCAGATTACGGGAGCGGGCGCGGGCCGGGCAGCGCAGCTTGGGCTGAAATTCCTCTGGTAGGAGAGCCGGTTAGAGTGCAACGATGGCCGTCTCAGGAGGGACGGCCATCGTTAGCGGCCGCTGAGTTAAAGAGAGGGCCAAAGCCGAGGGTGGCGGCACCGATCAAGCAGCCTTGTCCACCGAAGGCAGACTGGCGGAGGCTGAGTTTTCCGAATGTTGGCCATTGGGATTTGTCGGGGAACTGAGCGGAGATTTCTTCGAGCAGGATGGGCCAGGCGGCGTTGAGGGTGGCGTTCAAAACGATGACTTGGGGATCGAGCCCGAAGACCATGGAAGCTATGCCGATGCCGAGATAGCGCGCGGCTTCGCGGACGACTTGAGCAGCTGGGCGATCTCCGGTGAGGGCGCGTTGGCAGATGCGCCGGACACGGGCGGCGCTATCGGTCCATTTGCCCGGTGCCTTGCCTTGGATAAGGGCGTAGCGATCGCAGATGGCGGGATTGGAGACGAGCTTTTCGAGGGAGCCGGGTCGGTCATGGCGAGTGTTGGTGCCATCATCGGCGATGACCATTTGGCCGAATTCGCCAGCGGCCATGGAGGGGCCCGCGTACTCCTGACCATAGAGAACGATGCCGACGCCGACGCCTTCGTTGACGCTAACGTAAAGGAGGCATTGGGGGGCGTGTTCGCCGGCATTTGTGTAATGATACTCGGCGATCGTGGCCGCGCGGACGTCGTTTTCGGCCCAGACGGGAAGCCCGGTGCTGGCTTCGAGAAGCTGCTGGAGGGAGATATGGTTCCAACCAGGATCGTTGCCGATTTCGACGATGCCGGTTTGCCGATTGACGATACCGCGGACGGTAACGCCGATTCCCTGCAGACTTTGGTGGGAGCGTTGGAAGAGCTGTACCTGTTCGGTGATGAGATGAAGGGTGGCTTCGGGGGTGGCCGGGGTTCGAACGACGACGGTATCGACCAGAGCGCCGCGCATGGTGGCGACCGCGAAGCGGGTTTCCCAGTTTTGGATTTCGACACCAATCGAGCGGAGGTTATCGGAGAGTTGGAGGCGGGTGGAGGGCCGGCCACCGGTGGAATTTTCCTCGCCGACCTCAATGACGAGATCCTGTTCGAGCAGTTCGGCGATGATGCGGGACATGGTTCCATCGGAGAGGCCGCTGGTGCGGGCGAGTTCGGCCCTGGACATGGTGTTGGCGCGGCGGAGCAGTCTTAGGACAGCCGCAGAGTTGTGGCGGCGGACTTCCGCGGGCCGCAGGACGCCGTGCCTGAGGGGGGTTCCAATCATGAACCCCAGTGTACGTTACCAAGGACGCTGGCTTATACCTGCGGCTCGCAGGAAAGAATATTGACAGACTGGGGGGCATTCGGGCATTAATGGTTGACTCGTGGCTTGGATTCGAATATTCTTGCGATTACATGCAATGTGAGTTCCGAGCTATCGCCGCCGCCGATCCAGTTGCCTGTGGCTCGCAACTATTGGCATCGAGCCCGGTGACGGAATAGATGACAGAGGCGGCCGTTGCTCCGGCGCTGGCACGTCGGTTGAGCCGCGTGGATCTGGTGATTTACGGTTTGGCAATTCTGACGCCGACGGCGGCATACCCGGTATTGGGAGTGATTCAGCAGGCTTCGAACGGCCATGCGGTGCTGAGCTACGTGGCGGCGATGGTGGCGATGTTGTTTACGGCGGCGAGCTATGGCCGTATGGCGACGGCGTTTCCGTCGGCTGGTTCGACATACGCCTATGCGGGACAGGGTTTGCACCCACTGGCGGGTTTTTTGGCTGGGTGGGGAATTTTGCTGGACTATGTTTTGGTGCCGTTGCTGAGCACGATTTTTGTTTCGTTGACGGCGGAGAGACTGCTGCCGCAGGTGCCGTATGTAGGGTGGGTGTTAGGGTTTTCGTTGTTGGTGACGGTGACGAATGCGAGGGGGATGGCGGCGACGCAGCGATCAAACAGCGTGATGTTGGCGGTGATGGTGCTGGCGACGGTTTGCTTTGTGGTGGCGGCGGCGCGGTGGGTGTTGCATGGCGCGGGTGTGGCGGGGTTGTGGGCGTCGGAGGCGGTGGTGCGGCCGGCGGAAGTTTCGGTGCCTGCGGTGCTGTTCGGGGCGAGTATTGCGGCTCTCTCGTACCTGGGTTTCGATGCGGTATCGACGCTGGCCGAAGATGCGCGGGACCCGCGAAGGGACATTGGATTTGTGACGGTAGGTGTGTGTATTTTGCAGACGGGGATCTGCGTTCTGGTTGCTTACGTGGCGGTTTTGGTTTGGCCCTCGGCGCGACCGTTTGAGAACGTGGAGACGGCGATTTTGGATATTAGCCGGTTAGTGGGAGGGACGCCGCTGTTTGGATTGACCTCGGTGGTGCTTTTGGTGGCTGGCGTGGCGAGTTCGATGGCGAGCCAGGCGGGGGCGTCGCGGCTGTTGTACGGGATGGGTCGGGACGGGGTGTTGCCGCGGTCGATTTTTGGGTATTTGGATCCGAAGAGGGCGACGCCGGTGCGGAGTATTTGGCTGATGGGTTTTTTGTCGTTTGCTGGAGCGCTAGTCGTGAGTTTCCAACAGATTGTGGAACTTGTGAATTTTGGAGCGTTCACGGGGTTTATCTTGGTGAATCTGAGTGTGATTGGGCATTATTATGTGAGGCTGGGTGAACGGTCGGTCGGAGGTTTGATGCGGAACCTGGTTACGCCTTTGGCGGGCAGCGCTGTTTGTGCGGCGCTTTTGTTCAGCTTGAGTTTTTCGGCCCGGGTGACGGGATTTGCGTGGTTGGGGCTGGGGTTGCTGTATTGGGTTTGGCGGGGGCGCGGCTTGGCACCGACGGGCAGGCCGCGATGAGCCGAGTGCGCGAGTTGGCCACCTACGTCGAGAGCCGACAGGAACGATTGCTTACGCTGCTGCAGGACCTCGTCCAGATTCCTTCGGAGAATCGAGCGCCGGAAGGAGCGGAGGGGGCATGCCAGGAGTATGTGGCGCGGGTGTTGCGGAGGGCGGGTTGGGAGCCAAGCCTTTATTCTTTAGCCGGTGCAGCGGGGATAGAGACCCATCCGCTGTACTGGCCGGGCCGGAACTATGAGGGACGGCCGAACTTGGCGGCGGTGCGGAAGGGGACGGGCGGGGGGCGCTCGTTGATTTTATCCGGGCACGTGGACACGGTTCCGGTCGGCTCGGCCCCGTGGACGCGTCCGCCGTTTGGGGGGCAGCGGGAGGGCAATCGGCTTTACGGTCGAGGGGCGAACGACATGAAGGCGGGAATAGCCGCCAACCTCTTTGTGGCGGAGGCTTTGTCGGAGCTGGGGATTCGGCTGGCGGGGGATTTGACGTTCGAATCGGTGGTGGACGAGGAGTTTGGCGGGGTGAACGGCACGTTGGCGGGTCGGCTAATGGGTTACTCGGCGGACGCCGCGATTATATCGGAGCCTTCGTTTCTGCGGGTGTGCCCAGCGCAGAGAGGGGGACGGACGGTTCAGATAAGCTTTCAGGCGGTGAATGAGGGGATTCTGTCGAACGCGCGGACGACGCTGGTGATCGACCAGTTGAGAGCATTTCTCGACGCGCTGCCGGAGTTTGCGGCGTTGCGGCGGCGCTTGGCGCCTCGGCATCTGAGCTATGCGCATTTGCAGGATGCGGTGCCGGTGACGGTGACGCGGATCCAGACGGCTCCTTGGGGGACGTCGGAGCCGACGAACGTGCCCGAAACGTGCAGGTTGGAGCTTTTCTGGCAGACGATGCCAGGAGAGGGGCTGGACGAGGTCGACGCACAGTTTGCGGGTTGGTTGGAGGGTTTGTATGAGAGGCGGGGCGAACTGTTTCGGGAGCGGCCGGAGGTGGTGCATCCGATCCGGTGGTTGCCAGGTTCGGCGATAGAAGCGAAGTGCCCGATTGTTTCGGAGTTAGCGTCGGTGGCGGAGTCCACTTTGGGCTTTCGGCCGGAGATAGTGGGGATCGAGGGTCCATGCGATCTTTACGTTTTTCATGAATTTGGGATTCCGGCGGCTCTGTGGGGAGCGCGGGGCGGCAACACCCATATGCCGGATGAGTATGTAGAATTGGATTCGTTGGTGCAGGCGACGAAGGCACTGATGGCCTTTGTCTGTTCTTGGTGTGGAGAGGAGATTCGATGAAAGTTCTGTTCCTGATGTTGGTAAGTGTCGCGGGCTTTGCCGCGGACGGTTTTGTGTCCCTGATGCCGGATCGTAACCTGGGCGAGCATTGGACGGTAGAGGGTGAGACTCCGCCGGAGGCGTGGACGCTGCGTGACGGCGTGATTGCGACAACGGGGCAGCCGAATGGATTTTTGCGCAGTAAGAAGAAGTACCGCAACTACGTGCTGCGGGCGGAGTGGCGATTCCAGATGGGCTGGACGGCTCCGAAGACAGGAAACGAGTGGCCGAACGCGGGTTTCTTTATCCACGCAGGTCCGGAGGTGAACGGCTGGCCGACCTCGCTCGAGGTGCAGGGGTACTACGGAGAGGCCGGGAGCGTGTTCGGGGTGCGGGGAGGCAAGATTACCGGAGCCAAGCGGGGCCCGTTTGTGAAGGAGAGGCCACCATTTGGATCGTGGGACCGCTATGAGATTACCTCGATGAACGGGAAGGTGACGGTGGTGTTGAATGGTGTGTTAGTGAATGAGGGGACGGCCGCTTATCCGGAGGAAGGCAACATTTGCCTGCAGTCTGAAGGTTGGCCCGTTTATTATCGGCGGATAGAGATTCAGGAGTTGCCGTGATCTCGCGACGGGCGGTGTTTGGCGCTCCGCTGGCGCTGGCGGCTCAGGCGGTGGCTATGCCGACGCAATTTCAACTGGCTTGCATGACGCTGCCATATTCGGCGTTTCCGCTGGAGAAAGCGCTACAGGGAATTCAGTGGAGTGGGTTCGGCCATGTGGCCTGGGGCACGACCCATCGGGAGCAGAGCGGGATGAAGCCGGTGATGCCAATTGACGCTCCGGCGGCGGAGGCGGGACGCTTGGCTCGACGATGCCGGGATATGGGATTAGAGCCGGTGATGATGTTCTCGACCTTGAACCTGGAGGCGGCCAACGCCGTGGACGGGCACTCTCGCAGAATTGAACAGGCGGCGGCGGCGAAGATTCCGTTTCTACTGACGTTTGGCAAAACCAGCCCGGGAGAGAACGAGGCATTTGTCCGGAGCTTGGTGGAACTGGCGCCGCGGGCGAAAGAGGCGGAGGTGATGATTGTGATCAAACAGCACGGAGGCAACACGGCGACGGGAGCCCACTGTGCTCGGATTGTTAAAGAGGTAGGCCATGATTCGGTAAAGGTTTGCTATGACGCGGGCAACGTACTGGACTACGAAAACCATGATCCGATTGTGGATATTCGGAGCTGTTGGCAGGACATTCGGGCTTTCAACATTAAAGACCATCGAAATACGCCGAAGGACCAAGATTGCGGCCCCGGTTTCGGGGAGATTGACCACTACAAGTTGTTTGCTCCGGTAATGAATACGGGGCTGACGATTCCACTAACTTTTGAAAACATTTCAGAGCCGCTGCTGCCGCGTCCGGTGGCCATAGAGGGCGTTAACGCCTTGGCGGTTCGGGCAAGACTTTACATCGACACCGTATTGCGGGGTCTTCAGAATGGAGGAGCACAAGCATGAACCGACGGAATTTCTTAATTAGCACGGCAGCGGCGGCCCAGACGGCGGTTGGTCAGTCGTCCACGGACCGGGTGGCTACGGGGATGATCGGCGTAGGCAATCGCGGGAGCTATCTACTGAAAGCAGTGATGGCGCAGGCGGATGCCCGGGTGGTGGCCTTGTGCGACAACAAGCCGGACCGGCTGGACAAGGCCGCGACGGCGGCGGCGAAGGATAATCCGGCGACGATGACGGACTGGCGGAAGCTGATTGACCGGAAGGACGTGGAGGCTGTGTATATTGCGACGCCCCCGTTTCTACACGCCGAGATGGCGATTGCGGCGATGAAGGCGGGCAAGCACGTCTATTGCGAGAAGCCAATCGGGACGACGCCGGCACAGATTCGCGAATTGCTGAAGGTGGCCAAGCAGACGAACAAAGTTTTCGTTTCGGGTCAGCAGATGCGGTCGATGTTGCAGGTGGGGAACGCGATCCGGAAGATTCAAGACGGGGCGATCGGAGATATCCTTTTCGTCAAAGCGCAACGGCATGCGTCGGCCGATCTGGCGTACGACGGGCCATCGGGCGACTGGTATTTTGATTACAAGAAGTCGGGTGGATACTTACTCGAGCAGTCGGTGCATAACTTGGATGCTTGTAACTGGGTGATCGGGCAACATCCGATTCGGGCGGCTGGCTTTGGAGGGATCAACCTTTATAAAGGCAAGCCGGCGGGCCGGGATATCATGGACCACCAGAGCTTGGTTTATGAGTATGCCAATGGGGTGAAGCTGACGTTTACGCAGATGGTGTTTCACCCACGCAAGATGCCGGTGAATAACCAGACAATTAACGTATTCGGCAGTAAGGGGTCGGTAGAGCTTCTGTATTCGACAAACTTTTACCCGCTTGATGGCGGTGAGCCGACGGTGTTGTCCCCGAAGGTGGACGAGCCGGGGGACGCGCACATTCGGGCTTTCTACGACTGTGTCCGGAAGGGCGCCAAATCGCCGGCCGATGTGACCATAGGAGCGACGGCAGCGTTGACGGCGATTCTAGGGAATGAGGTTTGTCGTCAGGGCAAGGTAATCGATTGGAAGGATCTGGGCGTCGAGGTTTAGTCTGGAACTCGCGTTTATTCGTTGGTCTGGGAGAGGGCAGGTATGCCGTTTCCCAGGCGGCGGTAGGCTTGGGGGAGGGCGGCCGGTCCATTTGCGAAAAGTGCGATGGAAGACCCGAGCTGCGTAACGGCGATTCGAGGAGGAACTGGCCGAGCGGTATCTTGGGCTTGAGGGGCTCCGACGGGCGAGGCGACTGTTCCTACAATGCGCGGACGGCGTGCATGATGACATCCTCGACAGAACCAAAATGGCCACCTTTCAGTTCTTCTTGCACGAGCCGTTCCGTCTCGTGTTTAAATGTGTCCTTTCGGTAAGCCTGCGTAAGCCAGTTTCGATCAGGATTTCTTTTCTTCTAGCAGTCGCCGAACCGACGTTCGGCCTATTCCAAGCCGCCGCGCAATCTCCGATTTGCTGATTCCTGAGAGAAATAGGTCCGTGACTGAGGCCGCTTTGCCAGCGGCCGTCGGCGGCCGGCCGAGTCGCTTCCCCTTCAGTCGCGCATGCGCCAAACCCGCCCGCACCCGCTCCCGCATAATGTCTCTTTCGAACTCAGCGAAAACCGATAGCGGTCCCGCCAACGCCCGGCCCGCTGGTGTCGTCAGATCCAGGGCCTCCGTCACCAAAACAAAGCCCACCTCAAGCGCCGTCAGTTCCTGCAACGTCGATACCAGGTCGGCAACCGACCGATCCCATCGATCCAATCGCCAAACCAGAACCACATCAATGTCACGCCGTCGCGCGGAATCGATCAGCCGCTCACGCATCGCGCGCGACCGCACCAGAGCCCACTTCCTTACATCCCTCGGCCACCGTCCAGCCACGCTTCAAAGCGTACTCCCGCAGCGCCCGCATCTACATGAGAATCGTTTGCTGATCCAGCGGGAGTTCCGGTCATAGGGCACGAGCCGCTCGACCGGCCATATCTCGATGTTCCGCGCCATTGCTGGCGTCAACTTGGGTTCAGGCATGGGAGAAGTGACCAACCCTGTCGGGGAATTTCACAAAAACTTGGGCAAACGGCTGGATTGGTCGGTCGCGACCAACCGTTTTTAGGACCATTCACTAGCGGATCGGTGCAGTGGGGGGACCCGCTTTGAAAGTGTACAAGTAGGACCCGTGAAAACGAGTCCCTTGTTGTGGACATAAATCGCCTATTTGCTATGACTTACGGCGTATTGTTGAAGTGGAGTCTCGGTCCGTATCGAGGCCGATACACGTCTCGATAGTGGGTATCTTTTTCCGGGGTACACGCCTCCCGTTTGTGCTCCGGCCCGGGCCTCGCCCGCCGTTTTGTACCCACCGGGAAGACCGCCGGGCCCGCGCCGCCGCCTCAGGGTTGGTTCTTTTCGGGGGCCTACGGCGGGCGCTACGGGGCCGGTTCAGGCCCAGGTAGGCTACGGGCCCACCGGGGCTAGGAGACGCCGCTACGGGCCCGGCTTCGGGGTGCCGCCGGGCGGGAGCCACTTGCAAAACTCACCGCTCCCTGTGGAAATCCTCCAATCTAGCCTCGGAATGGGACCAGAAGGGCCGAAATCACCTGAGAATCTAGTCGCGCCGCCTGCCTAGCACGCTTGTCAATAGGT
>Ga0209086_10003445_pt1 | contig 12046 bp, 6 predicted proteins | sample M_130207_XF_Meta_FD_187312 | JGI IMG/M metagenome (GOLD analysis project Ga0209086, IMG submission 187312) | Freshwater microbial communities from Lake Montjoie, Canada to study carbon cycling - M_130207_XF_MetaG (SPAdes) (version 2) | ecosystem: Environmental > Aquatic > Freshwater > Lake...
GCGCAGCGCGCTCAAACGGCTCGAATCCGCACGGATGAAAGAGTGAAGCGGCTCACGCGGCCGATCCCGAAGGTCATCGGATACATCGGCGCCGCGATCGCCACGTTTGGGGTTTGTGTATTGCTCGCGCCCGCGATGAGTAGGTTGCTGGTGCGCCCTCATTCCTTGCGCGTCGGACTTCCGATGAACAAGCCGCCGCTCACGCGCATCGCCCCCGAGATCGCGCTCGCTGAGCTCGAGCGACTTGATCCATCCACCACCGCCGCGATTGATCGCGCGACCATGCTGGTTGGCGCAGGAATGGCGAACTACTGGCCGAGCGCTGATCGCGCCGATGCCGAAATTGAGTGCGGTCTTGCCGAGAATCCCGACTTCTGGATCAAGATGCGCTGGGCCGAGTTGATCGGTGACGGTTCGCCGGAGTCATCGGATCTGCGTCGGGCCGAGCGCGCCGACTGGCGAACGGCGCTGCGGCTGGGAGTCGGATTTTGTTCGCAGCAGGCGTTCGTTCTAGTCGGATACCTGCGCGAGCATGGAATCGAGGCCGAGGTGATGCGCTTGGATGGCCACGCCATCGCGGTTGCCAAGACTCCCGATGGGCCTCGGGTGCTCGATGCCGACTACGGCGTCGTGTTGCCGATGGCGCTCTCTGAAGCCGAGCGGAGTCCGGAACTCGTGCGTGCGCGCTATCTCGCGGCGGGCTATCCCGCGCAGCAGGTCGAGCTCGTCGTGGCGATGTACGGGCCAGAGGGCAACGCTATCTATCACTCGAACCTGATTCCCATCGCCGAGGTTTCCGTACCGGCGATGTCCATGATCGGCGGCTGCTGCTCGCTCGTCTGTGCTGCTACTGCGTTGCGCCAACGCGCGCCGCTCGCGGATTCAGCTCCCGACCCGCAGCGTTGACTGCGCGAATCCACGCGTCATCACGATTCCCCGCGACGGAGGAAACTTCGCCGCGCCTTCTGCGCGCAACGCAACGGCTGGTCCCGCGGTGTACTTATCGAACGCCGCGCGCGAGGCGAAGTGGTACCGCGTTTCGACATCCGCGATTGAGTTTGCAGGCGCATCGGTCGCGAGTTCAAACTCGACGAGTTCCGCGTCTATCGCGCCCGCCTTCACGACATCGGCCAGATGACCGTGGCGCAGCCAAGCGATGAACTCCGCGCGCACCGCGCCATCGCGGAAGGTCGAGCGCACCGAGTAGAGAAACTGCGCGTCATCTGCCATCGGGCGCACCCTTCGTGCGTGCCTCGGCGATGGCGTCGATCACTTGCTGAATGGTGTAGTCCGACGCGTTCAACACCGTCGAACCATCGCGCCCGTACACGAGCAGCAGCGGAATCGTCACGCGGTTCGACGCCTTGAGGAGCGCGTTGCCGTCGGTGTTGTTGCCGGTGAGGTCGACCTTGATCGCAGCGACATCGTCGGCGTTGAGTTCCTTCGAAACGCTCGGTGTATTCAGCACGAAGGCCTCGAATGTCTTGCAGTTCGCGCACCACTCCGCCGTGAAGTCGACCACCACAACCTTGCCCGACCTCTGTGCTTCGGCGAGGCGTTCGGGCGTGTAGTAAGTCCAGGCGATCGGGCCTTTCGCGGTTTGCGAAACACCGATGAAGACGCTGATTGCGAGGATCAACGCGCCAATACCGCCGAACACTGCGCGGTTGAGCTTCTTCTTGCTGAGCTTGATCGTGCGCACCAGCAACCATCCGCCGGCGATCGTTCCGAGCGCCGAGACGAACCACCAATACAGATGGCTCGGCGGCTCAGGCGGCGTGACCATGATTCCCGCAACACCTGCGCCCACGAAGTAGGCGCCGGCCGCAAGCAGGAGCAGTCCCATGACCTGCTTGATGAGGTCGCTCGCGGGCCCTGTTCTTGGCATCGAGTCGATCCACTTCGGATTCGCCGAGAGCACGAGGTACGGCAACGCCATGCCCGTGCCCACAGCGGCGAATACAGTCAGAATCGTCGCTGGTCCCTGCGTAGTCGCCCAGAACACCGCGGTTCCCATCAGCGGCGCCGTGCATGGCGTCGACAGCACCGCCGTCATAATGCCGAACAGAAATGAGCCCGCGTACGAGTCGTGTTTCGCGTCGACTAGGTGGACCCAGTCGGGCAGATTCACCGTGAAGAAGCCAGCCATGCCGACGGCCATGATGGCGATGATGACGCCGACGGCGATGGTGAACTCTGGCTTCTGAAACAACTGGCTGGTGGTGTCGAAGCCTTTGATGGTGGCGATCGCGGTGCCGAGCGCCATCCAAAACGCGACCACGCCCGCTGACATCACCACGCCGAGCGCGAAGCATTTACTGCGGCTTCCGTGCGCGGCCTGCGAAAGCCCGATGATTTTGAGCGGAATCACTGGCAACACACACGGCGTGAAGTTGAGCAGCGCTCCGCCCGCGGCCGCGATCAGCAGAAGAAGAATGAATCCCGCGCCGTTGGGATCGATGGAGAAAGTCAGCGCGAACAGGTTGAATTCAAGTGCTTCGCTGGGCTTTTCGCCAGCGCGGATGCGCGCGTAGACCGACGGATCGAACGACTTGAAGATCGCCGATGGCGGGGCGGAATCGATCGCGCCCGTCGTGACCTCGATGTTCGCGGTCAGCGTGAGCGTTGCCGGGTTGCTGCAACCCTTCTCGTCGCAGGCTTGAAACTTGAGCGTGATCGGCACGGCGATCAGGCCTTGCTTGGCGTTCTTGGCGATCGATGCGGGTATGAACACCGCGAATTCGCCTTGGTAGACAGCGTATTCTTGCAGCCCCTCGCCGAAGTCCGACTTGACTCCGTGCGGCGTTGGCCACTGGGCGAAGTCCGCGTGCACTTCAATGCCGTTGATCGGTTGCGGCTTGGAATCCGCGTCGGGGTTGATGGTGAAGTCGGTGCGGATCGCACCGCTAAACTCGGCGAGCCCTGCGCCGGGGTTGCCGGGCTTGGGCCAGAGGTGGAACCCGTCCGCGAGTTTGAAGTGGACCGCAATCGGCACATCCGCTCCGGGCGCGACCTTGGCGCTCGACACCACGACAACCGTCTCGGCCTGGTCGCGCGAGTCGCCGAACACGCGCGGCGGCGGGGCTTTGGCCGACTTTCCAAACCCAGGCAGCCCGGGAATGTTCGGCGGGCTGTGCGCCGATCCGATGGAAACGGCGAATGTGGCGCCAAGAACGGCGACGAACAGGATCCAAGCAGGAAAGACCGCGAGGCGGTCGGGGGTTCTCATGGTGCGCATCCTACGGTCGCTTTCCAAAGCGGTTGCTCGATGCGTCGACGAGTTCACCCGAACGCGCCGAACGGATATGTCGACGGTTCAAGCCCGCGGTGCGTGGGCGCCGATGAAGCGCCACTGCGCCCGCGATCCGCGTGCGCCCGGCGGAGCCGGAAGCTGCAGCCAGTGGGACCACCGATGGGCACTGAGGTTCTGAACCAGTCTGACATCGATGCGCTGCTCTCGGCCGCGAGCGCTCCCGCGCCCATTGTCGAAGCGCCGCCCACTCAAATCTTCAGCCGTTCTCGCCGCGACCGCGACAAGATCGAGATCGCGAAGTACGACTTCAAGCGTCCCGAGCGCATCTCGAAGGACCAGATGCGCGCGCTGCAGATGCTGCACGAGACCTTTGCGCGCAACTTCGGCGCCTCGCTCTCGGGAAACCTCCGAACCATCGTCGAGGTCTCCATTCGCGATGCGTCGCAGAAGACCTATCAGGAATTCGTCGCGGAGAGCGAGAATCCCACGAGTTTCAACCTGATCAACTGTTCTCCGCTCGAGGGGCAAATCTGCCTGGAACTGTCACCGTTGGTGATTTTTCCCATCATCGACCGCCTGCTCGGAGGGTCGAACAAAGACCTGTTTGTTCCGCGTCGACCGATGACCCTGATCGAGCGCCGCCTCATCCAGCGCATTCTCCATAGGGCAATGGCCGCGCTGACCGAGGCGTGGGCGGGGGTGCGGAAGATCGAGTTCGCCCTCGGCGAGATGGAATCGAACGCGCAGTTGGTGCAAATCGTGCCTCCCAACGAGGTCGTGGTCGTCATCGAGTTCGAGATCAAGTTGATGAACCGCGGTGGGCGCATGCGACTGTGCATCCCCTATAACTCCATCGAACCGCTCGTCGAAGACCTTTCCGCGCAGAGCTGGTTTGTGTCGGGCAAGAGCGCCACGGAGTCTGACGCCGCCGACCGCATCGCCCAAGGGCTTTCTGGAGCGCGTCTTGAGCTCGAGGCGACGCTGGCGACCACCACCATTTCGATCCGCGAACTGCGAAATCTCGAGGTCGGCGACCTGATCGTCACCAACCGACCCGCAACTTCTCCCGCCGTCCTCGGCGTAGAAGGGAAGCCCAAGTTCCTTGCCGAGCTCGGTCAGCTTCGTGGTAATCGGGCCCTCAAAGTGGTGCGCTCAGTCGGGCCATCGGAGCGCATTGACCTTGGCGGCGCGACCTCCTAGAGTCGGCGCCCTGCGAGGTTCACATCTCGGCAGAACCGTTTCGGCGGAATGTCTTGGGTAAAAATTATTGGGGGGGGTCGCGCTCGAAGTGGGCGAGTTTTCAGCGGTCAATTGACCTTCGGCCCTAGGTTCGATATCTTCCAAGGCTCGTCTTGCGCGTTCGTTGCGCCTGATGTGCCAGTGTGTGCGTCAGTGTTTGTTTGAGTGTCGGTCTGTTTGTGAACCGGTCTACGACCGAGCGGTGAGTCCAAATGCTTCAGATCCAAGGTGTGTCACGAGTGTCACAACCCCGCGATCCTTCGAGAGGCAGGACCGTTCGGGTCGGACGCACGCGATGAAGCCGTCACGGCTTCATTTCGTGTTGTCAGTCCCGAACGCGGAGCAAGATTGCGCGCCTTTGCGCGCGTGCTGCGGCAGTTCTGCCACAAGCGCGCGCTTCGCCGCCCTCTTGCGCTGTATCGTTTCGATTGAACGCTGGGGGCGCCTCTGATTTATTGAGGCGCCTCAAGTTCATGAATAGGCCGGCCACGGAGTAATCCGTGGTCGTTTTCGTTTCCACGCTGTGGCGTTCGCGCCTCGGCCACATTCCAACGCCGCTCACCAGCGCGGCGACAACCCAAGCCGTCAAGAGCGGCACAAAGTAAGAGCCCAGACCATGAATTCAGAAACCCTCCGCATCCTCGACTCCATTGCCCGCGATCGCAGCATCGATCGCGAGCATCTCATTCGCGATCTCGAGATGGCGATGATCAGCGCTGCCCGCAAGCACTTTGATTCGCTCGACACCGACGAGTTCGGTTGCGAGATGGATCGTCTGAGCGGCAAGATTTCCATTTGGCGCAATCTCTTCGACGAAGAGGGCGAAGTGGTTGGTCGCGAGGACATCCCGATCGAAAGCCTCGGTCGCATTCCCGCGCAGACCGCCAAGCAGGTCATGATTCAGAAGTTCCGCGAGGACGAGCGCAACTCGCTCATGGAAGAGTTTGCCAAGCGTCAGGGCGAGATCGCCACCGGCACCGTCACCCGCCAGGAAGGCCCCGCGCTCATCGTGCAGGTCGACCGCGCCGAGGCGTTCATGCCGAAGTCGGAGCAGATCCCCGGCGAGATGTTCAAGCCCGGCGATCGCATTCGCTGCTTGGTGCTCGATGTTCGCGACGGCGGTAGCCAGGTCAAGATCATCCTCTCCCGCGCCAATCCCGACTTCATCCGCCGCCTGTTCGAGGCCGAGGTTCCCGAGGTCGCCGAGCGCGTCATCGAGATCAAGGCCCTTGCCCGCGAGCCCGGCCAGCGTTGCAAGGTTGCGGTTGCGAGCGTTGACTCGAAGGTTGATGCCAAGGGCGCATGCATCGGTGTGCGCGGCAGTCGTATCCGCAACATCGTCGACGAGGTCAATGGCGAGAAGATCGACATTGTTCTTTGGAACGAGTCCAGCCAGGTTCTGATTTCCAACGCCGTCCGTCCGGCCGCCGTTGACGAAGTGAGCCTCTGCTTCGAACTCGGTCGCGCGACGATCATCGTCCGCGAGGATCAGCTTTCGCTCGCCATCGGCAAGCGCGGCCAGAATGTTCGCCTCGCGGCGCGTCTGACCGGTTGGGACATCGACATCCTCACGCCGACCGAGTTTGCCAAGGGTCTTGAGATCCTCGGCGAAACGCTGCGTCCGCTCGAGGGCGTCAATGACGAGATGCTCGACAAGATCGGCGCACTCGGCATGATCAGCGTGTTTGACATTGAAGAGATTGGGCCGCAGATCCTCACCGAGGAACTGGGCATTACCGACGAGCTCGCGGACATCATGGTCGCGTCGTCAAGCAACCGCGCCCGCGAGGTCGAGGTTGAGCGCGAGCGCGATGCCATTGTGGCCGCGGCGCGTGCAGCCGAGGACGCTGCCGCCACCAACGCCATTCTTGGCGATGGAGCGGGAGTGGCTGTGGTTGCAGCTGGCGCGCCCAGTGCGGAGCCAGACGCTGTTGCAGAAAGTGCCGCGGATTCGATCCTCGGTTTCGGTCGTTCCGCTCGTGCGGGCGGCTGAATTGGGGACGGAGGGAAAGTGGTTGCCGCAGCGATGTTCGCTCGCGGAGCGTAAGTTGATCAGGAGGAACGTTTGTCGAAGAAACCAGTGTCGCTGAAGGTCCACCAGCTTGCCAAGGAACTCAATGTGAGTTCCAAGGATATTGTCACACGCTGCCAGGTCGAGGAAATCCCTGACATCGTCAACCACCTTTCGCCCGTGTCCATCGGCCTTGCCGTGACGGTGCGAGAGTGGTTTGCTGGCGCAGCCGCCAGCGAAGTGAAGTCGACCGCGACCGCGACACTCGACAGGCCTGAGTCTGTAGGTGCCTCTTCGGCCTCCATGCAGCAGGTTTCGCAGCAGGGTTCGCAGCAGGGTTCGCAGCAGGGCGCGAAGGCTGTGAAGCCGACTTCCCCCGCGGCCAAGTCCGTATCTGATCGCGCGTCTGATCGCGCGTCTGATCGCGCGTCTGATCGCGGGTCCGAAGCCGCGTCCGCTGCCGACGATGCTCCGCCAGCCATCGCCAAGCGCGCGACCAAGAAGGTCGCGCCGCCGCCCGAACCCGAGCCTGCACCGAGCAGGACTACGCGGTCTCCTGCTGGTCAGGCGGCTGTTGCTGCTCATGTTGCTGCTCATGCTGCTGCTCATGCTGCTGCTCATGCTGCTGCTCATGCAGCCGCTGCTGCGGCCGCTGCCGCCGCGCCGGCTCCTGAGGCGAGCTCCGCCGAATCCATCTCTGTGGATTCGCACGCCCATTCATCATCCGCGTCCGCATCTGCGCCTCGGACTGGATCCAATGCCGATCAACCGACCTCGGTTGTTGCGCACGGTTCCCCAGTCGACGGATCGACCTCGGACGCATCGAAGCCAGCTGCCGCGCCCGTCGCGGCCGCCCCGGCCCCGGCACCAGTTGTTTCAAACTCCGCTCCCGCGATCACGACTCCGTTGCGTCCCGCGGCCGCTCGCATGCCCGCTGGCTTGACTTCCCGTCTGGCTCCGCGCATCACCGACCCGCGAGATGAGCCCGCAAGCGCTCCTCAGAATCGCTCGCAATCCGCCACTTCGGCATCGGCGTCCTCTGCTTCCTCGACCGCGCCTTCGGGCACCGGTTCCGCGGGAAGCACCTCGCCGGGTACCCCGCGCCGCGTCATCACCGCTCCGCCACCGCCGCCAGCAACCATGCTGAAGTCCGGCGAGGCACCGCCGGTGATGAATGTCCCGACTCGGCCAAACGCCGTGGGTCCAGTTGGACCCCAGCTTGGTTCACGCGAGAAGACGAAGCTTTCCGGCCCTCAGGTCATCCGCGTTGAGCAGGCAGACAATCTGCCGACTCCTCCGCCGATGCGCCGAGTTGGCCCGGGTGGAACTGGCACTGGCGGCGTCGGTGGTCGCACCGGACGCCCAGGCACTGGAACTGGAACGGGCACGGGTGGTCGTCCCGACGCGCGTGGACGCGGCGGCATCGGCGCCTCGCGCACTGGTCGCGCTGGCGAGGCTGCGCGCGTTGGTTTCAACGCCCAGGATCTTCGCGACCGCAAGGCGCGTCTCGACGGTTCGAGCGGATTCATGCGCTCGCACCGCACTCCGATCGGTCGCATTGGCGGCGCCATTGGTGGCGCGGGCGGGCGTACCGAGCGCAAGCCGGGAGATGTGCAGCAGATCCATGTTGCCGAACCGCTGACGATCAAGGAACTCTCGGCCGCCACGGGCGTGAAGGCCGTGGACATCATCAAGAAGCTCTTCCTGAGCGGAACGATGGCGACTATCAACAGTGCCATCGACCGCGAGGTCGCCATCGACATGATGATGGAGTGCGACATCGACCTGATCGTCGACGAGGCGATCTCCGCCGCCGACATCATCGAGGCGCGCTTCAAGGATCGCGAGAAGCTCGATGAGCGTCGTCGTGCTCCGATCGTCACCATCCTTGGCCATGTCGATCACGGCAAGACCAGTTTGCTCGATCGCATTCGCAGCACCAACATCGCTTCGGGCGAGGCCGGCGGCATCACCCAGTCGACGCGCGCGTTCACGGTTCCCGTGAAGTCGGGCGATGTCGATCGTGTTGTCACCTTCATTGATACCCCTGGCCACGAGGCGTTCACCGCCATGCGTGCGCGCGGCGCCAAGGTCACCGACATCGTGGTGCTGGTGATCTCGGCAGTCGACGGCGTCATGCCGCAGACCGTTGAGTCGATCAATCATGCGAAGGCTGCGGGTGTGCCCGTTGTTGTTGCACTGAACAAGATCGATCGTCCTGAAGCCAACGAGGCGAATATTCGCCGCGTGCTCGGGCAGCTTGCCGAACACGAGCTCAATCCCGTGGAATGGGGCGGAACGACCGAAGTCATCCGCACCAGCGCAACTCGTGGAGACGGCATCCAGCAGCTCCTTGAGATCCTCGACTACCACGCGGATCTTCTGGAGATGAAGGCCGACTTCAAGGGAAGTGCGCGTGGCACCGTGCTCGAGGCTGCCATCGAGGAAGGCCGTGGCCCTGTGGCCCGCGTGCTTGTCCAGGAAGGCTGCCTGAAGAAGGGTGACTTCATCGTCATCGGCCGTGGCTATGGCCGCGTGCGCGACATCATCAACGATCGCGGCGAGCGCATCACTGAGGCGCTTCCCTCGACTCCGGTTGCTATTTCCGGCATCGACGAACTTCCAGACGCGGGCGACAAGGCCTATGTGGTCGGGTCGTTGCGCGCTGCCGAGGAAGCCGCCGAGGAGCGTCGTCGCATCGACCGCGAGCGTGAGCTTGCTGCGCCGAAGATCACGCTCGACAACATCTTCAAGCACCTCGAGAAGCAGGGCAAGAAGGAACTCGCGCTCGTCGTCAAGGGCGATGTGCAGGGATCCGTCGAGGCTCTCAAGGGAATGCTCGCCAAGTTGCCGTCCGAAGAGGTCGCCATCTCGGTCAAGAGCGCCAGTGCTGGCGGTATCAACGAGGGCGATGTCACGCTCGCTGCGGCGACCAACGCGATCATCGTTGGCTTCAATGTCACTTCGAGCAGCAAGGCTCGTCAGGTTGCCGAGTCCAAGGGCGTCGAGATTCGTCTGTACGAAGTCATCTACGACCTGATCGACGACGTCTTGAAGGCTGCACAAGGCATGCTGGCTCCCGAGCTCAAGCTCGAGGTCCTCGGCCACGCCGAAGTGCGTCAGGTCTTCAGGATTTCCAAGGTCGGCGCGATCGCTGGTTGCTACGCCACCGATGGTGTTCTCGAGCGCAACGCGCAAATCCGCGTTACCCGCAACGGAATCGTCATCGAGAAGGATCGGCGGCTCGAGCAGCTCAAGCGCTTCAAGGACGATGCGAAGGAAGTTCGCGCGGGCCAAGAGTGCGGCATGAAGATTGTCGGTTACGACGACATCAAGGTCGGCGATGTGCTTGAGTGCTACAAGACGGTCGAAGTCCGTCGCGGCGGATGATCGCGGGGAACGGCGGCGCGGGAAACCGTGTCGTCACTGCCCGCGCCTCTGGCGACCGAGCCCATGTTGTAGAAACCGACCCATGTTGTAGAAACCGAGACCGCGTTTCGAAGAGAGTTGACTAAGTTCATGTTTAGCGAAGATCAGGACTCCAAGCCACGGAAGTCCGGCCCCAAGAAGGTCCGGCCAGATGGTGCATCGCGTACACCGCGTGCATCGGGCGGATCGGACGCGCCGCGGTCATCAGATTCCCGCGCGCCTTCGCGTTCGTCGGATTCCCGTGCGCCGTCGCGCTCATCCAGTCCGACTCGCCCCGCGTTGGCGCCGAAGTCTCGCGCAAGTGGTCCGCTTGGTCCCTCGGCGATGCCGTCGGATCGACCGGTGCAGATTGCGGGAGAGATTCGCCGCGCGTTGCAGGCCGAAATCGCGCGCGGGATCAATGATCCTCGTGTGCAGGGCATGGTCTCGATCACCGAGGTTCTGCTGACGCCTGATCTTTCTACCGCGCGCGTCAAAGTTTCGGTGCTTCCTGAGGCCCGTGCTTCGCTGACGCTTTCAGGCCTTCGTGCGGCATCGGGGTTCCTCCGTCGCCGCGTGATGGACGAGACGCGACTTGGTCGCGTGCCGCGCATCGAGTTCGATCTCGACGACACCCTCAAGCGCCAGGCATCGCTCGATGTGGTCCTGCGCGACGGCATAAAGCCAGCTGATTCGGAAGAATCCGCTGAAGGAAACCCGGAGAGCCAGACGCGATGAAGGTTGAACCCGTTCGCGGACCTAAGTTCGCAGCCATCGTCAAGAAGTACGGAGTCGCGCAGCCGAAGTTTGCTACGCCCGTGCTCCAAGGACACGAGTCGAATGATCCGCTCGCGATCATGCTTTCGAACTACCTGCTCTGGGAGAGCACGCCCGCGCTCGCTGAAGAAGCGCTCGCGCGTGTGGCCCGGGTTGTGGTCGATGTCAACGATCTACGCGTGATGCTTGAGCGCGAAGTCGAGGAGACCATCGGCGAGAAGTATCCGTTCGTCCAGGAGCGCGCGTTTCGTCTTCGCGCCACGATGAACGACATCTATCGTCGCCATCACAAGGTGTCGATTGATCATCTGCGTAACGCATCGCGCAAAGATCAGCGCGCGTACCTCGAGGGTTTGTCGGACATCCCGCCATTTGTGGCTGGTCGAACGCTGTTGGTCGCTTTCGAATTGCCGTCAGCGATTGCCGACGACACCATGGTCGAGTTGCTTTGCCAACAAGGCATAGTTGAGTCCACCGCGACGACCGCCGATGTTGTGCAGTGGATCGCCAAGAGCCACCGCGTCGAGGAACTGCCGAAGGTTTACTACGCGCTGTCGCAAATGTCCGTTGAGGCATGGAACGCAGCCGGAAAGAATGCGACCAAGATTCGCGGCGCATACCTCGCACGCCACGCGAGTTTCCGCGCGGTTGAGGTTGCTGAGCGCAAGCGGGTCGAGGACGAGAAGCTCGCGAAAGTCCGCGACGCCGAGCGCGTTGCCGAGAACAAGCGTCTTGCTGAGATCGCGCGCGAAGAGGATCGCCTGCGCCAGAAGCGCGAGGGCGAAGAGGCGCGGGTTCGTGCGAAGATCGAGCGCGATTCCCAGCGTATCGCAGCGATCGCCGAACGCGAGCGCAAGCTTGTCCAGCGCGAACTCGAGCGGGTTGCCCGCGAGAAGCAGTTGGTCAAGGAGGCCGCGGCTCGCGCGAAGGAAGCCGAGAAGCAGCGCATCCGCAAGGAAGCCAGTGATCGCAAGGCGGCGATCCTCCGCGAAAAGCGCGAGAAGAAGGCCGCGGTCGCCAAGAAGCAGTTGGAGAAGAAGCTCGCGGAGCGGAAACTGCGCGATGCGCGCGCCGCATCGCAGAAGGCCGAAGCCGCTGCACGCAAGAAACTCGCGCAAGCCACGCAGGCGGCCAAGAAGGCTGCTGTGAAGGCGAAGGCCGCCAAGTCCAAGGCCGCCAAGACCAAGGTTGTCAAGTCCAAGGTTGTCAAGACCAAGGTTGTCAAGACCAAGGTTGCCAAGTCCAAGGCCGGCATTGCGAAGGCGGGCAAGTCCGTCGCGACGAAGTCCAAGACCTCCAAGTCCAAGACCTCCAAGTCCAAGACCTCCAAGTCGAAGACCGTTCAGCCGAAGGTTTCG
>Ga0209086_10003446_pt1 | contig 12045 bp, 6 predicted proteins | sample M_130207_XF_Meta_FD_187312 | JGI IMG/M metagenome (GOLD analysis project Ga0209086, IMG submission 187312) | Freshwater microbial communities from Lake Montjoie, Canada to study carbon cycling - M_130207_XF_MetaG (SPAdes) (version 2) | ecosystem: Environmental > Aquatic > Freshwater > Lake...
ACCAACAATTGTTAAGTGAGCATTCGTGGAGATAGCGTCTACAAGCGCAATCTGCAGCGGTCCGAGGTCTTGAAACTCATCCACAAGGATCTCGTCGAACGCATGTAGATACATTCGAGATCGCTCACCAGGTTCCTTTAGAAGTTCGACAGCTAGAGCCTTAACGTCGCCGAAATCGACGAGGTCATTAAGAGACAGTTCCCTCTGATAATCAATATGTAGCTGCTCTCTCAACTTCTCCATCTCAGCTTTACATTTATCAATTACACGCAATTCGCGCGTGGCATTAGCGTCGCGATCGAGACTCCTTAATATGCTGCGGCGTTGGGAGTCGCTAGCAATTTCGGGCATTTTGCTGAACCCAAGTGACATCCAATTATCAGAGAGAATTCGAAATGCAAGGGAATCCAGCGTGCGCACATCAACACCACGCACATTTAGTTGGGCAAGCCGTGCTCGCATTTCTTCCGTAGCTGCCTTCCCAAAAGTTACGGCTAATAGTCGCTCGGGTAATACACGTGCCTCTCGAACTCGGTAGGCAATACGCGTCGAGAGCGTCGTCGTCTTCCCCGTGCCTGGACCTGCTAAAACAACAATCGGTTTCTCTACCTCAGCCAGCACTACAACACGTTGGCGCGGCGTAAGCGTTTCAAGAAGTGACGAGGTCGTATCTGCAGCAACGCGCTCAAGAAAGTCTGGTTCTGTCAGGTAGCGATGAATGTATTCCTGATACACGTCACCTGTAGCGCCATCATCGGCTGGCTCAATCTCTGCATAGCGCCTAAGTGCCTCGAGGCGAAGCTGTGTCTCCCGTGCCCGGCCCATACTGGCTTCCACTGCAAGATTTAATAGTGCTGGCCTGTCAGGAACATCAAGCACCTGTATTTCGTAAACAACGCCGGAATATTGTTTGTCACCTTGCTGCGGCTGGTTGGCCGTATCTTCCCAGGATCGGAGATCAACCGATCCGTCGCCAATCAAGTGGAGAAGCACTAACGCATTGCCTACAGCAACCGGTGCCAGCCCAGTTTTTTCGGCGAGCTCCGCTAAGGGGACCAAGCGCGTTAAGTCGAGATTGACTAGAGCATGCAGCACGGTTCCAGCATTTTTGTAGGCCTCTTTAAGGCTCGCGAGATCTGCACCAGCCGCTAGGCGCACAGCAGGCATTGAACCATCGGCCGATTCATATTTAACCTCAATGATCCCAAACTCCGCGAGTACCTCAAGCGCCTCCCGCATAGCGAGAGCATCTCCACCCTCGCGTTCAAGCCTGCGGTAATACTTGGTAGTGCCGTGCGTATCATGATGAGTCTTTAGGAGCTTCCAGATACGGTTGGCCATCCCCCTGGAGGTTTCGAGTTGCGCTAAAGGGTTACCCTCTAAAACGCGAACTGAAACATTACGAGGGTATGCAAGAATGCCGCGGCGAACAAGGCCTCTGATGGCGCTCAACACATCCTTCGGGCGCGTGACCCCTGCGACTCCTAGGAACCACTGAGTTGAGAGAAGAACCAGCACATCAGGTTCGTTTACAACTTCCAAAATTGCCGCTTCGAGAGTGGTCCGCTCTCCCGTATCAGCATCAGTGCGGTACACAGCAATAGTTGAAAACAAACGGTCTAGTACTGAGATCAGACCTACCCTTTCAAGATGTGCAAGCACACTACGGACCGAGAGTTCGGGCCTAATTTGGGAGAGCCGGACTAGATCGTGGTCTGTCACATAAATAACACTTCTACCTTGATGATCTGCCAACTCCGAGAGAACTCGGTCTACACGCTCGATCTCCCATCGCACCGGGACCTCGCGCCGCACTGTCTTGTATGCCCGATCAAGGTCTAGCTCGTGAAAGAGCAGTACTGCTTTGGCTTCTACGCCGGGGCCACGTGCAGCCCTACCTGCCTCTTGATATAACGACTCGAGAGTGCTTGGCGCTGACCAGTGGATAACAGACTTCACATTCGCCTTGTCAATGCCCATCCCAAACGCGTTCGTCGCAACGATTATGCCGCAACTCCCTACAATAAACTCTTTCTCAATCTTTTGACGGTCAACGTCGTCCATTCCGGCGTGATAGGCGAGGCAGGGTTTCCCTTCAGTGCTTAATTCACGAGCAAGTGCATCGGTATCGCTTCTCGACATCGTGTAAATAATGGTCGGCCGCTCGGTTGCCTCTAACACATCTATTAGGGTTGCCCAACGATACGGTTTTCGATCCCGCAACGGTTCGTTCCCCCCTGTTCTTTCATCGCCGGAGATTTTCCTCACTGAGAAATTAATCTCCACGCGCACGAAACTCGGGTCCACGTGGAAAATCGGATTGATGTTCAGCATTGACTTGATGTCATCTCTTACCTGCGGGCTTGCAGTACCAGTAAGCGCGATTACCGCAGGGCGGTGGCCGGAAGCTGGGAGGGATGTGTAGTCGGGAAGCCCTAGTAGCCCCGCAAAAGCACGCGGCAGCGAGCGATATTCGGGGCGAAAATCGTGGCCCATTTCGCTTATGCAATGCGCCTCATCAACAGCGATCAACGCAAGCTCTGAATTGGTAAAAGCGCTACGCAAAGCGTGGCCTGCAAGCCCCTCCGGTGATACAAAGATTATGCGGTAGAAGCCTGACCTAATCCCACGAAGTATGCCTGCTCGAATTTCTGGCAAGATACCGGAATTGAATGCAACCGCCTCACTTACTCCTTTACTGCGTAGCCCTCGAAGCTGATCGCGCTGCAAAGCCATCAGCGGGCTAACGACAAGAGTGACGCCATCATGAGCAGCAAACGCAAGCGCTGGGATCTGATAGCAGAGAGATTTTCCAAGTCCTGTCCGATAGACCGCCACAACATCCTTTCCTGCGACAAGATCTCCGATAACATAATTCTGAAAATCTTTAAGGCCTACCCGTTCTGGAAGGTCTACCCGTTGTGGCAAGAGCCTCTTGGTCGCTGCCCTGACCGCGCGTTGGCTCGCCTCTATCCGCGTTCTGCCGTCAACTAAAGTTTGAATTATCAAATCTTCAACCCTCATGTTGCGCGGTAACTCGACTAGATGGTTTGAAATAGGAGCACCGATCAAGTCCGCCAACAGACCGCTACCTAAATTTGGATCAGCAACGAATAGCCGAGCACCGTCTCCTGCCGTTACGAATTCGGCAGTGAGATGAGCCGAGAGAGGTTCGAAGATGGTGCTAAATGGATCCTCGATTTCGCGGTCAACCATGCGCCTTACGGTTGCATTTGACGCAGCGGGGCTAGGCAATCTTGCGAGGATGACAGCATCAATTGACCCGAGCAGATCTCGTGCCGCAGCGGCGCTCGTTAAGGCAGTTAAGGCGGTTCGAGAGTTCAAACGACGCTCGGACTCTTCCAGTGTTGGCCACCCTGGTGGGCGAAGAAGAGGCATACCAAGAACCTCCCTCCAGACCCTTGCTGCTATTTGCTCCACCGCGTCGCGTTGCACACCAGAGTCAGCGACAACACATCGCTTTCCTTGTTCTCCAAGAGCGGCGGCTACACCAAGCAGTTGGGCGGTCCTGATACCAGGATTACGAACCGATGGTGCAACGACACCTTCGAGGACTGACCACTTAACCGGCTGCTTGATTTCCCCTTGAACAGTCACATCCGCGGTGAAGAGTCGCTCCCACATCAAGCGGGATCGTTCTCCTCCGACCGGGCCATCTATGACTAGGTCCACACCAAAGGGGTGCATGCCTAGGTCAAGTGCATCCACCATCCAAAGCCATTTGTTTCCCTCCATCGGCATAAGCCCGCCGTTCACTGGAGCGTCTCCCACAGTTACTTCGTTTCCTAAGGACAATTCGCGTCGCAGTAACTCGGATACTTTTGCTCGATCGGCAGCACCTAGGTCGGCTATCGCAGTGAACGCCGCGATGTCGTCATCGATAGGCGCTTCAATCACTACACCTGTACTCACTGGCGAGAAAAGGGGTGCCAGCCCAGTCTCAAGAATGAACGGGCGAAGCACTTTGAGGAACGAAACCGTAAGTAGATCCGTCACCAACTCTGACCCAACTGTTCGAATTGGAGTCGCGCCATCTCGGCCTAGCGCGATGAGTTGTCTGCGAGCTGAAGGCCCGACTAGAGGTAATGCTCCGTCAGCAATCGCAAGCGCCCTAATAGCAACCGCTTTGCTCCAGCTCGGTGCTAGCTGTTCAATTTTTGCGCGGTCCAGCACGGTCCTAGGCGCTAGAAGCAATCCAGCACTTGGATACATCGCGCGTGCGTCTGCAAGTGATCGGAGAACATGAACCGACCCCGGGAATTCGGCAACCCTTACAGTCTTACTGCGTACCCTATTTGGAGCGGCTGGCGCACCTGTATCCTCCCTCCATTGCGGGTCGGCAATTTTGGGAACCTGGTCGTATTTGCCGAGCATTAATTTTAGAACGCCACTATCTTCAATTGTGGCGAGCGCCGCCCCAAGGGCTGCACGTTCAGCCGAGGGAATTCCTTTTAACTGTTCGAGAAGAGCGACCCAAACCAGGGAGAGCGCACGCGCATCCTCAACAGCGTCGTGGAGATGGGCATTGTCAACTCCACCATTCCCAAAACGGGTTACCAAGGCACCAAGGGAATGACTCACTTCGGTTGTCCATGCCAACCACGACCACCGGAGCGAATCGATTTGGAGTTCAGGGAGCACAACACCGGCTAGCTCCAACCGAGGGAAGTCGTGCGCAGAACCGTTGTGCGCAACTACGACAGCCGATCGGAGGACCTCGCTTATCGCGCCGATATCTGCGATCGTCCCATCCGCTAAGACAAGGTCAGGACCGACCAAAGTAGCGAGGCCAATTTGAGTAATTGCTCCGCTTGTATCCAACTCAATATCTATGAATACGACCCGAGTATCGGTCGAGGGCCCACCGCTGTCATGTATCCGTAGTAACTGAAGGAGGTCCGGAATGGTTACCCGATTCTGACCCGTAATTTGAGCTACCCAGCGAGTGATGCGCTGCCGAGCCATCTCGATGCGCCGGATGCCTTTTAACTGCCTCTGCAGTGCATCTACAGATATCGATACGGGCTTCTTGGCAAACTTTCCACCGCTCCATCCAGCAGTCCAGACAGATTCCCACCAACTCATTGGGCTCGGGGTATTCCCAAATACTGACGCCTGTGCAGAGCTATTCACGCTATCCATTGGTACCGCTGCTCAATCCCAGATTCCGATGGAGCCACCATGAAGGCGCCCCTTGCATATTGGGCATTCCCCGATTGCATCCCCAAAAAATTCGCGATCGAAGTAATTGAAAGCTTGCTTGTGATCGCTCGCGTTGGTCAGAACCTCCGTCAGGGGTGCACCGCAATCGGGGCACTCACGTAGCGTCTGATCAACCGCTGGTCCAAAGCCCTTGACCGTATAGAGGACGAACTTTCGGCAGCTTGTGCAACCCAGTAACTCTGAGCACGCACCATGCATGCCGCAGCCAACGTAATCAACGCGCTCGACAGCACATGATTCACACTTAATTGAGAGAATCTCTCCCACGGCTGCCCCCTTTTTTTTTCTAAGAGTGGAAAACTATCGCGCAGGATCCCTTGGCCGCCACAAATTGCTTCTCTCGTCTATATAAATTGAGGGAGTTCCTCTCAGCTCCAGGTAAATTGATCCATGCCGCCTCGCATCCAAACTCACTCGCATGAAGTGATGGCATCGAGCGCTATTTCGTGATCTACATGGCCAGACTCGGGAGGCGATTGCTGCACCCACCATCGATCGTCTTTCCATAAAAGCCCGGTCGGTCGAATCTCTATCGCAGCGCTAGAACCTCGAATATTCATTGAGAACGGGTAGACCTTGGCCCACGGCTCATCTTTATCTGCATCAAACATTGCGAGGATGCTCTGCCCACACTCTGATTGAACCGGCGCGGGCCCTAAGTCAAGACGTGTAAGAAATGCATCGAGGTTGCTAACTAATGAATTGAAAGTCTCTTCAAGAGCTGCTGCTAAATCGGCATTGCCCTCGACGTAAGAGAATATTTCAAGCCGTCCTGAAGCGCCGAGTGCCTCGAACGCCCTCGCATGCAGACGTGAAACTAACGCCGCCCCGCCGTCGATTCGGGTGTCCACTTGAGCCCCGATATCCATTTCGTAGCCCTCATCGGTGAGTTGAATACTGCTGTCGAGCCCTTCAACAACCCTAGATGCCCCGCGCAACATGGCCTCGGTCTCTCCAGTTGCTCTCTCAAGAACACTCCATCCGATTGGTTCGTCTGAATACTCTGCCTGCACAGCTCCGATAACTCTGTAAGCCAACGCGAGTACAGCTACGTCTGACTGTCGACCCCTAGCCATCACTGACCTGAGCGAGCCACCAGGTTTTCCTTCAATGGTCTCTGGCTCAATAGTTCCGTCAAGTACTCGAGGAACGTTCCGCTTCACTACTTTGAATGATGTAATCGAATCAACATGGAACCCATAATCCCCAGATAGAGAGCTCATTTTAAGAACGCTGCGCGCGCCGAAAGCAACCCCGTAGGGAACTCCTTGAAATATCTCTCCGTTGTAACCAATCTCAATTTGGTTATGTAGATATTGCTTCGCAAGAGCGCCTTCATCGAAACGCACTCCATTATTCGGATGCAGCCTGCGTAGCCATGTTGCCAAATTAAGACGCAGATTGTTCTGCTGCGGTGGAATCTGCAAGAGCAGGGCGTCCGAAGCATCCTTCTGGTTGCTTATCGTCAGAAATCGATTACCCCCGGAAACGATCTCCTCTACCTCTATGCCGATCGCTCTCAGATCCTCGACTGCTCGATCGCGTGCCCTTCGTAACGAATCCTCATCTAATTCTCTGTCGTCAACGATAGGCATGAAATCCGTTGGATCCATAAACAGTTCGTAGTAACTATCAATTCCAATTTTGTCATTGCGACAGAGCGCCGCGTATAACGCCGATGCCCGTCGTGCCCCGTCATGACTTGTCATTCATATGCCCCCGATTTTCTGTCCGGAACGAATGTAACTCTGAAAGGGACCGGGGGAAGCCCCACACAAGAAAGTGGCATTTATTTTCTGTCCGGCTTATTTGATTTACTGAATACAGGTAAGAGCAACCGCTCAAGCCTCCTACCAAAGGAAAGAAGGCGACAAAGATGGAACAGAACATTTACTTTGCATACGGCTCAAATATGAGCGAAGACCAAATGGCCGACAGGTGCCCAGAGGCCTACATAATTGGCGCAGGAAGTATCACGGGATGGCAGTTCAGAATCATGGAGCGCGGTTACGCCACGATCACTCCCTCTGATAATTCAGTTGTCTGGGGTGGACTCTGGACCCTCACCGCTCAAGACGAGAGGAGACTTGACCGCTACGAGGGGGTATCGGCTGGCCTTTACACAAGAGACCGGATCGTCGTTGATATGAATGGTCAGCAAGTTGAGGCACTCGTATACGTCGCACCTCTCGAGGCCGATGGAGTTGCATCGGATGAGTACATGGAGTCAGTGATCAGCGGAGCGGAGGCATTCGGGTTTCCGATTGCATACATCAATGAGATTAGAGAGGCAGCCTGATGGGTTCTGTAGCAGTATCAATACTTATTGGAAATATGCATCCAAACGACGGGCGCATCTGTCCAAGCCACAGTGCTTTGCTCTGGGAGGGGCATCGCTCGGCATGGGAGTTGACTGATATTAAGAACACGCAACCCTCGACAGTATGGAGGCCTTGCCGCTCTGATCGCGTAGTGCCTGACTTTCTAGCGCTGCTTGCAGTTGGCGTGCTTGGAGCAGTACCGAACTACGCGCACATGCTTAAGAAGGATCTCTCACTTATAGAGGATGACGTGAACGAACTTGATCGGCTGGCCGCCATCACTCGTGACTTCAAAGGCTTCGCGCTATCTGTGACAATCATTGACGAGGGCGTCGGCTTCACTCTCGAAGACGTAAAAGGTTTTGGCGATCGGGATCTCGCAGTATTTACTCCAGCATGGTCAAAGATCTGGAGCCAATGGAGCGGCAAGTGGGAAGAGCGCGGGTGAGTGTCTAGTCAGCAGAGTCTCCCGCTCACACCTAAACAACAGCGGCTGCGAACTCCGTGTAGATATCGCCTGGCAAGGGAACTTCTAGTCTCCACTTGATTGCCATTGGTGCCTCGTTTTCATGCGAGATGTAGGTCGCCGGTCCGAGGCACCAGAACGCTCGATCGCTCTGTTTCATTCGTGCGAATAGCACCACTGATGATCCATTTGCAGCGTGCTCCTGGTACCGCTTACCCGTAGGACTACCTTCCCGAGTTGCCGCCTGACTCTCCCAATGAAAAGTGCTTGGGCTAATTGCGTAATCCTTATAAGAGGTTGTTGGAGAGAAATTGCCGTCTGCTTTATTCAACGTAATCGCAAAAATATCTGTCTTCTCTTCCGGAAGCCACCGCACCCCCTCCCTCCAAGTTGAAGGCCGAACCGCTTCACCATCGTTAAACGCCGCGAGAATCTCGAGTCTGGTATAGCGAGCATGGACCCTCAATGGCACGGTCGGGTTCGTGCTCAACACGGTTGCAAGATGTGAAACCTTCCCTGAAAGCACATCGAGCAACTCAACAATCTCACTGCAGACCTGTGGGTGACCAGCGAGAAGGCGCTCCGCATCCTCAAGACTCGCGTTCCGAGGGAGGTCCGACTGCGCCACTTGCTCGACCAGTTGGGCTAGGAGCATCTTGGCGAGACCATCTCTCTGGCCGTTGGGTACGCCCTCCACGGAACTGACTGGCAAGCCAGCCGCAACCATCCGATACCCATTCAAGCGAAGTCGATCGTCAACGTGTAGCAGTCGTCCAACTGCGCGACGCAATATCTCTTCATATGGGCCAGAAGGCTGTACGGGGAGTCCTGCTGCCTCGCGAAGATCAGACCAACCCTTATTACCCGTATATATATCCTCGAGCTCGAGTCCTGTTTCCTCCATGTACTGAGCGAGTGAGATGTCGGGTTTGCCTTGCCCTAAAGCTTGAAGTTCTGCTGCCTTATCATTCCATCGCGTCGGCACCGCTTCTCGGATGTTTCGCAGGACGATCTCTCTAGCGACGGCATCAAGTTCCATGTGGCAGCCAGCCGGCAACCACGGAAATCCCTGCTCAACCTGTTTCTCCACATCCTTCCTAGAGCCTCCAAGCAATGCTCTCAATATTCGATCAAATCGAAACTCGCGCCGGTGATTACCGACAAAGTCCAGGACCGTGCAGAGAGATTTGTCTGAACTCTTTCTTAATCCCCGGCCTAATTGCTGGAGGAAAAGGGTCGGGCTATCTGTAGCCCGAAGCATTAGGAGCGCATCAACTGCTGGAACATCGACACCTTCATTGAAGAGATCAACCGAGAAGACAATGCGAATTCGACCCGCGCTTAGATCAAGAAGTGCAGCTCGTCGGTCCTCCGATGGCGTCGCAGCAGATACAGCGACAGCAGGGATGCCAGCCCTGTTAAAGACTTCCGCCATATAGATCGCGTGCTCGACACTGACACAAAACCCTAAGGCCCTAACTGTCGACACATCGTCAACGCGTTTGGCGAACTCACCAACCACATGCTGGGCCCACATGTCGTTAGCCGTATAGAGATTCGTAAGCCCCTGCTTGTCATACCCGATCCCTCTCTTCCATGGAACAGCGGATAGATCGAGTCCATCGCTGATACCAAAATATGCAAATGGTGTTAACAGTTGCTGATCGATTGCATCCCATAGACGAAGCTCTGCTGCAATTCGATCATCAAACCAGTGGAGAATTGATTTGCCATCTGCGCGCTCTGGGGTTGCAGTTAGCCCCAGCAACTCGACAGGCTCAACATGCTCCATTAACGCCTGGTACGAAGAAGCGGCCGCGTGGTGGAATTCATCGATAATCACGACATCAAAGTGATCGGCTGCAAGGTTCTCTAGATCAATATTATTTAGCGTTTGAATGGAGGCGAATACATGCTCAAACTTCTTCGGCCTTGCTCCACCGATCCACTGCTCACCAAATGACGGGTTTCTCATCACATGGCAAAAAGTCGCCTGACTTTGATCGAGGATTTCCTGCCGGTGAGCGATGAACAACAACCGAGCACGCGGCAGCACCTTGGCAAGGCGCGCGTAATCAAGCGCAGCCATTACCGTTTTGCCGGTACCAGTTGCTGCAACCAAAAGATTTCGGTGGTGACCTTCTTCACGAGCAAGCGCAATCTGCTCAAGGAGTCTCTCCTGGAATGGGAATGGGGAAACGTGCATGGGGCTCATGAAAATAAATGGCCCTGCATTTGATAAGCGCTCCGTTCTTTCATCAAACTCGGCTGGGTCGTAGGGTGCAAAATCGGGCGTTTCCCAGTAGGAGTCAAAGACTGCGGCCATTTTGGCAATCACATCTGGGTTGCGCGCTCCCGACACCCTGACATTCCACTCAAGGCCCGCTACTTGGGCTGAGTGTGTGAGGTTCGAAGAACCAATGTATGCAGTGGAGAATCCGCTCAGTCGATGAAACAACCATGATTTCGCGTGAAGGCGTGTCGTGGAAGTGTCGTAGGAAACACGCACCTCTGCGCCGAGTGCCTTTAGCACATCCAGTGCTTCGCGCTCAGTTGAGTTTGTGTACGTCGTAGTAAGGAGCCGCAGACGCCCCCCTCGCAGACAGTGCGCCTCTAACGCAGCTCTCATAGGAGCGATACCAGAGCGACGGACAAACGCCATCAAAACATCTATATCGTTCGATGATCCAATCTCGGCATGTATTTGGTGCCCTACACGCGGCTCATTCGGAGCATTTGTTAAAAGCGTCGTATCTAGAAGTGAGATCAGCGGCGAAACAATCGGGCGCGGTGACCCGTCCGGAAGAATGCTCGTGACTGATCTAAGCATTGATGGTTCCGCAGCAAGTCGCTCTAGGTCAACCACATCGCTCGCAGATAAACCTGCAAGAACATCGAGCACCGACTCCAAGACACCTAACCCGACCGAAACTCGATCAGCCTCCGGAACAGATCTAAGCGATTTCTCAATCGCTCTAGCTAGATGTAATGCGAAACGATCTGGGACCTCTGCGCGATGAACGAGGCGCTTGTCAATCACTCTCGGATCTATCTCGGCGAGCTTCTTCTCTAGGCCACGGGTTATAAGTGCTTCGTATAGACCCTCTGGAAGTTCGCCCGGCATGCGGTTCAGCTTTACACAGCCAACCAAGCCTTGTATGACATCACTGCGTAGAGCGACGAGCTCTAATGGCCGATGTAGGTTGCCTCCTGACCGAAGCGTTGCGATGACCCCTAGACCCCGCAGTAACGATCAGAGCGCGAGGTGCAGACGAAGAGCTTCGTCGAGTTCCTCCATCAATGCGTGTGGGACCTCACCTATGGATGCTCCGAGCCGGTCGATCGAGATCGAACGTACCTGCTCGGCCTGTGCTTTTGAGTCGAGGTCCAGGCCGGTAGCTATAGCGGGCAACAAGACTTGGAACGGATACACACGAGCCACATTCGACGTCACCGGAACAACGGTGATCACCCCATGGCCACTTCTAGCTGCCGAACTATTCGCACCGTCATTGCTCACGATTACCGCTGGGCGCTGCTTGTTTGCTTCACCGCTTTTAGCGGGTTCGAGGTTGACCAAATAGATTTCGCCGCGGTGCACTTAGCGGAGCCCATCTTTTGAGGTGGTGTCCCACACAGCTTCGTTTTCATTGCCCCACTCCAACCAGGCAGCCTCGTAGGCCGGGCCAAGGCCGCTGGCGCGAAGGAGTCGAACCGCTTTGTGGAGAGCGGCAGACCGCGAAGCGAGCCCCTTGGCCTCTACATACGCGTCAAGAAAGGTCACATCTTCATCCGGGAGACTCATGCTTATCTTCATACAAGAAGCATACTAAGGGCATACCCAAGGTAGTACTTGAGTAATACCTAATAAAACAATCGCCGAGGGGGTGGGCGAGGGGGGACTTGAACCCCCACGTCCTTACGGACACTGGCACCTGAAGCCAGCGCGTCTGCCATTCCGCCACTCGCCCGAGTGGAGACCGAAGGTTAGCCGCCACACCCACCCCAAGTGCC
>Ga0209086_10003447_pt1 | contig 12042 bp, 14 predicted proteins | sample M_130207_XF_Meta_FD_187312 | JGI IMG/M metagenome (GOLD analysis project Ga0209086, IMG submission 187312) | Freshwater microbial communities from Lake Montjoie, Canada to study carbon cycling - M_130207_XF_MetaG (SPAdes) (version 2) | ecosystem: Environmental > Aquatic > Freshwater > Lake...
TGTTATGGACCAATTTAAATTTCATAAACGAATCAATTTCAGTACATTAAAAACGTTTATACAAGAACCGCCCGCAACTGTAGAATACGATTATGCCGAAGAAAATGCATTCGCTGAAGCAAACGCACTCGCTGAAGAAAACGTGGTTGCTGAAGAATACGGACCCGTCAATATTATTCCGCAAGGATATGGAAGCAACTACAATGGTGGATATGATTCGTATTAAAAATAAAAATAAAAATAAAAAGTAAAATAAATTAAAAAAAAAGAGAAAAATATGAAATAAAAAATAAAAATGTAATATTTGTATTTTTTATTTTTTTATTTAAAAACCAGGATTATCAGTAAATACCGAAGGCATACTTGTAGTACTATTTGAATCTTCCATAATCGGTTTTAGTTGGTCCATCAAAAAACTGCCAACAATAACACTAAAATACACTAATAGTGAATCACGAATTAACAGTTTTAATGGTTTGCTTTCTTTATCTACGAATCGCATCTCCGTAAATTTCACTAAAAAATAAACAATAGAGATTATTCCGGCAACAATAAATGTATTTGTCATTTAAAATAACGTATCACTTTTCAAAATTATATTTTACGCAATATCATTTTGCTAAAATCTACGAAAGAATTTCAATATCATCCAACAATAAATCACTATTCAAATTTAAACTAGGTGGGTCAATATTATGAATATCCAAATTATCTAGAGACGCGCTATCATCAAATATTTTTAATTTGACATTTGGCGTTTCATCATCATCGGCTTCCGACTCATCTAATTTTCTCTGCGCATTTCTAATTTGACTAATTTCTTCTAGTCTGTCTAAATCTTTTGAGGCTTCAATCTTTTCTTCCTTATTGTTTTCATCTACTGCATAATCAATATTATCAAACTTCAGATGATTGTCGTCAGCTGAGGATAACTCCGGAAAATTCAATGATTCAGTTTCTACTCGTATAGTCTCAGCAAATGGTTCTGATTCTAGTTGAGGCGTTTTCTTTGGCACCTTTTCTACTTCCTCTGTTACCATTTGCGTCTCCTTCTTTACGGTATCTGGTGTTTCAATTATTTGTTCCTTAATCTCTTCTACCACATCTTCCTCCACGGTTTCGTCCATGTAAGCGCGTAAAATAGCTTCTACTGGAATACTGTCACGAACCGTATTTAAAATGCATTCTTGAATAATAATCTCCAATTCACGGTAATTTTTTTGCACTTGTAGCGGAGGTATATTCAGTTCAAATAAATATACATTTTTATACACCTTTCTTGCAACATAAATATATACTTTGTGAATAAAATCGTCTAGCTTGGGAATATTAATATCAATCTTCTTTTGCTTTTGTCCGACGCGAATTGCGGTCAAAACTTTTAATTGAATAATATGAACACATGTTACTAAATCTTCTAAATAGCTGCAAGAACTTTTATCAACAATTCGTGCCCTCTCCTTTTCAATAATTACCGGATTCCATTTTGGAATACGTGTAATAAAATTTTGAAAGGTCATTAAATATTTGTCCATTTCATTATTATCCTTGCATAATTTTACAGCCTCATCAAAAATAGATTTTAGTCCGTCCATGATGTGTGGTGTTAGAATCGTAAGCAATCTGGACCCCCACTCATTTTTGGATTCGTGCAAACTGGATACATTAAAATCGTCCATTTTTAATTTATCTATATTTTTTTTACCATTTTTTCACGAACTCCGAAGGAGTTAGCCGCTATAATTACATGAATGATATATTTTCTAAACTAACGTCCAATTGTAAAAATACAAAATTTAAAATAAACATCATCAGAATTCGTTCATTTCTAAATTCCTTTTTAACCTTGTTAAAGGCAAATATGAGTTCAAAACGTTTGGCATCAGTAATATAATTCTCAAAAATCGTTGATTTCTCCAACAATTGAATCAAATCCAATCCGCTGTATGCTTTCTCATATAATTTTACAGACAATGATAATAAATCTTCGTGTGATAAAGTTTTCTTATCACTAATTATTTTTTGAAATTCCTTTTTTAACCATTCTGTGCGTTGCGTTTTTACCTCTTTCCATTTGAACGTTTGATTCAAGTTATGCGTATATAAATTGACAATTTCGCCATTTACAATTGGCTCAGGAACATAAATTTCACAAAAACGAGATAAAATCGGTTTCAATAATTTATATTTGTCTTCTACAATAATAAAAAACCGAGTTGTATGACTAAATAACTCTATGCACCGACGTAATGCGGATTGCGCATCAATTGTCAATTTATCAGCATTCAATAAAATGATACTTTTAAAAATATCTCCACCATTTGATTGGATATGCGTTTTTGCAAAGAACTTTAATTCCTCGCGAATAAACTTGATACCTTTTCCGTGAGCGCAATTTACGTACATTACAAATGATTTGATTTTCTCTCGGTTACCATCATAAATATTATGAATAAATTTATTCACAATGGTTCTTTTACCACAACCGGTTGGACCATGAAAAATAATATTCGGTATTTTATGAATTCGGTGAAAGTATTCAAGTTTTTCAATAATAGATGAATGTATTTTTAATGACATAATTGTATTAATTATACTTATGTCATTACATTTTAAGTTAATATTAAACGTAAAAGATTATAATAAGATGCTACGTTTTTTATAAATCCGTTTTTAAACACAGTTGGTTAAGCTATGAGTATAAGGGTTAGATTTAAAAGCGTTTAATAAATCAGGTTCAATACGGTCGCACCCGATGCACTGATTGTAGTATTGCGGTGCCCTGATTTTTCCATAGGTTTCCTTACTCATCGGCATTTGTGGCATTTTAGATGGGACCCACATGCGTGTATTATCACGGTCAGAATCTATTCTGGCAACATTCACGTTCATCGTTTGATTGAAAATCTGTGAGTTACCGTGATTGGTGCGTGCAACAACCGTTTGTTGTTTAAATTCATTATTACGTTGATTATTGGCAGATTCGTGACTCATATCACCCCAACCCGTTGCACTACCGCCCGCATTGCCTATGGTACTGCAATTCGTTGTGTCGCGCTGATTAAAAATTGGTTGCTGTTCTGCTGTTAAATAACCCGTTCCATTTGTATGAGCACCATCAATGAATAGATTGGGAGTGTAAAGCGTGGTTTCTTTAATTGTGGTTGCAGTAACGTCAGATGGATTATATACATAGCCTTTTGCAACTTCTGACCCGGCATCACCATAAACACGAATATTGGAATCAAACTCTTCTTTGCGTGTCGGGCGGAACATATCTGTAAATGGCGCAATGACCGCGCCAATCGCGCGACTAAAACCACTCCGCATGGTATCGGGCTGTATCGTGGTTGCACGATTGTTTGTATAATTGGTTAAACTTTTTAAATTATTATGACTGGAGTTTTCGCCTCTCCCAACCGCACAAGACCCAAGAATTTCCTTGGGTGGTAAAATATTATTTCTAGATGGCTGGTATTCAGATGGCGCATAACCGGCCACTTCATTTGCTGATGGGGTGCCCATATATGCTTGTGTTGTTACTAGACGATTTGTTTCATGCACCTCTTGCACCGGGCGCAACGCTTGCGCTTTTTCCTGCCCTGTTGTAGTAAGCCACCTGTCTTGCGTTTGAATAAAAAATTTATCCGGATTGTATTTTTCCACTTTTCCTAAAATACCGCGATTTTGCACATGGGAATAACCCGGACCTTCGTGATTTTCCAAAGAATATTCTAATTTTGGATTGGTTGAAACACGCAACTGGTCGACCGTTTTGGGCAACCATTCATCACGTGCTTCCATACCGGAATTATATCCGCCACTACCTGTGGTAGTATAACCTTGATTTAAACCAGGACCCACGGTAACACTTTCAAATGGTTTCACGTTGGCATTATTCATGCCAGGATTTACACGGGATTGATAAAAATCACTCATATTTGGTGCCCCATAGGCCCATTGAACATTGTCTTGCGGTTTAAATAGGGGCGCTTGTTCCATTTTTTTAATTACTTGGGAGCCGGATCCAACCATATTATCCAAAATGGTTTCACCCATGTTTGCATTATAGAGTTGCCCTTTTATTTTTCCACCATAAAATGGTACCATATTGTTATGCTTAAATTCTGTGCTGTCTAAATAATTTCCGGTTAATGAATAAACTTCCTGAATATTGTTGCCGACTCTTACACCGGCATTTTGATTTTTTTCATATGCATTCTGGTCAAAGTATTTATCAGTTGCCACGTTTGGATTAGAATATTGTTGTACAGTGCTAACAATCTCATTTTCATTGGGAACTGGATAGTTTTGTGGAGCAATATTTGTATTTGGTAAATAATTTGTGGGTTTGCCCATATTTGTAAATTTTTCTTTTACTCCAGTATCCTGGGAGAATTTTACTTGTTTTTTTGATTGGTCATTTTGTTGATTTGAAATGACATACATGCCACCCAATGCCAATAAAGGAATCGCAATTTCCATATATTATGTTATATATATAAAGTATTATTTTTTCACTATAATACTTTATCCTTATTCTGTTCCACAATTATTTTAATTATTTTTTGTGGGTTTTATTTTATTTATTTTATTTATTTTATTTATTTTATTTATTTATTTATAATCGTTGGTTGTTGTGCATCATAGCTTAATGGAACCGGAAAAAGTTTTGTATCGTGATTTACACAAGGAATTTTCTGTACAAAATGATCTTTTTCTAAAATTCGCGTGCTTAAATTATTTAAAAATGGAATACATGTATTTTCTTGCGGATTTAAAGGTGGATAATACCAATCAACTTGTTCTAAATCGCGAGCCGTCCATGCTGGCATAATAACTCTAGATTGTTCAGTCGTGAGAGAACTATTTACCGGATAACTGATTGATTTCGAAGGAACCATATATTTTTTATTATTATATTGGTCCTTTCCTAAACAATCGGTACCTACACGTCTATTCACACCGCGTAATTCACTTTCTAAATCAACCGAGTTTGTCATTAAATTTGCCCCCCAACCTTGAATTCTTATTTGCGGATCAGCTATGTAATCGGGGCGGTCTCCATTTCCAGGAACATTTAAAATCCATCTGCCTTGGTCCGTGGATTCTTGCAATTGTTTTTCAACACGACAACGGTCATAGAAGAATCTAGTATTTGCCATAATAAATTTGTATGTTATATAGTAATTATATAGAGAATAATTTTATGCTATAACTCCTTCTTATTACTTTTTATAAATTAAAATAAAGTAAATTAAAATAAAGTAAAATTATATACTATCATTAATGAAACATTACGTAGCATTATGCTGCATTATTAAAGATGAACCAGATTTAGAAGAATTTATTATTTATTATGTTATATTGGGAGTTACACAATTTTACATTTATGATAATGAAAGTAGTTATCCAATAAAAACTAGACTATTAAATAATTTCTTTTTTCAAAAATATTGTACTGTAATAGATTTCCCGGGAAAATGCCAGCAAATAAATGCATATAATCATTGCATACAAAATTATGGTAGAAATATAAATTGGTTAGCAGTAGTAGATGCCGATGAATTTATTGTGCTTAAAACACAAAATACGTTACCAGAATTACTTAAACAATATGAAGATAAAGATGCTATTGCAATTAATTGGGTTATTTTTGGAACGAGTTATCATAATCACCGACAAAATGGTCTTGTGATTGATAATTATAGATATTGTGAATCAAACCAACATAATCATATAAAAACTATTTTCAAACCAAACCATGTTATTGAAATGAATAATCCTCATTATGCGATAATGAAAGATTCTTCTAAATTTACTGATCTAAAAGGAAATATCATAGATAAATCTTTTCCGGCATTTAATGATAATTTTACGATAGATATCGCGCAAATAAATCATTATACATTTAAATCACTTGATGAATGTAACAATAAACATTACCGAGGAAATGCGGATAAATTAGAAGGACGTGGAATTTTTAATGAATCACTTCACGGCGTATATAATAATATTATTGATAATTATTTACCTGATAAATATATGCATAAAATAAATCATTATATTCGCATGATTTCAGTAAATTTACCAATATATAAAGCATTAAATCTGGATTTATTTAATAAATCGGATGATATTTGTTACAATCATTTAATATATTACAGTATAAAAGAAAATAGGCCATTACATATAAAAGATAAACATCCCAATTTTATTCGTGAGGAATATAGAAGTCAAAATCCACAATTTAATAATATGAATGACATTGAACTAGAATTACAATATATCTATTCTCATGAATAATTATTCATTGATTTATACTACAATATAAATCAATTATGGGCACGGAAAAGGTCGCTGACTTTTCAAAACAACCAGTGGTTCCGGCATTAATATGGTATCTTTTTTGAAAATATTTACGGTATCCAAAAATTTTAGTTCTGCGACCAATGGCGGCGCCGGTTTCACTAAATTGGTAGAATTAATACCCAATAAAAAAGACTCAATTTCTACAGCATTATTGGAGAGTTGATTCCACGGTATTTGTGCAGGATTTAAACCATTGCCAGGAAGACGCGTATCAAAAGCAGCACCATATTGCGAGTTTGGGTATAAAGTATAATTTTCTGAGTGTTTGAACTCTTTTTGTTCTAAATAGTAGTTCCCTTGTGTATTTAAATTCCGAGTTGATGCCATATTTATTATATGTCATTTTTTTATTTTTTACTTTTTCCTTTTTACTTTCTACTTTTTACTTTCTACTTTTTACTTTTTACTTTCTACTTTCTACTTTCTACTTTTTACTTTCTACTTTCTACTTTTTATAAAAACAAATTTTACTTTTTTGCAATATATTCCTCTAATTTTGTAAGTGATTGCAATTCTTCTGACTTTAAAAATTCACAAATGCATGTATGCGTTAAAAAGAAATATTCATAAGAAAATAAAATCATAAATCCAATAAACAAATCTTCGCTCATATATTTGTTTGCCAGAATCTTCATACATTCTTTCAATCTGACATTCTCTATCAACTGGTTATATAATACTTTGACCTCCTTATTAATCATTTCTTCATTAAAATCGGTTAAATGAAATGATTCCAAAAAGTTGGCCTTATATAAACAATTACTGAGTTCTTCGGTAGTATATAATTCAATATATTCTTTTATAAAATCGGGTGCTAATTTTGTTGGACAATATGGTAATAAATCGGAATCATAATACGGATAAACACAAACGACATCAACGTTGTACATTATATTATTTATACTGAAGTATTTATACTGAAGTTTTTAATACATTTTAACTTGTAAATATGGATGAACTCAGATATTATTATAAATATAAATATGAATATAAATATGAATATGAATATGAATATTATAATTATTATTATTATAATTATTATTATTATAATTATAATATTGGTTGTATCTTAAATGTATTGGTCCTGTGTGTGCGCATTATAAAAATCACGGTCCCGAGTTAAATCACGAGAGGGAATGCCGCCACGAACCCACCCAGCAGATGCGACCCCTTCTACTGAATATACCGGATTTGTAACACGATCCTTGACACTCGGAATCAATGGTGTAATTTGATATTTAATATCACTTTTTTCCGATAACTTATTCACGGAGCGTTTATTGGTGAGAAGCTCACCCTGCATGATTTGGGCTTCCAAAATAGGGTCGACTGAACCGCGACCAAGAAAGGGAACCGTTGCAAAAGGGCGCTGAAAAAGTGAAACGCGGCATCTGGGATGCGTTTGAATACTGCCAATCATTAAATCAGAACTTGCATCAATATTACATCCGCCGGCACCGCTTCCACTTCCACCATTATACATAATACCTGGTTGTGTGGTTGCTAAAGCAATTGGTTGCTTCATGGAGCAATCATTACTAAAATAATTTTGTAACAAATAGTTGGATGCATTGACATTTTGGATGGTATTTTGGTCCTGGGTACATACGTCATTCCCAATTCGGGTCAAATTATCAAAGGTATAATTATAAACAAATGCCATGGTCTATAATAATACAACAGAATATTTTCACAGATGAATTACTTTAAATATTTTACTAAACAAAAAACATATAATACAAAAATTTTGTAAAAGGTAAAAACCAATTTTAATACAATGTATAACGGTAATTGTCCTGTACAAGGGCAAAGGCATTTCCGTTTCTGGCACTTGGCATATTTCCATATAAATAATTCGCAAATGCTCCCTGGTCATTACATACCTTTGTATTGGGCATGGAATAATAATACCATTGTGCTTGTGTATCAAATTCATATCTTTCTCCTAAATCTCCAAATAATTGCTTATTTGTATTTTTAATTCCTGGATTCAAGTATTGAATCATTTTTTTCGTTTTATTATTAATATCATCATGCACGTCCGGATTAAAACTTGGAGGTGCTGGCTTTCTATGTGGGTCATCATTAATTTGAGTCAATAAAACATTGTTAAAAGGATTCTTTTTTGTAACATCTTCAAATTCTGATTTCAAATTTACTTCTAATGTTTCTGGATTCGTTATTTTTATATCAGCTGATTTATTTTTGCCATTGCTATAAAACCCCTCTTTTGTTTTTTTACTGGAAGATGTACCGTATGACCGATAAACAAACCATATTACTAAAAGAGTAATAATACCCATCAATAAAAATTTACTAGAAAAAGTAAATAAAAATCCTAAAAGTGAGAGAACAATAACAGACCTGCTAATTGCATTCATTTTTTCTTCCATATTCATATTTGGCATTGGCCAAAATTGAAATATTTCATTTTTATTTAATAAAATAGAAGGGTCTTTGCCCCAAAATGGAATATAATTTGTCATTTTATATATATAATAGAATTATTAATTTTATAAAATCTGTACAATACAAATTTTCTAGTCTAGGCCTTCTTCTTCTTCTTCTTCTTTTTATCTTCCGGCTTTCCAGCACTTCGTGGCGTTTTTTCCGGTTTTCCCATATCACTAAATAAAGATAACAAATGGGCATCCGTATAAGCAGGAGTTGTATTTGTTGCTTGAATAGCAGCTGCAGCTGCTGCTGTTGCAGTTTCTTGCTTTCGTTGTTCCGCCTTTTTATGCATACGTTCCGCCATTTGCGCAGTTTTCATTGTTTGTTTTAATTTATTATCCATGGCATTTACATCTAATTTCACATTTTTACCTAAACCCGCCATATTAGGCATTTGCATCCCCATCTTGCTCAACATTTCTTGCATATTTCCCATTCCGGGCATATTTTTCATTCTACTCATAATTTCACTCGCTTCTGACAGAAGTTCGCTCTGGCTGATTTCACCTGACTTAATTCGCGAATCTAATTTCTCTCCTACATTCTTTACAAGTCCCATCAATTTCCCTGGATTCTTGAATAAATTTTGAAAAACATCCTTTGCATCCGTTATGTTTTCCATGTCAATATCCAAGTCACCTGCTGTTTCTTCTGCAATTTCTCGCGCCAAGTTTCCTAATTTACCATTTAACATTCCATTGACATGACTGTGTATATCATCCGCGGATGGCATATTATTCATATTGATTCCTTCATCACTACCTTTTTCTCCAGTTCCCTCTTTTTCTTGTCCGCTATTTTTAAATAATTTTTGCATCTCTTCCATTGTTTCTTGCAACTTGCTACGTAATTCTTCTTCATTTATAGAATCAAAAATTTTTGAGGTATCTCCAAAAGCGTCCTTATTATTTACACAACCAACCACAGACAAAATAATTAATTGCAAATATTTCCAAATTGTGTCTCGGGTAGTACCGGAGATATCGCACGACCATAAGTATTTAAAACTAATCCCGGGAAGAAATTCGGTATTCATGATAGAATTGTCTCCGAAAATATCATTATTCTTATACAAAATATCAAAAAACCGCTCAGGATAAACCGATAAACAATATTTGAAAATGTATTCAATACTCTCTTTTGTTGTTTCACCCGTTTCATTATCTGTTTTCCACCACTTTTTGATTAGTGGTAGATACTCAGGGAAAGTAGTGGTGATGTCATTAATAAAATCCTTCATGATTTTTTGAAATTCTTCCGGTATCTTGGGAGTTTCCGCGTTTGTATCAGCCATGTATATGTTTGATATAAAATTATTTATTTAAATAGTTGGTTCATAAAAAGTTATATTTTTATAATTTAAAAATTTTATAATTTTAATTTTTCTAATATTTGAATTTTTCTAATCATTTAACCTAATTTTGAATGATTTATTAACGGAACCCACCGCGATATTTGATATAATGCATTTATTTGCAAAGATAAAAAATGTTTTTTTGCATATGGTGTTAAAAATAGACCCTCGGCATGCATCGTGAATATCCGATTCTCAAATAGTTCGCACGATTCTTTGTATGCATCTTCTATACTACATTTTGACTTGTCTAATCTATATGTTAGACATCTATCAAAATCATACCCAGTTAATAAGTCGGCCTCACGAACGATATGATATGCATCTTGATAAATACCTAAATCAGGAAAACCATTCGCTTTTACTTTGGAATAGGACATCGTAGAAATAATATATTTTACAGCATTTATTTCAAACGCCTTCACTGATGTTACGGAGTTCAGTCGCTCACCTTCGCTAGCGCTTCGGCTCGCTTCAGATTTATCAATAGTATTATTTAAAAAATGTACAATCTCTTGTATTCCTTGCTCCTCATCCATATATTTTTTATCGCACATATCATGCAAAATAGCAGAAATGTAAATAATTCTTTCATGTAACAATAAATGTGGTTTTATTTTTACTTCATCGTCATAAATATTTTTTGCATAATGTAATACGTTTATACTGTGAATCAAACCATGTGATGAATCTATATTATGTTTTGCACATGTTTCCATTACAAAATGAATCATTTTTGTTATTAACGACATTTTCAAAATAGTTTGGTATTTATATATTATTTATATATTATATTATAAAATAATATATAAAGTTTTATATGATTTTGCATCTTTATTTATATTTTTTACTATTCTAAACTATGATATAATATTGCGAGTTTTGTAAGATTTTGAATATACTTCATTGTTTTTTGTTGGTCGTCTGGTGACATCATTTTAACTGGATTACGGAGACGGTCAATGGCTTCCATAATTTTACTTGCGTTTGCCGTTTTATTTAAATCTTCCACATAATTCTTTTCCATAAAAAAACGAATATCTCCCGCTTCAATTGTATCCTTATATTTTGCAACAATATGTGAATGCCAAATGCCAATAATAATCTTTGGATTCGCTTTGCGAATTAGACCAAGAGAATTTTTTGCAGTTAAAATATCAGGGTCCTTTGGAAAAACATTATGTATATCTGTCAGAAATTCCATGAAATGGTCATTAAATGCGGATAGAATGGTAGATTTTTGGCTTGCCATTGTTTATTACCTAGTTGTTATTTTTCTATATTTGTATAAACTAAAATATCTAAATTCATTTATCATTAAATATAAATATAAATATAAAAATAAATATTAATATAAATTTTATGTCGCATACATAAGGCCGCAATTTCCACCGACAAATGTAACCACGTTAATTCGTTCTTCAAATAGAACCATATTAAAGTTGTAATCATAAATCCGCCATGTTGGTTTGTTAATGCCAATTACATTTCCAGTTTGCGGGTCACAAATCGTCAATGATTGTGCGAGCGGGTCCAAAGGGGGATTAATCGTCACCATTTCTAAAACAATATTATTAAACCGGTTCATATTAATGGCGCCGGATGGTTGAAGTATTAAATTGGACGATTCTAGGCAATAATTATAACAATATAGACCATCTGGTGCATTTCCACTTGTGCGATTATATTTTTCAATATAATTATATATACCGGCTGGTTGTGTATTCTCTCTATAAGACCCATCCAATAAAATAGAAAAGCTAATCAATATATTTTTTTCATTTTCTGCGTTATAATTTCCCGTAATCATCCAGCCGGTTAGATGACCATTTGGATTTACACCCGGGCCAATTGCAACATAT
>Ga0209086_10003449_pt1 | contig 12034 bp, 10 predicted proteins | sample M_130207_XF_Meta_FD_187312 | JGI IMG/M metagenome (GOLD analysis project Ga0209086, IMG submission 187312) | Freshwater microbial communities from Lake Montjoie, Canada to study carbon cycling - M_130207_XF_MetaG (SPAdes) (version 2) | ecosystem: Environmental > Aquatic > Freshwater > Lake...
CATACCCTGAAACCAAAAGGGAAAGTATTCTATTAATTAATTAATTAATTAATTTTTTAAATTAATTATTTTCATTCAGGGTTATATTCAGGTATTTTTATATTATAGAACTCACCATTATTGTTCCACAACAATTCTTTGGCAATTTTAGGTCTTGTAACTCTTTTTACTGGGCTATTGATAGGTATTTCTTGTATTTTGCTAAACCAGTTGTTAGAATCTTTAGAATTATTTACTAAATTGTTTATCAGTTTATTCTGTTGAATAATAGTTTTCCATATTCTCTCCGAACACCACAAAGTTAAGGGTACAGAATCATTGTAACACCCAAGAATTCTGAGAGATTGTAACAAGTTTTCTCCGTGACTATTTATGGAAGTATTGTAATATTGATCAGTAAGATGCCAATTATAATCACTTGATACAAAACTTATTCCTCTTGAAGCAAGATGTCCAGCTATTATTGTAATATGAGTATGATCATATTCTGGGTCATCTTTGAGAATTTGTAAAACTTCTGAAATTCCATAATTTTGAAATATATGTTGTGAATCTATGGAGTAGTATTTATTTATAAATTGTTTATAAACATTATAACTTCTTTTTTTAGCAAGTGGTTTATTTGATAACCTTTTGGGACACGCTACAACTATACCATCTCCATTATAAATAATTGTTGTAAAAGTAGGCCACTTATTGGTAATATGTTCAGCAAGTTTTCGATGATAAACTTTTTCCTTAGCTACTGTATGGAGTAGTATACATCTATTTTTTTCAAGACAACTAATGTATATTTCATTCATTGCTTTGTAATCACATATTGGAAATCGTTGACCAGGTATAAATACTGGGTTAACAAACTTAATGTTAAGTGAGTCTATGCTTTTATAATTATTGTTTACGTTTAACTTTTTTATTTTTGACATATTTTTCTCAGTTAAAAAGAGAGCTACTGGTGTAGCAGTTGCTCCCAATATATGATTTGCCTTTTCTTTTAAATACTTCATTCGTAGATCTGTTTTAGAACTGAAATCAAATGTTTTTATGGAAAAATCAACTTCATCTATACATAAGTTAAATTTTCCAGAATATTCACCAAGATAATCAATAATGTTATCCAATTGGAAAATATTACAAAGTGTAATAACTATTCCTTTGTTATTTAATAAATCTACAAAACTTGAATTGTTCAATTCACCAATACTTTTTACATTGATTTTTGTAGTTAATAGCTTATTGTAATTAAAAAATCTACTTAACAATTGTAACCTATCATCTGTTATATTTCTTATAATGAATATAACAGGAGTATTATGTGAAAAAATACTCTGGTAACAATAATTAAGTAATTCAATTGTTTTTCCGGATTGAACGTGTCCTATAAGAGTAACGTATTTGGACTTGTCAATCTCATAATTATTTTCCATTACTTATTGATAAATTCTTAATAATTGACAGCGTTGGGTCTATTATTTTTTTGTTAATTTAAGGAATAATTAACAATTATTAATTCTTATTAATTAATTAAGAATTAATGATAAAAAATATAATTTTTTCAGGAGGAGGATTAAAAGGGTGGGCATATATAGGAACAATGCGCGCACTTGAAGAATATGTAAAACTAAATGATATAAAAACAGTATCCGGTACTTCAATAGGTTCTGTTTTTGGATTATTTTATGTTATTGGAATTAAATGGGAATTTTTATTAGATTTCTTTATGAATTTAGATTTCAAAAGTATGATAGATATAGACATCGATAATATATTAATTAATCAATCTGTAATGAAAGGAAATAAGTACAAAAAAGCAATTCAAGAAATTATGAGCACAAAAATAGATCCAAATTTAACATTTATGGATTTACATAAATATTCTAAAATTTTGTATTCGGTAACTTCTCTAAATATATCAAATTGTAAAGTAGAATATTTTAATTATTTAACAACTCCTGATGTAAAAGTAATTGATGCTATTTTAGCGAGTTCTTCATTACCATTTTTATTTCCAGCTTATAAGATAAAAGATAAGTATTATTATGATGGAGGTATATGTAATAATTGTCCAACAAATTTAGTCGATGAACTTGAAAGTATTGCTTTTGATATAGGGTTTTTTAATGATGACGTACAAAGTGATGTTAAGATATTGAGTTTATTAAATTCATTATCATTTATTACTAATAATCAATTTTCAAAAAATGATAAAATAATTTTTAAAATTCTTGATCAAAAATATAACAATGAAGCTATAAATATAAATCAAACAAAAGATGATATTTTTAATATTTTTATGAATGGATACATAAATAGTAAAAATACGATTTTTAATAATTTTATTGCGCTTCCGCCACCAAACGAAGATAAATTGAATTAATTTATTTTTTTTTTAAAAAAATTGGCAATTGTACTTTTATTTTCTATTACTTGATTATTTATTAGTTGATTATTTTTTTCTTCCTTTTCAATTCTTAAGGATTCATTTTTCTGATTAAGTTCTTTATTAAATTTTCTTAATTTATATAAATTAGGATCAAAATACATTTTGTCAGTTATTACTTGGATTTTTTTAGAGTCTTTTTTATTATTTTCAGATTCATGTGATTCTTTTAATAGTTTTAAACATTTCTCTAAGACTGGATGACTATTATCTTCAATTTCAGGAATTAAATCGAATTCAGGAAAAATATCAACAACTTGTTTAAAAGAAATATAATATTTCATTTCACGAATAGAATCTATTACATCAGATGGGTTTTTTAATTTTATAGGAGCATCTTTAGAATTGGTATAAAAATGATAAACTGAATCAATATTGGAATAATTAATAGTTACGATATTATGTTTTTTAGAAAAATTTATCAAATTTGTAGAAAAGGTATCGGGGGAATCTCCAAATATAAATACAAATTTTACATAACCTTTTAAAATATTTTGAACATAATCATCATATTTTTTAATTTCACACCCTATTACATTATGATTATATTGTGAACCATATGTTTTAACCACGTGTTGTCCTTTTCCATATCTATATGTAATATAAGAAGGTTGAATATTTCTAATTATTTCTACAATTGGGTGTAAGTTGTTCCAAGATGGTTCACAATATATAAATAATTTTGTAAAGTATTCAACTTTTTCATATTTATCATCAAATTTAGATACTCTCGGCATTCTTACTACTTAATTACTTTAATTACTTTAATTACTTTAATTACTTTAATTACTTTAATTACTCAATTACTTAAGTAATTAATCTTTTTGTAATTTAATTTAACTAAGAGTTAATAATCTTACGTTTTTTGCTAATTTTAATATCATCCAATTCAGGATCATCATTGTAATAATATTCTACAATACCCATTTTAAGTGCTTCTTCAGAATTGATATAGAGATCGTGTTTAAAAAAGGTTTCTAATTTTTTATTAGAAATGTTGGTGTTTTCAGAGTACATTTTATTTAAACTTTTCATAAAATTAGCTGAGTTATCATATGAGTCTTTAAGATCTTCGTGTGTAATCATTCCACACATCCACGATTTAATTTGATGTATTAAAACCCACGATGATTTCATAATAAAACGTTTTTTACCAGCAAGACTTATAAAAGTTCCCGCACTTGCAACCATTCCATCAATTACAGTGTATACTGGGTATTTCATATTTTTTATATGATCCATAGCGGATAGTCCAGCAAAATAATCACCTCCCTCACTATTTATAAAGAGATAAATTGGTGGTTTTTTTGAACCAATTTGTTCAGAGATTATTGTTAATTTTTTAGCAGTGTTTTTAATAGTTGTTATTAGACTTAAAACAGAATCCCTGTTTACATCTTTATAGAAGTAAATTTTGTTTCCATCTACTTTTATGTCATTTTCTTTTTTTATAATATTATTAAATAGTTTACTTGGATCAAAAGGCAGTTGATCATTTTCATCATCTGAACTCATTTAACTAAACAAAATTAATTAATTAATTAATTAAATTATTTTTAAGTCAATTAAATAATATTATTAATTATTATTATTAATTATCAAATGTATCTTGTTATTTTTCTTTTAACTGTTTTAATACTTGTCATAATATTTTCTAGGAAGTACTCTTCTAAATTTGGTGGAACCGAACAAAAACTAGGAACTACACCCGAGAAGGAAAAAGTAAACAGTATAGCCCCTGACACAGTACTAATATTCTACGCACCCTGGTGTGGTTACTGTAAAGCAGCTATGGCTGAATTTGAAAAGGCTGTTGAGTCAGGGAATGGTAAAATAATTCTTGTAAATGGTGATGAAAACAGGGAATTAATGCAAAAGTATGGAGTACAGGGATTTCCTACCATAATGAAAGGAAACAAAGTACATAAGGGTGGTCGCACCGAAAAGGAAATACTTGAATTTATGGAGGAATAAAAGTTGATTAATTTACAAATTTTAAAAATATTTAAGGACTTGGGTATTATTGGAATTAAGGTACAACAATGAGCAAAAGTAAGAGTAAGAGTATCGAGGAAACTTATCAGAAAAAAACTCAACTTGAGCATGTTCTTCATCGCCCTGGAATGTATATTGGGGATATCGATAAAGTTACAGCTGAAAGATGGGTTTATAACGATGGAAAAATGATTCGCAAACAACTTACATTTAGCCCAGGTCTTTACAAGATTTTTGATGAAATATTTACAAATGCTACAGACCATTCTCAAAGGGATCAAACGCTTAAAAAAATCGAAGTAAATGTCGATAAATCAACGGGTGAAATCACTATTACGAACGACGGTCAAGGTATTCCAGTTGAAATCCACAAAGAACTTGGAAAATATGTTCCAGAGATTATTTTTGGTGAATTTCATACTTCAAGCAATTACGATGATTCCGAAAAAAGAACGGTAGGTGGTCTTAATGGTTATGGATCTAAATTGACAAATGCTTTTTCTACTAAATTTGATGTTACAATTGCTGATTCTAAAAATTGTTACACTCAGACGTGGGAAGATAATATGTCGAAGAAATCTAAAGCCGTAATCACAAAGTCCAAGAAGTCATTTGTAAAAATTTCATTTATACCCGATTATTCTCGTTTTCAAATGCCAAATGGTATTGAAGATGACATTTACAATTTATTTCTTACCCGTGTTTATGATGGGTCGGCTGTTACAAATAAGAATGTAAGTATTTATTTCAACAACGAGAAAATTGGAGTAAAGGATTTTGAAAGTTATGTTAATCTTTTTATTGGAACCAAATCCGAAGGTCCTCGAGTTTATGAAAAAATAAATGAACGCTGGGAAATAGCGATTGCTTTAAACCAAAGTGATAAATTTTCTCAAGTATCATTTGTAAATGGAATAAGCACTTCTGAAGGTGGAACCCACGTTGATTACATTACCAATCAAATTATTTACAAACTCAAAGACCAGCTTGAAAAGAAGCACAAAGATATCTCCATAAAACCAAGCTACATCAAAGATAACATTTTCATTTTTATCAATTGTCTTATTGAGAATCCTACATTCAGTAGTCAGACAAAGGAGTCCCACGTTACCAAAGTTACCAAATTTGGAAGCAATGTGGCTCTTACCGATGACTTTATAAAAAAGGTTGATAAACTTGGAATAACTGCGAATGTTCTTGAGATTGCTAAAGCTAAGGACAAAAAGGCACTTGCTAAAACAGACGGTAAGAAACAATTCCGGATTTCAGGTATTCCTAAATTGGATGATGCGAATAAAGCAGGTGGTTCTGAAGGTTGGAAGTGTAAACTTATTCTTACTGAGGGAGATTCAGCAAAAGCATCAGCTGTAGCGGGTCTTTCAGTTATTGGAAGAGACTACTACGGTATATTTCCACTTCGAGGTAAGTTACTTAATGTTCGTGATGCTACTGCTACTCAGTTACTGAAGAACGAGGAAATTAATAATCTCAAAAAGATTCTTGGACTTCAGCAAAATAAAGAATATTCGAGTGTTAAGGATTTACGTTACGGTGGTATTCTTATCTTTACAGATGCCGATAATGACGGAAGTCACATCAAGGGACTTATTATTAATTTTGTCCATTCCTTTTGGCCAAGTCTTCTTAAGATTAATTCTTTTATAAGTTCGATAAGTACACCAATTGTTAAGGTTTCCAAGGGGTCGAATATAATACCATTTTACAATCAAGATTCATTTGTAAAGTGGAAGGAATCTCAAGCAAACTATAAAACGTGGCACGTAAAGTATTACAAGGGATTGGGTACTTCTACAGCAACTGAAGCTAAGGAATATTTCAAAAATCTCGATAAACAAACTATTAAATATTCAGTTACTTCCGAAACAGACGGTGATTTAATCAAGGCTTTCAAAAAAGGTTTTGAAGATCAGCGTAAGGAATGGATTAAGGAATCAACTGGTAAAAATTTAAGTCTTGACTTTGAAGTAAACAATCAGAGTATTTCTCAGTTTGTTAATAATGAGCTTATAAATTTCTCCATAGCTGATCTTGAGAGAAGTGTTCCCAATCTTATGGATGGACTTAAGCCATCACAACGAAAGGTGTTATTCGGGTGTATGAAAAGAAATTTGTATTCTGAGATAAAGGTTGCTCAACTGAGTGGGTATATTTCAGAACATACTTCTTACCATCACGGTGAAGCATCTTTACAAGGAACAATTGTCAATATGGCTCAAGACTTTGTTGGAAGTAATAACATAAACTTGCTCGATCCAATTGGTCAGTTTGGTACACGTCTTCAAGGTGGCAAGGATTCAGGTAGTCCGAGATACATTTTTACAAGACTTCTTCAGATTACTAAAGTAATATTTAATGAACACGATTCAGTACTTTTGGATTACCTTGAGGATGATGGAGTTTCGATCGAACCTAAATATTATATTCCTGTGATTCCGATGATTCTTGTAAATGGAAGTGAAGGAATTGGTACGGGGTATTCTACGAGTATTCCGTGTTACAATCCTAAAGATATTATAGAGAATCTAAACAAATTAATAAAAGATGAAGAAATGACACCAATGATTCCCTGGTACAAGGGGTTTAAGGGAACAATTGTAAAAGAGTCCGATGATGGTACAAAATTTATAAGTACAGGTGTTTGGAAAAGAATTAATACAACAACAATTGAAATTACAGAATTACCAATTGGTAAATGGACACAGGTTTACAAAGAATTCCTTGATTCTCTTGTAGAGGAAAACGAGATTATAGATTATAAAAATAATTCAGATGACCTGAAAGTAGATTTCAAGGTAGTTATGCAAAAGAATGTAATTGATGACTTAATTAGTAAAAACTTGATGGACAAAAAATTAAAACTTACGAGTTCCATAAATACTTCGAATATGCATGTATTTGACGCAGATTGTAAGATAAGAAAAGTTGCTACTCCCGAAGAAATAATATATCGTTTTTATAAAGTTCGTAAAGCCCATTTTATAAACAGAAAGAAATACTTAATAGACTCTTTAAACAAGGATTACTTACTCCTTGAATCAAAAGTAAAATTTATTCGTTATGTAATTAAAGGAACTATTGAAGTGTTCAATAAGAAAAAAGATTTTATTGTTAAACAAATAATTGAAGTTGGTGATCTTGTCAAGGTTAATGATTCTTGGGACTATTTACTGGATCTTAAACTGTGGACTCTAACCCAAGAGAAGATTATGGATCTCGAAACAAAAATGAAAAATACATATTCAGAACTTGATAAAATTAAAAAGACATCCATAGAAGAGATGTGGACTTCAGAACTCAAATTAATTCAATAAATTAATTAAGAATACAAAGGAAGATAATAAACATCTTGACCAACAGTTACTTGTAAAAATTTACCACTTAAACTTTTAGTAAGTGTTTGAGCAGCTTCTGAGTCATCTATAGTAACAACATTTAATGATTGTGCTGTTTGGTTACTTACATTACCATTTAATCTAAATCCACCCAACTGTGAACTAAGGTTTCTAAAATTAGAATCACTTGGAATACCAGAAGACATTAAAAAAAATAATTAATAATATTAATTAATACTAAGTAATTACTTATTATTAATTATTTTTAAATTAAGTTAAATTAATAATTAATTACTTCTTAATTAATAATATTAATTAATATTAATTAACAAGTAAATGAGTTGTTTTGATGCAGCAGTACCTGGAACGGGGCCCTTGGGTTTTGGAAATGCTCCATCATTAGATTTTGAGAAGTTTAACGGATCGTTCGATCTATCACTTAGATCAAAAAGCGATATAAATTTAAATCCACAACCTGAGGGTTCCGTAAAATCATCTTTTTCAGATGCTCCTCAGAATAGAGAAGGATACTATGTAGTTGACACAGACCGTGGAGAACTTTCTCCAACAGCCGAGACTCAAATTAACATGACAGGTCAACAAACATTTCAAAATAGATTACAAGATCCAGTCAGACCCACAATGAAGGAAACAACACTTTACGCATATGATGGAAGCGTTGCTCCAGTTACTAAGAGTCAAGCACTTTATACACAATTTATTCCACAATACTTAAAGGTTGGTGATAAAACAGTAAGAGTATCTGGTAGCAGTAATTTCGGATTAAGATCAGCTACCGATCATTCATATTTCGCAGGTGCTGCTCCAACAGGTATTAACAATTCTGTAATACAAAACCCAGATGCCGCAATTGGTAAGAATACACAACCAGTTCCAGATTTTAATGTTGATGGTCCAGGTACATTCTCTGGAGCAAGACCAGATGGAAGTAAGTTCCAAAATTACAGACTTATTACAAAACCAACTACAACTGGTCTCAAATTAAATTACAATTTAGAAACACAAAGTTCAGATTTACATTCATATTCACAATTACTTGGTCAAAAGGTTGATGGTATTGAAAATAGATATACTGCTTCATACCAAATTTCTCCATTATTTACAAATCCATTGAGTATCATATGGGATCCCGATAACAAGGGTGAAATACCAGCATACTATTGTAATACAAATCCTCAAGATTTCGCATATATGAATATGAAGAATCTCCCCAAAGACACCTTCATAGAAGGTGGTTACAATGGAATTTGGGGTGATGATCCTTCTAAAGACTCAAATAATGCTTACATTCTTGGTCTTGAGAAGGGTATACATAATGACAGAATTGAATGGAATATGGGACACAATGATAGACCAGGTGTTATTTACGATTCATCTAAGGCACTTCCAGCAACTTGTTATTCTGGAAATCGCAGTGTTGATGATCTTTATTTCAATAATCAAACAGAAATAAATAGAGCATTCCCTTGGGTTAATAATGAATATACTACATTGGGTGATCCCTCAGCTGGCTTTATTGCCGCACAAAACCAAACAGTAAGGGGTTATTAATGAATTAATTAATTAATTAATTCATTTTTTTTAGAAAGTTCTGAATTTGTGATTTAGATATATTTATTTTTTCTCCAGCTGTAAATATGGATTCATTTGGATTTGACTCCATAATCTTAATAAGTAAAATAATTTGTTGAGTTGTTAAATCGGATTCACCAAATGTATTTTGTCCGAAGTAATTCTTGTTATTACCAGAATATTTAATAATATCAAATTTATTAAGTCTTGATATTTCTGAAGTAGAACAACCATCGGTTTTACTTGAAAATATTTTGATATATGGTCTTTGAGCAATTTGTAATAATTGAGCAATGTTTTTAGATGGTGTAACGAAGTCTCCTTTATTTATAAATCCTTGAGATAAGTAATACTTGGTTGGAAAAAAATTAACAAAAAACCAAGAATTAGGTTTATTATTCCAAGTAGTATTACATTTATTTGTATTAAAAATTTTAAGTATTTCTTTAAAAACCTTAATTAAATGGTTTATTTCCTTTATACTCGAGTTCAATTCTTCACCCTTATTATTAATTTTTCTTAATTCAGATAATTCATCATGTTTAATATAATCTTTCATTGTCAAATTACTTATTTTATATCCATCAAGATCAGGAAAACCTATATTGGGTATTCTAGTAAAAGATTTTCCAAACGCATCACGTGAATGTTTATTCTGTTTATGGAATATTGTTTTCGCATTGGTTAAATTTGCTAAGTCAAAATTGTTTATGAAGTCTACGTAAGACATTGGTGTTATATTAATTCCCTTATCAGCTAATACATTTACATCGTCTACACCTCTAAAATTATGTGTAGTTTTGAAATATTCTTCAATTAAGAATATAAGTACACCAATTTGATCTGGAGTTAATAATTCCTTGATCTTTTTTATTTTACAAGGACTCACTTGCATAGTGTACAGACCCTCAACTGTAAATACTAAGTGTGCCTTATTACCAGCAAGTGCGAATTTCATAGTTTCTCTAACATCTTCACCTGATGGCCAACCCCATGTTGTTTCTCCCTCATTATACGCACTTATTGGATGTGTGTGGTAATTAATAACGTGGTTTGGTGTTAATACACTGTCTTTTTTGCCTTTATTTCTTGTAAAATCCACCACGTCATCGTTAGAATTACATACAATTACACCTGATACTTCAACATTATTTAACAGTTCTAAGAATACTTGATTTACCTTTTCTTCTGGTATATGTAATTTTAAATTACATGAAGTCATTCAATATCCTTATTATTATTCAATTTATTTTTTCAATATTTTTTGTTAATTCGTATTAATTAATAAATTAATAACTTAATAATTAATAATAAAATTAAATTAATAATTAATGAGTAAAACATTGAATATATCCGTATTAGTAGCTGCCAGAGATGAATATATAGAACAATTGAAATGTATTATTGCTCCATTGATTTTACAAGGAATAAACAGTATCTATCAGGATGCGTTAAACATTTCTGAAGGTAAAAAAACAATATACAAATTTCAGGAATTACTAAAACAAATTCCAAATTGGAATCAAACAATATTACAAGAGGAAGCTAAACGCATTAAGAAAAAATGTAATTATATTATGGATATAGTTACTGCTATTTTTGTTAGCAATGTAAAGATATTAGCAAGTATTCGTCTTAAGGGTAAAAATGAAAACATTAAAGTTAAAATCCCAACAAGTGAAATATTTATTCACTCCATATATATTGAATCAGCTCAACGATTCTTTTACGATCCATTTTTATTTCACCACAAAATAAAAAATTTTGGACAGATTCAGAAAAATAGAGAAAATGCTATTAAAAATATTAGAGACTCTGTTTCTGAAACTATTCGACAGATGTTACCATTTGATAATATACTACAAGAATATCTTGCCAATGCTTTAAATGACGATTCAGATGGAGATTCAGATGATTCAGGTGAAGATTCTGGTGAAGATTCAGGAGATTCATTAAATGGTGATAATATAGTTAATGATACTCAATTTTTGGATGAAGATGAAGATGAATATTCTACAGATGAAGAAAATACTGTTAAAAATATTAATACTGGTGGTGGAAATACTTCCTCTCGGTCGGAAACGAATACTTCCTTTCAGACTGAGTACCCAGAGGCTCCCAGAATGAATAATACTTCCTTTGAGTCGGGAACGCATATTAATCAAACCCCTCAACCAAATATTTCATCATTTAACCAAATACCACAGCCATTAAATCAAAGTTCACAACCAATTAATGATTCCAATGATGATTCAGAAGAATCTGATTCTGGTGATGAAGATGAAGTAAGACCTAGACAAAATCCAATGAACCAAATGAACCAAATGAACCAAAATAATCAAAATAATCCAGTGAATCAAATGAACCAAAATAATGAAAATAATGAAAATAAGTATTCATTTTTTTAAAAATTCGTTAATTAACGAATAATAATAATAATTAATAATTAATAATTAATAATTAACACAAAATTAACTTTGTTAATTTAATTTAATTAATAATTAATAATTAATTGTTAATGTTACTCTATATAGTATCGTTCTTAATATTTTTGGTAGTTACAATTTCATTATATTATGTATCAAATGATCCTAAAAAATCGGAGATGAATATTATATTTCTTAGAAATGTTATCCCTGGAGTAATGATGGCA
>Ga0209086_10003453_pt1 | contig 12022 bp, 11 predicted proteins | sample M_130207_XF_Meta_FD_187312 | JGI IMG/M metagenome (GOLD analysis project Ga0209086, IMG submission 187312) | Freshwater microbial communities from Lake Montjoie, Canada to study carbon cycling - M_130207_XF_MetaG (SPAdes) (version 2) | ecosystem: Environmental > Aquatic > Freshwater > Lake...
GGAATGAAAGAAATTGAATACTTCTTATACGATAAAATTACTCCGGAAGAACTATTTTATACAAAAAAAATAATAGAAACTTTGTCATATTCAACAGTAAAAAAAAATGGATATCCTTATCTTGGAGAATATGAATTAGCTTATCATATTGTTAGAGAAGCGGATTTATTAAGTTCTTATAATTTTGATAGAACTATGATTTATAATCTAAATAGAGGAAATAGTTTATTATCATCTTATACAAATTCACTAAAATTATTTGAAGAACGTGTATTTAATTATAATCAAGACAAATTGTTTATTTCTGAATATGCGAAACAAAAATCTTATCTTTTAACAGTTGACTCTTTACAAAAAATAGCGTCTTGGAATCGGATTTTATATAAAACGAAAGTTTAGTAAAAATTATAAAAGATTAAAGCTTTACACAATAAAAATAATATAAAATTAAAAAATAAATATATTTCAATAAATATAAGGATATGGAAAATGATGAAGAATTTAAATATACAATTATAACAACTGGATTAAAAGCCGAAGCATATAAAAGGATGTTTGTGGATTATGAAGAATTTTTGAAATTACAATTAAATTTATATAAAAAAGAAAAGGAGGAAAAAGAAAAAGATCTAGTAAATGTAGATAGACTATCATGTATTATTAATTTTTTTATTTTTAATAGCATAATGACATGTTTATCGTGTGGTATTTATTATTTACGCCGTTAATAATGTTTTTTTATATAAATATATGGTTACCAAAAAAATGTTAAATGATGTGATATTCTTATGATATATGGTAATAAAATTATGTAATATTTTGGTAGTATTTTTCCAAATACTTTTCCAACTTGATTCTACAACAAAGTTAGAAAAGTGAATTGGTTTTTGATTTTTTTACTTCGTTATAACATTTTTAAAAATGTCTAATTTTGAAAATCCCAAATACTTTTTGAAAAAAGTTGCGAAAACCGGCTTGTGACGAAAATGCTCTTATGTTTGATTTTTATTAGTTTTTTTTGTTATGATATTTTTTTTTGTTTTTTTTAGAAAAAGATTTAGGGATTTTTTATTAGTCTAATATACTAATGGATACTAATGAAAAATCCCCAAAAACACAAAGTGATTTTTTTTGTTTAAATTGTCATTAAATTACATGTAGTTTAAAAGATTACAACAAACATTGCTCAACTGAAAAACATAAAAGACTAACAAATACTAATGATTTATCCCAAAAATCCCAAAAAATTTTTAAATGTATTTGCGAAAAAGAATATAAACATATGGCATCGTTATGTAAACACAAAAAAGTATGCTGTAAAATTATTACTACAAATTTAGAAAACCTAGAAAATTTATCTAAAAAGGAATTAAGTTTAAAAATAGATAAATTATTTTTATAATTTTTTTATTACGTTATAAATATATGCGATATTTATACATAAAAAAATTATTTATTCTAATTACATTTATTAAAAATATTTTAGCAATTTCTTACTTCGTTGAAACGATAAAAAATAATGCTGTGTTATGTAAAAATTGTATTTATTTTAAACCAAAAAGTTTTGGTATACATAAATGTACAAAATTTGGTGAATTGGATATAGTTTCAGGAAGAATAGAATATGATAGTGCTTACAAATGTAGATTAGATTCAAATTGTTGTGGTATGGAAGCAAAATACTTTCAAGAAAGAACTAATGGATCAAAAATAGAAAATATAATAAAACAATATGAATAATTGGAGTGTTATAACGAAGTAAGAAAAAGAGATTTGTTAGTTTACATATAAAAAAATAAATATTTATAAGAAATAATGATATTATATATATTAGGATTTATAATATTATGTATAATTATTTTTTTTTTATATATACGTTTAAGATACCAATTTTGGGCATTACAGCCGGTATTTCATTTTTATGATTTGTATTATTGGTTTGTAAATGTAGGTATAATTAGACATGAATTGCCAGAAAAGAATCGTTATACAAATTTTAATAATATTATAACAAAGCCATTTGAAAACATTGATCCAAGATTATTAAAAGAAGTGATTTTGTTGATACAATTGAACTATTTAAGAAATAAAGAAAATACTTATAGTCCAAAAAAGGAAAATATTGTACCCTATTTTATAGGACATAATTGTAAAACTTATTGGTCTTATTATTTAGAGTCAGAAGTATTAATGGATATAAAAACTGGAAAAACCATAAAAGAAGAAAAGATAATAGGAATAATCACATGTAGACCATTACATGTAAGAATAATTAATTCATTAAAAGAAGATTCATTGGATGTATATTATGTGGATTATTTATGTGTAGAAAAGCATTGGAGAAAAAAAAATATAGCACCACAATTGATCCAAACACATGAATATAATCAATCGCATCAAAATAAAAAAATAAGTGTTAGTTTATTTAAGAGAGAAGAGGAACTAACAGGGATAATTCCTTTGACAGTTTATAAAACATATTGTTTTAATATGAGAAACTGGGTAACACAGCCTCTTTTAGACGCAAGAATAAAGGTTCTCACAGGAGATAAACAAAATATGTATTATTTTTATAATTTTTTAATTGAAACAACTAACAAGTCTGAATCTAAATTTGATATTGTAATTTATCCAGAGATGAGTAATATAATAGAATTAGTAACAACAAAAAACTTATATGTAAAAATGTTAATAGTAGATGGTGTAATAGAAGCAGTTTATGTATTTAAAAAAACATGTACATTTATAGAGAAGGATAAAGAAATAATATCATTAATAGCATCAATTTTTAAAGAAAATTCAGAACTAACAAAAAATGAATTCATTCAAGGATTTAAAGCAGCATTATGGTCAATAATAAAAGAAAATAAAAATTTCAGTTATTTAGTGATAGAGAATATAAGTGATAATACATGTATAATAAATAACATATCTTTGAAAACACATCCGTTGATAGTATCACCAATGGCTTATTTTTTCTATAATTTCGCATATAGTCCCTTTAAGTCGGAGAAGTGTTTTATATTAAATTAAAGAAACGAATTTAAAGGGCTTTAAATAGGAATTTATATATTATTTAGAAACGAATTTAAAGGGCTTTAAATAGGAATTAATATATTATTTTGCGTCTTTTATTACATAAAATGGGTTACCACAATACATACAAATGCGAATATTGTTTATAGCGGGTGAATAAACAATTGGATTCAATTTGCTACATTTTGTACACTTAACAATCCGATTTAGATTAGCTACATTTTTGTTAGTTTTATCCTTTGAAAACAGATGATTCCTATAGCCTTTAAACATTATATATTATATATATAATGTTTTTTACTTCGAATTATTTATGATTTATTTGTAAGAATGATTTTATCTTACATATTTACCTACTTTTGAAAAACTATCAACTATAAAAATTATAAAGATGCCTAAAAATGAATATAATACAACTTCTTCAGTTACATTTCCTGTTTTTTGATCTTGTTGTTCTTCTAATAAATTTATCATATAATTTAGTTTTTCAATAAGTACTTGATTTGAATTATTTGAATCTTGGTGATTTATTCCTAATTGATTTGAACTTGTTGAATAATAATTTTTATTATGTTCCGATGTAGTATTATTGTTTTTATAAGATGGAACTAAATTCTTAAAATAATTCTTAACTTGAGCGTCATTCATAAAATTGCTTTGTAATTCTTGTAATTGTAGATTTTCGTCATCTGCTGGTTGGGGAACTAAATTGTTATCTATATTTGACATACCTTCTTGAATTTTTTTTCGTTCTGCTCCTACAGATGTTGGTTTATCAGGAAAATCATATGGATTCATTGGTTTAAAATCATCTGAATGTTTAGCAGATACAGATGAACCTTTAGGATTATAATTACCTAATTCATCGTCATCTGGTGTATTTTGATGAATAGATTGAAGAACTGAATTTACCTTTTGAGAATTTAAATCAGAAGGAAAACGTTGTTTTTGAGTTTTTGTATGTGATTGACGCTTCTTGTTAATAGGTGTATCACTATTATAATTTTGAGTATTATTATTATTTTCACTATCAAATGGTGCTGCTGACATTGCTAAATAAGACATTCTCTTAATAAAAAATAAGATAATTATTTATGAAACAATCTGAAATTATAATTTTTATAACATAATTTATTATTCAGAAAATATATTATATAATTAATATAGAATGAGTGTAAAAACTAACAGTGTTGTTGCTCTTTTTTTTATATTGGTAATAATTTTAGTTATAAATCCTAATTTTATAAACAGTATAAATAGTACTATTTTAGGCAGATTATTCTTAATATGTCTTCTCATATTTTTCGCAATGAATAATATAACTTTAGCATTATTAACTTTATTTATTATTATTATTCTTTTAAATAATCATGATTCATTTGTAGAAGGAATGGAAAATATACAAACTCCAGATACTATTGGTGAAGAAAATGTACCTGTTACAGGAGCACAACAAGTTTTAACCAAGGATGCTGTTAAACAAAAGATTGAGGATAGAATTAGTGATTTAAAGGCTAAAGCACAAGCAGGTCAAACTTCAGGTAACCAAACTTCAGGTAACCAAACTCAAACACAAACAAATGATTCTAATTCGGGTATGGACAAAGAAGATATTAAAAATGCTATACAAAGTATTTCATCTAGTTCAATTCCTGTAGATAAAAAAACATTTAATTCAACTGATAATGTTCAGCCATCAACATCTAGCATGCTTACAAATAAAGCTTCGTTAACTGAGGGGTTTTACCCATGTGCTGCTAGTATTGTATTTTAAGCAAATTATTTTACTGTTACAATATATATGACAAAAATATATTTAAAAATATTAATTTCAATTGTAATAGTTTTATGGATTTTTTATTTTATTCAATATTATTACAAAATTGAACCATTTACACCAAGACTAAATTCTATATATAATCCAACGGTTAGAAAGTTTAATAAAATATATGAAAACTTTATGAATCCTATTAAAGGAACAATTATAACAATTTTCAATAAAATATATAGGTATTGAATTTATAAGTAATGAATTTATAAGTATTAAATTTATAAGTAATGAATTTATAAGTATTGAATCAATAAGTATTTAGTTTTTATATCAAAGTTAAAACGAAGTTAAAACGAAGTTAAAACGAAGTTAAAACGAAGAAAAAAAAGTGAATAATTATTTTTTATAAAATATATTTTATATTGAATTAATATAACAATGTATAATATTTTTTTTAATTCAATTGCTTTTATTCATAATCATATATTGTTTTTAAATAATAGTAAATTTTTTGCTGGTGTAGTTATGATTTTACTAAATATAGGTTCAAAATTTATTGCTATTCAATTTAGTAAATCAACTGAGGAATATCTTAAAATGAATGTTACCAAACAGCTATTAATATTTGCGATGGCATGGATGGGTACACGTGATATTTACACTGCTTTAGTTTTAACAGCTGTGTTTACCATTTTATCAGATCATTTATTTAATGAAGAAAGTCCATATTGTTGCGTTCCAGAAAAATATAGAATACTTGCTAAAATAGTAGATAAAAATTTAGATGGTAAAGTTACTGATGAAGAAATAAATAATGCTATCGCTGTTTTAGAAAAAGCTAAAAAGGATAAAATAAGACTAAATCAAAGAAAAAATTTCACTTTATTTGGTAATTATTTAAATGATAGTTATAATAGTTATAATTAATATGCTTTATTTTAATTTATAACTATTAAAACTAGAATATAATAATTTAAAAATCTTTAATTATTATAAGTATGCCTAATGAAAATAATAAAAATGAAAATTCTAATGAAGAAAAAAAAGAACCTAAAGTTCCTAATACATTGATAATTTACATAAAAACCCGAATACCTAATTTTTATAAAATAAATTATGAGCCTTATATGACAGTACCAAATAGTAAAAGTCGTACGGTTTATTTTGACCCTTTAATTGAATATTATACTTTACCTATAAGAAATTTACCCAGTGGAGCACCTACACAAGAATTATATACTCAATTCTTTGAACCAAATCAATTTGATACTATGATGAATCGTATTTTGAGTGATTTTAGATATATGCAGAAACCTAGAACATTAGAAGATGCTACTTCAAGAGGTATTGTAGATAATAATATTGAAATTACATTGAAAACATTGTTTAAAAATAACAATTTATTTTATATTAATAAAAAACCTTATACAATTGTTAACATGAATTGGAATAAAACTAATTGGCAAATAGATACAAAACCATTTGACCGTTTAATACAGGCATTTTCACAAAACTCTGGAAAAGAATTGGAAAAAGCACAAGAGGAACTAGATGATATACCTGAATTTTTAAGACAGGGTAATTTAGCTTCTGCTAATTTAGTAAACGAAGAAAACTCTGATAATTTGGGTTTAGGTATAAAAAATAAAAAAGTAGATATTAATAAATCAGATACTAATATACCTTTACCAATTATTGATGATGAAGGTGTTTTAGAACATATGACTGAAAGAACAAAGAAATTATATGGTGAATTGTTGAAAAAAAATATTCCTATTAATTATTCTGATGAACCAGATATTATTAGAGATCCAATAACATTATCATTATTAACAAATACTATACAACTAGAAGATTTTTATAAAGAATTAAAAAAAACAAATAAGCAATCCGATATTTTAAAATATTACAATGGTTATATAAATAGCAAAAAAAACTTAGCAGATGCTGATTCTAATTATCTTATTAATTTAGAAAATTTAATAAAAGACGAAACAGTATTAAATAATTATTTTATAGAAATAAAATCAGGAAATTCATCAGTTGGATCCGATGTTGGATCTGCTATTGGATCTGATGTTGGATCTAATTTTAGTGGAGGAGCAATTAATATTTCAAATTTAAAAACTGATCCAGAAAAAACCAAAAAAATAGAAATTATAAATAATATAATAGATATTAAAAAAACATATTATAAATCTTTATTTAATTTATCCGACGCATTGTTGAATATATACGAAAGTCAGCAAAAATATTTTTCTAATTTAGTTTTGCTTTTACAAGAAATAAAAAGTGAATATATAAATATTATAAAATATTATAAGCAACCTATTTTAGCAGAAAAATGTATAGAATTTGATATTGATACAATTAGTTTATTATTAAAAAAAGATAATAATAATATTTATTCAGTTTCTTATTTTGATAATTATAAAAAATATAAAAAATGCCATAAATGTTTACAAAAATATAAGGAAAAATTATTAAACCCAAAAATAAATTACAATGATTTAATAAATAAATATTTAGAAAATGATTTTATATCGGATATTGAGGCATTCCAGTATGAAATTTATAATTCATCTATTATTTTATACTATACATTTAATCAATTTGATATTTGGAAAATATTTTATGAATCATTGGATGTATTTGTTAAAAGTATTAGCTCTGATTGTGCTTCTCAAATAAATATCGCTAATATTAGTTTAGAAAAATATAATTCAATGTATACTTTACCGGAGCAAAAAACATTTGTAAAAAGATATAAAATAGATGGTTTGCGAGCTACTGTAGAAAAAGAAGATATTGGTAAGAAAAATAGTAATTTTAATTGGTTTTTAGTGAACTCGGATGGTAATAGAGCTATTACAAAAACAACTGCGAAAAGTAGGAATTATGAAAATGATTTAAATCAAGAAGAGTTATTTATAGATAATAGTAAAACTAAAACAGATGCTTACGATAGTATTATGTTGACATCTTATTTATTAGAAATTCTATGTTTAAGACAACAAAAAGTTTACATATCAGAAGAAAATACAAATCAAATTAGTATTGGTTCTACATACACATTAATTGATTATTATCAAGAAATTATTAAGTATATTAATAATAGTAGTGGTATTTCTAATGAAGATATTCCTGAATCAATTATGTGGGATACCAGACATTATACATCAATAGATTTTTTAGAAAGTAAAATAAAAATTACAAGTAAAATGCAAACAATTTATAATAGTAGAATAAGTGTAATACAAGATTTACAAAAAATACTAGATAATCATTGTGAAAAATTATATGATATTCTTTTTCCTTCAATGACTGAAAAAGGATTTTTAGATCAATGCTTGGGAATTGTAAATGAAAATATAATGTCTTTACCAAAATATACAACAAGAAGTGCCTATTGGTTAAAAAAACAAGAAAAAAATTACGATTCAAAACGATCTATGGATTTAATATTTAATTTATCTTTAATAGCTAGAATTGGTTCTTATGAGGATTATATTGATGATCCTTATCCTGCTGATATATTTAATTGGATGGTATATGATAATGAGGGTCAGGGCGATTGTCTTTTTGCTTCCGTAAAGGATGCTTTAAATGGTGAAATGGATGCTACTAATACAACAACTGATAATCCATATACAGAAGATGTAGGAGGAAAAAAGATATTTACAGTTAGTTCTTTAAGAAAAATTGTTGCTGATAATTATACAGATTTGGATTATAATAATCAATGTGAAGCATTAGGAGGTAATGTAATTAATGGTAAATGTGTAATTTATGATATTGATTCGTCTATAAATCCTCCTTTATATGATTTGTTAGTTAAAAAGGATAGTCAAACTGTTCGTACAATAGAAGAAGTTAGAGATTATATATCCCATCCTTGTGTTAATAATGTAGGCTTTAATTTTTGGGGAGATGAAATGTCAATTCAAATACTTGAGAATATATTAAAAATAAAATTTATTATAATTGATATGACAGCAAAAATGAATATGAAAAGGATGGAAATTGGAGATTTAGTTGTGGTTTTAAATTATGATGACGTAGACGATGACGATGATTATTACCGTATCGTTAATATAAATAGAGGATCTAATAAACCAGTTTATACAGTAAGATCTTTAAATAATGAAATAAAAGATTTGAAAAGAGAAGATTTGGAATTTTCAAAAAATAATATTTATTCAACAATAAGAATAAATTGTTTGGATAATCCTAATTTAGTTGATGTAAAAGACTGTATTTTTTTATTAAAAACTAGATCTGACGAATCAAATGTAGAACATTATGAATTTGTACGATATACAGAGACTAACAATTATGTTTATGAGATAGAGAGATTACCACAATACATAAAATATTTTATTTATGATAGTTGTTATAGATTTTTAACACCTGAATCTAAAGAAAAGGGCTTCGGTAGAATATTGGAATTTAAAAAAATATTTGATAATTTTGATTTAGTAGATAGAAGGAGAAATATAAATTCAGTTATTCCTGATGAATCCGAACCATTATTAGAAAAATTACAAAAATATGAACAAAAAATAAATGTATATAATTACGAATACAAAAATTTAGATAAATATTTAAATGAATTAATAACTAAGGATAATAAATATGAATATCATTCATCAAGAGAAAATAAAGAAATTAGAGTATTAAGTGATAGATTAGATAATTTATTACAAAAAATGGATAAAATTACTATGAAAATGTACAGAATTCAAGAAAAAATAGAGCAAGGACAATCCGGTGGGTTGGCGCCTTTATCAAATAAACCAAGTAAAGAATATGGCGAATATGCTGCTTCAAATATGTATAATCCAGCGTTAGGATATAACCCAGCGTTAGGATATAACCCAGCGTTAGGATATAACCCAGCGTTAGAATATAATCCAGGTACAGGATATAATCCAGGTTCAAATATTTACAATCAGAATATGGGATATAATATTCCAAGATCAAACTATAATTATCCAGATTATAACAGAAGTTTATATCATTTTCCTAGACAAACTTATTATAATCAACCTTATAGAACAAACATAAAAGAATTATCATCTAAATTAGCTTATTATATTTCAATTGAATTAGAATTATATCCAGGAATATCAGTAAATATGCTTCAAAAATCAGCATTAAGATGTCAAAATACATTTGAAAGAATTAGAGAAGCATATTCTGAAATATTTGGATATCAATATAGACCAAGTGCTTTGAAAGAAGCATATGGATATAATTATTATAATCCAAATAATTCATCAAATAATTCATCAAATAATTCATCAAATAATTTAAAAACAGAAAAAAAAAGAGAAAATAAATTAAATACAACAAAACGTAATAAAAAATTGAAAAAATAATAAAAATAATAAAAACTAATAAAAAATTGAAAAAATTTTTATACGGTAAAATAAGTATAAAAATTTTATAATATCAATATCAATAATTGTTTAATATGTCAAAAATATTATTATACAAATTGGAAAACTTAATAGAAGGTACGGTTGTAAAAAGACCTTCAAAATTTATTAAGAGTCCATATGTAGCAGATGTTTTATTAAACTCAAGTGAAGAAGTATTAGCTCATACACCTTCATTGGGATGTTGTGGATTGGCAGATATTTCATCTAATGTTATAATGTGTGTAAGTAATACAAAGAAAAAAACAAAACAAACTAACAAAGCAAATAGACAATGTAGTTATATTGTATATTTATCAATCGTTTTAGAAAAAGGAAAAGAACAAATTATAGGAATTCATCCTAAATTAGCAGAAAATTTAGTAGAATCTGCTTTAAATAAAAATTGTCTATCTAAACTAACAAATATAAAAAAATATCGTAGAGAAACAACAATACATGTAAAAAATAAAATAAATTCTAGATTTGATTTTACAGGAATTGATGAAAATGGAATACCGTTTATTATGGAAGTAAAAAATGTTCCATTAGCTGATTATGAGGATTTGCCAAAATCAAAAAAAATAGAAAAAGTAGATTATAAAGAATATTCTTTTGATTCAAAAGTTGCATATTTTCCAGATGGCTATAGAAAGCAAAGTTCAGAACCAGTTAGTCCAAGAGCATTAAAACATATAAAAGAAATGACATTAATAAATTTAGAATCAAAAATACGTTGTATAATGTGTTATGTTATACAACGTACAGATGTAAATAGATTTCAACCATCAATAATTGATCCTGAATATAGAGAAGCAGTAAAAACAGCTACTGCGTCAGGTGTAGAAATAATAACTTTGGTTGTTAGTTGGAATAGAGAAGGTGAAGCATATTTTATAAGAGATGATTTACCTTTGACACCATTCAATTGAATTTTAATTAGGACATACATTAGTTAGTTTCCAATTTAAATTTTCTTTTTCAACGTTCAATGATACTTTTCCATTTTTAAATATTCTGATTACATAAATTCTATCAAAATCTAAATTATTCCAATTTTGAATATCAATATTTTGTTTATAATGTTTTATAATATAATGAATAAGAATAGGGATATGGTCATGTTCCCAAGAAACTACATAAACTCCAGGAGGGTTATTATTTAATTTTGTAGCCAGTGATTCATTTCCATAAGTAGTATTAAAATTAAAATTAATTTCAACTGGTTTATTTAATTGAATAGCTAACGGATCAATAGTTATAATTGGACGAAGATACCATGATTTATAATCATCGTCATTAATATCATGAATAAAAATAGGTTTGGGGGCATAAATACCATTAATATTTCCATATCTTTTTAAAAGTAATTTTGGTAACGCTAATGCTCTATTTAAACCTTTACATGATAAACCACCATGAGCTGGAAAATTTTTTTCACCATGTCTAATAACAACAATTGTTTTTTCTATACTATCCAAAAAATGTTTGTGAAAGTAATACACAATTAATTTATAAATAATATAAAATAGTATAAAAATAAATAAAATAATATAAAATTTATATATATTTTTCATATATATATAAATATATAAATATATAAATATATAAAATTTTTGTAGAGAAAGATAATCATATTTTATAAGAGATGATTTACACCATTGAATTGAATTTTAATTAGGACATAGATTACTTAGTTTCCAATTTAAATTTTCTTTTTCAACGTTCAATGATACTTTTCCATTTTTAAATATTCTGATTACATAAATTCTATCAAAATCTAAATTATTCCAAT
>Ga0209086_10003454_pt1 | contig 12018 bp, 12 predicted proteins | sample M_130207_XF_Meta_FD_187312 | JGI IMG/M metagenome (GOLD analysis project Ga0209086, IMG submission 187312) | Freshwater microbial communities from Lake Montjoie, Canada to study carbon cycling - M_130207_XF_MetaG (SPAdes) (version 2) | ecosystem: Environmental > Aquatic > Freshwater > Lake...
CGCACTGATTTCGAGGCTTTGCTCTGCCCCATCAGCGGCGGCAGGCTCAGCACCACCGCAGCGAGCACGATCAACAACAGGCCCGCCATCGCCCACAGCGCCCACTGAAAACCGAGCACTTGCAACAGCACGCCACCAATAAAGAAGCCGATGCCCTTCATCGCATTCTTGCTGCCGGTGAACCACGCCACCCATTTGAAGAGCTGGCTGTTACCCTGATCGCGCGCTTCAGCATGGGTAATCTTGATGGCGGATTTGCTGGCGGTCTTGGTCAGATCCTTCGCCACACCACAGATGCCCTGACACAACACCACCCACGCCACCGATGCGTTCGACGACCAGCCCGGATCAAGCATGGACAGCAAGCCGAAGCCCACGATCTGCGTCAGCAACCCGGCAATCAACATGCGCGAGATACCAAAGCGGGTGGCGAGCCAGCCGCCGATCAAATTCGCCGGCACACCAGCGGCCTCGTACAACAGAAAGAGAAACGCCAGCGTGAAGGGTGAGTAGCCGAGTTTGTAAAAATGCAGCAGCACCAGCATGCGCAGCGCGCCGTCGGTCAACGTAAAGCCCCAATAGGAAGCGGTGACCAGTGCGTAGTTGCGGACGGCGCTGCCCATCTCAGTATCCGGTGTCCCGTATGTGACACGCCAGATCCACCATGCGGCAGGCGTAGCCCATTTCATTGTCGTACCAGGCATAAACCTTGAGCAGCGTATGATCGGTCACCAGCGTGGAAGGTGCATCGATAATCGAACTGCGGGTGTCACGCGAATAATCGGCACTCACCAGCGGCCGCGTTTCATAGCCGAGGATGCCGGCGAGTTCTCCTTTCGACGCCGTTTCAAAAAGAGCATTGACTGCTTCGGCGGTGGCGGGTTTCTCGAGCTCAAACACGCAATCAGTCAGCGACGCGTTGAGCACTGGTGCGCGCACCGCATGGCCATTGAGCTTGCCTTTCAATTCCGGATAAATCAGTGCGATCGCCGTGGCACTGCCGGTGGTCGTCGGCGCCAGACTCAGCATGGCACTGCGCGCGCGGCGCAGATCCTTGTGCGGCGCGTCGATCACCACGTTGGTGTTAGTCGGATCGTGGATAGTCGTGATCTGACCGTGGCGGATACGGAAATTGTCATGCACCACCTTGACCACCGGGGCGAGGCAGTTGGTGGTGCACGATGCGGCGGTAACGATCCTGTCGCGGGCCGGCACATAGAGATGATGATTGATGCCGACAACGATATTGAGCACGCCACCACTCTTCACCGGTGCGGCGACCACCACACGCTTCGCCCCGCGATCCAGATGCCCCTGCAAGGTTTCCGGCGTAACAAATTTGCCGCTGCATTCGAGCACCACATCAACGCCCAACTCCCCCCAGGGAATATCGGCTGGATTGCCAAAAGCGCTAAAGCCCAGGCGCTGATCGGCGATACACACCGCGTCCTCGCCCTCGGCGCGAATATCGGCGCGCCATTTACCCTGCAAACTGTCGAAGGCGAGCAAATGGGCGGTGGCTGCCGCCCCGCCCTTGAGTTCATTGAGATGAACCACCTGCAGACGATTGCCAGCGCGCGGATCATCGGTAGGGCGCTCGGCCGCGCCCATGGCGGCGCGCAGTGCGAGACGTCCGATCCGCCCCATGCCATTGATGCCTACTTTCATTGCAAACCTCCCGGATGCCTTGTCACTGCAGGCATTGATGGAAACTGATTAAACCCGGCGCTACACGGCCGGGCGCTTCAAACTTTTGCTTTAGCCCTGCGTTGCGCGCGCACCGGCGGCGACACCGGCACACAGACACCCACCGGTGTGCACGGATTGCCGCCACAACAATTGGCAGTCAGGAACGTGAGCAATTCATTCATGCGGTCAAAACGCGCCGAATAAAAAATAAAGCGGCTCTCGGTGCGCGCTTCAAGCAGGCCGGCAGCACTCAACTCTTTTAAGTGAAACGACAGCGTCGCCGGCAGGATGTCGAGCGCTGCAGCGATTTTGCCGGCAGTCATGCCCTGCGGCCCATGTTCGATCAGCAGGCGGTAGATCGCCAGCCGGGTTTCCTGGGCCAGCGCGCCGAGCGCCCTGACGGCTTCTTTTGATTTCATATTTTGAAGATTATCAAAGTAACGTTGCAAACAAATGACGGCCGGCGGTTTTTTAGTTCAAGGGGCAAGGGAGTTAAGGGGATTAAGAGAGTTAAGGGAATGAAGGGAATTCAAGCGTTGAGACGGGATGAGGCGGTGCGCTGCAACAGCTTGAGCATGGCATCGGCCTTATCGAAAGTTTCCTGATATTCCTCGTCAAGCCGGGAGTCGGCAACGATGCCGCCGCCGGCCCAGCAGTGCACGCGACCGCCGGCATATACCAGCGTGCGGATGGCGATATTGAGATCCATCGCGCCGTCGTAACCAAGGTAACCGATGGCACCGCAATAGACGCCGCGACGCTGCGGTTCGAGTTCCTCGATGATCTGCATGGCGCGCAACTTGGGCGCGCCAGTGATCGAACCACCGGGAAAACAACCGCGCAACAAATCGAGCGCATCACAGTCCGGACGCAGGCGGCCGCTCACCGTGCTGACCAGGTGGTGCACGGTGGCGAAGCTTTCAACTTCAAACAACCGCGGCACACGCACCGAACCGGTCTCGCAGGTCTTCGACAAATCATTGCGCAGCAGATCAACGATCATGACGTTCTCCGCACGGTCCTTGGCGCTGGCCTGCAATTCGGCAATGCGTTGAGCGTCAAGATGCGGGTGACCGGCGCGCGGTCGCGTGCCCTTGATCGGTTTGGTTTCCACCACACCGTCGCGCACCTGCAGAAAACGTTCAGGCGAGGCTGACAGCACCGTGCCATAGGGGGTGCGCAAATAAGCCGCATACGGTGCAGGGTTGACGATGCGCAGCGCCTGATAAGCGCTCCACGGGTCGCCCGCTGCCGGCGCGGCAAACCGCTGCGCCAGATTGACCTGATAACAATCACCGGCCTCGATGAAATCAATCACGCGGCGAAACCGCCGCGCATACGATTCACGCGTCAGATTGGAGGCCAGGGGGCCGGTAATATGAAAAGGCTGGCGCGTGCGCTCCTTCACCGGCGCACTGAACTGCGCCACCAGGCGGTTCCATTTCCAGTCGGTTTCGGGGTCGCGCCCCTGCCCCACCAGCCAGCTGCGACGCTCATGATGATCGACCACCAGCGCCCAGTCGTAGATGCCGACGGCCATCTCCGGCATTTTCTCTTCGTTGCGCGCGTGCACCGGCAGCGTTTCGAAGCGCCGACCGAGGTCATACGAAAAATAACCGAGTGCGCCGCCGCAGAAGGGCAGATCACAGGCGGCGGCCGCATCGACCGCCAGTTGCCGGCGCAACAATACAAAGGGATCCTCGCGCGTGAGCTCGCTGCCTTCGCCGCGCACTTCAGTCAGATTGCCGCGTGTCACCAGCGTGATGTAGGGCTCGGCGGCGATGATGTCGTAGCGCGACTGCGTCAGCGCATGATTGCCGCTATCGAGAAACACCGCCCACGGCAGATCGGCGACGGCTTCAAAAAGCGCGGCGCTGTTGTCGTGATAAGGCAGTTCAGTGCGCAGGAGGGCTGACATCAAGGGCGTATTTTGCAATACCGCGACCCGCCGCGCCACCGGTGGCGGCCGCACACAACGCTTAATGGCATGAATTCAGAAGCGCGAACCGGGCTGCGCCAGAAACTCCAGCTCCGTCGGCGTCGAAACGCGACCGAGCACGGCATTGCGATGCGGAAAGCGCCCGAAGCGCGCGATCACCGCATGATGCCGGCGCGCCCATTCGGACATATCGCCAACCTGCGCGTCACCGTCAAGCACAGCGAACAATGCAAGCGCACGCTCCTGCATGGCCAGATCTTCGGCGTGCTCGAAAGGCAGATAGACGAAGCTGCGCTCGAGCGGCGACAACCGTGCATCCCAACTTTGGGCCAGCATGTGCAGCGCCGCCGCCAACGCCTGCGCATCGGTAGCGAAAGCCTGCGGCTGACCGCGAAAAATATTGCGTGGAAACTGGTCGAGCACAATGATCAATGCGAGCAGGCTGCGCGGCGCTTCGCGCCAGGCGTTCAAACCCCCGGCGGCGGCGCGCGTATAGAGCGACAGAAAGCGCGCACGGATGAGGTCATCAAACGCATCATCCTTGCGGAACCAGAGGGCGCGACGCTGTCCGTGTTCTGGTGTATTGGCCGCCCCGAACCAGAAATCCAGCACCTCGTCGTGGGTCATCAGAACTCCACCACGCTGCGAATCGACTCGCCAGAATGCATCAACTCAAACCCGCGGTTGATGTCGGCCAGCGCGCGTTTGTGCGTAATGAGGTCATCAATATTGATTTTGCCGTCCATATACCCGTCGATAATTTTTGGCACATCGCTACGGCCCTTGGCGCCGCCGAAAGCCGTATCCTTTCAGACACGCCCGGTCACCCGTTGAAACGGCGGCGTTTTGATTTCCTGCCCCGCGCCAACGATACCGATGATCACCACACCGATGCCGGTGGCAACGCCGCACTGACCTTCATTCCTGCTACATCGCAATTTGTTTTTATGGGTCGCTATACTAGCAAAGATGAATCCCCCTTATTGCGGCCGCTTCGCGCCTTCACCGACCGGACCGCTGCATTTCGGTTCACTGATTGCCGCAGTGGCCAGTTACGCCGATGCCCGCCATCACGGCGGTCGCTGGCTGCTGCGCATCGAAGACCTCGACACGCCGCGCAGCGTAGCCGGCGCCAGCGAGGACATCCGCGCCACGCTCGCCGCCTGCGGCATGCACGCCGACGGCGAAATCATCGCGCAAAGCGCGCGCAGCGAAGTCTATGCGGCGGCACTCGCCCAACTGCGCGCACGCGGCCTCGCCTATGCCTGCGCCTGTAGCCGGCGTGAAATCGCCGACTCGGCGTTACGCGGCATCGAAGGCCCGGTCTACCCGGGCACCTGCCGCACCGGCATCGGCAACAGACCGGCGCGCGCCTGGCGCGTCAACACCCGCGGTGCGCAAATCGCCTTCGAAGACGCGGTGCAGGGCCGCGTCGCGCAAGACCTCGAGCGCGACATCGGTGATTTCGTCCTCTATCGCGCCGATCACATCCACGCCTATCAACTCGCGGTCGTGGTCGATGACGCCGCACAGGGCGTCACCGACGTGGTGCGCGGCGCCGATCTGCTCGATTCAACGCCGCGACAGATTTATTTGCAGCAACGCCTCAACCTACCGACGCCGCGTTATCTGCACGTGCCAGTCGCCGTCAATGCGGCCGGCGAAAAACTCAGCAAGCAGACGCAGGCACTGGCGATCGACCGCGCGCAGTTACTGCCAGCGCTGACCTCGGCACTGCAGAAGCTGGGCCAACAACCACCGGCCGTGGGCTCCATTGCAGAACTCTGGGCGTGGGCCATCCCGCACTGGCAGCGCGAGAACATTCCACGGCAACGCGCCCTGCCCGTGACCACGGCCTGACCACAGGCGCAATATTGCAACGCTTGGGGACGGCTTTACCCGCAGGGCATAATGCCGGCATGTTCAAGGACGACGCACAGAATCAACTGCCGGAAGTCGGCTTTGCCTACCGGCTGTATGCCACCACGCCGCGCGCGTTCTTCACGCCGCTGCTGGTGGCGCTGAATATTGTTGTATTCGTCTGGATGATCGCCGATGGTGTTGCTGTCCTCGGCGGCCGCCCTGATGATTACCTGCGCTTCGGCGCCAACTTCGGCCCGCTAACCAGCGGCGGCGAGTGGTGGCGGCTGGCGAGCTGCCTCTTCGTGCACGCCGGCATCCTGCATCTGGCCTTCAATATGTGGGCGCTGTGGGATTGCGGCCGTCTGACTGAACGCCTGTTTGGCAACGCGTGGTTCGTAGTGATCTATCTGTTCGCCGGCCTCTGCGGCAGCCTCGCCAGCATGCTCTGGCATAACGAGACGGTGAGTGTCGGCGCCTCCGGTGCGGTGTTCGGCGTATTTGGTGCGCTACTCGCCTTCACCATCCGCCAGCGCGGCTCGATCCCGGAATCGATGCTCAACCGGCTGCGCATCAGCACCTCGATCTTCGTCACTTTTTCGCTGTGCTACGGCTTTGCCGCCGCTGGCGTCGACAATGCCGCGCACCTGGGCGGCCTGGCGGCCGGCTTTTTGGTGGGGCTGATCGGCGCGCGGCCACTGGAAAAAAACGCCCGCAACAAAGGCCACGCGGGGCGCATCGCGCTAGCGGTGCTGATTGCCGCCAGCGCCTTTGCCGCGGCTGTGCATTTTGTGCCCGACACCTCGCGTGTCTACCGTCAGGCCCTCGCGCTACAAAAAGCGATTGATGCATTTGCCGTCGACGAAAAGAATCTCGGCAATACCTTCGAAGCGCTGGTTAAACGCGCGCGCGACGCCGCCCCCGACGACAAAACCATCATGAACGAGCTGCGCGCCGATCTGCTGCCGGCCTGGGATGCCGCGATTGCACGTTTGTCAGCGATCGAACTCGATGCCGGTGCGCCACTGCGCAAGGATTACGATATTTTGTTGCGTTATGCGCAAGCGCGGCGCGCCATGACCGCTGCGCTAGCCGATTTTCTGGAAAACGGCACACTGGCGAGCCGGCAGGATTTTCTCGACAAACGCGCCGCCACCGAAAGCGCGCTGCAGGAATACCGCGAACAACAAAAGAGGAAATAAATCGTGCGACTAGCCAGGAGCGTGAACGCAGCCAAGAGCAAGCAAGAGGTCGCAAGCCCCGTCGTTGATGCCGCACAGCGGATGACCAACGACCGTAGCCGGCAGCCTCATCGCATGCACAACTCCCTCTTTGCACTGACGCTACTCGCATTGCCGTTCAGCGCAGACGCCGAATACCCCGAGCGGACGTTGCGTCTGGTGGTGCCCTTCCCGCCGGGTGGCGGCGTCGATATTCCGGCGCGCGCGATTGCGCCGCCACTGGCAGAAATTCTCAAGCAACCGGTGGTGGTTGAAAACCGCAGCGGTGCCGGCGGTTCGGTGGGCGCAGCGAGCGTCGCGCGGGCCGCCGCCGACGGCTACACCATCCTGCTTGGTTCGAGCAGTACGCTCAGTGTGGCACCCAGTCTGTATGGCAATCTGCCCTACCATCCGGTGCGCGATTTTGCAGCCATCAGCATGGTTGAACAAAAAGCCTATGTGCTCGTCGCGCATCCCGCGCTGCCGGCAAAAAATGTTGCTGAACTGCTGACACTGGCACGCCGCCAGCCGGGACGCATCACCATCGCCTCGTCGGGCGTGGGTAGTTCCAACCACATGGTCGGTGAACTCATACAGCTCAGCACCGGCACCCGCTTTACGCATATTCCGTACAAAGGCAGCGCGCCGGCCATGATCGAACTGATGGGCGGACAGGTCGACCTGCATGTCGATCAGGTGATGTCGGCGATCAGTTATGTACGGAGCGGCAAGGTACGTGCGCTGGCGGTAACCAGCCGCGCCAAACGCTCGCCGCAACTGCCCGACACGCCGACCTTCGATGAAGCCGGTGTGAGCGGCTTTGAGGCCAGCGGCTTCACCGGCCTGGTCGCCCCGGCCGGCACGCCGCCGGAGGTCATCAGCAAACTCAACGCCGCTATCCACCGCGTTCTGGCCCAACCGGCCATCCGCGATTTCATGACGGGACTCGGCAGCGACGTCGTGCCGGGCACGCCGGAGGAACTCGGCAACTATATTCGCACCGACCTCGCGCGCTGGACCGGCGTGGTGAAAAAAAGCGGCATCAAACTCGATCCCTGATTGGATCCCTGATTGGATCCCTGAGCGGTCAGCGCGGCGCCAGCGAAACACGCGCCTTGACAGCCTCGGCCAGACGCTCGCGCAGCAGCGGCAGCGCCGCACGCGCCGCCACTTCGCCGGCGGCAATACTCTCCAGCCGCGCAGAAAAATCGAGTGTGCGGGTGCGCGGATTATCAGGCCGGATAGGCACATCGGCCTGCGCCACCTCGTCGCTGCCGCGCCACGACACATCGACCGCCACCACCACATCAGCGCCCATACTGCGCGCCACCGCCACCGGCACGCGGCTGCTCAAACCACCGTCGACATATTCAACACCGGCAATCAACACCGGCCAGAAGATATCCGGAATACTCGCCGAGGCACGCACCGCAAGCCCCGTATTACCGCGGTTAAAAACCGTCATGCGCTTGGCTTCACGCGCGGTCGCCACCACGCCAAACGCCCGTGGCATCGTCTCAATCGATCGGTTGTCGAGCAGACGGTTGACGTAATTTTGCAAGGCCTCGCCGCGCACGCGGCCGGGCCCAAAAAGAGTGAGGTCAATCAAATCGCTATCTTCGATCTGCAGCGCGTGTTGCTCGATCGCCGCCGCCGTCATGCCCGACGCATAGAGGGATGCCACCACCGCGCCCGAGCTGCTGCCAACCACAATATCCGCCTGCAGGCCGGCCGCCTCCAGCGCCTTGATTACACCAACGTGTGCAAAGCCGCGTGACCCACCGGCCCCCAGCACCAGCGCCAGCAGCGGTCGCGCCGCCTGCAAACGCTCGATGGGCAGCGCACGCGGCGTCGCCAGCTCTGGATATTCGCGCGGCGTGAGGGCACAACCCGCCAGCAGCAGCGCCATCACCGCGCCCAGCATCAATCTACGCATGGGTTTTGCCATCGTGCGGTCGACTGTGGGCGCTAAGGTAACAATGGTAGTAATGGTAGCAATGGCCGCCATGACAGTAATGACCACAATGAGCGGCGCGCAGCACCACGCGGGATCAACAGCCTCACTTGGTTTTTGCCTGCAAGGAGGCGGCGAACTCTCCTTGTTTGGCACTCAAAGTCTTCAGCCAGCGCTGGCCGCCGAAGGTAAAACCGATCCAGTAGCCCAGCTCGACCAGTTCGGGTTCCGAAAACTCCGCGTGCAATTCAGCCCACATCGCGTCATCGGCCTGCGCAGGATCGTACATGATCGCATCGGCGTAACGCAGCGCGATTTTTTCGCGTGGCGTGAAGCGCGACGATGTGGCGTAGTTCATCAACTCGGACATTCTGTCGTTCGCATCCCGCGCCGACCGCGCGGTGCCCTGGTTGCTTCAGTAGCCGCATTCAATGGTGTGCGCGATGTAGGCCCGCGTGAGTTCCTTGAGGTCATGCTCAAGCACCCCGGCGCTGCCATCGAATAACATCTTGCGCGTCAGCGTAAATGAACGCATGACATCGGGCTGGTGGGCGCGGATCGCCTGGTTCTCCGGGCCGGGTCGACCCTCGGCGACCGCTTCATCGAGCCAGCGCCGCACCAGCGGATCTTTGATTGCTGCCGGGTCAACATAACTGATACGCGCCATACATCCTCCGTGCCGGTAGCCCCGGCGTTATTGATGGTTCGTGCGCCGCCGCGCGTCCTGCTTCAGGCCCGTGCGGCGGTGCGAACTACCGGCACCGCGACCAGTCGCAACACTTCAGCTGCAGCGTGTGCCGCTTCGGCACGCGTTAACTGTTCAGCCGCCGCGGCGTCTTTTCTTTTGATGGCAGCGACGATGGCCTTCAAGCCCTTGATACTCTCTCCCGGTCGCCGCGCCGAACGCGCCGGATGCGACAAGCCGAGCGCGCGCCAGCGCCAGATGCGCGCATGCAACGTCGCCAGCATATCGGACAGCACATCACTCGCCGCACCCGCGAACAGCACTGCGTAAAACGCATTCTTCGTATTGAGGATTTTTTCGGCGTCGCCGTCGCGATAGGCATCGACCACCACATCAAGCGCAGCGGCCAGTTCCTTCACCGCCGGCGCCGCCGCATGCTCGACAAACAGGCGCGCCGCAATACCTTCGAGCGCACCGCGTATCGTATACAGATCGCGCGCCTCGCCGGCCGACAGTTCGCGCACCACTGGCCCCTTGTGCGGGATGATGGCGACCAGGCCCTCGGACTCAAGCTGGCGCAACACCTCGCGCACCACGGTACGCGAGACACCGGTCATTTCGGTGAGTTCACGTTCGATCAGCCGCTGCCCGGGCGCCAACTGGCCGCCGATGATGGCGGCACGCACGCGTTCGAGCACCTGCTGGCGCAGGGGCGCGGCGGTGCGCTGGATGTCGAGCGGGAGGAGGGCCATGAGCGGAGATTCCGTTTGACGCTTTTGTATGACCGTAATACGATATTACGAAACCCCTATCCGCTGCAACCTGAAAACCGTTTCTGAGGAGTTACGCATGAGTACGCCCGTCAATGTCGGCATCATCGGCCTCGGCCGCTGGGCCAAGGTTCTCACCCGCGCCGCCCAACAATCCGACCGGATCAAAATCGTCGCCGCCTACAGCCGTTCCGAAGAAAAACGCACTGCCTTCGCGCAGGAATTCGGCGTGCCGGCGGTGGCCAGCATGGAAGCCATGCTCGCTGATCCAAAGATCCAGGGCTGCATCCTCACGGTGCCGAACGAACAGCACCTGCCGGTGGCGCTTGAAGTGGCCAAAGCAAAAAAACACATCTACACCGAGAAGCCGATCGCCAACACGCTGGAAAACGGCCTGAAGATCGCCGCCCTCGAAAAAGACTACGGCGTCTCGGTCACCGTCGGCCACAGTGCGCGTCTGATGGCGGGTTTGCGTGAAATCAAAAAACGCATCGACGCCGGCGAACTCGGCCGCGTCGCCTTCATCGAAGCCAACTTCTCCAACGAGCGCGCGCTCGAACTGACACCGCAGACCTGGCGTTGGTACAAAGACAAGGCGCCCGGCGGCCCGCTCTCGCAACTGGCGATCCATCAGTTTGACGTCGTGCATTATCTGGGCGGTGAAATCGCCGAGGTCAGCGCCATGTCATCGAAACTCTCGCCAGTCGGCGCCGAGGTCGATGACCAGTCGATGACGCTGTTGAAATTCGCCGACGGCAAGGTGGCTTATGTGGGTTCTTGCTGGACCTCGCCGGGCATCTATTGCGTGCGCGTGTTTGGCTCCAAGGGCCTCATGCACTTCGAAATCGACTTCGGCACCTGGGACACACCCGACAAGATCCACGAATCGGCCATCCTCTATATCCAGCGCGGTAAAGACGGTTACGCCAAGCGCGAAGAACTGACCATCGCGAAGAGCGATATGTTCCGCGCCGAACTCGAAATGTTCGCCGATAGCATTGCCACCAACACGCCAGCCGAACTCTCGGCCGACAACGGCAACGTCGCGCTGGCGGTGGTATATGCGGCGCTGCGCTCGCTGGAACACAACGGCCAGGCGGTGAAGATGGCCGACATCATCGCCGAACACAAAGCCCGCATTTAAGGAGCGCCTGATGCTACCGACCCGCAACTTCATCGATCTCACGCAACCCGAAATCGCCCAACAGCTGAAAAAAAATCCGCTGGTCATCCTGCCCGCCGGCAGTGTCGAGCAGCACGGCCCGCATCTGCCCACCGGCACCGACATCTACGCCAGTCAGGTCATCGGCCATGCGGTGGCACTGCGCATGGACGGACTGTTGCTGCCGTCGACGCCGTTTGGCGTGACGCCCATGCACATGCCGTTCGAGGGCACCATCACGCTGTCGACCGATACTTATCAGCGCGTGGTTGTCGAAACCTGCGAATCGACCGCCAGACACGGCGCCAAACAGCTGCTCATCCTCAACTGGCACGAAGGCAACATCCCGTCGCTGGCGATTGCATCGGAGAAACTGCATCGCGAGGCCGGCATGAGCGTGATCGTCGTGCAAGCCTGTTATGTCGCCGCCGAACTCTACGGCCACGACTGCGGCGGCCTGACCCACGGTGGCGAGATCGAAGCGCTAGCCGTGCTGGCCTACCGCCCCGACCTCGTGCACCTCGACCGCATCGATTATTCGTCGGATCACAACCACGGCCGCAAATGGGACAAACTGCGCCGTACGCGCAGCTATCAACCGGTGTTGACCGATATCCGCACGATCTGCGCAACCGGCTGGTACGGCGCGCCGGAAAAAGCCACGGTCGCCAAAGGACAAAAAATGCTCGATGACATCTCCAGCGCGATTGCCAAGGAAGCCGGCGAACTCTTCGCGATG
>Ga0209086_10003456_pt1 | contig 12017 bp, 13 predicted proteins | sample M_130207_XF_Meta_FD_187312 | JGI IMG/M metagenome (GOLD analysis project Ga0209086, IMG submission 187312) | Freshwater microbial communities from Lake Montjoie, Canada to study carbon cycling - M_130207_XF_MetaG (SPAdes) (version 2) | ecosystem: Environmental > Aquatic > Freshwater > Lake...
CTAAAATACGCGCCAGTGATTGAAAATCATTGGGGGACAAACGCAAAACGAAACACCTCGCTGTGGATTGGCACCACAGCGAAAGTCCGCCTTACGGTCGTTCCGCTGTCGAGTAGTTGTGTGGAGCGCAAACGGGCCATCGAACGGGCGCGTGTCGCTCCTCTGTAAACATACGCACGCGGTTCGAAAAGTGGAAACACGATTTCGAAATATTGCGAGCCAGCAGGTAGCGGCGGTCTGCATTGACGACCCAAATCATCGCGCTCGCCAGCCGGGCCGGCTCTCCGTCTACCGCTGCTAACAAACACCCGCGATTCGAAAAGCGCCCTCCGTGAGGGCCTGAGCTGTTAACCAATTCTTCGTCGCTCTCCCGGGGTCTGGAGAAATGTCCGGTAAGAGAATACGGCGCCTCCGCAACATGGCCGCGCATGAGTCTCCTCCGGTATCCGCCGCAAGCCCCGATCCAGGTAACTCATTGCGCGGAAACGGGTTATTTGGGCGGATCCTGCGCCCGAAAAGCAAAACGCCCAAGTCAACTGGAGGAGAGGAGACTTGGGGACTTTAAAACTTTGGCTCCCCAAGACATACAAAATACGTACAGGTCTCCTGGAGAGTTGGGGGTAGGGCGATTTCTCCGTTGTTAACAAAGGGGTTATGTGAAGTGCTTCCCCGGTTCAGACCGGATCCACCTTGTCGACATCAAACTGGCTCTAAGGGAAAATTTCAAAACGGGATATGCAAGTTGGGAAAGCTGGGCGGCCAAGGTGGATTTGCGCTTCTGTGAATTCCCTCTAAAGTCAACGGCTTAGGCTGGCACGGTGAACATTGCCAAGGATTCCTGGCATGAATTTATTGGATGGAAGCGACGGAATTCACAAGCGAAGACCAAATTTCTCGCGAGTGCCGAAGCGGTCCAGCCCTGCCAGCCCTGCCAGATTAGCCCGCAGCCGAATCGGTACTGGGTTGGGTTGTGGGTGGGCGACATATCAACACGGGCCAAAACATCTGTGGTTCTCGCAAACTTCGAAGTTGTTGATAAATTGGGGGTCGCCTCCCTTTTTTCGATTCCCTTGTCCGCCATTTCTCGGTGGTCCTTACTGCGGCTTTCGTGATCGTGAGATCCTCGCAAAACTGCATCACCTCGCAAGGCTCGCATTATTCTCAGGCGACCGGCGGGCTCAACGTCGCGGTGAACATCACCCAAGGTGTGAGGGACGGCGGATTATCTCGAAAGCCGACGTCGGCGGACTCCATCATCGTTACGAGCGCCGCGCCGCATAAAGGTATCTTCGGCGTAATTCCATCCACTTTGGCCTGTGCCCTTGCGCGGCCCCATGGACGGCCACCGGGGCCGCGCTCGTGAAGCCTGTTGGCATCGCGGAAAGAGTATTGCCAGCCGACGACGCGGGGCGAGTGAAGTCCAAAGGCTCTCCCTCAAAGACCCCCAAAGGCTGTGAATCCCGGCCGATCAGGGGTTAAAATTAGGTTTCCGAGAAGGACAATGGGACTCGATCCGGACGCCAATGGTCGAGTTGGTGGGTGCGGCCGAACGGAAATCCCCCCACGTTCGCTTCGTGCACGTCAACTACGCCCACGGAACATCGCCCCGCGCCGCGATGTACAGTTACGCGGCCGCCAAGCTCTTCGGCCATGAGTTTTACCTCATTGTTCCGACCAACGCCCAAGCGGAAGAACACGCCGTCTATCGATCCTCACTCGGTCGCCCGCTCACGGCGAGTTTCGAGGAGAACGCTGCCGCTGGCGCGGCTTGGGGCCGATTTGAAGGAGGCACCGTCGCCATCCTCTCCGGTCCGAAGCCATTCGCCATTCCAGGCACGGCATTGGTTCTGCCCACTCCGGGGTTGGGTTATCTGTTTCCCTCCGGCGACTGATTCTTGATCCCGGGGGGACGACGACTATTTCAGGACCTCTTCGAGCGTATCGGCGAGGATAAAGTTGTCGAAGTAGATGCTATCGACCGAGGGGCGATGCGGGCTCCGATGGATGCCGGGCTGGCAGAAGTAGACCGACTCCGCCCCCTTCGTCTTGAGCTTTCTATCGAGAACGAGTTTGCCATCGAACCACAGCCGGGTGTTCCCCTTGGCCGCATCTTCGGACCAATGAATGTGCATGGTGAGCTTGTGCCACTTGCCGGTCTCAAAATCCGCTTCCCATTCGGTGCCGTTGCGACCGAGGTTCCCGGTGCCGTACTTGATCAGGGTCCCGCCGCCTGGCTTGGGCTCTACCCACCAGGTCATGACGTTGTTATAGCGGGGCGGGGGGTTGCCTTCCCAATAAAAGAAGTTGTCGCGGTCCTTGGGCGGGTCGGCCATGTAGAGGGCGAAGGACATATACGTGTCCGAGCCTTCTTCGACGGTGACGCGAGGGCCGCCGAGTTGGACGCGGAGCTGGCTGGCGTTAAAGATGTCGTCTTCGTGGATGGTGATTTTGGCGGCGTATTTGCCTTGGTGGACGATGTCGGTGACGAGTTGGAAGTTGCGGGGCGTGGCGTTTTGGCCGCGGGTGCCGGTTTGGGCCCATTGGGAAAGGTCGCCGGTTTCGAAGTCGGCTCGGAAGAGGACTTTGGCGGAGGCGGGGGTGAGCAGGAGGAGGAAGAGGATGATGCGGGTCGTATTCATATTTATAGTGGAGTTCGCCGTTGCAGACAGATTGGTTCGATCCCAGACGAGTCTAGATCTTATCGTTTCGGGGCTCGAAATGCGAAAGCCAGGCTGGAAGGTTGATCGTTCCACCTCAGAGCGCGGAGAAGGACGTTCGGGCCTCGGCATGTGGAACATGTGTAGAATGGGATTCCGTGTGGAAGATTCTTCATCTCGGCGTGGTCGCGAGCCTAATGGTCGCGTTCGCCCAGTCTCCGTTTCAACACACTCACGATAGCGATCCCGATCATGACCACGCGGTTGGCTTCAGCCACGCCCATTGGGTCGAAGATCACCACGAGCCCGAAGGCCCGACGTTAGACGATGACGACCATGATTCCGACGCCCGTCTGCAAGACTGGATCGGCGGCGATGGAACGCCTTTCGTTAAGTTCGTCCCCGACTTGCCGGTGTCGATCGTGCAGCCGCTTCAGCTTGTCCAGGTATCGGTTCTCCCGGAGCTCACTCCTCAAAATCACGATCCACCGTGGCGGCTCTGCCTCCATCCTCGCGCCCCTCCCGCCTAATCCCTCATCAGGCGCACCATTCGTGTGCGCTCTCTCCCCTACATATTGATTTCCCAGTTTTGATGAGGTGGTGCAATGTTATTGCCCAATCGCGCCGCCACTCCTTTGCTGATTGCCGTGGCGATTGCCGGCCTTGTGGCCCCTTCGCCGTGCGTCGCCCAAGAGTGGACCGAAGCCAATGTTGTCCAGAAATTTCTTGAACAGAGTCCGCATGCGCGAGAGATGCGAGCCCGCGTCGCTGTCGCGGAAGCGGAAGTCCGCGGCCGGACGCTTTATACGAACCCAACTGTGAACTACAGCCGGGAGAGTGCCGGATTCACCGAATTCTTTCAGGCGGAGCAGACCCTGCCGATTACCGGCCGTCTCAAGTTTTTGAGACAAGCCGGAGCCTCGTCCGTTCGCGCCACGGAGGCGGACGGTGCCTTTTCGGTTTGGCAGGCGAGGACCGCGCTGCGCCGCGCATTCTTCCGCGTCCTGGCCACGCAGCAGAGAGAGTCTCTTTACTCCTCGGGCACCAAGCAGATCGAATCTGTCATCAAGGTCCTCCGCGACCGTGAGAAGGAAGGGGAAGGCACGAAGTTCGATCGGCTCAGGGCGGAACGGGAGCGAGCCGAGCTCATGGCGGAAATGGCGTTGATTCGCGCGGATACCGCGCTCGAACGCGCTCAACTCTTGGCCTTCCTGCCGCCCGAGACGGCTATCGCCACGGTCTCCGGTCAGATCGAGTCGGCTCCTCTTCGACTGAGCGCCAATGAACTGGTTCAACGTGCCATGGCTGCGCGCGAAGACTACCGCGCCGAACTGAAGCGCGCCGAGCAGTACCGCTTCGAGCAGCGGGCAGCGGAGCGGCTTCGCTATCCCGAGCCAATTCTCAATGCGGGATTGAAACGCGCCGACGTCGGAATGGGTGGCACCGTAAATGGCCCGGTAATCGGAATCACGGTCCCCATCCCGCTCTTCAACAAAGGGCGGACGGAAGTCGCCCGCTTCACGGCCGAGCAGGAGCGCGTCGCCGCCCGTCTTCAGATTCTGGGCCAACAGATTCGAGCGTCCGTTGAGGGAACCGTACAAGCATTCAATATTCGTGCGAATACGCGAGACGAATATGCCCGAGAGCTGGCCGACACCGGGCCGGAGCTAGTCCGGATTGCGACGGTCGCCTACCAGGAGGGAGAGATCGGAATTCTTCAATTGCTGGACGCCTACCGCACACAACGCTTGGCACTGTTGCGTATGTTGGACATCCACATCGCCCTGAAGGAAGCGCAGTTGGAACTGGAAAAGGTGATTGGGGAGGAGTTCGCGAAATGAGAACGGAAATTCTGTTTCTGATTGTATTGATCGTCGTTAGCTGTGAAAAGAAGGGTGCACCGCAAAAGGCACTAGCCCCCGAAGTCCATACGGAATCCGCGACGAACTGGACCGCTAAGACCGAACTGTTCATGGAGCATCCGCCGCTGATCGCTGGCCAAACCAGCCGCTTCGCGATCCATCTCACTCGGCTCGACAACTTCAAGGCAGTTGCCAAAGGGAAGGTCGAAGTGCGACTGACGGAGGACGGTGGCGCGTCCGAGACATTCTCGACGGATGCGCCATCGCGGCCGGGGATCTTCGGCGTAAATGTGAAACCATCCTCCGCGGCCAGCCACAAGCTGGTAGTTCGGCTGACGAGCAGCGACCTGAGCGATGTTCACGAGTTCAACGGTGTGGCCGTAAGCGCCTCTGCCGCCGCGACCCCGCACGAAGAAGAACCGGAATTGGCGGATCTGGTGCCGTTTCTGAAAGAACAACAGTGGACGCTCGATTTTGCCACCGCCATCGTCGAGAACCGCGACCTGCGGACGAGTATCCGCGTGCCGGCGGAAGTGACGCCGCGGTCGGGCGGCGAAGCCGAGGTCACCGTCCCTTTCAACGGCCAGTTGGTTGCGACACGCCTGCCAGTGATTGGTGAGCGGGTTACGCAGGGCCAAGTGCTTGCCAGCTTGCTTCCGCCAACGAGCACGCCCAGCGACGTATCTTCGCTCGAACTCACGAAGAGCGAGAACTCGTTGGCCTTGCAACTCGCCCGGAAGGATCGGGAACGTGCCGAGCGCCTGGTCACCAGCGGTGCCGCGCCGGCGAAGCGCTTGGATGAGGCCCGCACGGTAGAGGCTACAGCCGAAGCTCGGCTCAGGGCCGCGGAATCACGCCTGGCCCAATTCGACGCATCGCGGGCGGCCGATTCGAGTGCGAACGGATCGAAGCTATTTGCGCTGCGCGCCCCTATCTCCGGCGTGATCCTGCAGGCCGCCGCCGCATCTGGAGCGAATGTGAAGGCTGGCGACATGCTATTCAAAATCGTCGATGTCGATCGTGTCTATGTTTCGGCCATCGTGCCCGAATCCGAACTCCCTTTCATTCGGAATCTGAGCGGGGCGGAACTCGAAGTGCCGGGAAATGACCAACCAAAACGCCTCAGCCGGCTCATCTCAGTGGGCCGCGTGGTAGATCCGCAATCTCGCACCTTCCCGGTGATCTACGAAGTCGACAATGCGGACCGCGGAATCGCCATTAACCAGATCGCCCACATCCGGCTCCTCACCAAAAGCTCCGGCCCCGGTGTCGCGCTCCCGGAGTCGGCCCTCATTGACGACGGCGGGCGTCCCATCGTTTTCGTGCAACTTTCCGGAGAATTCTTCCAACGTCGAGCGGTGCGACTGGGCGTGCGGGAAGGCGGCTATGTCCAAGCGCTGGATGGCGTCAAGCTCGGCGAAAGGGTCGTTTCGAAGGGAGCCCACTTGATTCGGCTCTCCGCCATGTCGAGCCAGGTGCCCGCGCACGGGCATGTGCACTAAGGAACCAACGATGCTCGATTCACTTATCCGTTGGTCCCTTCATCACCGTTCCGTAGTTCTCTTCCTGGCGGGCATCCTGCTGGTCTGGGGAGGATATTCCGTTCGTGAGATTCCTCTCGATGTCCTGCCGGACCTCACCGCCCCGACGGTGACGGTGCTCGTCGAGGGGCCAGGGATGGTTCCGACGGAGATGGAATCGCTGGTCACCTTCCCCATCGAATCGGCGATCAACGGCGCGCCCGGGGTGCGCCGCGTACGCTCCGCCACGGCGGTCGGTGTCGCCGTGATCTGGGTGGAATTCGATTGGGGGCAGGACATTCATCGAGCGCGCCAGACAGTGAACGAGAAGCTCTCGCTGGTTGCTGGCGCGTTGCCGTCCAATGTCGAGAAGCCTTTCCTCGCGCCGATCTCGTCCATCATGGGCGAGATCCTTTTCATTACCCTCGAGTCGGAACGCCACACGGCGATGGAGGTTCGAACCGTGGCCGACACGGTCATCCGCCGTCGCCTGCTCGCGGTGGCGGGAGTGGCGCAGGTGATTCCCACGGGTGGCGAGCAGAAGCAGTATCAGGTGTTGGTGTCCGCGCAGTTGATGAGGGAGTACACGGTGTCGTTGGAACAAGTGGAGACGGCGCTTCGTCAAGGAAGCCAGAACTCCTCGGCCGGCTTCCGCGTCTCCGGTGGACAGGAGTATCTGATTCAAGGTGTCGGTCGCGCGTCCTCCGAAGCGATGATCGGGCAGATTGCTGTTACCTCGCGAGCGGGACGCCCAATCCTGGTGCGCGACGTAGCCGAGGTCCGCATCGGACCCGCATTGAAACGCGGCGAAGGCTCGCACAATGCAAAGCCCGCGGTCGTGCTGGGAATTCAAAAGCAGCCCGGCGCGAACACTCTCGATCTGACGCAACGTCTGGACGCAACGCTCGACGATATTCAGAAAGGCTTACCTTCTGGCATGAAGATCGATAAGCAGGTCTTCCGCCAGGCCGACTTCATTGAGCGTTCTCTCGAAAACCTGACCAAGGCCCTGCGCGACGGGGCCATTCTCGTGGTGATCGTCGTGATCCTGTTTCTGATGAACTTCCGCGCGGCGATCATCACGCTGCTCGCGCTTCCCTTGTCGTTGATGGCCGCGATCATCACGATGAACTGGTTCGGCTTCACGATCAACACAATGAGCCTTGGCGGCATGGCGATCGCCATTGGAGAACTGGTGGACGACGCGATCATCGACGTGGAGAACGTAATCCGGCGCTTACGGGAGAACGCCCGGTTGCCCGAAAGCGAGCGGGTGCCGTCGCTTGCAGTCGTCTACAAAGCGAGTAGTGAGATTCGCGGTTCGGTCGTCTTCGCCACGCTCATCGTCGTCCTTGTTTTCCTGCCGCTCTTCGCGTTGGGAAGCGTAGAGGGGCGACTGCTGGCGCCGTTGGGCTTCGCCTATATCGTTAGTTTGACCGCTTCGCTGGCCGTCGCCCTGACCGTGACTCCGGCGCTCTGTTCGCTGCTGCTTCCCAATGCGAAGTCCATCATGCAGGGCCATGAACCCTGGCTCGTGCGGCAACTGAAGCGAGCCTATCAGCCGGTTCTCCGCGCCTCATTGAACCATCCAGCTTTCGTCATCCTACCTGCCGTAGTGGCCCTAGGCGTGGTCGGTCATGCGATCTCTCAGACCGGCCGCGCTTTCCTGCCGGAATTCAATGAGGGCACGCTTACGGTCAGCGCCGTTACCTTGCCCGGCACCAGCCTTGCGGATTCCGACAGCCTCGGTCGCGGGCTGGAACGGATTCTCCTCGATGTTCCCGAGGTGGTCTCGACTGCCCGCCGCACCGGCCGAGCGGAGCTTGACGAACACGTGCAGGGCGTCGAGTCAGCGGAAGTGGATGTCACTCTGCACATGAAAGCTCGACCCAAAGAGGCGGTCCTCGCTGAAATTCGCGAGAGGGTGACGCTGCTTCCAGGTATGAACGTCACGATCGGGCAGCCGATCTCGCATCGCATCGATCACATGTTGTCCGGCACGCGAGCCAACATCGCCATCAAGGTTTTTGGTGACGAACTACCCATGCTCCGCACGCTCGCCCGCCAAATTCAGACGGCTATGAAGGGTGTCGATGGAGCGGTGGACGTCTCCGTCGAACAGCAAACCGATATCCCCACCGTGCGAGTTCGGGTTCGTCCGGAGGATGCTGCGCGCTTGGGTCTTCAGCCCGGTGCGGTCGCCACGAAGATCCAAACCGCGTTTGTCGGAGTGGAAGTAAACCGCGTCCTGGAGGGCCCGATCAGCTTTCCTCTCGTCGTTCGATTCCCCGAGGTGAAATCCGAAGATCTGCAAGGCATCGGCCGGACCTTGATCGACTCACCCTCGGGCGCAAAGGTACCCCTGAATTCGGTCGCCGACATCTACGAAGATCGCGGCGCGAACTTCATCAGCCGGGAGGGAGTGCAGCGAAAGATCGTGATCCAAGCCAATGTCGCTGGCCGCGACCTGCTCAGCGTGGTGAATGAGATTCGGTCCGCGGTGGCAACGCAGGTCAAAGTGCCGCAAGGCTACCGCGTGGAGTACGGCGGGCAATTCGAGAGTGAAGCCGAGGCTTCGAAACGATTGGTCGTTCTCAGCGTGGGGGTCATCCTGGCGGTTTTCCTACTGCTGTCGGCCGCCTTCAGCTCAAGCCGAGACGCGTTGATCGTCATGTTGAATCTGCCATTGGCGCTGGTGGGCGGCGTTGCCGGGGTCTACCTTGCAGGCGGGGTACTCTCGGTCGCGTCGATCATTGGCTTCATCACCCTTTTTGGAATCGCGACGCGCAATGGCATCATGCTTGTTTCCCACATTCGCCATCTACGAATGGTGGAAGGCGTGAGCGATTGGCGGGAAGCCGTCCTGCGAGGCGCCACCGAACGCCTCGCGCCGATCCTCATGACCGCGCTCGCCGCAGGCTTGGCGCTCATTCCCATCGCGATGGGGATGGGTCAGCCCGGCAGCGAAATCCAAGCTCCGATGGCCATGGTAATTCTCTTTGGCCTCCTCACATCTACCGCCCTAAACATGGTGGTGGTCCCGGCGGTTTATTTCGCCGCTGGGCGAACGAAGCAGATCGAACTGAACAAGGACTAAGAAACACATGACCATCAAGACCATGATTGCCCTTACAGGCCTCGCCTGCATGATGCCGGCGATATCCCTCGCCCACGTGACCATCTCGCCCCGTGAATCCATGGCCGGCGCCACGGAGAAGTACATCGTGCGGGTGCCCACCGAAGGTAAAGTCACTACGAAATCCGTGGAGCTGGAAGTTCCCGAAGGAGTAACCGTCGAGGCGATGGCCGTGCCAGTGGGCTGGAAACACGAGTTGAAAAAAGATGGAGACCGGATCACCGCCATTACTTGGACGATGGACGTGAAACCCGGCGAATTCGTGGAATTTTCCTTCATCGCCCGGAACCCGCGAGACAAGACCCAACTCGTTTGGACGCTCCGCCAGAAGTTCGCCGATGGCACCGTTAGCGACTGGACCAAAGGCCCCAACGGCACGCGGCCCACGGCGGTGACGACTCTCGCTCCGCGCAAGCAATAGGCCGCCCTAGAACGCTCATGCCACTGTCGAAACGCCTCAGCGCCTTCTTCCTGGTCCTGATTGCCGCCTTCCTCTGCGCGCCCACCCACCTGGGCGCGCATGGGCTGTCGTCAAAGGACGCTCAATACTTGCAGCTGATTGATGGAATCGCAATCATCCCGCTTATGTACCTGGGGGCTAAGCATATGGTCACCGGCTACGATCATCTGTTGTTCTTAGTCGGCGTCATCTTCTTCCTTTACCGGCTGAAGGATATCCTGCTCTACGTCAGCCTTTTCACCGTCGGCCACAGCATCACGCTGCTCGCCGGGGCGCTCGGCGGCATCCGGGTGAATCCTTACCTGATCGATGCCATCATCGGGCTCTCCATCGTTTACAAAGGATTCGAGAACATCGGCGGATTCCGCCGCTTTCTTGGCGTTCAGCCGAACACTCGCATTGCCGTGCTGGTCTTCGGCTTCTTTCACGGTTTTGGCCTTGCGACCAAACTCCAGGATTTTTCACTCTCGAAAAACGGGTTAGCCACCAACATCGTGAGCTTCAATGTAGGCGTCGAGATTGGCCAGTTGCTCGCGTTGACCGCGGTCCTCATCGCCCTGAGTTTTTGGCGAACTCGATCAGGCTACCTGAAGCACGCCTACCTGACGAACACACTGCTGATGGGCGCGGGCTTCGTTTTGGTGGGCTATCAATTGACGGGATATTTCGTAGCAAAATCATGAACCCAGACCTATCAACACCACAACCTCCATCAAAACGGAAACTGGCGGCTACAACGGCCATCGCACTCGCCGTCGCAGCTGTGCTGCTGGTTACCATCGTGCTTCCCGCTGAGTACGGAGTCGACCCGCTCCACACCGGTGCCGCGCTCGGGCTGACCACGCTCTCGGCACCAGCAGCCGCTAAGGCGGTCGGGGTGCCTGCCGGCGCGACCCTGTACAAGCCCGTCCAGGATGGCCCGATCGGCTACTACGGCGGGGCGTACAAGGTCGATTCGACCGTGCTCAAGCTCGGACCCTATGAGTACTTGGAGTACAAGTATCGGCTGGAAAAGGGTGCGTCCATGATGTTCTCGTGGACAGCCACTGCCGCGGTCACCCACGATTTTCACGGCGACCCTGGGAGTGGAAAGGGTGCGGAGCAAAGCTATGACAAGAAGGACCGTCAGGCAAGTACCGGAACTCTCGTCGCGCCCTTCGCCGGGATGCACGGATGGTTTTGGGAGAACCCAAGCAGCGAGACCATCACGATCACTCTGAATAGCTCCGGCTTCTATTCCTCAGCGATGGAATCCCGGTCTGACCGCACGCGGCGTGCTCACGAGCTTACCTCGCTGAAACGCTCTCCTGAAACCGGCAAGAATGAATCTAAGTAACAAAGGAATGAACTCTATGACCAGACTAACTTCGATAGTGACTGCCCTCGCCCTGGCATTCTCCGTAAGCGTACCCCTGTCGGCCCACGATGACTACCGCGTTATCGGCATTGTCACGAAGGTGCAAGCGACCAAGCTCGACGTCAAAGCAAGAGACGGGAAGAACTACTCGATCAAGCTGAACAAAGAGACGTTCATCAATAGGGACAAGAAGAAGGTTGGCGCTTCGGAATTGAAGGCCGGACAGAGCGTCGTGGTTGACGCGACGGGCGACAGCCAGGACGATCTTTTGGCCCTGGAAGTGCGCATGGTACCGGCGATTGCGCCGTCCGCTGCTAAGTAGCAGCTCACCATGACCAAAGATTCCAGGGAAGAGACGAACCAGGCTTCGGTCCAAGCGGACGCGTCATTCGGCGCTCTCACGAGTCGTGGTCGCTGGATTGCGGCATCTTGCGCCGATGCAAGGGCGATGGATCGCGGTAGTCATTGGCGTCTACCGCGTGGTGAAAGTTGGGGTGCTGGACCTTCCACATGAGAACAAAATCGGCACTGAGATCTTCGTCACGATTGCGACGGCAATAGCTTTCGCCTGCGGGGAGCCACTTGCCGACTATGGTTCTCGCAAGCCTCGAAGTTGCTGATAAATTGGGGGGTGACTCCCTTCTTTCGATTCCGATGTCCGCCATTTCTCGGTGGTCCTGACTACGGCTTTCGTGATCGTGAGATCCTCGTGAGATCCTCGCAAAACTGCATGACCTCGCAAGGCTCGCATTATTCTGAGGCGACCGTCGGGCTCAACGTCGCTGTGAACCCCGTATGGCCCGAAAACTCGATCTATCTGAAACAGCGGGAGATGATCCCTGGCGTCGTCGATAATGAGACGACCCGATGTCGAAGTGCCTGGACCCGTTCCGTTTCCTGCTGATCTCCCTGGCGGTCTGGATGAACCAGCAATGGCCGGCCTCACCCGCCCGATCAAGCCACGCAGTCATGACCGCAGCCACGCTGGCATCAGTCATGAACGGCTGGCGCGCCGGAGGTGTGTG
>Ga0209086_10003463_pt1 | contig 12000 bp, 9 predicted proteins | sample M_130207_XF_Meta_FD_187312 | JGI IMG/M metagenome (GOLD analysis project Ga0209086, IMG submission 187312) | Freshwater microbial communities from Lake Montjoie, Canada to study carbon cycling - M_130207_XF_MetaG (SPAdes) (version 2) | ecosystem: Environmental > Aquatic > Freshwater > Lake...
ATCGGCGATCTTTTGCAGCAGCAGTGTCAGCGGACCCGGACGCAGATCGAACCACTCCTGTCCGTCTCGTCGAAATCGCGCGACTTCAGCGTCGCCAGTGCGTTGGGTCAGCACAGATGCAGCGGTTCCCGCAAGTTCGATCGTGCGCGCAAGCGCAGCGCAGTGCGCATCAGCCTCGAAAGAGCGATGGTGACAGCGCACGGCGTTCACCACTTGCTCAGGAAATCGCCAGCGCGCAACCATCTCACTGCCGACGATCGCATGATCGATTTCAAATGACCGCGCTTCGACCGCGCAGAGTCGGCGGTGATCGCCCTTAATCAGGTCAATGACTTGCAGGTAGCGATCGCCGTACGCGCGCCAAAGCGCGACCATGCCGATGTCCTGGACCAACGACGCCATGAACGCCTCGTCGGGATCGCAACGCTTGTGCAGCAATGCAATCTCGCGGGCGGCAGCTGCGGAATAAATCGAGCGTCGCCAGTAACTCAGGAAGTCGAAGCTCACCTCGTCAGAGCCGCCACCATCGATCGAGTGCGCGAGGCTGAATCCGAGCACGAGCGCCTTGACCGTCTGCAAACCGAGGAATGCAAGCGCCTGCTGAATCGAGCCGCAGCGATGGGTCAGGCCGTAGAAACTCGAGTTGATTGTGCGAATGACCTTCGAGGCAATGGCTGGATCGTTCTCGATGACCGCGGCAATCTCCCGCAACGAGACATCTGCGCGCGCGGTGAGTTCGAGCACGCGCATAGCCACGACGGGAAGCGTCGGAAGGTTTGGTGAACAAAGCACGCGCTCAATTGGAACTTGGGACATAGTTGGCTCGGGACTTCCAATGCATCGGAATCCCACGGGCCTTTGTTCAGCGGAGTTTCGGACCTTGGCCGACTTCGCTCAGGATTGTTCGCCGAGCGCACGCCGACGCGGCCGCGGTGTGACCGCGAGGGTCGGCGTCACCAACTCGTCGTTGACGATCGTGCGGGCGTAGGCGATAAGTAGGCGAATTGCGCGATCTACAGCGTCGGGATCACAAAGATCAGCGGGCTCGCCGCGCGCAACATGGGCAAGAGTCATCGCGGTTTCAGGCCGCATGCGCCAAGCCCGTGGAAAGGCGCGAAAATCAACGATTCCGCCATCCTCGGCATCGAAGGCCAGGCACGAACCAGGAATTCCCTCTGCTTCGGTGCGGGGCTCGTGGCCAGTTTCACGCAGTAATGTGAAGAAGAAGCGCAGGAACTCCGGCGCAGGCCGCTCCCCTTCCTCGAGCCGCTCGAGCGCGAGAAGCATGGCGTCAAACAACCCTTGGTGCGGCGCTGCGGGCGGCAGGAATCGTTGGATGAGTTCGGCCATCGAAAGCGCGTAGAGATTCGTCTCGAGGTCGTCATGCGGGCGACGGAACATCTGCAGAAGCGTCCAGTGGGTCAGCGTCTGTAGCTCACGCTCGGGCTTGACCACGGCAACAACCTCACCGCGCGCAAGCATGCCGATCCCGCCGGAAAAACTTCCGCGTTCACGCCGTGCGCCTTTGGCGAGCCCGCGCATCATTCCGTAGTTTCGACAGAACATGCTCACGGTCTGGCTGGTCTCGGACCAGTCCCATTGGCGGATACAGATGGCTTGATCGACGACGGTCGGCACCGGTCGATTGTCTCACAGCGCGCACGCGCCGTGTTGCGCACTTAGGCAGCCAGTGGAAGACTGTTGGCCGAAACGCGGTTGCGTCCACCACGCTTAGCTGCGTAGAGCGCTGCGTCGGCAAGGGCAAGAAGTTCGGCGGGCGTAGTGCTGATCGGCATCGAAGTGAGGTCGGCAACGCCAAAGCTCGCCGTCAGCACGAGCTCGGGATGACGGCGCCACTGATGCTCTTCGAACGCACGACGAAATCGCTCGGCAACCTCGATGGCCTCGCCGATCATGGTCGCGGGAAGGATCACCCCGAATTCTTCGCCGCCGTAACGGCATGGAATGTCGCTGGCGCGGCCGCCGGTGAGAATCGTAGAGAAGAGCGCGAGCACCTCATCGCCGAACGGATGACCGAATCGGTCGTTCACATTCTTGAAGTGATCGATGTCGCACAGCACAAGCGAAAGTGGTCGGTTGTGCCGCTGCGATTCGCCGAATTCGGCGGCAAGACGCTGATCAAAGTACGCGCGGTTCCAGAGTGCAGTGAGTCCATCGAGCTGCGCGCGCTGTGAAAGCATGCGCAACAGTTGCTGCACCCGGATTGCCGAACGGACGCGCGCCTTCAGTTCCGCCATCTCAAATGGCTTGGGAATAAAGTCCACCGCACCAAGATCAAGGCAACGCACTCGGTCCATGGTTTCACAACTGGCGCTGATGAAAATCACGGCGATGTCGCGGGTGCGCGGATCTTCCTTGAGTCGCTGCAGAACTTCAAAGCCATCGATGCCCTCGAGATCAATGTCGAGCAGCATGACTTCGGGCTGAAGTTCAGCCGCCATGCGCAGGCCTTGCTCACCAGTGAGTGCACAATGGATCTCGACCTGCTCAAGTTGCAGGCGAGTGCGCAGGAGGCGGTGCATGAGCTCGGAGTCGTCGACGGCGAGTATGCGCGGCACACGAGATCGGGCGTCAGGAGTGAGCGCCGCTGGATTCATGCTTCGTCGACTCCGCGCTCAGATTCGGGGTCTTCGAGTTCCTGATCGAGCGAAGATTCGTTGCAATACTCCCGCTCGCAGTTCTCCAATGCCGCACGGCAAAATGCGATGAGGTCGTCCGCGCGTTCGGTCACGCTCGAAAGCTGCATTTCGTCGAGCAAACCGTCGTCATCGTCGTCGAGTCCGATCAGATCGCAGTCGAGATCCTCCCGCGCGGCCTCGGCGAGGTTGTAGGCCAGTTGACGAAGATCGTGTTCGTCGCGCGCGTCGAGCGCGCCGGAAAGCGAGCGCAACTTGCGATCGAGATCTTCGACCAGCAACAACATGCGGTTTCCCGGCTCCATTTCGCCGAGGTTGCGCGGACCAAGTGGCCTGTTTCCTGCGTCGTCCATGGGCGTTGCATCGTCCACATGCCCACGACACTTCCGAGTGCTAGCGGGACAGGTGGGTTCCGATACCCCAAGCGTCCGCGCAATCCGCGCAGACGGAACATCCGCAACACCCGTTGACCGCGAGACATCATCGCAATACCTTGTCCGCTCTTATCCGCACCCCGTCCGCGCGAAAGCGCTGGCGAAGGAGTTCCGCCCGTGCTTCCCAGCCCCCCCGCCCGAGAGGGCCAGCTTGGCTTTCTCTATCTCCCGCCCTACCGCGTGCAGGGGATCAGCGTTGCCGGCGAACAGACCGTCATTCAAATCCCTGAGCTTGATGTTGCGTTCGACATCGGACAGTGCACGCGAGCAGTGCTCAGCGTGCCGACCATCGCGCTTTCGCACGCGCACATGGACCATCTCGGCGGACTTCCCTACTGGTTCAGCCAACGATCCTTCCAGAAGATCGGCGGCGAGACTCATCTGCCCGACAAGCCCGACGGCAAGCCGCGTGTTCCAGTGGGTCGATGCGTATGTCATCCGGAGCTCGAGCAATCGCTGCGGGGCATGATGCGTGCGTGGGAGCCGCTCGAGCGACAGAAGACGCCGTTTGAGATCGTCGCACTGGAGCCGGAGAAGGATCTCGAGCTCAAGAACAACATTCGTCTGCGCGCAATCGAAACGCGGCACACCGTTCCGAGCCTTGGTTTTTCTGTGCTTGAACGGCGCAGCAAACTCAAGGAAGAGTTCCGCGACCTTCCGCAAGAGAAGTTGCGTGAGCTGCGCACGCGTGGCACTGAAATCACGCGACAATTAGACATTCCGCTGATCGCCTATACCGGCGACACCGCGCCGGGCGAGTACCTCGTGCGTGATGAATTCGCCGACGCCAAGATCGTCATCGCCGAATGCACATTCTTCGAGCCTGATCACAATGATCGCGCGCGAACGGGCATGCACCTGCATATCGATGACATCATTCGAATGCTGCCGGTGTGGAAAGCTGAAGCGATCGTGCTGGTGCATGTTTCGCGGCGCACGACTATTCACTATGCGCGCGAGCGCATCGAGCAACTTGCCGGCGCCGATGCTGGTCGCATCCACTTGTTGATGGACCATCGCTCAAACCGCGCACGCTATGACGCGCAAGTTGCGGCAGCGGAGGACGCGAACAAACCACCTGCGCCGCCCGCAGAGGAATTGCCGCGCGAAAGTCAAGAGGATATTCCGAACGCTGTCGAGTAGGCGCGACTCTGAAATCTTCGATTACAACGCGGGAAGCGGGTTCTACTTTCGTCCGTTGACGCACTGCGCATGACCCCCTATCGTCCGCGCCCCCGTCAGGATGTTTGGTCGGGACGAGCCGCTGCGGTGGGACGCAACGGTTCGTGGTGAAAAATATTCGTGTGTCGATGTGTTCTTCGCGTTGTACTCGTTGATCTGGCTCATGGCCGCGACGGGTTGATGTGAGGAAATTCTTGACACCCTTCGCGTGGCAAAATCGGAGTCGTTATGCAGAAGATCGAACCAGCCTTTCGCGAGTCGCTCGTCGACTATCTGCGGAAGAATCATTCCGACATTTGTCGGCACTGGTTCGACGACATCGAGCCGTCGGAGATCCGCGACGGCGTGCTACGACTTGTGGTGCGCGAGCCGGTGCAACTGCGATATCTGCAACGCTGCTGCGGAACCCACTTCACCGAGGCCGCGCAAAATGTGACTGGGCGGCTGCTGGTGGTCCGCTTCGTCAGCCCGGACGACGACGCGAAGTTCGACCCGCGCGTGCCGTTTCCCGCGAACGGTTCAGGCGTTTCCGCTGCTCATCGAGGCGATGATTCGCCGGACCGTCCAGCTTGGCTCGACGAGCAAATGCTCCTCAGCCCCGACTACAACTTCGAATCGTTCGTCGTCGGTCCTGGCAACCGCCTCGCTCATGCGGCCGCGCAGGCCGTCGCCGCGCAACCGGGCCGCGCCTACAACCCGTACTTCATTCATGGCGGAGTTGGACTGGGCAAGACCCACCTGCTCCACGCCGTTTGCCAGGAATTACTGCGCGCACAGCCTAGTTTGCGCCTTTGCTACATCTCCTGCAACTCGTTCATGGACCTGTTCCATGAAGCGGTGCGTGCGGGCAGAATGAACGATTTCCGCAACCGTTTTCGCACCGCCGATGTGCTGGTGATCGACGACATCCACTTTCTGTCCAAGCGCGAGCAGACGCAGGAAGAGTTCTTCCACACCTTCAACGCGCTCTACCAGCTTGGAAAGCAGATCATTCTGAGTTCCGACGCGGCGCCGACCGAGATTCCTGATCTCGAAGAGCGGCTGACGAGCCGGTTCGCTGCTGGGCTTGTCGCGCGCATTGAGCGACCGTGCTTTGAAACGCGGGTTGCGATCATTAAGTCCAAGGCGACGCTGCACGGAATCGTTCTTCCGGAAGATGTGCCGTCGTACATCGCCGCCAAAGTCGACACCAACATCCGCGAGCTCGAAGGCGCGCTCACCACGGTTCGTGGGTTTGCCATGGCGGCCAAGCTTCCGATTTCACTCGAACTCGCCAAGCAGGCGCTCGACAGCGAGAACTCATCGCGCAGTGGAAATGCACCTGGTCTGCAATCGATCATCGAAAGCGTGACCCGTTTCTACGATGTGAAGCTCACGGATCTACTTTCAAAACGCCGGCACAAGTCGATCGCAATGCCTCGCCAGGTCTGCATGTTCCTCGCTCGAAAGCACACTCGGTTTTCCCTCGAGGAAATCGGGGGGTACTTTGGCGGTCGTGACCACACCACCGTTATGCACGCGGTGCGGACGATCGAAGAGAAGTCGCGCGCTGACGGCAAACTCCAGGCCGAAGTTGGGCGAATCGAACAAGATCTGCTGCAGCGATCCGAGCGCTAAACCCGCTCGCAGCCAGTGCCACTTTTTATGTGGAGATCTTGTTGATGACTGTCTCGCGCTGACCCGCTGGAGACAGGCGTTGACGGCCGCGAGTGACTCTGAAGTCAATCTGCTGAGCGCTGGGCCCAATGGAAGTCGACGGTAGGCGGCAATCGACAGTTAGATGTCAGGTGTCCACGGGGGAGATGCTCGCGCAAACGCTTGCGCAATAGAGCCTTCCGATCGACGCTCGTGCTTCATCCACAGACGGACAGGACTCCTTACTAGGTAAGAAGAGATACTTCTTCATGGGCTGTTCACTCCAGATCTGAACGAACCCCACATGATTGTTCGTCCGAGAGTCACGACGCTCACACATTGCGCTGGTCGAGAACCAATAGGAGACGCGGCCACCTATCGCGGGCGAGAAAGTGCGGTTGGCCGTGTGGATAAGTCTTGGCAACTCGGGCAAATCACGGTCGCGCGGCCTTGGAGTCGGATGCCGAGAAGCGGCGCCGAGCAGTGCGTGCAGGGTTGGCCCTCGCGACCGTAGACAGCGTGCACTTGAACTGCCGTGCCGGCCTTGCCAAAGGCGTCGCGGTAGTCACGGAGGGTGGAACCGCCAGCGGCGACCGCGTGGCTCAGGATGCGGCGCAGTTCGGTGGCGAGAAGGGTGACTTCAGGGCTGGTGAGGCCGGCGCCCTCGCGCAGCGGGTGGATGCCGGCGGCAAACAGGCTCTCGTCGGCGTAGATGTTTCCAACCCCGGCAATGACCGATTGGTCCAGCAGCGCCGCCTTGATGGGTCTACGGCTCTTGGCGAGGGCTTGGATGAGTCGGTTTGGCTGAATATCGAGGGCATCTGGGCCGAGTTCCGCCCAAGCGGCGAGCAGCGCCTCAAGTGACGGGTAGGCGGTCAGGCCACCGAAGCGGCGCGGGTCACGGAAGGCGAGCTTCCAACGGGTTCCGCGGGGAGCGTTCGGAGGTTCGATTTCCCAGACGACATGTCGATGGCGCGCGCTCATTCCGCGCACGGCGGCGGACTGCTCGGCAGATTGTTCAACGGTCACGCCGCCGGTCATACCCAGCTGCACGACAAGGACGCGGCCACCAGTTGCCCGACTCGACTCGATCGCCATCTGCTTGCCTCGTCGATGGGTGGCGTGGATGGTTGAACCAACGAGCAAAGCGTGTTGGTACGCGGCCTCGTTGCGCGCCGAACCATCGGCGAGCGTGATGACACTCTTGCGGCGAATCGAAACGGACACGCAACGGGCGCCGATGATCGCGGGCTCGAGCGAGCGGCGGAGATGTTCGACTTCGGGCAGTTCGGGCATAGATCACGGCGGATGAAGGGCGTTGATCTCTATACTCGCAGGTTCGGCGGCGCGCATCGTTGGCGTTGCGGATCGGTACTGAGAGTCTCCATGCCCGAATCAAACGACACGCACGCTCACGCTGCCAATTCTGGCGCTCACCCCACTCCTTCGCAGGGTTCTCCTCAGGGTTCTAGACGAGCGCCAAGTGTCGCCGCCCTTTCCCCCACTTGGACCGATCAAGTCGCCGCGGTGGGCGAGGTTCGCCGTGCGATCGATCATGTGCGCACCGAGATCCATCGCGCCATCGTTGGGCAGGACGAGGTCGTTGAGCAGGCGATGTTGGCGATTCTTTGCGGTGGACACGCAGTGGTCGAGGGCGTGCCTGGTTTGGCTAAGACGCTGCTGGTTTCAAGTCTGGCCAAGACGCTGAGCCTGCATTTCTCGCGTGTTCAATTCACACCCGACCTCATGCCGAGCGACATGACCGGCACCGAGGTCATCCAGGAAGACAAGGCCACGGGCTCGCGCGGTTTGCGCTTTGTCAAAGGTCCGATCTTCGCCAACATCGTGCTCGCCGACGAAATCAACCGCACGCCGCCCAAGACGCAGGCCGCGCTGCTTGAGGCGATGCAGGAGCGGCAGGTCACGGCCAACGGCGTGCAGTACAAGTTGCCCAATCCATTCTTCGTGCTTGCCACGCAGAATCCAATCGAGCAAGAGGGCACTTACCCGCTGCCCGAGGCGCAGCTCGATCGCTTCATGATGAACATTCGCGTGAGCTATCCGACCGAGGCTGAGGAGATCGAGATTGTGACCCGCACGACTTCGTCGGGTTTGTCCGAGCCTGCGCCGGTTTTGACTGCGGAAGACATCATTCGCATGCAAGCGCTCGTGCGCGAGATTCCGGTGGCCGAGCATGTTGTGCGTCATGCGATTCACATCGTTCGTGCCACGCGTGTGCGCGAGGATGGGCAGGCGCTTAAGGTTTGTCGCGACTACCTCGCCTGGGGCGCTGGTCCACGCGCGAGTCAGTTCCTCGTGCTTGCGGCGAAGGCGAAGGCCTTGCTCGAAGGCGCCACCCACGCGACCGTTGATCATGTGCACGCGATCGCGCTGCCCGTCATGCGCCACCGCATCGTGACGAACTTCAACGCCGAGGCCGATGGCGTGAAGGGTGACGATGTTGTGCGGCTCATTCTCGACGCGGTGCGCAACGAAGGCTCCGTTCGTTCTCTCGACGCGGTCGCGCGCTAAGTCGCCGACTGCAATATTGGAGCCTTTTCCTTGGCGAATTCGCGGCAGCCAGCCGATCGTTCGATGCGTGCGGAGCAATACCTTGCTCCCGAGACGCTCGGCCAACTGCTGCCTTTTGAGCTGCGCGCGCGCATGATCGTTGAGGGCGTGATGAGCGGAATGCACCGCTCGCCGTACCAGGGACTCGCGGTTGAGTTCGCTGAACACAGGCAATACGCGCCTGGCGACAGCATTCGTCAGATCGATTGGAAAGTCTTTGCGCGCACCGACAAGCTCTATGTCAAGCGCTTTGTGCAGGAGACCAATCTCGATGTGCTGGTGATGGTCGATCGATCGAGTTCGATGCGCTACGGCACGCTTGATGTGAAGAAGGGTTGGGGTGGCACCGATGCCAGCCGCGGCACCGGCAAGTGGACGAAGTTCGATCACGCGACCGCAACTGCCGCGGCCATCGGCTACATGTGTCTCCATCAGGGCGACCGCGTTGGGCTTGCGCTGTTTGATGAAGAGGTGCGCGTACAGGTCAAGCGTTCCAGTCAGCGCGATCAGTGGCGCGCGATCGTCGGTGCGCTCAGCACTGGTCCCGTGAACGGACGCGCGCAGATCGGCCGTTCCATCGACCAGATGATGGCTCGAGTGACCAATCGCGCGCTCTTCATCATCGTGTCGGACTTCTTGATGCCCATCGACGAGTTGCGGCCAGCGATCGCGCGGCTTGCCCATCGCGGCCATGACGCGATGCTGGTGCAAACGCTTGATCGCGCCGAGCTGCGCTTTGAGTTCGATTCTCCTGCGCGTTTCGAGGGACTTGAGGGTGGCGATGCAATTGAGACCGATCCACGCGCGGTGCGTGCGGCGTATCTCGCGTTGCTGCGTGAGCATGTCGATGCAGTTGATCGATTGGCGCGTTCGTTCGGTGCCGATGCACTGGTGTGCGACACGCATGAGTCGGTCGGCCCTGTGCTCGCAGAGGTTCTCGATCGGCGCATGAGTTTCACCGGGAGGCGCGGCGGATGAGCTTCCTTCATCCGGCGATCGCGTGGGCGGGCGTTGCTGCGGTGGCGCTGCCGATCATCATCCATCTGCTGTTTCGGCGCAGGCGCGTGTCGATCGAGTGGGCGGCGATGGAGCTGCTGCGCGAAGCAGTGCGTCGCACCAATCGTCGGCTTCAATTCGAGCACTGGATCGTGCTGACTTTGCGTTGCTTGATGTTGCTCGCGGCGGGGCTTGCCATTGCGGTGCCGATCTTCGGTACGAGCGTTGGCGGCGGACAGGCGCGGCGGCTGGTGATGGTGGTGATCGACAACGGCGCTTCGAGTGCATTGCGCGGCGGGAGCGAGAGTGAACTCGTTCGCGTGATCGACGAAGTACGGACGATGCTCGCGCAGAGCGAGATTCGTGATCGCGTGGGCATCGTGTTGGCGTCGCAGAGTCCGACGCTGGTGCTGGCGCCAACGGTTGATACCGCCGCGATCGAGCAAGCGCTCTCGCGCATCGAGCCCGCGCAAACGCCGAGCGAATTGAAGGATGCCTTCATGTTGGCGCTGGCCACGATCAATGCTGCGCGCCTCGACGGAAGTGCGTCGGGAGAGGTTGCGCGCGTTGTGTTGGCAAGTGCGTTTCGTCGTGCGAGCTTGACCGATGTCAGCAGCATTTCCGGCGCGAATTCAGTGAGTCCCGTGGGCGCGATTCCGGCCAAGAGTGACGCAAGCGCCGGCACCGACGCCGCGTCGACCACGCCGCGTATCGAGATCATCGCGCTGCTTCCCGCCCAAGATTCGCCGAGTGATGCGCGTGTTGTGCATGTTGATGCTCGGCCTGCTCCGGCCGGCGCGGCGGTGCTGGTGCGCGCAGTGATTGCACGCGAAGGCGCGTCGCTTGAGGCGGGACAGACTTTCGTGCGTGCAACAGGAACCGGCATGTCTGCGGCGCCCGAGCGTGCGGTGCTGTGGGAGAAGGGTCAGTCAGAGGCGACCATTGATTTCCAACTGCTGCCAGCGGCGCAGGTGGCGGGCACGCGAAAGATTGGTATCGAGGTTCACATCGAGGATGACAAACTTTCCACGGGAAATGCGGGCTTTGCCGCCGTTGATGTGCGCAGCGAACTCGAGATTGGCGTGGTCGGACGGCGGACATCGCTTGATGCATCGGAACTCGAGCGAGTGCCGTCGTCGTTGTGGATTTCACGCGCGCTTTCGCCTTCGGTCGGATCGGGCATGCGTGTGCGCGACATCGATCCATCGGCATGTGATGGGCGCGCGTTGCTCGGGCTGGATGCCGTTGTGCTTGCGCGGCCCGACCTACTCTCTTCGTCGGCGTGCGATGCGATTGGCAACTTTGCCTTGAGCGGCGGTGTTGTGGTCGTGATTCCTGCGGGCGAATCGATCGCGCAAACCTGGGGTCAAGTCGTCTTCTCGAAGTTGTCGGTTCCTCTGCGCGTTGCTGCGGAAGCGGTCGATCACGATCCACCGCTGCGACTTGCCGAGGAGCAGCCGTCCTCAAGTTTGTTGTCGTCGATCGCGCCGGAACTTTCGGCATTGGTCGCGCCCATCGAAACCAAGCGCACGGTCGCACTCAGTGGTTTCTCCAAGGGTGAAGTGGTGCTGGTGAACGCAGACGGTTCGCCGTTGGTTGTTGCGCAGGCGCCGCGTCGCGACGATGGTCGAGTTGAGCGTGGAATGGTCATTGGTTTTTCCACCGCACCAGAACTCATTTGGACGAATCTTCCAGTGAAGCCGTTGATGGTGCCGCTGCTGCAAGAGATTGTGCGCGCGGGTATTCAGATGGCGGCGGGTCGAAACGAAGTCGCGGTGGGCGAGCGGATGTCGGGCGAAGCGCTGGCGATCATGCGTCACGAAGCCACGATTCAGCCGCGCGCGACCGAAGGCAACACGACAACTACGCTGGCGATTGGACAGGACGGCGTGAGCACGAACCTGGTGGAGCGCGCAGGAATCTGGCGTTCTGATGCGGGCGCGATGGTGGCGTCGAATGTGCGGCCAGCGAGCATCGCGCTTGCGCCCAATGCGCCCGATTCGGTGCGCGCGGCCTTGGCGCCTCTTGGCGATGTGCGGTTTCGCTTGAGTGAATCGAATGAAACTACCGCGCAGGTTCCATCGGAAGCGGACTGGTCGTTCATGCTATTGGTGATCGCACTTGCGCTGCTGTTGATCGAGGGAGTTCTGAGCAGGCTGTTTTCCCACGCTTCTTTGCCAAGCGCGTCATCGACTGACGAGACAGTTTCAATCGTGGGACGCGTGCGAGTGCGGGCGCGAAGCGAACCGGCCATGTCTTCGTCGTCCATCTCGTCGTCGTCCATCTCGTCATCAGGAGGCCGCGCATGAACGGCCGCGGATTCATCGAGTGGATCGTGTCGGGCGAGGTGCCGGTCGATTCAGGTTCGGTCAGCGTCGTGTTTTCTCGTCCAATGCCAGCGTGGGCGTGGCTGTTGGTTGCGATGGCTGCGGTGGCGATTGCGATGTGGAGCTATCGCAGGCTCCAAGGCGCAACAAAGTCATGGCGGCGCGCGCTGCGAGTTGCTCTCGTTGTATTGCGCGCGA
>Ga0209086_10003468_pt1 | contig 11990 bp, 10 predicted proteins | sample M_130207_XF_Meta_FD_187312 | JGI IMG/M metagenome (GOLD analysis project Ga0209086, IMG submission 187312) | Freshwater microbial communities from Lake Montjoie, Canada to study carbon cycling - M_130207_XF_MetaG (SPAdes) (version 2) | ecosystem: Environmental > Aquatic > Freshwater > Lake...
CGCCTTCAACCCACGACTTGCCAGTATCAGAAGCCATCGAACTCACGCTGCACCGCCGCTTGGAATGGCGCGGATCAATTCCATTGCAACAAGGTCATCCCACGGTTCTTCGAATGAGCATGATCCATATGAGTGGCAGAATCGCGCACGAGATTCCATTATTTCTTCGGTCGAGACGCGAACGCCATTCCAACTCAATGCTTTTTCGCTGAAGTCGATGTCTTCTACGGATTCGACAGTCAGAAACTGTGTCAATCCCTCGACATCAAATTTGCGTCCATAGATCATCGCAGAACCGATGAGCAGATTCAGGAATCCAAATTGCTTCGCACCTGCAGCTTGATTGAAGTGACAAAGCGCGCGGTGCATTCCAGCAGTTGCCTTAAATGGAACTCCCGCCGCTGCGCATGCATGCATTGCACGCGCCAAGTTTTCCGCCGCTGGATGCGCTTGCGGGGTCGTGCCTCCAGTGCGAAACTTTGCGCCCGCTTCTTCGCCAACAAGCGCGGCGATCAAACCTCGTGGATCTGTATCGAGCGAGAGTTCAAAATATGGGAATAAATCGTCTGGCAATTGACTGAGTCCAAGTTCAATCGATGGTGCATCGTTTCCACGCATCTCAATTGAATCGATTCGCATGGCTGCTTGACCTTCTTGTTCGTGAAGTTCGTTGAAATCCTGTACGAGCTCGAGATCCTGTTCGAACTCTGGAGTGCCAACGGGAGCAAGAACGCAACTGATCGCCCACGCACCTTCAGTCGCTGGTGCGACTGCTTCGGGCGCAAGCCCAACAGCAAGTGTGGACAACTCTTCCAATTTTGCGGCAGGCCACACGAGACGGCCAAGCATCCAATCGCGTGGCGAATTGTTCAACTGGGCGAATCGCTCGATTGCGGATTTGGGTTCGAGCAGAGCTGGTGGATAAAGCCCCGCGAAATCGAGGACGGAAGACATGATGGCGTGGATACTGTGCATAGGTTCAAAGATACGGCAGATTCAAAGTGAACATAGGGGCACCATCGCCCCACTCATTCTTCAGTGAAATTCAGATCGCGTCCAAATGTCTCGGGCAAGAAGAAGACCGCAATCATGGCAATTGGCACAACAATCGCTGCGATAATCACCGCAGCTTGCCACGGCGCACTTGGGCCATTTCCAAGCAGTAACTCACATTGCGTCCAGAGGAATGCTCCCGCTGCTGCCGACCATCGCACCATATTTGGTGCGGTTGTTGCAGCAGTTGCACGCAAGTTTGTGCCGAACTGTTCCGCGGCCATTGTGACAAAGACAGCCCAGTATCCACAAGCAAATCCAATGCATGTGGCGCATACATAAAAGGTCGTCAACGATGAAGAACCGATTGTGAAATAGAGCGCCATCGCAGCAAGAGTCAACAGATGGAAAATCCACAGCGCATTTCGCCGTGAGTGAATCAACTGGCTCAAGAGACCGCTGCAAATGTCACCGACTGCAAGACCAACATAACACCACATAATTGCAAGTCCAGGAGAAGGACGCGCACCTTCGGGCATTCCCATACTTGCGCCAATTGAATCGCAATACTTAATCAAAATTCCAACCGAAAACCAAATAGGGACTGCGCACAAGATGACGCACAGATATCGACGAGCGCGAGTCCATGGATAAAACAACAACCAAATCGCACCGCGAGATGGGGCATGTTGTGTTTGCACTTTCAAGAACATTCCACTTTCGACCACGCCAACTCGAAGCGCAAGAAGCGCAAGCCCCATAATGCCGCCGATCAAAAACGCAGTGCGCCATTCGACAACGCGTGTAATAAAGTATGCAACGACAGCACCGAGGATTCCTACGGTTGCGATGAAGGTTGTTGCAAGTCCGCGGCGTTCCTTACTGACAAGTTCGCTGACCAATGTGATGCCTGCGCCGAGTTCTCCAGCGAGACCAAATCCGGCGATAAATCTCAACACTCCATATTGATTGATCGCACTTCCAAGTCCAAATGCGTGCAGAAGCGCCCCAGTACCAGTTGTCGGTACGTCTGCGATAAAGGCATTGAGAATGTTTGCGATTGAATAGACAAGAATCGAGCCAAAGAGCACCGAAATTCGCCCGCGTCGATCACCAAGAATTCCCCAGACGATTCCGCCGATGACCAATCCGGTGACTTGCAAATAGTTGTCCAGCCATAAACCAGTTGGCTTCAGTTGATCCGCAGCGATTCCAATTGATTTCAGACTGTCGACCCGCACGATTGCAAAGAGAAGTAGGTCGAAGATGTCAACGAAATACCCCAATGCCGCAACCAAGATGACGATGACTTTCGTCCGCGTCTGTAACGATGACGAATCCGAAAATTGTGCAGAAGACGCTTGCATCGCGGAGCAGAAGGTACCTTCTTGTGATGAAGACACAACAAACTCCTTGGATCGTTTCACTCAGCATTCTCTCCGTGTGTATCGCAGGCGCCGCACTGTTGCGATCTGAGAATCTTTCCGTCACTCGCGAAGCTTCTGCTGCGTCACGCGATGCCGTTGCGGCAACTCTGCAAAGTACGAATCCAACGTATGCATATTCGCGCCTCGTCTTCACAGTCGCAGGCAATGGCAGAACGGTCTGGTTGAATACGCCAACGAATGCAGTGAGTGCATCTTTCGGCAAAGATTCGTCGGGAAGCCTGGACTCAATTGCAAGTGCGATCCAAGCGACAGCGAGTAATGTTCAATTTCCAAGCGGCGTGCCAGTCGATGAGATGTTGCTCGTCCAGTGGATGGGACTCGCACAGTGGGAACTGGTTGCCGTCACGCAAAATCAAGTCGATGCAGGCGTGACAACCTCGTATTACTTCCGCCGAAAAACCTGAGAACTCACGCGCCCTTTACAGTGGGAACTGACGTCTTCAGTTTTTCGGCCAACTTTGTTGCGGCCTTTGGATTTGTCTTTGCAAGTCTCGCAACCGTTTCTGCCGCGCCCTTTGCATCGCCACTCCAAGATTGAACTCGTGCGAGTGTTCCAAGAGTCTGCGGAGAATCTGGAGCAAGTTCCACCGCTCGTTTCGCAGCCTCAAGTGCGCCGCTTTTATCATCAGCACGGAAAAGAAAACCAGCCTTCCAAATGAATGGTTCGGGGTCTTTCGGTGCCACGATTTCAGCAGCCTCCCAAGTTTTCAGAGCACCCGCTTGATCGCCGCCTGTCCACTGCGCTGATCCCATCCAACAACGAGCTTCGATCGACTTGTCAAGATTTGCCCAAATGCGAAAGTCTTCTGCAGCACCTGCAGAATCGCCCATATGCAATCGGCACTTGCCCATAATTTCGTATGCCTCACCTGAAGTCTCAAACTTCAGCGATGCGCTCGCATCATCAATCGCCATTTGATAAACACCAAGTCGATATCGCGCAAATGCACGCATGCGCAGTGCAAGCGGATTGACTTTATCGACTGCGAGAACTCTCGAAGTGGCTTCGATCGCAGCAGGGAATTTCTTCTGCGCAATGAATGCATACGCAAGGCACAACTGCGTGTCATTGTTTGAAGGATCAGCAGCAGCCTGCGCGGTCAATTTCGTTACGGCAGTTGTGACATTCGCATGAATCTCTGCGGCGCATGGCAGGCTGGACATTGTTCGCGCTTGCGTCACACATCCTGTCAATGCAGCGCTGATCACGCAAAGCACACTCATTGCAATCAACTTCTCATTCGCGGCTTGGAAGAAATGTTTGCTCATACGGATGGTGTACCCGAAGCGTGTCGCTTGCGCTGACGAGACAACTTTGATCGCAAGCGAAGCGTGTTTGCAACGACTGAAATATCGGAAAGCCCCATTGCGACCGCTGCAATGATTGGGCCATTCGCGCCAAGAAAGCCAAGCGCCGCCAACGGAATCGCAGCAGCGTTATAGATGAAAGCGAGCAGAAGATTCTGGCGAACAACCCCGATTGTCTCTCGCGCTACACCGATCAACTCTGCAACTCCACGAGGATCATCGCGAAGGAGAATCGCATCCGCGCTTGCTGCTGCGAGCGCAGTACCGCTGCCCATTGCGACTCCAATTCCTGCAGCAGAAAGCGCACCTGCATCGTTGATTCCATCACCGATCATCATGACAGTCGAAGCGCCACGTGCTGCGATTGCTGCGGACTTTGACTCGGGAGTTTGATCGGCCATCACTTCATCACTTCGCAATCCAGCAGCACTTGCAACGACAAGAGCCGAAGCTTTTCGATCGCCCGTCAACATTCCAACCGCACAACCCATTGAACGAAGCGCAGCGATTGCAGTTGCAGATTCTGGTCGCGCTCGATCAGTCAGAGTCAATCGAGCTGCGATGGTTCCATCGACTTCAATTCTGGCAGATGCAATTTCATCGCGGACAACTGCAATCACTTTGCCATCGACCGTTGCACGCACGCCAACGCCAGGCTCTGCAATAAAATTCTCGGCGGATGGGATATCGATCTTGCGCGCTTGCGCCTCAGTGACGACCGCGCGTGCGAGTGGATGCTCACTTTGCATTTCCGCAGCAGCTGCCCAACCCAAGAGTTGCTCCTGCGACCAACGATTGTCGATCACTTCGACTTGATCAAGGGTTGGTCGACCGATGGTGATCGTTCCAGTCTTATCGAAAATCACCGTTCGAACTTGCGCGGAAGTTTGCAGCGCTGTTGCTCGACGGACAAGAATGCCGCGGCGACTCGCTTCGCCAGTTCCCACCATCACCGCAAGCGGCGTTGCAATTCCAAGCGCACATGGGCAAGAAATGACCAGTACTGTGACTGCCGTGATGACCGCGACATTCAAAGTTGCCATCGACCACCACACGAAAAATGTTGCCAATGCAATAACCAAGACCGCAGGAACGAAAATGCGGCAAACACGATCTGCATATCGCTGAATTGGCGCTTGCGTGATTTGGGCTTCATAAACCAGCTGCGCAATTCGCCCCAGAGCAGATGCGCTGCCGCATGCAACGACTCGGACAACCAAGCGTCCATCAAGTGCAATCGTCCCAGACGAAACAGAATCGCCGACTTGGCGCAGAATCGGCAGCGGTTCGCCCGTTAGCGAACTTTCATCGACTGATGCGCGACCTTCGAGGACTGTTCCATCGACAGAGATTCGGCCACCAGGGCGAATATTGATTCGATCTCCGATTTGAATCGACGCAGCGGGAATAATTTCCAATACACCATTCTTATCCAATCGCTCCGCAGATTCTGGTTGAAGTTGCAGCAGTTCTTTCACAGCCGAATTTGCGCGACTTGTCCCGCGAGATTCCAACCAGTGTCCACCGCTAATGATTCCAAGCAAAGCCGTTGCTTCTGCGAAATAGAGCGACGAGTCCAACATCGTGTGCGTAAATTGTTGTGCGAAGAAAATCCAAGTGCTGAGCGCAAATGATGCGCTGACACCGATGACCACAAGCGTGTCCATATTTGTGGTGCCGTGACGCGCGGCTCGCCACGCACTTGAAAAGAAACCACCTCCTGCGAAGACAAGCGCGAAAGATGTACCGAAGAACATCGTCCAACTCACCCAAGTCATCGAGTGATCATGCGCAACTGTCCAGTGAAGCGTTTCAAGGACAATCCAAATCGAACCCGCCACAAGCATGCGTCGAAACCACTGGCTTTCACGAATAATTTGATTGCGCTCATTTCCTGCTTGCAATTCCACAAGTGCCGTAAGTGGATCGTGCGCAGCAGATTTCGGAGCGTGCAATGTTGCATCGAAACCGGCACGCTGAACAGCGTCCACGATCGACGAGACTTTGATTTCACGACCTTTAACGGAGGCAACCCCGCTGGCGAAATCGACTGTGGCATTTTCGACCCCAGCAACTTGCGACAACTTTGATTGTGCCGATGCAGCACAACCAGCGCAGACCATTCCTCCAACAGAGAGCGAGAGTTGATCAACTAAGTCGTCGGTCGCAGGCATTCCTCTCTCACGTTCGGGCGATTGATCCTGCAGGGAGCTTCGCAATTTCGAGCGCCTCTTCCAAAGTGAAGGCGATGCGCAACATCGAGCCCAACTTCGAGACATGAATTGTCTGTTGGATTGTCTGATTTGGAGCCAAGAGGATTGTCGAATGTTTGTCCGTAATGAGCGATCGCGCAATTTGAATCAGCAGTCCAAGTCCTGCGGATGCAACAAAATGAACTTGAGAGATGTCAATGATCACCGGCTTGTGACGGCCTGCGGTTGATGCAGTCAATTTCAACTCGATTTCTCGGGTGCCCGAAAGGTCGAGCGCGCCGATGATTGCAACATGAGTCAGGGTGGGTGACGATTCAAGCAGAGTGAAGGTCGTAGGCATAGCAATAGAATACGGGCGAAATCAATTTGCACAGAATGCAGCCGCTTGGATGCGATAAACTGAAATCAAGAATGAGATTGCAATCTACGCTCAGTTTCATCGGCGCTTCGTTGCTTGTCTTCTCTGCGCCGGTCCAAGCGCAAGTTCATTACGAAAATGAAAGCCCCTGGTCGCAGCGAGCGTCATCGGGCCCCGATGCCGAAGTGCCTGGATGGTTTTACAACCTTGGCATTACAGGCATGCGCGCTCAGTTGGTGCCGGATCAACCGAAAGTATTGTTGGTGAAGTATGTCTTTGCAAACACACCTGCAGAGAAAAAAATCGAAGTTGGCGATTTCATTGTCGGCGCTGGGGGAAAGATGTTTCAAGAAGATCATCGCAATGGTTATGGCGAAAAAGTATTTGGCGGCAACGGCCCCGTATCGGAGTTGGCGAAAGCGTTGGAACAATCTCAAAGCGCTGAAGGCAAAGGAAAATTATCGATCACACTGCGTCGTGGAAATGAAGTGAAAGAAATGGTGCTTGATATTGGGCAGAAATACGGGACTTTTTCACCCACATTTCCTGCCTCTTGTGCCAAGTCGGACAAGATGCTTGCAGAACTGTTGGAATATCTCATTCAACATCAGAAGGCAGATGGATCATTTGGCAATCCCGTGCATGACACCTTCGCGCCGTTGGCTCTCTTGGCAAGTGGTGATCCCAAATATCTCCCCGCAGTCGAGCGCAATGTTCGCTTTCATTGCCGCGAAACAAAGTCGCGAGACAATCGGGTGGCAGGTCTGATCAATTGGAGTTATATGTCTGCTGCAATTGTGTTGAGCGAATATTTTTTCGCCACGGGTGCAGAGTGGGTCATTCCAGAACTTCAGCAAGTTTATGATTATTTGCAGTCAAGCCAATATCTTGACATGTCGCAAATCAATCCGAAGTCGAAAGAGTCGCACCCAGATACATATCCCAAAGTTCCAATGGATTCGCATGGTGGATGGGGACACAATCCAGGCTTCGAGGGATATGGCCCCATCGGCATGTTGACGGCTCAAGGAGCGCTGGCGTATTCGTTGATATCTCGCTGCGGCATCAAGATTGATCGCGAACATCATGACGCGGCGTATGCATTCTTGAAGAGAGCGTCGGGGAAAAATGGATATGTTTGGTACAAAGATGGTCCTGGTGGTGGCGATGCAGCGTGGGCTGATATGGGCCGAACCGGGGCATCAGCCATTGCGAATTTTCTCAGTCCATATCCCGAAGCGGATTATCGCCAGCGTGCCACTTTGCACGCGAAAGTCATTGGCAAGCATCCGCAAAGTTTTCCAGACACGCACGCTTCGCCTGTGATGGGAATGGCTTACACCGCGCTGGGTGCGAATGTCGAGCCCGAAAGTTTTCGCGCCTTGATGGATGCGAATCGTTGGTGGTTCACGATGGCTCAATGCAACGATGGAAGTTTTTATTACCAGCCGAACCGTGACAACAATGGTTATGGAGAAGATGCACGAATGTCAGCTTCGGCAGTTGTTGCATTCATTTTTTCTATCCCAAAGCACAACTTGGTGATCACAGGAAAAGCTTTACCGGAAGTCAAAGGAAGTTCAACGAAGTAGTGTTGTGTTTCGATTTCTAAAAAACGCGCGGCTAGGGGTTGGAAAGCCTCGAAGTCATTGGACTTTTGTATAGAACGTTTGCGGGCATGTTTCTGGGCAGGTTTGCGGGCAGATATCGCCCCGCAAAATGTGAACCCCCTGTTTACGGGCAAAAAGCGCTCGTTTTCGGTTCTTATTTGCCCGTAAACAAGGGGTGCGCGCAAGAGCCAACCGAAACGACTCGACCCACAAGATTGCTCCCTCAGAACAAACAAAACAGCAACCATAATTTGATTTGTCAAATTTGGAAGTAAACTTCTCGAGTCCTGAAATTCTTTGGAGTCTCTCAATGATTCATTGGCCAATCTGTAAGAGTTTTTCGATCAACACATTGCTCATTTTGACCACGCACGCCGTGGCAGATGGAACTTTCGTCCATTTGGGAACTGGATTGACGGCGTATGACTCGAACAATAATGGCAGCGTGGTCGTGGGCTATGGAACATCGCAATATTGGGTCTGGACTCAAGCGACTGGTCGCGTCGATGTTGGCGGATCAACGCCGGGCAACGGCGTCGGCGGACGGCCACGCATTTCCAGCGACGGGACTTTACTGACTGGAACACGACTGAATCCCACAACGAATCTGCAAGAAATTTCCAGTTATTCAATTTCCAGCGGCATCTGGGATTCCTTTGGAGGTCTGGGATCTTCTTCTGGCGGCGAATCAAGTTCTGGTTGGGGTGTGTCAGACGATGGAACAACTCTCGTTGGACTGGGTTGGGTCTCTGCAGGCAGCGCGCAAGCAATTCGATGGCGTGCGTCCACAGGAGTTGTCAGCCTAGGAACGACCGTTGCTGGCAGGAGCACGCGCGCCAACGACTGCAATGCTGGAGGCGATGTGATTGTTGGTTGGCAAGATTCGACGAGTGGATTTCGACAAGGCGCAGTATGGGTTGATGGCGTACAAACTTTGATCTCACTTTCGGGATCGCCCCTTGGAGAAGCCAGTGGAGTTTCCATCGATGGCACATGGGTCATCGGCAATGGCGTCACTTCCAATGGATCCAACCCATGGCGATGGAGCAGAGATACAGGCGCATCAAATCTTGGCGTTCCCCCAACTGCGGGTTGGCAAGGTTATGCAACGTCGATCAGCGGTGATGGCTCGATTATCATCGGTTTTTATAGACCTTTTGGATCACCGTCATTTTTTGGACGCGGATTCATCTGGACCGCAGCAAATGGAATGGTCGATCTCAACACCTATGCGCAAACACAGGGCGTTGTCGTTCCAACAGACACTATTCTTGCGCTGCCTCTTTCGATTTCGCGCGATGGACGAACGATCGTCGGCAATTCGCGTCAGGGCAATTTGCAGAACGCATTCATCTTGACCATCACACCTCCGCCGTGTGCTGGCGACATCAATCAAGACGGTGCCGTCGGTGGCATCGACCTCGCAACACTCTTAAGTGCGTGGGGACTTGTCTCTGGAACATCTCCCGCAGACATAAATCAAGATGGTCAAGTCGATGGGACGGATCTGACGACTTTGTTAAGCAGTTGGGGCAATTGTCCAAACTGAACTGATTCACTTAATAGATTTGATAACGACGCACTTTCGGGTGCGTTGTTTTTTGGGAATAATTTTAAACACCTCGCTCGATGGGAAAATTCATCCTCGCTCAAGGGCGGCCCGTGTTTACGGGCAGATATCGCCGCACGAAATGCGACCCCCCTGTCTACGGGCAAAAAACGCTCGTTTTCGGTTCTTATTTGCCCGTAAACAGGGGTCTCACGCTCCCGCTGGAATCTCTAAGCCTCGGCTATGTCACATATAGACTCCCCAACTCCAACCATGCAATCCGCTCCACACTGGGAAAATATTTATTCAACGAAAGCGATTCACGATGTGAGTTGGTTTCAGAAGCATGCTCGGTGTTCGCTCGATCTCATTGGCCGCACCCAAATCTCTCCAGACGCACGCATCATTGATGTTGGCAGCGGCGCTTCGATCCTGATCAGCGAATTGATTGCCAGTGGCTATAAAAATCTGACCGTCCTCGATATTTCTTCTGCTGCGATCGCGGCCGCGCAGAAGCAACTCGGCAGTGCCGCCAGCGGCGTGCAGTGGATTCACTGCGACGTGACGAAAGTCAAACTCTCGGATCATTCCTATGACCTCTGGCATGATCGCGCGGCATTTCATTTTCTGACCGAAGAACATGATCGCGCCGCATATATCAAGAGTGTTTCTGACGCGGTCAAGCCAGGCGGCCATCTGATTCTTGCGACTTTCGCTGAAAACGGCCCGCTGAAATGCAGTGGACTTCAGATTGTGCGATACAGCCCGCAGGATTTGTGCGCACAATTTGATGGTGCGTTTTCCTTCGTTGAACATCAATATGAAGAACACGCAACTCCCTTTGGAACCATACAAAGGTTCGTCTATTGCCATTTTCAAAGGCGCACAGCATCGAACGCGGACTTGCGATAAAACATACCCCCTATGCCCACGCCAAAGTCTTCACTGCCCATCCTAGATTTCATCTCGCACAATTACATGAACTTCAATTCGCGTGCGATGCGCGATGCATTGTTCGCATACTGGGATCACGTGCGCGTCGGCGGGAAAATGTATTGGGCCGTTGCTGGCGCGATGTCATCCGCGCAGTTGGGGATCACACTTGCGCCGGCCATTCGCGCTGGACTTGTGCACGGTCTTTCGGTGACAGGCGCAAACTTGGAAGAGTCGATCTTTCGATTGGTCGCGCACGACAGCTATAAAGACTTTCCTGAATATCGATATTTCACCAAGCGCGATGACACCAAGATTCTCAAGCAGCGCATGCGCCGCGTGACAGACACGAGCATTCCTGAAGATGAAGCATTTCGCGCGGTAGAAAAGATTCTCGTGCCGATGTGGAAAAGCGCTACAAAGAATGGCGATCGCCGCTTCTGGCACGAATATTTTTATGACCTCGTGCTTGCGATCAATCCGAAGCATTACGAGGGAAATCCTGATGAATGCTGGCTTCTTGCTGCTGCCAAAGCGAAACTGCCAATCGTCGTCCCAGGTCACGAAGATTCGACATTCGGCAACATTTTCGCATCGCACGTCAAGTTTGAAGAGTGCAGCGCAAACATCGTGAAGTCTGGCATCGAATACATGGCCAATCTGTACGACGATTACAAAGTGCTTTCAAAGGGCAAAGGCGTCGGGTTCTTCCAAATTGGTGGAGGCATCGCAGGAGACTTTCCAATCTGCGTTGTGCCGTCGATCAAATATGACTTGCAGCAGAAGGCCCAGCCTTGGGCGTACTTCTGCCAGATTTCGGATTCGACCACTTCGTATGGTTCCTATTCTGGCGCGACACCCAACGAGAAAATCACGTGGGACAAACTGACCGAAAACACTCCAATGTTTGTGATCGAATCAGATGCGACAATCGTTGCCCCGCTGATGCTTTGCGCCCTGCTTGAATGCAAGGCAAATCCAAAGGGTGCGGATGCGATCATCAAAGCTTCGCGCGCAACGACCAAGCGAGCCTTGGTCAAAGGGATGTGATTTCGTGCGGGCTTTATAAATGGAAGTCCTGAGTTTTTGGATAAAACAGAAATTGCTCCCAACTCTCCAACCAGCGAGCAGTGGCGATGACCGGATGTTCCACATTCAACAGGGAAAATTTTGCATACATCTTAAATTTCCATATTCCACTTTGACCAATTGAGAATCCGTCGCTCGATGAAATTAAATCGTCAGCGTCTGAAAAGCCCCAACCCCAGTCGAGACTTCTACTGTTCAGCGAAGAATGTGATCATCGCGCCATGCGAAGCACTTGCGATTACAGCGGACAAGCCAAGAACGAATAGGTTTCTGGTTGGGACAAACATTTTCTTGAACATTTCTATGGCTCATTTCGACTCGAAAATGAAGCGCCAGTCACATGAATGGAACGATGCTGTTTACAGACACACCCCTATTCCAGGCTCTGGTCATTAAACGAGCGCAAAAATTGCAAATCTAACTCAATATTATTAACAATATGTCCCGCAGGCTGGAAATTAAGGGTTTGCAAAGTGTCATTTGTAAGTA
>Ga0209086_10003478_pt1 | contig 11964 bp, 12 predicted proteins | sample M_130207_XF_Meta_FD_187312 | JGI IMG/M metagenome (GOLD analysis project Ga0209086, IMG submission 187312) | Freshwater microbial communities from Lake Montjoie, Canada to study carbon cycling - M_130207_XF_MetaG (SPAdes) (version 2) | ecosystem: Environmental > Aquatic > Freshwater > Lake...
CTTAAATATTGAAGACGATAGCGTTTTTAATTTTGATAAAGAAATATACATTGAGTCTCTATATAAAATGACAACTGACGAATTGCAATCTCTGCCTGATGGTATTGAAAAATCAATTTTAGTAGACAAGGAAATTCATTCAATGAAAGGCGATGCAATTGCCTCTAAATATAATATGAATTTAAATACAGTTAAGACTAAAATTAGAAAGGCTCGAAAGATGCTAAAGGATTCTGTGCTTATTAAAAATCCACAAATGAAAGAAAATTTAACTACTTATTTTTAAATTATGAAAGATTTTATTAACCCATTTACTTTTTATGAAACTGTCGTAATCATAATTAAAAATTTAAAAAATTTTATTTTTTATAGAACAAAAATGTCCGATATTAATAAAAGTGGAATTCTAAAACAGACTGGTTTAAGATTAGACCGCCGATCTAGGGCATATTATGTATTAAATATTGAACCTGAATTATTAATGATGGGCCAAGATACACTAGAGTTAGAAAAAAGTAGAGTATTTGAATCATTAGCTAAAAAGAAGGAACTTTTTGAAACCCATAATTTAACTGAATTAATTGAGGCAAAAACTGACAGAATTAAAACCTCTGAATACTATGCCTACCTAATTCAAATTAAATACAGACCCATGGCTACTTTTTCAAACCATATATATGTATTAAGTTGGTTAACATGTTTAAGTTTTATTGCCTATTGGATCTATATTGGCTGTTTAAACTATCCTGAAATCCAAACATGGTTCGGGGACTTTATTAACCGAAAGTAAATAAATAACTAAAAAATAAATCATAAATGAAATTTATAGATCAACACTTTACTAAAATTATAATTATCATATTGGTTATTGCTTTTATACAAACCTGTACAATTTCAAGGAAATCTTCAAGTTTAGAAAAGCAGTCAAAAATAACAAATGCAAGATTAGATTCAATTCAGGCTATCTTATTTACTAAAAATGATATTGCTAAATTAATTGAAATTGAAGGTTTAAAATCTGAAAAAAGAATGATTCAATCAACTGACCGTAAGATATTTGATGTAAATCGTCAAGCTGAAATTGATAAAGAGATTAAAAAGATTGAATCAACTAAGTAATGGGGTCAAATACTGTTAAATATTTTATAATTAGCACATTTGTAACTCTATACCTGTTAGTATCAGTTATCTCTACAATTCACGTAATCAGCTTTTTTGAATTATCAAATCCGCAATGGTTAGCGATAAGCTTGGCTATTGCATTTGAAATTGGAGCAGCTGCCTCATTAGCATCATTAATAACCCTTGATAAAATGAATAAGGGTATTGTATGGGGCCTTTTTATTATATTAACATTTATGCAGGCAATGGGTAATACCTATTATGCCTATATTAACTTAGAAAACTTTCAAGGCTGGATTGAACTATTTGGGCTAAGCGAAGAGGACCTAATTTATCAAAAGCGAATTTTATCAATTGTAAGTGGTGCAATTTTACCAGTCATTGCCTTGGGTTTTATTAAAGCACTGGTTGACTATATTAAGCCAACTCCTGAGCCAATTAAGGTTAAAACTGATAATATAGTTGAGCCTGACATTAAATCAGCAATTCCTATAATAAATAGTATTGAGCCTGATCCAATTGAGGACACTGATACTACTTATATGGATCAATATTTACCAAGCAAACCGGCTGAGCCAGTTGTTATAGATATGCCCGAAATTAATAAAACTCGGGTATCCACTAAACTAACCGATTCAGCCCTTGCAAGAGGGTTTAGTGGTTTAAAAAAACCATTTGACCCATAAAAATATTAACCAATGAATGCCGTATATTACATATAAGGATGATCCTTTAGCCAAGAGAGTTAGTGCAGCATATGCCAATCTATGTAGTAAATTTCCAAGTAAGAAATTTTTAAAACTAGTAGACCGATGTTTTGCTATTTTTAATGGGTCAAAGAAAGAGGCTAACTTTTGTGAATTAGAAGAGTTTATTTATCCAGTAGATGGACAATTATCAATTAATTTTGAAGTATGTGCAAATGAAACCTTATCAATATTTGATAATGGATTAGACGATATTAGTTCATATACTGCATCTGGAACTCCATCAAATTATCCATTAGGTGCGGACTCTGAATATATTGATTCAGTTGGAAATGGTACAGTCTTTTACTTAACTGCAAATGACCGAAACTATGCTAGGGGTTGCATACTATATGTAACCTATCCATCACTTGATAAAAACGGAGATGATGTATTACCAGCAGATCATGAATGCAAATTAATATTAACAAATCGAACTCTTGAAACCTATACAGTTTCATTACATCAGTTTTTCGCTCATTTCTCTAATCCTGAAACCAGGGGAGCGGATAGTTTGATAAATAAAATAGAGATATTTAATCCAAATGATAATTTTAGTATTAAAGTAACTGGATTAATTGTATATGTAAAAAGTAATGAAGACCCAAGCGATTGTGCTTGTTAAAAAAAAGATATTAAAATGATCGGACCCCCTGCTAAATTTTTAAGAAAACATACCTCTGCTGAGAATTCAACAAATTATACCCCAGCTTTTACTGACCTATCGGGTTTTGGAAGCTCAAATGGATCAGTTGGTTCATGGACTCCTCTATATTATGGTGTACATAACTATAGTGCTGCTCAAACAATTTCAGTATGGACAGTTGAACAAGGAACTGCTGGAACTGGAGTAAGTGTTTATGTAGCTCAAGGAGATACTTTTTATGCAAATATTTCAAAATTAACGGTTGGAACAAGTGGACCAGTTACTCTACTTGGTACAACAAATACTCAAGTTTCTCTATAATGGTACCAGTTTTAACCTTTGGTCAAAGACAGCAAGCTCTAACCGGTCTTCCATTTTATGGAAAATCTGACTTTAATTTTGTTGCCTCAAAATCGCCATTCAGTAATGGTATTTCAATTAAATTACTGCCATTAGCTGATTTATCTAGACCTGAAGCTGTTGTAACTGATGAATTTGATATTGATCTTAAGGCTCTAAATAATCAATTTAAAAAGGGTTCTAGAATTACTGGTGTAAAAATTAATTCAACATTTACCAATAAGAAAAAGGAACCGACTATGATAATTGGTAAATTTGAAGGCTTAGCAATAGATAAAGGAACCAAGACAATTAGAGCATTTATTACTGATCAACAAACATTTAAAAAAGTTGAAGTTTATCCAGAAAGTTTAAACCGATTAACTGAATCCAAATCATATCTAGCGAAAACCTTCCTAGCCTTTGTGATATAATTATTTAAACAACTCAATTAATTATGATAGAAGAACAATCACTAGATGAGGCTGCACTTTTTTTGGAAAATCAAGATAAGATTTACGGAAAAAATGTTGATATTAAAAAGGTAGCTCAACCTGCGCCAGTTACCTCATTAGGTACTGCCTTAACTCCAATGCTAGAGTCTACAATCGGAGGCCCAAATGATTCACTTTGGAAAAATGTTCCATTAGAAAACCTGCCAAGTAGAGGATTATTTTATCCAGCAGATGCAGAGATTACAATAAAGGCCGCAACCGTTGCTGAAATTAGGCACTGGTCTACAATTGATGACTCTGATATATTAGATGTTGATGATAAACTAAATTATATTATTGAAAAGTGTAGTCGATTTAAAATAAAGGGTGGAACTTCATGGTTATCATGGAGAGATATTTCAGAATTAGACAGAGTTGCTATAATTTTTCTAATTCAAGAATTAACATTCCCAGCTGATCAAAATTCATTATTTTCAAAATTTGAGTGTACGGATTCGTGCACAGGTCCAGTTAAATGGAAAGACTCTGTCAAGATTAAGAGTTCTATGTTAACCTTTATTGACCTACCAGAAGAGGTAATGAAATATTATTCAGCTGAATATAAATGTTTTGAAGTAAAGTCAGAAAAATTAAATGAGACTTTTTATCTATACATGCCAACGATTGGAGCAATTGAAAGGTTAAGAGCCAGAATTGCTGAGGCCAAGTCTAAAAATCGAAAACCTGATATGGCATTTTTATCAGTAGCAGCCTACTTAATTCAAGACTGGCAATCATTTACTCAACCTGAATATTATAACTTAATTAGTGTTTCATATGCTTGGCACATTAATAAATTTACATTTATTAAAAAGTTTACTGAATTAATAGAAAATGCTAGAGAATCAGTTGTAAATACAGTTTGTCCAAATTGTGGAAACAAGATAACATCACCTCTTTTTACACAGTCCAGCTTCACGTTCAGGGATTTTTTCCTTATTTCAGGTGGACTTGACGAACTTATTTGATATTAACCGGATTCTGGCAGTGAAGCTTAATCAATCATTTAATAGTCTATATGAATTACCATATTATGAATATATGTACTATTTAAAACTTTTAATAAATGAGACTACTGAAAATTTAAATGAAGTCTTTGAACTTAAACCAAACCGGCCAACTTAATTAGCCAGTTTGGTTTTTTTATTATAAATAACAAAAAGAAATACCTAAATTATTTAATTGACTATGGATGATATGAAACGGCCTGATAAAATGGATATAATTAATCCCAAATCTAAAACACCAGAGGAAAAATTAGAAGAAATCTTAACGGCCATTGGCAAAAAGGATGCTGCAATTGAAAAATTAGAGAAAGACGCCAAAACGGTAATCACAAAGGCAAATGCTGATATTGAAAAATTAACAACAGAACTCAATGCTAAACTTGCATCCTTGAGTGCTGCCAAACATAAATTAACCACAGAAATAGAGAGCAGTGATAAATTACAGGTTGGAGCTAATGATAAATTATTGGATACGGAAAGGGCTGCCAAAATAACCAAATTAGACTCAATAGAAATTGAAATAAAAAAACTAACTGATGAAACAGCCAAAGACACTTTAAAATCAATAAGCGAAATAATAGCTAACAAAGCTAAAACACTAGAGGAAGAAACCAAACAAGTACGTGTACTACGCAATGAAAGAGAATATTTAAATCAACAATATGAATACGAAAATGGAACACGGTTTGAATATTCTAGTAATATTGATGAAAAAAGATCCACAGTATCAGTTTCATTATATGGAATAATACAGCAAAATGGAAGAATTATTGAAAATAAAGAATTTGCAAAAAGTGAACCTAAAAAATATAAAAAATATAAAAATGGAGAGAGTGGAACTGATGACCTACCTTCTACTAAAACCAAGTTAAAAGATCAATTAATTATAGATAATATTGACCTTATTCGTAGTCGATATAACGTGTGGATTAAGCCAAATGAAGTTACTGAGAGAACTGCTGAGACTCAACTTCCAAAATTTGTAATAAAAAAAGCTGCGGAAAAGGAGAAAGAGATTACAGGAAGAATACCTGGTAAATTTCAAACGGTTGCTGGAGTGCTTATATATACCGCAACCGCTGAAGAAAAAGGCACCATCGAAGAGATTGGGAAGACGGAAAAGCCCAATGGAACTATTAATTATAATAAGTCTCCCGATTATAAAAACATCCTACTAGATAAAGATCAAGAAGGCAAACCTAATAAGTTTTTAAATAAACAGGAGCTGAAGGAAGCGGCTAAGGAAAATGAGTCTACTGGAAATTCCATTAATAATAACAATAAAACTGATAATAAGTATAACAATTTAAATAATGGAAATGCTAACAACAATTATTTAAATAATTCAGAGGTTACGTTTAACGACATAACTCGTGGTTTAAATAGATATACAGTTTTATCACAAATACGACAAAAAACACATCTTGAAAATCAATTGGCCAAAGCCAAAAATAAAGACATTTTAACAAAAAATATAAATAAATTAACCACAGAAATTAACACAAGCCTACAAACATATAATACAAGATATCCCGATAACCAAATTTCCGATGATGATATTGTAAAGGAACAAAAAGCCGCGACAAATAATATTAGCCCAGGTTCTGTAATTAAATCAGATAATAATAGTAATAATACTTCTAGTGGTTATATTAAGAAAGCTACTGATTATATTGACCTAAATTATAAAACACCTTATCAACAGATAAACCCCGAGGAATCTATTTATTATAAGCGTAACGAGGAACCACTCAGCAGCCTTAACCAAATTGGGGCAGGATCCGTCTCTGCTGCGGCCGGCTCTACTATAGCTACTGGCCCCAACGAGACGGATGCGGCTCTTAACATGACTAGTTTTTATGAAAATGGAAATGGAAATAATACTGAAACTAATTCAGAATATAATAATAATTATAACTCAAACCCATCTACTAACATAGAAAAAAACAATATAGTAAATAATGAAACTAGCAAACAGATATTAATCAATCCATTACAGCAGACTATTGAACAAATAGGCGCTTCATCTAATCTTACTACTAATATATTAAAAAACGGGTTTGAAAAAAACTCTACAAACAATAACTTACAATATCAACAAGCTGCTGGAACTAATAAATCGACCTCAAATACTTATGTTAATAATACCAATAATACGAAACAGCAGCTAACCGGTAGTCAGGATAGTTCAACCGAGAAATCTGTTGACTATTCACAACACTTTACTCAAATGACAAATATTCTTACTGCAATTAATACATCAAATAATCATCTGACCGAACTCTTAAGTAACAAACTAAGAGTATCAGTAGTACCATCATGAAATATCTAGACCAAATAAAGACAATCGTATTAAATTACGATAAAATTCAGCAATCTTTAAATTTATTAGAAGAACAGGCACATATCCTAAATTTAAGTAAAAATTCAATTGAATTACAGTTAGCTGAAGTAAAAGAGTCAGAACGGCTCCTAATAGATAAAATAAAGTCTGAAACTGGAGAAGTTCCTGACTTTTATAAAATTTTACAAGAATTACAAAAAGCATGATTTCAAATTTTATAAATTTATCAAGTTATTGTGTACTTGAATTTAGAGCAACCCCAATTGGCGATGCAAATCCACCATTATTAACCTCACAATTTTATCTAGTTGATAATAAACACCTGGGTATTAAACAAATTTATAATACTGATGGATATTCAGCAACCACTCGCAATACTAGAAATTTTAGTCTTATTGGACTAGGCGGATCTAAGTTAATATATAATGATATTACATTAATCCCAATGTATTCAGATTTTGATCCATTAATAACAGAAACCACTGTTTCTAGTGAATTAAGTATTAATATGGTAATGGACACAATGCGATTTCATTTTGCATCAGGTTTTAATTTTACTGAAGTTGAACATATAATTGTTGGAGCCCGTCATAAACTTAATAATATTACTCAAATCCAATTAGCTAATATTATATTAAATGCAGTAACCACCGCAGCACTTTTTAGTTATAATACCCGACCTCTATTTTTAGCCAATACAATATATGATAAGTATATTGATATTAAAATTCCATCAATTCCATGGCTAGATGCAGACTTTACCCAGTTTGGAGCCAATTCATTTGAACATGCCGTAACTGGTGGTATTGGTTTTATTAAAAATGCCCCAATTACAGTATTTTTAGCAGAAGCGACCCAATCTGATTACTTTGCACCAAATAATATAGCCTATGAGCAATATCAAATCACTCAATATTATGAAGGTTCGGTTTCACAAATTAATAAATTTGATACACTAGGCTGCTATATAGCAGAGGCAGAGGACGGCGACTATATTGAATTTTTTGCAACCTGGAATGGAGCATTTCCAGATTCATTAATTGCAACCCTAAATGAGAGCGGGGCCGATCAAGAATGGATAATATCGCATCAACTGACTATATACGAACATATTGGTTCAGATATTGTGCTATCTGGAAATTCTTTAATTTATCAAGAGTCTAATTTTGATACCCCATTAACCTATCGACCTATATTAAAACAGGCTGGATTTGCGGTAGCAATGTCAATTGACTATATCATGAGATTAATCAATAAAAAAAATGGGGACCAAATAATAAAAAGTGCCTCAATGAGTATTATTAATCCAAACCGATATGGTAAAAAATTAGAAAAAATTGAATTATTAAACGGCCCGCAGTCAATGCGAATATACAATAAAATTGAGCAAAAAAACTTTGAGACCAATGCAATTTTTTCAGGATCAGTACCGTCAATAAGCACAAGTGCTCCAAATACGGCAGCCTTAACTGCTTCAATTGCAACATTAACCGCGACTTTAGCGTTAAGAACAACAGAAAGAGATAATGCCCTAATTACAACAACTCCGGTTATTAAACAGATAAATATTCAATTAAGTAGCGGTAATGCACTATCCCCAGTCGGTGAAGAGCTTATTTATGGACAAGGTCGAGCAATATTAGTAATTGATCCGGTTGATAATTTAATAAAATTAACACTTTGGAAAAAAGGAACTCTAGGTACAGCAATACTAACGTTAGGCTCAATAAATTTAGTGGCTGGATTTACTGGAGTCACCTTTAAATTAACATTTGGTACCACTAACGATTTTATATTTTCAAATACTTCAATTGGTACCATATCTAATTTGGCAAGCGGCGAGCTTTTATTTAGAATTCCAAAGGTTCAGGCTAAATTAATATTAGAAAATTCAGAGAATACTTTTATGGTAACAAAAGTTGACCCAACTGGAACCGAAACTCTTATGTATTCTGGTACCTGGTTATCATCATCTGATTATCAAGCCGCAAATGCAGCAACTGATATTGCCAGAGAAAATGCAATAACTGCTGCGGCCTTAGCCACTGCCCTTGAAACAATTCGTACATTAACTCTTGCAAATAGTCAATTAACTACACAGAAAAATACGTTAGCTGGAGAGAAAAGGGTATTAACTGACCAGAAAAATACTGCAGTTAGTAACCTTGCAACTCATTTGGCACTACCTCATTATACAGCTTTACCACTAGTCAACACAGGCGGTGGAGGAGCACTGACTACTACTACGACTATGATGGCAGCGCCAGTTCCATCGATTTTAGCGGTTTCACCGGCCAGTGGTGAAATAGGATCAACTGCTTACTTATCTGGAACTTTTGATTTTAGACAAGGTGTTGAGAACCAAACAAGTATTCTTATTGGAAATATAGCAGCTCCAATTGACCAACTCTTAACTCGGCCTAATGATAGTGTTATTGCATTTACTATTCCAGTCGGTGCGTCTCCTGGAAACGGTCCTAACGAATCTCCAAATGTAGTAACAATAACTAGTCCAGGCGGCAGTAGTACAAGTACACAAGTGTTTAATGTAACGGAAGCAGCTAATGCAAATATAACTGTTCAGTATCATGTATATGTTGGTACACGAACTGGTTCGGCTGGTGGATATGAGTATGCTGCATGGGAATCTGGCTACACAGAAACTAGTCAATATTTCCAGTTTGATCGATTTGAAATAGATACTGAAGCGGCTGGTGGTAATTCGCCTCAAGTCAAAAAAGTATTTATGCGAGCTATCCGTGCTAACTATGTTGGTTTAACCGCTAATGAAAAAAATGGACCGGTTGCTGCGGCTTCAGTCTATGTAGAAGGTCTAAGTTATGCTAACGGTTGGGTTCAAGGAAGCTTTATTATGCCTAAAAACAGTAGTTTTAGTGTACGCAGATACTCAAACTCCGGCAGCCAAACAGTTCCAACCTTAGCAAACTCTATTTGGCTAAACAATGATCAAATTCATCGTATAACTTACTCAGCAGGTGAAAGCTTAGGTCATGGCTCATCTGCCTATCCAGTTTCGGTGTCTCCATATAATTCACAGGTTACTAGTGGTTTTATCTCGTTTACTGCGGCCCAGTTATCTGGTAAAACAATACATATTTGGTCTGGCCCAATAAATATAAGCCCTCATAATTAGTAGCAGTTAAAATAAAAATCTAATTTATTATAAAAAGCCATAGATAAATAAAGTTAGAGAATATATTAAATAAATAATAAAAAAGATAACTAGTTCAATGAACAGTCTCATACAAGAATTAACAACAGAGTTAAAATCAAATACTCAAATCAAAGATAGCATTGTCGTAAAGGTGGTATTAGAGTCAATTAACAATTCAGTACTATTAGGAGTCTCTTCTTCTGACTTATTGGAAAATGCACTTTCTACACTTGACCAGTTAGCCCAGGCGACGGTTAATGAAAACTTAAAAGAGGTGGTTGCTAAATTTAAAAAAATGGCAGTAAAACCTACACAGAGACTTCAAAACATGGCAAAAGAAGCAGGCATATCAATAAAGATTAAGGCCTTAAAAGAGTCAGCAATGTATGGAGATCCAACTTTTAAATATACAATTTCTAAAATTGAAGAAAAGTTAGCCGGTATTCCAGAGTTTAGACTAATTGGAGTTATTTCTGAGGCATTAACGCCTTATTCATATGATAAGAATGTTGCCAATACTATTTCTGAATTAGCAAAATATGTAAATGAAAATCGTGCAAAATTAGAGGTAATCAATGCAATATTTGAAATGAGACAAACAAGTTCAATGATTTATAGCGAATCTATTGCAGAACTTGAAAATTCATTATTAGAAAATTCATATAGTTCAGATACGCTTAAGATGAAAATGCGTGGAAAATCTACACTACCTATTGTAAATAGACTTATTAATACCCTAAGTATGGTTGAGTCTAAATTATCAGGTAAATTTAATATTGGACTAGGAAATGGAGATGCAAAAGTTAATTCAATTATTGCTCCTTTCTGTAAAATATCAGAGTCAGCAGCAGTTGTTTTTGTAGATAATAAGTTTATTAAATTAACTGAAGAAGAAAGCCCTAAACAGGTAGAAATTTCAGACCTTGCTGAATTTCCAGAATTTGTTGAAGTTTGCGAAGCTTTTGCAGGTTTAAATTTTCAGGAGCAAGATAATTCAATTGTTACAAACGGTAGAAATTTACAAATTAAGTTTTCAATAAATGAAAATGGTAACTTAATATTATTAGTTAATAATAATATAGTTGAAGACTTAACTAAAATGAACTTGTCTGAATTATTTGTTATGGAACATCTTGAAACTCGTTCTAAATTAACCAAGATATTTAATTCATTAGACACTATTGTTAATTTGGAATTTGCTAAGAAAATTGTAAATGAAAGATTAGATAAAGACTCATTGGTATTTACACTTGGAAAAACTCTTTATATCTTTGAAAAGTTAGGTCAAACCAGACTTATCAAGAAAATGGATGATTTACAATTTCATAATTACGTAATGGAAAATTTTAAATACGATGTTAGCGAACTATATTCAATTCAGTTAGAAGATAATGAATTTAAACTTCGTGAACTTGAAGAAGATAAAAAGGTAATTGAGTCAGACTTATCTAAACTAGAATTGTCAATTTCTAAATTAGAAGAAGCCCTAACCGATTCTACTTTATCTGAAGAATATCAAACTCAATTATCTGATCTTAAGGTTTCAATTGAAAAGAACGTAAACTCTCTTAAGAATCACTATATTCAATTAGATCAATCGAAAAAAAAAGCATAAACGAGGCTGAGTCGATTACACTAGTTTCTCCAAAAACTTCAAAATATAGTGTTGGAAAACGTGTTGTACTAAATGATAATACGTCAGGTACAATTATTGGAATAGATGCAGTTAGTGGAACTTATCTATTAATGACTTCCGATAACAGGTCAATTCGGGTTAAAACCTCAGACATTGAAAGTTTAGAAAAACCCAAGGATAATGACTATCAAATATCTGGAATTAATCCAGATAAAACTGATGAACTTTCAATTAAAGATACTCCATTTGATTTAAACCAAGACAAGTAATTATAGTATAATAGTCTAAACATTATAGAAAAATGGCAGACGTATTATGCTCAATTGAGGAAGCTAGAGAAGCTGGAACTCTTCAAGTCTTTGAAAAAAAGACTAAATATCACGAATATAAATTTCTGGTTAGGTCAGAAGAAGAGATCAAATTCAATGTTTCTCAAAATATCTCAATGAAGCAAA
>Ga0209086_10003480_pt1 | contig 11957 bp, 11 predicted proteins | sample M_130207_XF_Meta_FD_187312 | JGI IMG/M metagenome (GOLD analysis project Ga0209086, IMG submission 187312) | Freshwater microbial communities from Lake Montjoie, Canada to study carbon cycling - M_130207_XF_MetaG (SPAdes) (version 2) | ecosystem: Environmental > Aquatic > Freshwater > Lake...
GATCCTTCTCTTCAAACATTGAGACCTTGTCGGCCCCTTCGCCCCAGACGAATTTCTTTTCAGCCTCTTTGCGTGGGGCATTGGCCTCTAAAAAGGCCAGGGCGTCGGCCTGGAATTGCTCGAGTGTGGGTTGAGACATGTTCGGGTGCTCCTGTGTGACAAGTGAAATGACAGATGGAAATAGAGACGGTGCTGTGACCGTACCGCGTGCGAACTAAGGTTGTCGTATGGGTCAGCCTGTTGTTGTCGTTGAAAAGCAAAGTCGTCGGTCCGGAATCGTCCGATTTGAGGCCAATCGCAGTCTGTCGGGCATGGGTCACGAAAGTTTCTTGTCAACTGACACCAATGCTCATGCTGTTTCGTCAGTGACCCCGTCGGCCGAATTGGCTCGGCGCCTCTTTGCCACTGGTCGGGTGGCTGGCGTTCATGTGTATCAAAACATGATCACTGTCGACCTCGCCAAGGGCTTTGACTCTGAGGGTTTACAGGACATTGTTCGCGATTTGTACCAATACTGGAAGCCCGGAATGGTTCCGCCAGCTTTTGAAGATCTTGTTGCCGCCGAAGAAGCGCCGGCCCCAAGTAGTGCGCCTGCAGAAGGCGGAGTCGTGATTGACAGTCGAGTGCCAGCGCATCTCGTTGAGCGCAGTCGGGCTGCTCGCGCCAGGTTGACCGCTTAACAAACCCAAAACCCCGAAAATTCGGGCGTATTTGTGACGGCATAACCTCGCACACATGGTGATGCGCACTTAGCCTGTCGCAGTGGACGCAAATGTACTGACGCTTGACGAGGTCAAAGATGTCCTCGGTGTGAGCTACATGACGGCCTATCGCTATGTGAAGAGTCGTCGATTAGAGGGCTATCAAGTCGGCGGTGTGTGGCATATTACGCGCGAATCGTTGCAGCAATTCCAAGACGAAAAGAATCAACCGAAGAAGAGCATTGAGGCATTTGGTGATTCGCGGCGCACCACAAATTATGTTCTTGAACTTGAACGATGTTTTGCGGCCGGTGACTCGAACGGTGCGTGGGAAGTTTTAAAGCGGGCCATTGATTCAGGTGCTGATGTTGAACGGGTGTATCTCGAGATTTTGTCGCCCACGTTGGCTGATATTGGTGCGAGATGGGCCGCGGGTGAGATTGATGTTTCGGTTGAACACCAAGCCAGCGCGATTACGGCCCGTTTAATTGGACAATTAAGCCCGCGGTGTTTCAAGCGGGGTCGACGTCGCGGTCAGATTTTGATTGGTGGGGCAACGGGTGAGCGCCATGTCTTGGCCTTGGCCATGCTGGGTGACTTGTTGCGTCTGCAGGGTTGGGAAGTTCTTGACCTTGGTGGCGACACCCCGGCTGAATCGTTTGTGTATGCCGCTGGCAAGATGCCCGACTTGGTTGCGGTTGGGGTCAGCGTGACCTCGGAAGAATCAGAAGCCTCAGCCATGGCGACTGTTGCAGCGTTGCGGGCGGCCATTGGGCCAAATCTTCCAGTCGTACTCGGGGGCGGTGGCATTCGGGACGAGAAGCACGCCCATGACCTGGGGGCTGATCACTTCGCTGAAGGCGCGCGAGGCTTTATTGAGTTCCTTGATCAGGTAAAGAAAAAACGCTCCTGAAACTTACGAACACCTGTTCGCTATAGTCGGGGGCATGTCTGCGGTTCTTCTTTCGTCTGTCCCGAATTCGCTCTCGGGTCCGCTCTCTGAAATGACCCTCTCTGAAATGACGCTGGCGCGCGAGCGCCTCTTGCCCGTCCACCAAGCTCTGGCACCGCTCTTTGGGTTGAGTTCTGATGATCCAGCACCGCTCGCTCTGACGCGTGGGCACACGGTCGCCTGCGTGGGTTCGGCGGCTATGTCATGCGCCTTGGCAGTTTTGGTGGCACCAACTCAATCGGGTTCATGGGCCGGAGTTGTGGGTCTGGCGAGTTGTGGAGTGCAGGCCGCCGCCGACTTAGGTGTTGCACTTGAACGCACAGTTTTTGTGGCCGATCCAACGGGTGGTTCGCAGGCTTCTGGTCAGCAGACCGATGCGGCTGCAGTGTTATCGGCTTTAGTTGATGGTGTCGATGTGTTGTTGCTGGCTCAGCATGTTGTGAACTCGTTATCACCATCGTTATTGCGACGTTTGCAAACGCGAGTGCAATCGCGGGGCGGCGTTTTGGTTGTTGTGGGTGAAGCAAAATCGTTGACAAGTTCGCTGTCGGCCGATGTTCGACTCACAGCAACAACGCAGCAATGGCAGGGTGTTGGTTCTGGCTATGGCTATCTGCAACGGCGACAAGTGTTGTTGCAACTTGATGGGCGCCGACGAGCACGCCCGACCGAGCATCAGGTGTGGTTGCCCGATCATCACGGGCAACTGAGCCCAGTTGCAACGGTGACAGCAGAGAACACTGGTGTCGTTATTCCTTTACGTCGCGTCGGGTGATCAATGACAACTGTTCAACCACCACGATGTGCGGTTTTACATACTCCGGCGTGGCCAATCACTGCGGCAATTTTGTACGAACCCGAAACTTTTGGAACGAAACAACCGCTCGCTGTGTTTCATGCACAAAGAGTTTTGTCATGCTCGCCTTTGGCCTGGCGTGAAGGAGTCCGTCCTGGACAACGTCGCCGGCAAGCACAGGGTGCGTGTCCGAACTTAGTAATCGTTCCTTATAACGCCGATCGCGATGCGCGCATGTATGAACCAGTAGTGCAATCAATTGGCGCTTTGGTTCCGTTGATCGATGTCGAAAATCCTGGCTCATTGTTGTTAGCAACGCGGGGGCCATCGCGTTATGTCGGTGGCGATGATGCATTGGCAGTTCGCCTGCTGGCGTTGGCGCGCGAAGGTTTATCTCACGCGAGCCACGGACTCGATGTTGATGAGGTCATGACTGCTGGTGGAGGTTTAGGTATTGGCATTGCCGACGGCCGTGTTGCTGCGACACTGGCAGCACGTTCATCGTCGCGTCGAGGTGAACCAGTTGTGATTCAGCCTGGTATGCAAGCGACTGCCGAATTTCTGGCGCCGTATGCGGTGAAAGTTTTAACTGCAGTCGCTGGATGTCCCCCAGACTTGGTTGATCTTCTTGAACGACTTGGTTTGCGACAACTTGGTGATATTGCTCGCTTGTCAGTGACCGATTTAGTGGGGCGATTCGGTGCGATTGGTGAAACTCTGCATCGCTTAGCAAGTGGCACCGATGACACTCCACCATCAACGATTCCGCCACCACCCGACTTAACAATGACTCGAGTATTTGATGATCCGTTGTCGCAACTTGACATGTTGGTGTTTGCGGCTAAAGCACTCACCGATGAATTGGGTGGTTACTTTCATGAACGCGGCCAAGTTTGTACGCGCGTACAAGTTGAAGCCGAGAGTGAACACGGTGAAAGTTCACAGCGAGTTTGGTATCGAGCCGAAGGAATGCGTTCAAGCACTTTGCTTGATCGAGTGCGGTGGCAGCTTGATGGTTGGATCAATGGCGCCGAACCACCGACTGCTGGTGTCACTTTGTTGCGGGTGACGCCCATTGACATTCGTTCTGATGCTGGTACCCAAGTCGGTTTTTGGGGTGGGCGATCAGAGGCCGACGACAATGCAACACGGGCAATCACGCGTGTGATTGGTTTGTTAGGTCCACAAAGTGTCACGGTTGCCTCGTGGCGAGGTGGACGTGACCCACGTGAGGTGTACGAGATGATGTGTTACGCCGATATCGGTAGTGCCGACTCTGGAGGCGTTGGTCAACAGTTAGTTCTGCGACCTGACGATGATGCCGCAGTATGGCCTGGTTCGTTGCCAGCACCTGCGCCAGCGGTCGTGCATCATGAACCATTGCTTGTCGAAGTCATTGATGTCCATGGGCGTCCCGTCGCAGTGAATGGTCGCGGACTGATGAGTGCGACTCCAGAGACCTTGGTGCAGCGCGGTCGTTCATGTCGCATCGTGGCGTGGGCTGGGCCGTGGCCCGTTGATGAACGTTGGTGGGATCACCGCGCTCGTCGGGCTGCTCGATTCCAGTTGGTGATCGAACAACCCAACGGGCAGTGTGCGTATCTTGCTGAAGTGGCGGCCGGGAAGTGGTGGCTGACCGCCGAGTATGCCTGACGAGTTATGCGGTGTGGGCTTCGAGCATGCGTGACGACGCTAGGTCGTGCTGAGCCAACCGCAAGAGGTCGTCGGCTAAACGGAAACCGATGCCACGAACCGTGTGCATGAAACGCAACTCGGGCGCCCGTTCGTTGAGCTTGCGTCGCAAGTTTGACAAATGAACGTCAACAACATGCGTGTCACCAACCCAGTGAGGTCCCCAGACACTTTCAAGTAATTCAACACGACTGCACACTTCAAGTGGGCGGAGACACAATTGCGAGAACAGATCGAACTCAAGACGTGTTGCGGTGATGGGATAACGATTCACACGAATTTCACGTCGGCCAAGATCGACATCAAGCGGGCCGAAATAGAGGTTCTTTGGTTGGCCATTAGTCGCAATGATTTGGGTGAACTGGCGTGAACGACGCATCAATGCCTGGCACCGGACGGCAACTTCATCGGGGGAGACGTCGATGGGTAAAGCGTGGTCGGCGCCATTACGCAACACGGTCATGCGCTGGTCATCAGAGTTAGCACCAACAACGATGATGTAGATCTCGGGGCAACGTCGCACCTGAGTCATGAGGTTGTTGGGAAGCGGGTATGCATCTCGTGCGTCAATCACTAACAGATCAGGAGCAAATGAACGAAGCATGACTTCGGCAGCGGTGTGATCGTTGGTTGCTCGCACGATATAGCCGATGCGCTGCAGGGCGGCTTCGACCGAACGACGGTCGGAGTTGTGGATCAGGGTCACCAAAGCCCGAGGGGTTGATTCGCCTTCGGGGCGTTGTTCGATAGCGCCGACCACAGTGGGACGGAGCCTCGATTCGGTTGATCCGGGGAAGTGGGTCTCTATAAGTGTCATGACAGTCATCGCCTTTATCGGTAGGTAGTGCCCAGAACTTGAGCGCTATTTGTTGTCATGGGTAGTGAGTAATTAAAAGACGACACGTTGCACTTTTCTTGAAGGTTTGTTTGTCTTGACCAAAACTTTCTGCTGAGGCCCAGATAAATCGGTGATTCATGGGTAAATCAGGTTCGTTGACCAGCCGTTTGATGGTTGACTAGGGGTGCTTTCAACGCTCGGAATCACCATGACCACATCATCGAACACTCCTGCACACTCTTCGCCGAATCACGAACCATCCGAACTCCAGCCCGAGACTGTGGCCATTAGTGCGGGTCGCCCCGACGATCAGATCTCGATGGCTCCGGTCTTGTTTGCTTCAACGACCTACGAGATGGGTTCGCTTGAAGAAGGTCGCAAAATGGCGCACTCAACCAAAGCGGGCAAGTTTTACGGCCGTCATGGCAATCCAACCGTGCAGGCCTTTGAAAGTGCAGTCGCCGAACTTGAAGGTGCCGAAGCAGCACGTGCGTACGCATCGGGTATGGGCGCAATCGCTGGTGTCATTCTTGGTTTGTGTTCAAAGGGCGATCACATCGTTGCGCAAAAGCAGTTGTATGGCGGCACGATGCAGTTACTCGCCGGTGTGTGTCCGCGATTTGGTATTGATGTCACGTTTGTTGACGGTACGAAGCTCGGTGCATTTGCTGAAGCAGTGATTCCTGGTCGAACGATGCTGGTGTTTGCTGAAACACCAGCGAATCCGTTGCTTGACATTGTTGATCTTGATGACTTGGGTTCAATCAAAGGCCCAATAACTGTTGTGGATTCGACGTTGTCGACGCCACTTGGTTCACGTCCGCTTGATCATGGTGTGAATTTGGTTTTGCATTCAGCGACCAAAGCAATGGCAGGCCATAACGACGCAACTCTTGGTGTTGTTGCTGGCGAGAGCGATCTCATTGACGCGTTGTGGGGCTTTGCAGTTCTGCAAGGTGCATGTGCATCGCCGTTTGATGCATTGAATGGTTTGCGCGGTTTGCGCACACTTGGTCCGCGTTTGCGTCAGCAAGGTTCGAACGCCGTGGCGATTGGCCGCGCCCTTGAAGCGCACCCAGCAGTTCTTTCGGTGCGGCATCCGGGTCTTGAATCTCATCCGCAATTTGAATTGGCCTCGCGTCAGTACCGCATGCATGGTGGCGTGTTGTCGTTTGAATTGGCCGGTGGTCTTGAAGCCGGAGCCAAGTTTGTGCGTTCGGTCAAGTTGTGTCACGCCGCAACGTCGATGGGTGGACCCGAGACTTTGGTGACGCACCCAGCCTCGACCACTCACGCCGGCATGACGCCTGAAGAACTTGCCGACAGCGGCATTACCCCCGGAACTGTGCGCATGAGTTGCGGGCTTGAGCACCCCGACGACCTAGTCGCCGACGTCATGCAGGCGCTCGGCTAAAACAGCTGGGTAAAACATTCGGGCAAAACATTCCTCTTGGCATACGAACATATGTTCGCTAACCTGTCGATATGGGGTCGACATGGGGAATGCAAGGGCCAACTACCTGGTCCGAACTTGAAGCCCGTTTATCGGGGCGAAAACCCGAGTCATCGCCGCAGTCTGTTGTTCGACCGGTCCGAGACCCAGTAGTTGCGTCCGAGCCAGATCGCACGCCCACCGGTGGCACGCCTCGGCCCGTTGTGCCGTACGCCGAACTGCATTGCCATTCAAACTTTTCTTTTCTTGACGGAGCGTCGCATCCTGAAGAGTTGGCCGAAGAAGCTCATCGTTTGGGTCTGACTGCTTTGGCGGTGACCGATCACAACGGACTGTATGGCGTGGTGCGTTTTGCTGAAGCGGCGCGCGTGGTGGGCTTGCCAACAGTCTTCGGTAGTGAAATTACTGTTCAATCATCTGCTGGTCCTCAACACCTCGTTGTCTTGGCCGATGGCACCGCGGGCTATGCGCGTTTGGCACGGGCACTGAGCTTGGCGCAGTTGGCCGGCAGCAAGGGCGACCCACGGTGCACAATGCCCGACCTGGCCGAGGTAGGCGCGGGTCATTGGTGGGTGATGACGGGTTGTCGGCTGGGTGCTGTGCCTTCGGCATTAGTTGAGCATGGCCCGAGTGCGGCATTGCGCGAATTGCAAAAACTGATCACTGCTTTTGGTCGTGACCGAGTGTTGGTCGAACTGTGGGATCACGGTGATCCGCTAGACACTGCACGTAACGATGCAATGGCCGAACTGGCGGCGCGGGCCGATGTGCAATGCATCGCCACAAACAATGTTCATTACGCAACGCCAGCGGCACGACGATTAGCAACAGCAATCGCAGCGGTGAATCAACGCTGCAGTCTTGATGAGATTGATCATTGTTTGCCTGCCGCAGCAACAGCACATCTGCGTAGTGGTGCCGAACAGGCTCGCCGATTTGCGCGTTATCCAGGCGTTGTTGATTTGGCGGCCGAGATTGGTCGTGCTGCGGCATTCGACTTATCGCTCGTGGCGCCAAAGTTGCCGCCGTATCCGTGCCCCGATGGCTTGACGGAGATGCAGTTTTTACGACGCCTCACCGAAGAAGGTGCGCGACGTCGTTATGGCGAACGTCCGCAAAGCGGTGAAGACCTCAGCATTCGCGCGCGGGCCTGGAAGACAATTGATCACGAACTTGAAGTTGTTGAATTGCTCGGGTTTGCCGGCTACTTCTTGGTGGTGTGGGACATTGTTCAGTTCTGCAATGACTCTGACATTTTTTGCCAGGGTCGTGGAAGTGCCGCCAATAGTGCAGTGTGTTATTCGCTCGGCATCACGAAAGCCGATGCGGTGTCATTGGGATTGTTGTTTGAACGTTTCTTGTCGCCCGATCGTGATGGACCACCTGATATTGATCTTGATATTGAGAGCGGTCACCGCGAAGAAGTCATTCAATATGTTTTCAATCGCTACGGACGCCACCACACGGCGCAGGTTGCCAATGTGATTACGTATCGCGCGCGTTCGGCGGTACGCGATATGGCACGAGCGCTCGGGTATACGCCTGGACAACAAGATGCGTGGTCGAAACAAATGGATATGTGGCGCAATGTGGCCGCAAACTCTCCGGAGAAAACCCCCGAGGGTCGTGTTGACCAAGCCATTCCGGCATTGGTTTTAGAACTTGCTGCCGAAATTGAAGATGCGCCACGCCATCTTGGTATTCACTCGGGTGGAATGGTGATTTGCGATCGTCCAGTGATTGAAGTGTGTCCCGTTGAGTGGGGGCGCATGAAAGATCGCAGTGTTTTGCAGTGGGACAAAGATGATTGTGCGGCTGCCGGATTAGTGAAGTTTGACTTGCTGGGTCTCGGAATGTTGTCGGCGTTACACGGCGCGGTTGATTTAGTGAAACGCCATAAAGGTGTCACGATTGATTTAGCAGAATTGCCACAAGACGATGATGTGTACGCAATGTTGTGTCGAGCCGACACAGTTGGTGTTTTCCAAATTGAATCACGCGCGCAAATGGCAACATTGCCACGGCTCAAACCCCGACGTTTCTATGACTTAGTAGTTGAGGTTGCGCTCATTCGACCAGGGCCTATTCAAGGTGGTTCGGTGCATCCGTATATCCGCCGACGTAATGGCCAAGAACCCATTACGTATTTGCATCCGTTGCTTGAAAATAGTTTGGGCAAAACATTGGGGATTCCGTTGTTTCAAGAACAACTGATGCAGATGGCCATTGATGTTGCTGGTTTTTCGGCTTCTGAAGCCGATCAGTTACGTCAAGCGATGGGTTCAAAGCGCAGTCAAAAACGAATGCAGTTATTGCGTCAGCGTTTGTACGAAGGTATGGCCGAACGCGGAATTGTTGGCGATATTGCCGATGAAATTTTTGACAAGATGGCAGCTTTTGCGAATTACGGATTTCCCGAGAGTCACTCGGTGTCGTTTGCTTACTTGGTGTATTCGTCGTCGTGGTTGAAGTTGTATGAGCCAGCGGCGTTTTATGCGGGCCTTTTGAATGCCCAGCCCATGGGATTTTGGAGTCCGCATTCGTTGGCCCAAGATGCGCGTCGACATGGCGTAGTGGTGCGCACACCCGATCTATTGGCATCTGGCGCGCAGGCAACTCTTGAAGACTGTGCAGAGAGCCACGGTGGTTTTGCGGTGCGTTTGGGGCTGAGCGCGATTCGTGGAATTGGCTCGGGGCTCGCGCAACAGATTGAAGATGAAAGAGTGTTGCGCGGTGATTATGTTGATGCCGAAGATTTAGTGCGCCGAGTTGATGAGTTAACGCTTCCGCAACTTGAAGCCATGGCAACAGGCGGAATTTTCGGTGAGTGTTTTGGTCTTGAACGTCGCGAGGCATTGTGGGCAGTTGGTGCGGCCGCGCAGTCACGCCGCGATCGTTTGCCGGGTTTGGCGACGGGAACGCAGGCTCCGACGTTGCCAGGTATGGAACCAATCGAAGTTGCCGTCGCAGATTTGTGGGCGACAGGCGTGTCGCCCAATGGCCATCCGACAACATTTTTGCGCGAGCAACTTGATGCGTATGGCGTGGTGCCTGCGGATCAATTGTTGACCACCGAACAAACCAAAGTGTGGGTTGCTGGCACAGTGACTCATCGTCAACGACCAGCAACTGCTCAGGGAACAACTTTCATCAGTCTTGAAGATGAAACAGGTTTGATAAATGTGGTGGTGTCGGTCGGATGTTGGAAACGGTTTCGACCAGTTGCTCGTGGTGCGGGGGCGTTGTTAGTTCAAGGCCGATTACAACGTCATGAAGGTGTCGTGAATATTGTGGCCGAACACATTGCACCACTTTCGCTTGCTGCTCAAGTAGTGGCCCGAAACTTCAGATAACCCTGTGCTTCTGGTGTCATTTAATTTGGTATATCCAACTAAAACGACACCAGAACCACGAAGTTATTTGGAAGATGAAGGCGATGTGGTGGCGGCGACAAGACCGAGCGCAATGAAGACTGTTCCGGCAACATAACGCTGCACAAAAGGCAAGGTGCGTCCGCTCAACAACTTGGCGCGCAAAGCACTGGCAGTGAGTGCGTACATGCCATCGGTGATACAACCGATCAGCACAAATGTTGATCCGAGAATGAGTGCTTGCGACCAAGCGGCACCTTTGTCGGCGTCAATGAACTGCGGAAGGTACGACAAGAAAAACAAAGCCACTTTGGGGTTCAGAGTGTTGACGATGATTCCTTGAGTGAATGATCGTCGCAAGCTTGTCGTTGTTGACTCATTTTCAATCTCGGTTGGTTTACGAAGCAGAGTTCGTACGCCAACAAAAACGAGATAGCCAACACCGAGCCACTTCACGACATTGAAAGCTGTCGCTGATGTTGCGAGTACTGCTGAAAGTCCGACTGACGCAGCGATGACATGAACAAAGTTGCCAAGTTCGAGCCCAGCAACCGCGGCCAACCCGACTTCTCGACCATCAGACACACTGCGGTTGAGAACATAGATAACTGCTGGGCCAGGAATGAGTAAGAGCGCCACTGATGCGATCGCGAAAGAAATTATTGAATGCAGGTCGGGCACGGAGTAACTCTAGACCTCAACGTTGATGGGGGACGAAGGAATTCGGTTTTCAATAATGTTCAGCGTGTGAGCGTGTAGTCCGGCGGGGGCGAATGAGGTCTGCGCTGCTGCGGAAATTTCGTCAATATGCCACCAGCGCAATTCAAAAAGGTATTCAGCGTTGAGGGTTTCCCAATCAAGAACAGGTTGGGGCTCAAACACTTCGGGGACTCGCACGAGATGAATGTGTTCGCGTTGGCCATCCCATCGACCATTGATAAATGGAATGCGATGTTCGCGGGTCCAGATATGAGGACCGATTTCGGGATCGTGCAATCCGACTTCTTCAATGAGTTCACGGCGCAATGCCGTCACGTGGTCTTCGCCCTCATCGAGTCCGCCACCTGGAAGAGCCCAGCGAGTGCCTGCCGGAAATTCGAAGCGCACCAACAAGATGTGTTTGCTTGGGGTGAGTAGTAGGGCACGTGCCGCATTTCGTATACGCAATTCTGCGGCGTTGGCTTCAGTCGGAGGGCTGGTCATTGAGTCCGTCGTTCATCATGCGGTACATCTCGTAGATCGACTTGCAGTCTTCACACATCGGCAACTTCTTGGGGTCGCGCGAGGGGACCCACACATGACCGCACAGGGCTTCAAGAGGAGTGCCGTAAATGCGGGCCTCCATTACTTTGGCTTGTGCACTTTCACCTGGCTCAACTTTGACAATGTGAGCCACCGTGGGTTCGCCGGTTTGTGTGTCTTCATCGAGCCGAGTGTCGAGAAGAGTCGAGCCTGCAGGGTGGGCGGTCATGGGGTCGTTTGAGGCCATGACATAAGTCAAGCAGACGCCTACGCTCGGGGACCTGCCGTTGTACGAAAGTTCGCCCGCACCAGCGCCAGCGTCCCATTTGTGATGTAAGTTACAAGCCATGGCTTCTTGGATTGTGAATCTCATCGTCGCTGGTTCAGCGATTGGTATCGGTGCAATCGGAACGCGGGTCATTGGAGAAGCTTCGAAAGCGAAGCCGATTCCGTTGAAGGTCCGCAAACCTCGCCAACGTTAACCCGTGGCTATTTATGTAGATGAGTGCCGCTGGTGGCACAAAGAACGCCACTGGTGTCACATGGTGAGCGATGTCAGCATTGAAGAATTGCACGCGTTTGCTGCGTTGTTAGAAATTCCTGAACGTGGATTTCATCGTGATCACTACGACTTGCCCGAGACGTATCGTGAGCAGGCAATTGCATTGGGTGCAATTGAAGTAACGAGTCGCGAACTGTTACACCGCATGCGTGCTGCGGGGCTACGAGTTCGAAAAAGCCGTGACATATCACTCGGGCCAGTTGCTTGAGCGACCAAATTCAGTAGGAATGCTGCGCGAATTGCGCTTGGTGACAACGAACCAATCGATGAGTTGAATACCTTGACTATCGAACCACGCTGAAGTGAGATCAAATTCGTAGATGTCGTTTTCATCGAGAACGTCATGGTCG
>Ga0209086_10003485_pt1 | contig 11950 bp, 10 predicted proteins | sample M_130207_XF_Meta_FD_187312 | JGI IMG/M metagenome (GOLD analysis project Ga0209086, IMG submission 187312) | Freshwater microbial communities from Lake Montjoie, Canada to study carbon cycling - M_130207_XF_MetaG (SPAdes) (version 2) | ecosystem: Environmental > Aquatic > Freshwater > Lake...
TACGACCGCACTTGTCTCGCTGCTCACTGGTCGCAATGTTCGCGCTGACACTGCCATGAGCGGAGAAGTGACACTGCGCGGCCATGTCCTTCCGGTCGGCGGCATCAAGGAAAAGGTACTTGCTGCGCATCGCGGAGGTATCCGGCGCGTCATCCTGCCCGCTCGTAACGAGAAGGATCTTGCCGACATCCCACCAGCGGTTCGCGATGAGATGGAGTTCATCTTTGCCAAGACCGTGGACACCGTGCTGTCTAATGCACTTGAAGGCGGATTTGCCTTCAAGCTGTCTCCCGGCGGAGTGCCGGTCGCAGAAGCCTGACAGCTGAAGAAAAGGCCCGGGAAACCGGGCCTTTTTTATGTCTTTTTGTTTCCGCTAGCAGATCCGTACCGGGAGGGTTTGACATGACAACCGAAACAGAACACGGAAGATTTATTGTTATCGAGGGCGCGGACGGAGTTGGATCTAGCACACAATGCAGCATGCTGGTAGATGCTCTTAAGGCCGAAGGCCGGATAGCCATGCTCACCGGCGAGCCCTCAAGCGGTGAAATAGGCCGTCTGGCACGAGAAATGCTGCGGCATGGCGGCGAAGCAAGCCCAGCTACCCTCGCTCTGCTTTTTGCAGCAGATCGGCTAGAATACTACAGTAACATAATCAAGCCTGCGCTGCAGGCTGGTGTCGACGTAGTGTCTGACCGCTATCTGCTGTCTGGCTACGTATATCAGTCGCTTGATGTGCCGCTAGACTGGGTAAAGTCTCTTAATGCAGCTGCTGCGCCTGCTGATATAACCATTTTGATAACGCTGCCGTTTGGCGTAGCCTGGGAGCGCATACAACGGCGGATCAAATCAGGGGCTGCTGTCGAAGAGATCTTTGACAAATTAGAATCTCAAAAGCGAATTCATGCTAACTATAGCAACATGCTTGACATGGTCGGCGGGGTCGCGATTGACGGCAGCGGCACCCCAGAAGAGGTAGCGCAGCGCGTTCGAGCCGCAGTAGGGTAACAAGGGTACAGGAGATAACCTGATGAGCACTTCAGAATACAAGCTGCTGCCAAGTGACAGCCCGCTGCTACAGGAACGCTGCAGAGAAGTGGGCATGGATGATGACATCTCCGGCTTGCTGGCGGCTCTTAAAAGCATATGCGAGCAGGAGTGCGGCCTAGGATTGGCGGCAAACCAGATCGGCAGCAATCTGCGCGTTTTTGTTTTAAACTTTAACGGCATGCGAGTTTATGCTAACCCAGAGATTGTCGAACAGGAAGGCGAATTCATTTTCGATGGCGAAGGCTGCCTGTCATTTCCTGGCGAAATTTACTGCACTCGCCGTTTCAACCGCATAAAGATTTGCAGCGATAGCCGTCCGGATGAAATCCTGACCGGTATCGAAGCCGTTGCATTCCAGCACGAGCTGGATCATCTTGATGGAATTACAATGCACAAAAGGAGAGTATGATGACTGACCGTAGAATGTCCCGTGAACGTGCCAAGGCCGCCCTCAAAGAGCTAAAGAAGGGCAAGCGCCTCCCCAAGAACTACCCCCTGTCTGCCTACTATCCACTGCACCTTCTTCAGGAGAAGGGCGAGCGCATGCTCGCTGATACCCGTCGCCGCGTAAGCGAGCGCGAACAGATTATCGCAGGAGTAGAAGCCGGCACTGACGATTCTTTTGAGGTAAGCTTGCTTGAGATTGAGGATGACGAAGCCGGAGAGGCGGTCGTGGCCGAGACCCTCGACACGCAAACGGTAGCGGCGGAATGAGCATCCGCAGGATAAACGAGGAAATCGTCACTGGCAAACTCCTGCCAGTGATGTTTCCTTTTCCTCCGGCACAGGTTCCGGTAGACGATGCCCTGCTCGTTACAGCCAGTGGGTCACATATCTTATACGGCTCGCTTGTATGGCTAGTTGACGAGCGCAGCTGGGCAATTTTAGAGTTTGACCAAACCATCCTGGACGCCCTGCGTGGGTATGCATTCAGGAATGCAGGCATGCAGCATTTGGAATGTCTACTCAGCCGGTATGAAGATGGCAGTCTGAGAATAAATATCGGAAGAATCTTAGAGCCAGCCATTGACATTATTGGTAAAGATGCTTATAATGAGATGCGAGGTCGGGCCGAGCGCCTAAAGGATCGTTATCTAAAGTTTGACAAATATACCTTTGCGGTATAACGGAGAGTAGATGAAAGCAAGAGACATTGTATTTGGAAAAGATGCCCAGGACAGGATCACGCGCGGTCTGGAGAAAACCGCTGCTGCCGTAAGAAGCACCCTCGGGCCGCGAGGGCGCAACGTCCTTATTCAGACCCCGACAGGTTATCAGTTTACCAAGGACGGCATCACGGTTGCCAAGAACGTAGAGCTCTCAGATCCATTTGAGAACATGGGTGCTCAGCTCGCTCGCGAGGCCGGCAATCGGTCTGTTCGTGCTGCAGGTGACGGCCCGCAGCCGTTGTACGCCAAGGTATTAACGCCTAACGGCTATGTGGCAATTGCCGACCTAAAGGTTGGTGACACAATCTGCGGCACTAACGGGACATTCCAGAAGGTCGAGGGCGTGTTCCCCAAGGGTGTTCGCAAGGTTCTAAAAGTAAAGCTCAGCGACGGTCGCGTTGCCGAGTGCTGCGAGGACCACCTCTGGTCAGTTGTAGACTACTTCAATAAGCCACGTACCTTGACTACAAAAGAGATCATGAAGAATGGCCTGCGACTGCAGCATAATAACGGCCACCGTTATTTCCTGCCTGTTTCGCATGCTGAGTTTGAGACCAAGGCTCAGGCTCTGGATCCGTATCTCGTAGGCCTTTTGCTGGGAGACGGCTCGCTTACCGGTACCGGCTCAGTAGAGCTTTCACTTGGCTACAAGAAAGAGCACGTACTTGAGAAGATCCGTCTCCCTGAGGGCCTGTATATCAAGGCTACAAGAGTGCCAAGCAAGAACTATATTCGGGCCAAAATCCAGGGTACGACCGCTGATGGTCGCACTATTCGCGATATCCTCGGGAGCATGGGCCTTCTGGGTGTTAGCAGTCTTGAAAAGAGCATCCCTCAAAGCTATTTGTATGGTGACCGAGAGCAGCGCACGCAGCTGCTGCAGGGGCTTATTGATACTGATGGTCACGTAAATAACCGCGGTCTAGTCGAGTTTAGCTCATTCAGCAGGCAACTCGCTGATGATGTGCTCGAACTATCACGTAGCCTGGGTTTTCAGACATGGAGCGGAACTGTTAATCGCAAGGGTTATTCGTCAAACCCCAGCCACCGCGTATGGCGACTGAAGGGTAATAAGAATGGCGTTGCTGTCGAGGAGATCGAGGATACTGGCATCAGCACCGAAATGATGTGCATCAAGGTATCAAATCCTGATCATCTTTATTTCACCGATAACTACATCCTTACCCACAATACCACTTCGACCATCACCCTCCTCAATGCTATCGTGCAGGAAGGCAAGCGGCAAATCAGCCTCGGTACCGATCCAATGAGCCTGCGCCGTGGCATCGATGCTGCATGCTCCCGTATCGTCAAGTGGGTTGAGACTCAAGCTGTGCCCGTCAAGGGCATCGAAGATCTGTTGCGCGTAGCCACTATTTCTGCGAACGGTGATGCTGAAATTGGTCGTATTATTGCGGATACGCTTGACAAGGTTGGCGCTGACGCCACTGTCACTCTTGAAGAGGGCAAGGGCAGCAGCACAAAGGTTACCCTTACAAAGGGCTTCGAGTTCGACCGTGGCATGGTGACTGAGCACTTCCTGCGTGACTTTGAAAAGCAGAGGACTGTGTATGGCGATGGAATCGAGGACGGCGTTCTTAGCCAGCTAGATTCGCGCTTTGGAAATCCAGATGATCCGCGCAGTTCCTACATCTGGCTGATCAATGGCCGTCTAGGTAGCTTGGCTCAGGCAGAAGTTCGCGAATCTTTTACGGCGATCCTGAACATGGTTCATCAGACCAATGTCCCTCTGCTTATTGTCGCTGAAGCTATCGAGGGCGACGCTCTGAAGCTCCTTGCGCAGAATGCCATGCGCGGTATCCTTAATGTAGTCGCCGTACGTTCACCTGGCTTCGGGCAGGATCGACGCGACCTGATGGAAGATCTGGCTACGGCCACGGGCGCCAAGGTTCGCCGGACAGACGCTGGTGATTCGCTTTTCGAGGGTTTCTCACTCGCTGAGCTTGGTACCGCTCGTTTTGTCCAGATTGGTCTTGATAAGACTATCATCATCCCACCCGATTCTCAGGCCGAGAGTATCGAGCGCCGAGTAGAAGAGATCGACGCGAAGCTTGCTGTCACGACGGAAGAGGACTTCCGTCATACCCTCACCCGCCGCCGCTCGATGCTTACGGGTGGAGTCGCCAACATTATTGTCGGTGGTCGCTCAGACGCAGAAGTACGTGAGAAGCGCGATTTGTACGAGGATGCCCTGCTCGCTGCCCGAGCGGCGGCTTCATCCGGCATCGTACCAGGAGCAGGAACGATGCTTATTCGTGCCGCAGACTCGCTTCGTGACTTTGACACGGGCAATGAAGAGCAGAATGTAGGCGTTCATATCCTGCGCAAGGCTCTCCTGGTTCCATTCCAGGAAATCATCAAGAACGGAGGTGGTTCTGCCGAAGTCGTCCTACACAATGTGCGCGAGTCGGCCGATGAGCATGCTGGTTACGATAGCAACCGCAACGAGTACTGCAATCTCCTCGAGCGCGGAATCATTGATCCGGCCCGTGTAATTACCAGTGAAGTCGAGCATGCCTGTAGCATGGCCGGCCTACTGCTAAGCACGGACGTTGTAATCGGGTTTGCAGAAGAAACAGACCTGATTAAAGCACTGTCTGCAGCAAAAGGGCAGGCGGGTTGAAGAGAGGGCCGGGTAACCGGCCCTCTTCTTTTTTTAACGTGAGCAAACCTCTGTATTATTCTGCGTGAAATACTGAACGGTGAAAGATGATAAACCTAGATCGAGCTGCGCTAAATGCCCCACACCCACGAGTAGATAGCAGCATAACACAGGCACTGCGTCTTCATCGCCCGTCTGGTAATGCGCTTGGAGCAGAGAGCCGTGACTTTCTAGCCTCCTGCAAAAGCAGGATTGCAGGGCATCTGGGCAAGGATCCGATTGAGCTAAGCTTCTTTGGCTCTGGCACTGCCGCAATTAGGTTTGTGAGCACGAAGTTGCGCGCAGAGAAGGGTCTCGCTTTTTACGTACCTGCCACTGAGCACAACTGCTCACTATCAGTGGCAGACTTTACTCTACAGGTAGGTGCAGACGGGCAGTTGAGCGACAGCAGCTTAGATCCCCTGAGGCGATATGCACTTGGCCAATGCGGCGAAGGAGACGTACTCGTAATTAGCCTAAAGAACAATGAGATTGGCATTGTACCAGGAGAAAAAGTGCGGGCGGAAATTGCTGCTGCTCGGCGGCGTGGCATGCGCCTGGTCGTAGATGCAACCGGAGGCGACTGGAGAGACCCTCTCCTGTCCGAAGCAGATTATGTTTTTGCTTCCGCTGGGAAGTGGCATGGTCTGCCGGGCCTTGGACTACTATGTGGAACGAAAGACTTGTGGGACGATCAGCCTACCGAAGGTCTCGGCGGAGTTGTTGGCGGCAGCCCAAACATGGTCGGCATATCATGTTTAGCTGATGCCATGGACTGGATTGCCAGTCCGCACGGGGTTTCCCTGGCGGGAAAAAATAGCCGGTTTCTTGCGACTATAGAGGAGACCGCAGCCAGTCTAGGCTGGCAGCTGAATGGGAGCGGTTCATTTATCGCTAACTATTATACCGGTTTGCCGTCTGATCTTTTCCTCCAGGAGGCTAGTGACGCTGGACTGAGCATGAGTGCGGGATCTGCTTGTAATTCTGGAATGTCTCCCGGCTCTCACGTTATAACGGCAATGCTGGGAGAGGAAAGAGCCGGCTGCAGCCTGCGACTAAGCTGGGACCGCCTGACGAAAGACTGTGATTTGTTGGACGCGCTAGAGATTGTAAAGAAAACGGATCGTATGTTACGGGCGTACCGCCCAGAGGAGAAAGTTAATGACTAAGTCAAAGAAGACCGAAACCGCTACAGATACCGCGACCGCGCAAACGGGCGATACCGCTGACACCCGCTTTGCGGACCTATCGGCTCTTGTCGAGACCCTTGAGGCTCGTGTCTCTGCTCTAGAGACGGCTCTTGCCGATAAGCAGAGTGCAGAGACTCCGCGTGATCGCGCCGCTGCTCGGCGTACCGCTGCGAAGGCTGCTACCGAGGCCACTGGCGGAGCTACTACTGATGGCGGGTTCAACCCGGCCCTCGGCGGTGCTGCTCTTGCTCCAGATGTCCTTGCCAAGTACTCGGAGCTGCAAGAGAAACGCCAGCGCGATGCCGCTAGCCGTGCCAGTGGCCGTGTTCGCAAGGCTGTGGAGCCAGGCCGTCTCGATCAGCTTGCTCGAGAATTCGAGGGCGCCAATGTAACTTCGGCTCGCATGCGTCTGCAGGATCTACAGACCAAGGGCACGATCTCGGATTTCCGAGTTCTTCCTCCTGGTTCTGCTATGCCCGGTGACACCAACACCAGCCGCATCCTGCTGACGACTGATGCGCACGGTTTTATTATCAGCGCTGATGTAGGCTGATAAAAAAATATAATAAAAAGGCGGGCTTTTTGCCCGCCTTTTGCTTTTCCTGAAGCCTGGACTCGAGCTGACGACAAGATGTATCAGGCCAACTGCAGGCAGATTATTTACACGTTACTAATGCAGTACCAAGTAGTTGCAGCGTTTCTCCAGACCCATGTCTGCCCGCCTCCCGCGGTCATTGTCCGCGCTACGCCGCCGGTCGGAGGGGTTACCAGTGACCCGGCGGCCGTTGTATTGACTAGTGATATGGTGAGCCCATCGTCACCAGCGACCATCGAAGGAAGTGCCACCGTAGCTGTGCTTACTGTATAAGTTGCATTTGTACGGAGGTTGGCTGCGGTCGGTGTAGCTGAAACGCTGCCTAGCGTTCTTAGGTTGCCATTCGACCACGTCAGGGTACCAGAACCATTGTTCGTGAGGACTTGGTTTGCAGACCCCTGTGCCGAAGGAAACGACGTAGTGACATTGTTGATCTTGGTTATGTTACCTGACGCATTGACAGCAAACGCCGTTCCGAGCAGCGAGCCAACAGACAGGCCGTATGAGAACAGGCCACCAGACTGAAGAGTCGCCGTTGGGGTGACAGTTGATACCGTTGTCACAAAAGAGAAGCTTACGTTCGCGTACAAGAACGAGCCTCCCGCAACACCCGACACAGCGACTGCTGAGGTGGGCAGCGTGGAGCCTGCCGCCAGCGTGGCGTCGCCTGCTCCGAATCGTGCACCGGAGGTACCTATAAATGCACAGCAGGCACCTGCTGCGTCAGAGTCGTTCAAGATGGTGCTGTAGCCAGCCGATACGAACGTGGTCGCACCTGTAACATTGACAGTCGGATAGCCAACGACGGCACCGGCGCGGACCGGTATCGAAATATAGCTATCGTAAATTTCCATCGTACCAGATGAAACATTTATCGCATTACCAGTTGCCAGTGCTGCCGATGAACCGCTGACGTCGCAGCGATTGCGAATAACAGTGTAGCCAGCGGTTTGCACGACCGCAGATCCGGTCGTACTATTCGCTAGAGATACCACGCAAGCATCTAAATAAAGACTTGAATTTGCTCCCTGATTGCTATTCGTTACAGCGGCGGCTCCGGTTGCGCTGCTGTTAAGAATATAGCAGCCATATAGACGTAGCCGTCCGGGATAGTTTGCCCCGCCAGTCAAGGTAACTGCGGAGCCAGTGAATGAACCCTGTATGTAGAGGCCGTACAGGTAGGTCTCGTTCACGCCGACGTTCAACGCCGGACCGGTCGTACCGAGGTCGTAAGTGACAGATCCGATCTTGACGATCTTATTGGGGCCAGCACCAGCGGTAGCTGCGATGATCAACGGCTTGTTGACGACATTCAGTACTATATTGCCCCAGTCACCAGATGTCTTAGGGCCGACCATGATGACATCTTCAGCGGAAGCCGCGTCGACGGCAGCTTGCAGCGTGGCGTACTTGCCGCCCTGAACGACCCAGTGAATCTTGCCACCAAAGGAAGAGACTATGGGGTTCGGGTAGGTCGAGCCGGTGAGGTCACCACCGGCAGCGCCAGATGGCGGACCACCAGTCGGAGACGATGACACCCAGCCTGTGCCGTTTGAGGTCAGGACATTGCCAGTCGATCCAGGCGCGGTGATACCTGTACCGCCGTTGCCGACAGCCACCGTTCCGCTCAAGCCGACCGTGATCGACCCTGCCGCATTGGTGATGCCAATATTCGTGCCCGCTGTGAGCGTAGCCTTGTCGAAGTGGCCATTCGTCGTGTCCCCGATTAGGACTTGGCCGTCCAACGGCGCGCTTCCGGCATAGGTGTGGATTCGACCGCCAGCCCCGACGGCGAAGTTGTTGCGAATCTCAAACGGATGCGCCGCAGGAACCGCACCGATGCCGACTCGCGAGTTGATCGTGTCGACGTCGAGAATGACGGCGCCCGCGGCGTTTTGCACCTGAAATGCAGTGGTGCTGTTTGCTGTGTTCTTCGCGAGGACGGTGCCTGCGACGTGCAAACTAGCCGTAGGTACCGCGATGCCGATACCCAAGCGGTCGTTGGTGTCATCCCAAATCAGGTTGGCGCTGTCCTGCGCGTACACTCCGCTCGGACCCGCGAACACGACGCTGCCTTGCGCGAACTGCGTCGTCGTGCCAGTACCACCGTTAGCAACGCCGACCGTGCCGAGGCTGATGCTCGGCGTGGTACCACCGCTTGAAGACAGTGGCAAAGAAGCGCCAACACTGGTCACCCCAGTGGCTGGTGCTGGAGCGGAAGACCACGTTGTGCCGTTTGACGTCAGCACGTTGCCGGAGGTACCAGGAGCCACCGTTTGCACGGCAAGCGCTCCGTTGCCGAGGACAACGGCATTGGCGGTCAGGCTCGTCTGACCAGTGCCACCGTTGGCGACGGCGACAGTGCCCGTCACGTTCGCAGCGTTACCGCTGATGTTGCCGCTGACATCCGAGCCGGGGATGGTGGCCGATGCGGTGAGCGCGCTGGTGCCGGTGCCCTTGACGTAGCCCGTTAGGGTCGTCGCGCCCGTACCGCCCTTTTCGACACCAACGGTGCCGAGGCTGATATCTGGTGTAGCACCACCGCTAGAAGACAATGGGGACGAGGCAGTTACCGCCGATACACCACCGCCGCCGCCGCCCGACAGCCATTTGAATTCACCGCCCTCATAGCCAAGAACTGCACCTTCAAAGAAGTCATTAGAAGCAGTTATAGATTCTGGAACAAGGCCCGAGCCAAAGTGTGTCGGATTTACACACTCAATAATGCGAATAACGTCAAGAACCTTCCACAGACGATAGATTTTGCCGTTCGGTGTCTCCAGCTCTTTTAGTACGGTAGTTGCGAGTGAACCATTTTCATCGTACTCAAGCTCTTGATAAATATCCTTCTGTTGACCAGGGCGAATCTTAACGCCAAGAATATTTACGTCAGATTTAGAAATATTCCTGATAATCAGGACCGGGGTGATTGGGGTAAATGCCATCTTGTACTCCTAGTGTTTTGTCTTTGTGCTTGATTTAAAGTGCGGTCAGCTCTCGGAGATAGATGGCCAGATACCATCTGATACGTTTGTCTCAGCAACGGACTCAGCCCATACCCTGGCCTCACCTTCAGAGGTCCACTCTGCCCCGCCATCTGGATTATACGGCTGAAATACCACGAGGTTTTCGTTTACAAAAATACGAGCTGCGTAAGGCATAGAGCTGTCTACTTGAATAGTTGTCATTTTAACCCCAATAGAATGTAAGCTGCTCTCCTCCAGGAGAAGGCGGAACAACTGTGTCGGATTGCTGAGAAATTGCCGTAGCCGTAACTGGTTGCTTATTTATGCCGCTATTATATAAACCACCGGCAACCGATGCTCGCGCTCGAACAGGCGCAGGACTTATTGAAAGTGGCGCTGGCTGGTTTGAGAAGGCAATGCCAATAGACACCTGGCCCCACCTGCAGATGGCCTGCGCGGTCTGCGAGGCGACTACGATGGGTGTGTCGATCTCTTCTCGAACATAGGCCGTGGCGACCACCGTCAATGTCACGTCGGCACCGCGAGGAGCGACAGAAGTCCGGTGCTGAAAACGCTAATAGGAACCAGCGTATTGCCACTGGTACTGGTAGTTACCGTTGCAGATGGATTTCCACCAAAGTCGAAGTTGCTTGTGTCGCGAGTCAGCGTTACGCTTATAGCAATACGCGCTCCAGAAACATCATAGGCATTTACCACTACGTTCGACGAGATTGCTGAGCCCGTGTACGTGTAGGCAGACTGTTCAAATTCCACTGTTATATTGACTGCGGCGCCAGCGGGCTCAAAGACGTAGAGGCTTTGGTAGTTGTATCCCGACGGCGTGCCGGGGGAATATGAACCGATGTCGGTCGCCCACACGCGCCCCTGTGTGTCAACGCCGACGTCCTGCGTCTGGAGCGACTGATTGCTCTGAAACGTCCAGTTCGTCGACGAGTTCCAAGCGTAGAACGTGATCTTGTCGTCGTAGACCACGGCGAGGCGCTTCTGCGCTGAGTCTATCGGCATCATTGCCCGCACACGTCCTGCGGTACCCAGAGATACCTTTTGCAAGAACGTCGACGAGGTCTTTGAGTCCAGCCGCCAGAGGTACAGGTTGAGCGCGGTTGTCGGAACTGTTGACGTTGCCCCCGGCTCGTACACGCCGATGCAGAGGTATTTTGTGGCACCGTCGACGAACGTCCATGCGCGCACGTTGCGCCAGACGCTGGACCCCGGAACACCGGGGAAGGAGACCTGGCTGGTGTCGATATTCAGCGTCGCGAATGCGGTCGTCGTCAGCGTACCTGCGGTGCCCTGCGTCGTGAGGTCGATGTAGCTGTTGGCGACAGCATTGGCGTAGGACGTGGCAATGCGTGAGGTCGAGGCTGTGATGCGGATCGTCCAGTAGTCTGTTGCGAGTGCCAGCGGCGCAGGCAGCGTGCTCGACGTCGTGAAGCGAACACGCGACAAGGTGGGGATGTCGCCCGACGTCGTGATCCAGTCGTTCACTGTGTCTACACCTGCGATCATCGCGGTCGTGTACGCCGTTGAGGCGGCGCTGATCGTGGGTGTGCTGGCGAGGTTACTTACCGTACCGATCCAGACGTTGAGGACCGAGGCCGACATGGTCGGCTGGTAGAAGTAAATCTCAGAGCCGGGGGTCGCGACGATGGCGTTACTGGGGAAGCAAAGCTGGTAGTTGGCTGCGTTGTCGATGGCGGGTGGGGTCGTGGCAGGCAGCCAGTTGGTGCTCAGTGTCGTCATCGTGCCCGTGTTGCGAGCGCACATGTATGCTGGCACCGAACTCTGCGCGTCGAGGAGACTGCCTGGAAAATCGGGCGTGCCGACGACCAAAACCCAATCAGAGCCCATGTACGGCATCGTGGGGTAGCGCAGTATCTGCCCGACGGTTGTCAGGGTTCCGGCCTCCGTCAGCACACCAAAACTACCTCCTATTTGTGCGCTCAGGCCGTTCCCTGTTGCCAAGAAGGCGGAACTCGCCTGCATCGTGAACCAACGAGAGTTCTGCGAAGGCAGAAATACCCAACCGGCCAGCGCGTTGTTGGTGTTGGTGAACATCGTGCTACCAGTGACCGACCCCGGTGTTATGACTCGAAAGCTGCTGTCGAAGGTGGACAACGTGTTCGAGACGTTGTTGCCTGCCACGCCGTAGTAACGGCCCTGCGCCGATGAATAGACGAAGCCCGTGCTTTCCACGTCTTGCCCACAAGCAATCTTTGTCGAGTCGAACTGCCCTGCCGAGCCTATCTGGGGATAGATACCCTGAGAACCCCGAACGTAGCTACGCGGAAGACAAA
>Ga0209086_10003486_pt1 | contig 11943 bp, 9 predicted proteins | sample M_130207_XF_Meta_FD_187312 | JGI IMG/M metagenome (GOLD analysis project Ga0209086, IMG submission 187312) | Freshwater microbial communities from Lake Montjoie, Canada to study carbon cycling - M_130207_XF_MetaG (SPAdes) (version 2) | ecosystem: Environmental > Aquatic > Freshwater > Lake...
GTTTGTCCGGTGTTGAGCTCGACCCAAAATTATGCGATGAGCTGAACAGCGAGGCGCATGCGCGCGTGCGCTACTATCCCGCCGCCATCGGCAAAACCGAAGAGCGGCGCCCCTTGTACCAGACGATGGACCCCATGTGCACGTCGCTCTATCGCCCTGACGAGCGCTACCCGGACTTGTATCACGATCTCGATGGCCAGCAACTGCGGAGCGTAGGCGAAATTGCCACGATGAGCCTCGATAAATTCGTCCTCGACAACGGTCTCGGTGCGGTTGATTTCATCAAAATCGACGTACAGGGCGCGGAGCTCGAGATATTCGAGGGCGGCGCCGCAGCGATGCGCAACGTACTGCTCATCGTTTGCGAAGTCGAGTTCGTCCCGCTTTATGAGGGGCAGCCATTGTTCGGCGACGTCGATGCCTGGTTGCGCGGGCGCGGCATGATGTTTCACAAGTTTCTGGGCATGGCCGGCCGCGTGATGAAACCGATGATCCAGCACGGCAGCCCGCGTTATCCGGCGCAATTCATGTGGACCGACGCCGTGTTCGTGCGCGATCTGCTCGATCTCGCGCCGCTCGCCGACGAGCAGTTGCTCAAGCTCGCGGTGCTGCTCGATATCTACGACAGCAAGGATGCCGCGTTGCACGTGCTGCGGCGTTATGATGCCGCGCAGGGCGATGATCTCGGCGACATTTATCTGAACCAGCTGACCGCGCGCGGGCCGTGGGCCGCTCGGGAAGGCCTGAAACACCATGTCGGACATTCTGCAACGCATAGTCGCGGTCAAGGCGCGGGAAATCGCCGCCGCGAAAGTTGCACGCCCGCTGCCGGCGCTGCGCGCTGCCGCAGTTGCTGCTGCCGCGCCGCGCGACTTCACCGCCGCGCTGCGCGCGAAGGTGGCGGCCGGCGCGCCGGCCGTGATCGCCGAAATCAAGAAGGCCAGCCCGAGCCGTGGCGTGCTGCGCGAGAACTTCGATCCGGCCGCGATCGCGGCCAGCTACGCCCAGCATGGCGCCGCGTGCCTGTCGGTGCTCACCGACGAGCAGTTTTTCCAGGGCAGCGCGGACTACCTGCGGCAGGCGCGCGCCGCGTGCGAACTGCCGGTGTTGCGCAAGGACTTCATGCTCGAGCCTTACCAGGTCCATGAAGCGCGCGCGATGGGCGCCGACTGCATACTGCTGATCGTCGCCATACTGAAGATCAACCGCATGCGCGAACTCGAAGCGGCCGCGACCGACCTCGGCATGTCGGTGCTGGTCGAAGTGCACGATGCAGACGAACTCGAGCGCGCGCTGCTGCTCGAAACGCCGTTGATCGGCATCAACAACCGCAACCTGCGCACGTTTGAAACGCGGCTGGAGGTTACGCTGGGGCTGCTCGAAAAAATTCCCGCCGGCCGCGTCGTCGTCACGGAAAGCGGCATACTCCAGCCCGCTCACGTAAGTTTGATGCGCGAGAAAAAGGTCGACTGCTTTCTGGTCGGCGAAGCATTCATGCGCGCGGAAGATCCCGGCGTCGAACTCGCGCGCCTCTTCGGCACAACGTGATATAAACATTGCATGCTTGACCTCGACCGCTTCATCACTGTTTTCGACAACGGACTGCGCACGCTGCTCGCTCCCGCGCACAGCGCGCGGCCGGTGCCGGGCGACGCCGTTGCCGAAGCGGCTATGAGCGGGCCCGAGCGGGAACTTGCCGGCGCGCTGATGCGCGTCAATCACACCGGCGAAATCTGCGCGCAGGCGCTCTACCAGGGACAAGCACTGACCGCACGCGATGAACAAGCGCGCGCCGCGCTGGAACAGGCCGCCGCTGAAGAAGCCGATCACCTGGCGTGGACTGCGCAACGCATAACCGAGCTCGGCGGACGCACGAGTTTCCTCAATCCGCTGTGGTACGCGGGTTCGTTCGCGCTCGGCGCCGCCGCCGGCTTGTTGGGCGACAAGTGGAACCTCGGGTTTCTCGCCGAAACCGAACGCCAGGTCGAAGGCCATCTCGCCGGACATCTCGACCGGTTACCGGCGCAGGATGAAAAAAGCCGCGCCATAGTCGGCGCGATGAAAGACGACGAAGCGCGCCACGCGAATACCGCCGTCGATCACGGCGCCGCCGAACTGCCCGAGCCGGTCAGGCAAGCGATGAAACTAGGCTCGCGCGTGATGACGCGCACAGCGTTCTGGATCTGAAGGCCATGCGCCTCGATTGATAATTTGAAGTTACAATATGAGGGGTACCCCCTTCATATTCCCTACTCAGGGCCTGTTTCAGATGATTCCGAAACAGGCTCTTATTATTAGCTCCGACATGAAACGCACAGACGCATTAAAAAAACTGCTCGCCGAGCGCATCGTCATACTAGACGGCGCGATGGGCACCATGATCCAGGGCTATAAGCTGGATGAAGCCGGCTATCGCGGCGAGCGCTTCAAGGATTTCACGCGCGACCTCAAAGGCAACAACGATCTGTTGACGCTGACGCAGCCGGCGATCATCAGCGAAATCCACGCCCAGTACTTCGCGGCCGGCGCCGACGTAGTCGAAACCAATACGTTCAACTCCACGCGCATCGCGCAGGCCGATTACGGCATGGAGGACCTCGTCCACGAACTGAACTTCGAAGCCGCAAAGCTTGCGCGCTCGGTGGCCGATGAAGTCGAGAAGAAGGAAGGCAGGCCGTGCTTTGTCGCGGGCGCGCTGGGGCCGACCAACCGCACGGCGTCGATTTCCCCTGACGTCAACGATCCCGGGTATCGCAACACCTCGTACGACGAACTCGTCACCACGTATACCGAGGCTATCCACGGCCTGGTCGAAGGCGGCGTCGACCTGCTGCTGGTCGAAACCATATTCGACACGCTGAACGGCAAGGCCGCGTTGTTCGCGATCGACCAGTATTTCGAAGATCATAAAATCAAGCTGCCGATCATCATCTCCGGCACCATCACGGATGCATCCGGCCGCACGCTGTCGGGCCAGACCACCGAGGCATTCTGGAATTCCGTGCGCCACGCGCAACCGCTCGCCATCGGGTTGAACTGCGCGCTCGGCGCGCAATTGATGCGGCCGTATATCGAGGAGCTGTCCAAGGTCGCCGACACCCACGTGTCCGCCTACCCGAACGCCGGCCTGCCCAATCCGCTGGCCGAAACCGGCTACGACGAAACACCCGAGTACACCGCGAGCCTGATCAAGGAATTCGCGCAAAGCGGTTTCGTCAACGTTGTCGGCGGCTGTTGCGGCACCACGCCTGCGCACATCAAGGCGATTGCCGACGCGGTGCGCGATGTGCCGACGCGGAAGGTGCCGGTGATTGAGAAGCGTACGCGCTTGTCCGGTCTCGAGCCGCTCAACATCGGTGACGATTCGCTGTTCGTCAACGTCGGCGAGCGCACCAACGTCACGGGCTCGAAAGCGTTCGCGCGCCTGATCTTGGCCGGCGATTACACCGCAGCGCTGTCGGTGGCGCGCCAGCAGGTCGAAAACGGCGCGCAGGTGATCGACATCAACATGGACGAGGCGATGCTCGACTCGAAGGCCGCGATGACGACCTTCCTCAACCTGATAGCGTCCGAGCCCGACATATCCCGCGTGCCCGTCATGATCGATTCGTCCAAATGGGACGTAATCGAGGCAGGGCTGAAGTGCGTGCAGGGCAAATGCGTGGTCAATTCGATCAGCATGAAGGAAGGCGAAGAAGAATTCATCAAGCATGCGAAACTCGCGCGCCGCTACGGCGCCGCGGTCGTGGTGATGGCGTTCGACAAGAAAGGCCAGGCCGACACGCTGGAGCGCCGCCGCGAGATCAGCAAGCGCGCGTACGACATTCTCGTCAACGACGTGGGCTTCCTGCCGGAAGACGTCATTATCGATCCGAATATTTTCGCGATCGCGACCGGCATCGAGGAGCACAGCAACTACGGCAAGGACTTCATTGCCGCGACGCAATGGATACGCGAGAACCTGCCGGACGCGAAAGTGAGCGGCGGGCTGTCGAATATTTCATTCTCGTTCCGCGGCAACGACGGGGTGCGCGAGGCGATACACACCGCGTTCCTTTACCACGCGGTCAAGGCCGGCCTCACGATGGCGATCGTCAACGCCGGCCAGATCGGCGTCTACGATGAGATCCCGCAGGAACTGCTCGAGCACGTCGAGGACATCATCTTCAACCGCCGGCCGGATGCCGCCGAGCGCATGGTGAAGTTCGCCGAGACGGTGAAGAGCGGCGGCAAGGTGCAGGTCGAAGACCTCGAATGGCGCAAGGGCACGGTGGAAGCGCGGCTCACGCACGCGCTGGTGCGTGGCATCACCGATTACGTCGTCGAAGACACCGAAGAAGCGCGGCAGAAACTGCTCAACAACGGCGGGCGGCCGATCCAGGTCATCGAAGGCCCGCTGATGGACGGCATGAACGTGGTCGGTGATTTGTTCGGCGCGGGCAAGATGTTCCTGCCGCAGGTCGTCAAAAGCGCGCGCGTCATGAAGCAGGCGGTCGCGCACCTGATTCCGTTCATCGAAGCAGAAAAACTGAAGTCCGGCGATTCGCGGCCGAAGGGCAAGATATTGCTCGCGACCGTGAAAGGCGACGTGCATGACATCGGCAAGAACATCGTCGCCGTTGTGCTCCAGTGCAACAACTACGAAGTCATCAACCTGGGCGTCATGGTGCCCTGGTCGAAAATCGCGCAGGTCGCGCGCGATGAGAAATGCGACATCATCGGCCTGTCGGGGCTCATCACGCCGTCGCTTGAAGAGATGGCGCACAACGCGCGCGAAATGGAGCGCGAAGGATTCAATATCCCGCTGCTGGTCGGTGGCGCCACCACGTCGCGCACGCACACCGTGGTCAAGATCGCGCCGGGTTATCAGGGCCCGGTGATCTGGGTGCCGGACGCGTCGCGCAGCGTCAGCGTGTGCAGCAACCTTTTGTCGGACGACCTGAGGGCGGGTTATCTCGCCGACGTCAAAGCGGAATACGCGCGCATCAAGACCCAGCACGAGAACAAGGCGGGCCCCGGGCCCATGCTGAAGCTGCCGGAGGCAAGACGTAAAGGTTTCAAGACCGACTGGCGTGCTTACACGCCGCCGGTGCCGTCGTTCCTCGGCATCAAGCAGCTGAAAAACTACACGCTCGCGGAAATCGCCGAGTACATCGACTGGGCGCCGTTCTTCCAGACCTGGGAACTCGCGGGTTCGTACCCGAAAATCCTCGACGACGAAATCGTCGGCAAGGAAGCGAAGAAGGTGCTCGCCGACGGCCAGGCGATGCTGAAGAAAATCATCGAGGGTAAATGGCTGACCGCCAACGCGGTATTCGGCATCTATCCCGCGAACAGCGTCAACGGCGGCGACGACGTCGAAATCTACGCCGACGAGAAGCGCGGCCGCGTGCTGATGACGTGGCACAACCTGCGCCAGCAGAACGTGAAGCCGGCCGGCCGGCCCAACCTGTGCCTCGGCGATTTCATCGCGCCGAAAGAGTCGGGCGTGAAAGATTACATCGGCGCGTTCGCCGTCACTGCGGGCGGCGGCATCGACAAGCGCGTGAAAGCGTACGAAGACAAGCACGACGATTACAATTCGATCATGTTGAAAGCGCTTGCCGACCGTCTTGCCGAAGCGTTCACCGAGCTGCTGCACAAGCGCGTGCGCCGCGAGTTCTGGGGCTATGCGAAAGACGAGGGCATCGACAACGCGGAACTGATCGCCGAGAAGTACCGCGGCATCCGTCCCGCGCCCGGTTATCCGGCGTGCCCCGATCACACCGAGAAAGGCCCCTTGTTTGAGCTTCTGCGGGCGCCCGAGGTCGGCATTACGGTTACCGAGAGCTACGCCATGTGGCCGGCGTCTTCGGTCAGCGGCTTTTACCTGTCGCACGCCGAGTCGCAGTACTTCGCGGTCGGCAAGCTCGCGCGTGACCAGGTCGAGGACTACGCGCGGCGCAAAGACATGAGCGTGGCCGACGCCGAACGCTGGCTGGCGCCTTATCTCGCGTACGAGCCCGCGCCGGTGGCGCGAGTGGCGCAAACCGAAGTCGCATAAATTACGACGCCATGTTCACCGCCGCCGAGGTCGGACAATTCAAACGCGACGGCTACATCGTCGCGCGCGCGTTGGCCGCGCCCGGCGACTGTGGCGCCATCAGGGCGATTGCGCAGCGCGATCTGGCGGCGGCAACCGCGCCCGTCGAGTACGAAACTGATACGAAGTATCCGGGTGCGCCGGCCTCACTCGACGCGCCGGGCGGCCGCACCGTGCGCAGGCTGTTGCAAGCGTGCGCGCGCGATGCCTCGATCAGGCGCTGGGCGACCCAGCCTGCAATCGCGGGGCGCCTGCAGCAACTGATCGGCCCGCAGGTCGAGCTCTCGCAGACGCACCACAACTGCGTGATGACGAAAAACCCGAGCTACAGCAGCGTCACGAACTGGCACCAGGACATACGTTACTGGTCGTTCACGCGGCCCGAGCTGGTTTCGGTGTGGCTGGCGCTCGGGCGCGAATACGTCGAGAACGGCTGCCTGCTGGTGCTGCCGGGTTCGCACAGCATGGATTTCGCTCCGCAACAACTGGACGAGGCATCGTTCCTGCGCCCCGACGTCGAAGCCAACAAGCCGTTGATCCGCACGCAGCGCCGCGTCGAACTCGATGCGGGCGACGTGCTGTTCTTTCACTGCCGGACTTTGCACGCGGCGGGGCACAACCAGACCGCAGACACCAAGTTTTCACTGGTATTCACGTACCGCGCCGCCGACAACCTGCCGCGCGCCGGCACCCGTTCCGCCTCGCTGCCCGACATTCCGTTGTAGGCTGAATAGCAACGTCATAGCGGCTTTCGCGTTACAGTAGTGCTGGTTCCAGCGTGCGCTGGAATCAACCCTGAATTCAGTGGCTGACCGGCGTTAAATGAAAATCCACATACTCGGCATCTGCGGCACTTTCATGGGCGGCATCGCGGCGATCGCGCAGGCCGCGGGCCATACCGTGACCGGCTGCGACGCCAATGTGTATCCGCCGATGAGCACCCAGCTCGAGGCGCAGGGCATCAAGCTGATCGAAGGTTTCGGCGCCAGCCAGTTGAGCCTGAACCCCGACGTGTTCGTGATCGGCAACGTGGTCGCGCGCGGCAATCCGCTGATGGAGGAAATTCTCAACCGCGGCCTGCCCTACATCTCGGGCCCGCAATGGCTTGCCGAAAACGTGCTGCGCGGGCGCTGGGTGCTGGCAGTGGCCGGCACTCACGGCAAGACCACGACGACGGCGATGCTGGCATGGATGCTCGAGCACGCCGGGCTCAAGCCGGGTTTTCTGATCGGCGGCGTGCCTGAGAATTTCCGGGTATCAGCCCGCATCGGCGACGCACCGTTTTTCGTCATCGAAGCCGACGAATACGACACCGCGTTTTTCGACAAGCGCTCGAAGTTCGTGCATTACTCGCCGCGCACCGCAATACTCAACAATCTCGAATTCGATCACGCCGATATATTTCCCGACCTCGCGGCGATCGAGAACCAGTTTCACCACCTGGTGCGCACCGTGCCGGGCAACGGCCTCATCGTGGCCAATGGCGCCGACGCGAATCTCGCCCGCGTCCTCGCCCGCGGCTGCTGGACGCCGGTCGCGCGTTTCGCCGGCGCCGATGGCTGGCAGGCGGGTGCGCAGTCGGCGGACGGCCGGTTCACAGTGAGCTTCAACGGCCAGCCGCAGGGCGAGGTGCAATGGGATTTGCTCGGCGTGCACAATCAACAGAACGCGCTGGCGGCCATCGCCGCGGCGCGCCACGCCGGGGTCGCGCCCGCGGTCGCCATTGAAGCGCTCGCCGATTTCGAAAACGTGAAGCGCCGGCTCGAACTGCGCGGCACCGTCAACGGCGTCACGGTCTACGACGATTTTGCGCACCATCCGACTGCGATCAAAACGACGCTGGCGGGGCTGCGCGGAAAAACGTCGCAGTTGTCGCATCCGACGCGCATATTCGCGGTGCTCGAACCGCGTTCCAACACCATGAAGCTGGGCGTGATGAAAGACGCGCTGGCAGGGAGCCTCGCGGATGCCGACCGCGTGTTCTGCTACGGCAAGGACCTCGGCTGGGACCCGGCTGCGGCCATGGCGCCGCTGGGCACGAAGGCGGAGATTCACGGCGACATCGGCAAACTTGTCGCGGCGATTGCGGCGGCGGCAAAAGCCGGCGACCATGTGCTGGTCATGAGCAACGGCGGTTTCGGCGGGGTACACGACAAGCTGCTCGATCAGTTGAAGGTGCTGCATGGCTGACACCGTGCAAGATCTCGCGCTTATCATCCGCTCGCGTTTCCCGCTCGTGCAGGTTGAGACGCGCGAGGAGACGCGCATCCTGAAGCTGCTTGAACGCGTCACCAATCTCGAGAACTGGCCGCTCTTTGTGTGGTCGATAGCCGACGGGCTGAAGCGCGTTCCGCGCGCCGATACGATGACGCAGACTTACGAGTTCGAGGACGTGCTGCGCCATATCGACAAGACGCCCCAGAACGGCGTGTACGCGCTGCTCGACGCGCAACCTTATTTTGAAAATCCCGTCAACGTGCGTCTGATCAAGGAGATTGCTCAGGAGTACTACAAGACCGCGCGCACCATCATTTTTGTCGGCGCGCAGATCGCGTTGCCGGCCGATCTGTCGCGCATGAGCGCGCGGTTTTGCCTGCCGCTGCCGGATGTCGCGCGGGTGCGCGAGATATTCAAGGAGGAGGCGCAGTTGTGGCAGCGGCAGGAAGGCGGGGGCCCATTGAAGGGCGATCAGCACGCCGTCGAACTGATCGTGCAATATCTTGCCGGCATGTGCGAGGAAGACGCGCGCCGTCTGATTCGCGAGGCGATTCGCGCCGAAGGGCAAATCAATTTCAATGACGTGCGCCGGGTGTTGAAGTTCAAACGCGACTCGATGGCCGCGGACGGCTTGCTCGAATTCGAAATGGACACCGGCAACATGAGCGAGGTCGGCGGCCTGGCCGGTCTCAAGCGCTGGCTCGACATGCGGCGCGTCGCGTTCAGTGGCGACGCGGCGAGGCTGGGCGTCGATCCGCCCAAGGGCGTCCTGCTGCTCGGCGTGCAGGGCGCCGGCAAGAGCATGGCCGCCAAAGCCATCGCCGGTTCGTGGAACGTGCCGCTGATGCGGCTCGACTTCGGCGTGCTCTACAACAAGTTTCAGGGCGAGTCCGAGCGCAACCTGCGCGAGGCGTTGAAGCAGGCGGAGGCGATGGCGCCATGCGTGCTGTGGATGGATGAAATCGAAAAAGGGCTCGCGTCGGACGGCGGCACCAGCGACGGCGGCGTGTCGCGGCGCATGCTCGGCACCGTGCTGACGTGGATGGCGGAACGTACGGCCAAGGTATTTCTCGTCGCCACCGCCAACGACGTTACGCAATTGCCGCCCGAACTCCTGCGCAAGGGGCGCATGGACGAAATCTTTTTTGTCGATCTGCCTGACGCCGCCACGCGCGCCGACATATTTCGCATCCATCTCAAAAAGCGCAAGCTCGACCCCGCGAAATTTGATCTGTCGCAGCTGGCGGTCGCGGCGGACGGGTTTTCGGGCGCGGAAATCGAACAGTCCATCGTTGCCGCGATCTACGAGGCTTTGGCCACGAAACAGCCGCTGGCAACCCAGTTACTGCTCGCCGAAATCGCGCACACGCGCCCGCTGTCGGTCGTGATGGCGGAAAAAGTCGAAGGGTTGCGCCAGTGGGCGGCGGGGCGGACGGTGCGGGCGGATTAAGGCGCGGTCACCGCGCGCGTTGCCATTTCGTCCCCGGCCGTAAACGCCCGCGGCGCAATTCCCAGCGCGCGCCTGAACATCGTGGAAAAAGCGCTGGGGCTTTCGTAGCCCAAATCCAGTGCCACCGTGGTGACGGCCGTGCCTTCGGCCAGGCGGCGGATGGATTCCAGCAATCGAGCCTGCTGCTTCCAGCGCGCAAACGTGATCCCGGTTTCGCGCAAAAAGCGCCGGTACAAGGTGCGCGTGCTGGTTTGCATGTCGCCCGCGTCGAGGTTGCACGGCCGCCGCGCCGACAGGTCGGCGAGTATGCGTTCGCACAATTGCGTGAGGTCGGCACTTTCCGGCAGCGGCAGGTCAAGCGCGCACGGCGGCAGGCGCCGCACTTCAGCCATCAGCAAACGCATCAGCAGGCCGTCGTCGCCTTTCTCATCGTAGTCGGCGGGCAGAGCGACCGCGCGCACCACGAGTTCTTTCAGTAGCGGAGTGATGTTCAGCACGACGCACGTTGACGGCATGCCGGCGCCGGCGCGCTTGTTTACGTAGAGGCTGCGCATTTCCACGACGTCGTACATCTGAATTTCATGCACGGTGTGGGCGGGCACCCACAGCGCGCGCGTTGGCGGGACGATCCAGACATGCCGGGCCGTGCGCACACGCATTGTTCCGGCGACCGCGAAAACGAATTGCGCGCGCGCATGCCAGTGCGGCTTGATGTGATGGCCGTGGTCGTACGAAGTGCGGCGCGCCACGACGGCGCGCGAGAGGTCGCCCTGGACCGGGCTTTCGGGCGCGGTGGCAGGGCGGTCGCGGCGTGGCGGGGAGGGTGGCATTTTGTCCATTTCTCGATGGTTAATGGTAAAACATCGAAAGACAGACTATTGTAAATCAAGCAAACTCCGGCGCCATGAATACATCAAACCAAGCCGTTGCCCGCCCCGACGGGTTTCCCCGTTCCGTGAGCCTCTTGTTGAACATCGCCCACGGCGTCGACCATATGTTTTTGCTGATTTTCGCCACGGCTGTCGCCACCATAGCCGTCGAATTCGGCTTTTCCTCGTGGACGGAACTGATGCCGTATAGCGTCGGCGCGTTCGTGCTCTTCGGGCTGGGTGCACTGCCCGCCGGTCGCCTGGGCGACCTGTGGGGGCGCCGCATCATGATGATTATTTTTTTCGTCGGCATGGGTGCGGCCGCGCTACTGGTCGCGTTGACGCAAAACGCATGGCAACTGGCGGCAGCGCTGACGCTGCTTGGCGTTTTTGCGTCCATCTACCACCCGGTCGGCATCCCGATGCTGGTGCAAAACGTTTCAAATCCCGGCGCGGTCATCGGCATCAACGGGCTCGCGGGCAATCTGGGCATCGCGGTGGCGGCGCTCGTTACCGGTTTTCTCGTCAAATGGCTGGGCTGGCGCGCCGCGTTTGCCATACCCGGACTGATCGCCATCGCATGCGGCGTTATTTTCGCGCTGGTTTGCCCCAGAGAATCCGAATCGCCATCCAAGCGCAAAGGTGGCAAGGCCAAAGTGGAATTGACGCCGGCCATGCTCGCGCGCGCGTTCGCCGTGATGACGGCGGCGGCGGTCGCCAGCAGCCTGATTTTCAATTTCACGACCAACGGCAATGCGCAATTGCTGACGGCGCGTTTCGTCGGCGTGGTCGAGGACCCCGCGCTGCTCGGCGCCATGCTGGCGCTGGTTTACACCATCGCGTCGCTCGCGCAAATCGTGGTCGGCCGCATGATAGACAGCATGCCGTTCAAATCGCTGCAGCTCTGGATGTCGGTGGCGCAGATCCCGCTGCTAATACTCGCCGCGCATACGCAGGACTGGTGGCTGTTCGCGGCGCTGCTCGCCGTCATGATATTTATCTTCGGTTCGATTCCGTTTACCGACGCGATGATAGTGCGCTACGTCGACGACCGGCTGCGTTCGCGCGTGGCGGGCATGCGGCTGACGGTCGCGTTCGGCATCAGCTCGCTCGCCGTGTGGCTGCTCGGGCCGCTGGTAAAAAGCATAGGCTTCACTTCCGCGTTATGGATACTGGCGGCGATTGCTGCGATCAGGTCCGCCATTGTCCTGTTGCTGCCTGACGAGCCGGCGGTCGCCGAGCCTGCAAAGGCGTAACGTCCCGCGCTCAGGCTTCCACCATCACCTTGAACCCGCTGTAGATCATCCGCTTCGCGTCGAAAGGCG
>Ga0209086_10003492_pt1 | contig 11931 bp, 19 predicted proteins | sample M_130207_XF_Meta_FD_187312 | JGI IMG/M metagenome (GOLD analysis project Ga0209086, IMG submission 187312) | Freshwater microbial communities from Lake Montjoie, Canada to study carbon cycling - M_130207_XF_MetaG (SPAdes) (version 2) | ecosystem: Environmental > Aquatic > Freshwater > Lake...
TAAATTCAGGAAAGGTATGATATCCAATTGTTAAAAGAACAGCAAGAGCGCGAAGGCCGCTTATATCCTGACGATAATTGTAGGGCTTTAAAAACATCAATATGACTGGTAATTAGTAATTCCCCATTATCCCTTCTCAAGATTAAATTTTTTTACTTCTGCTTCATTTTGGTGAAAATAAGAGCGTGATCTAAAATTTCATTAACCCCACGGAGCAACTTCGACTTCTAATACGCCAGAATTCAACCGGTACATAACTAGACTCTGATCCTAAACACGACCACTCCTATCGTCGAGATGGTAGGACAGGATTACTCAGCCTCTGATTTTTTCAAACGGTTTTAATCGAACTTTAGATCAGTTAAAAACTGAGCGGTTATTTTTGATTACCAGGGTTTCAAAATAAACTTTGAAGCCATCCTCAGTCATTCCAAACTGGGTCAACGCTTTACCAAAAGCTTGCTGTTCTGACTGTTCAGCCCTTCCGTCTGAAAGGAGTGAGTCAGCCATGTTGATGAGCAAGCAAAGCTTCTGACTTTCGTTGAGGAGGGCGGCGGCCTCCGTTAAAAATTGCTCATACTTAACGCTTCGAAGGTACTTGACTGCATTGTTGATGAGGTCTTGGTCACGTCCCACAACAGATTGCAATTGGCCTATTTCTTCCGCCTCAATCTCACCATCAGAGGCCATCATGTATAAAAGACCCAAAGTCAACGCCATACGTGGTGACAGTTTTGGTGGTTCACTTTTAAAAGCATCAAATAATCCCATAGAGCTATTCCTTTCTTTGTACATTCAAAAATTAACAAATTAAAATATTAAATTATTTCAATCATAAGCACAAGAATAATTTATTTTCGCCATCATCACTTGACGCAAAGGAAACTACCAAGCGAAAAGCATGTTTTGGAAAAACTTCCTTAGGCACGTAAAAAACTACAAGAGGAAAGTATTATTCAACTTGCGTCTAAGAGGGCGTGCGATCACGCAGAATTCAACCGGTACGTAATTAGATGCTGATCCTGTACAAATGAACTACTCGTATAGTCGAATGGTAGGACAGGAATGGCATCATCGTGCACTAGAGTCGTGTTTGACACGACTCCGCATCATTGGAAAAAGCAGCTGGATTAATTTAACTTTGAATCGATACAAGCGTCCAACCAAACATATGTATTTTATTTTCTATTTAGAGATTGGGCAATCGAAAAAACTACCCTTTATTATATTGATTTGAGTATCTCGAATTTGAATCTAGCGGGGCCTAATGATATCGGTCGATATCCTTTCTCTAATAGAATTTTTTTCACAAATTAAAATAAATTTATTATTTCACTTATAACGTAATAATTCTGTAACAGTAAATCTCTATCGTAGTTCTGTCTAATAACTAAAGAGGCAGAAATATGAAGTTTTCAACTTTTATATTAGTTTTTACACTGTTACAACTTTCTGCTTGCGGCGTTGGAGATTCTTCGACATCAGGTGTTAGTTCTTCTTCAACAGTTGTTAGTTCTTCTCCAACAAGCGTTATCACAGTTAGCACACCGACTTTAACTGGAGTATTCGTAGATGCTCCTGTCGGGGGTATGAACTATACAACAAGTAGTGGCATTTCAAGTACTACAGATGCGTCAGGAACATTTTCATACTCGGCTGGCTCGACAATAACTTTTTGGATCAATGATATATCACTTCCTTCTGTTACTGCTTCAAGTATGATTACCCCAGTAGATCTAGCTGGTGCAAGTTCAGAAGACGATACTAAAGTAGTTTATATGGCGCGTTTTCTTCAAGCAATTGATGCCGATGGAAATCCCGACAACGGAATAACAATTGACAAAACTAAGTTAAGTACTACTGCAAAAACACCTAGCTCTTGGGATACTGACCCTTTGAGTACTCTAGTTACTACTGCTGCATTAGCAGCCGCACCTACTGAAGCACAAGCTCGTACACATTTGAAGGGGCAAATGGCAACCCTATCAGGCTTACCACGCATGTCATTGGTAGGGCGTTATAGTGCTGGTGGAACCTCCGTAAATACAACTGAAGGTAGTTCATCTAGAACCACACGACTTTATGCGGAAATTATTTCCTATCACAAGTTGAGCAAGTCGGCCTTCATCACCATTGATGAGCCATTGACAAATAACCCGACATCTTTTGCTCGTGTCAGCTTATCTGCCTTGACTACCACCGCTATGAAAACTACGCCAGCGAATAATAATGAAGTTGTAACTACCCAAAACTTATCTCTAGGAACACCAGTGAATGTTGCTACTCACGTTAATGATTCTAACTTTACCGCTGGAGGTGTCCAAAGCTTAGACATAACAGGAAACTTGTTAGCTATTGCAGTAGCAAACTCTATAAAAAATCAAAGTGGCGTAATTGCTTTCTATAGCCTGGACTCCAATGGTGTGGCCACATTTATAAGAAAAGTTACTGTTGGGGCCTTACCCGATGGCGTGGCTTTTTCACCCAATGGTAAGTATTTAGTTGTAGCCAACGAGGGCGAGCCATTGAAAAATTCCGCCACAAGTATCAGTGATGCTGAGGGCTCTATTTCCATCATTACTATAAACAATGAACAACCCGCTACTAGTGCAACCACATTGGGCTTCACCGACTTTAACGCTGGAGGCTCACGTGCCAGCGAACTGCCCTCTGGTGTTCGCATTGTGCGACCAGGGGCCACATTTTCTCAAGACGTAGAACCAGAATATGTAACTATTTCGGAAGACAGTAAAACCGCTTTTGTGACATTGCAAGAGGCAAACGCGGTGGCGGTGGTTGATCTGACCAACTCCCGAATCAGTAAAATTTACGCATTGGGAGTCAAGGATTTTAGCCAAAGCAAGAACAAAATTTGGACAAATGACCAGACCGCTTACACCACCTGTACTTCGGCTTCCGTGTGCGCCGCGCCTACGCTCAAAAATTATGCCAACCTCTATGGTTACTATATGCCTGATGGGGTGGCCAGCTTCACCGTTGCAGGGAAAACCTACTTCTTGACTGGGAATGAAGGGGATAACAAAGATGATTACATTGAGACTGCTGCCAAAGAATCAGCCCGTGTGAGCGCCATTGTATCCAGCCCCGGCCTAGATACTACGATCTTTCCAAGTACTGTCAGTACAGAGTTGGCGCGTTTGAACATCGTCAAGACGGCCAATGGAACTCCTGTGGGAGTCAATACCACCTCAGGAAGATATGACAAGTTGTATACCTATGGTGCTCGTTCATTTTCCATTTGGGATGCGGATACAGGGGCTCAAGTATTTGACTCGGGTGCCGACTTTGAGCTAACAGTCTATAACGATGCGACGCCATCATTACTCTTTGCTTTAAAAGATCGTATGGATGACAAAGGACCTGAACCTGAAAATATTGTAGTTGGAAAAGTTGGTAATGAAACATTTGCTTTTATTGGTTTAGAGCGTTCTAGTGGCATCATGATGTACCAAGTAACAAACCCCTTGAAACCAAAATTTGTGCAGTACATTCGAAATACAACTGATGCGACGAGTACTGGAGATATATCACCCGAGGGTTTAAAGTTTATTTCAGCATCCGACAGTCCAACAGGTGTTCCGCTACTATTGGTAGGATTTGAGGTTAGTGGTTCATTAGCTGTTTATCAAATTAAATGAGGTATCGTTAGTTAGGTATTTAAAAAAATGGTGGTGGCCTTCTCCCATAAGATGTTATTGAACAACAACTATTTGCTAATCCACAAATTAAGAAGGCCATAACTGACATGGTATTTATTTCATTGCGCTGTCCACTCAACCTCCAACCTTCGGCCTCTAATAGGCCAGAGTTCAACCGTCCCTTAACTAGATACTACCCAACAAAGCATAGCCCCACAGGATCTCCCACGGTGAGATCAGCCCCACTCATGAACGGTCTTCAAGGTAGTCAATCTGGTCCTCAACGGACACAATCAATTTAGTGAACTAATTTGTGAATCGTGGCCTGCCCAGCACGATTCGAACGTGCGACCTTGGGCTTCTTAGGCCGTGGTAAACCAAGTGTTACCTATTTACTAGTTGATCGATTTGAATTTTTAAATCAGGTAAATTGACTTGAATTGTTTTCCAAAGAATATCCAAGTCTACTTTGAAATATCCATGGGATAAAGCATTTCGCATTTCATAGGCATCTATAAATGGAATATCAGAGTGAGTTTTTATAAAGTCCGGGTAAAGGCGCTCAATATTTTTAGATGCCTCCCCAATAATTTCAAAGTTTCTAATAACCGCATCTTGAATCAATGTATTGGAGCTAAAAGCTAATTGATCACAATCTTCTAAATAAGAATCTATTTTTTCGATGGCCTGAACTATATGTTTTAGATAGTCATCCAACCTATGTGGATGTCTAGTCATACAGGAACAGAACTTGCTATTACTTCCTCACGAAAGTGGTCGGGCAATGAATTAGGAGTTAGTACATCAACAGTCACACCAAGAAGATCTTTTAACTTTCTACGAATAGCTCCAATATCAAACAAAGTAGTTTCATTTGTAGGGTCAATCAAAATATCCAAATCACTTTGATTAGTATCCTCCCCTTTAGCTACCGAGCCAAAAACACGCGCATTGCTAGCGTGATGAGATGCAACTATTTGTCGTATTTGAACTCTATTTTTATTCAGGGCTTCAGATGGCTTCATACTTCAATTATGCTAATTAATTCATAAAAGAGCAAGTTTAGGGTAATTTTGGCCTGCCCAGTACGATTCGAACGTGCGAACTTGGGCTTAGAAGGCGTGAAAAACTCGTTGAAACAATAACTTAAGAATTGGTTACTCTTTTAATAATGAATGGCCACATTCATTTAATAAGTATATTTGAAGCTTATAATAAGCAATGTCTCCAACAATCTTTAAAGAAGATGGCTTCAGGTTTTTCTTCTTTTCAAGAGAAGAGCCTCGGATTCATGTTCACGTTAGCCATGCTGATGGGGAAGCCAAGTTTTGGCTAACACCTGAGGTCATAATTGCTGTAAATTATGGGTTATCTGATCAGCAAATTAATGCCGTTAAAAAATTAGTTATTCTTCATTATGAGGAAATTACAAATGCTTGGAACACTCACTTCTCTGATTGAAATCACACAGGTTTCATCGCAAGGTTTTTGGCTTTTATTGCCAACTGAAGAACTATTTCTTTCTTTTGAGAACTTTCCTTGGTTTAAGGATGTAACCATTAAGGAACTTTGTGAAGTGGAATGGCCATCTGAAAAACATATCTACTGGCCAAACTTAGATATCGATTTATCTATTGATTCCATCAGAGACCCTTTAGCCTTTCCTCTACAGTACAAAGCAAAAGGATAACTTATGGCCAGCCCAGCACGATTCGAACGTGCAACCTTGGGCTTCTTAGACCGTGGGATAGTTAATTACTAATTAACAAAAAGGCTATCATTTGCTCAATTCAATGTTTGGTAGCATAATAAGCTCTATTCTAGGAATTTAGAAAATGATCAACTGGTCAATCTGCCCTGCTGTAGAAAGCACTAAAGAACGCGTCAGCGGATCCTTGGTATTTGTAGGCTCGCGAGTACCCATCGCAGCACTTTTTGAAAATCTTGACGATGGAATAACCGCTCAAGAATTTACTGAAATATTTCCTGGTATCAAATTAGAACAAGTTAAGGCTATTTTAGATTTCGCCGCTAAAAATTCGTTATATGCGACCCTTGAGGGGATTACCCTTGAAAGAATCTCTTGAATGTAGTTAAGTAATTTAAATAGCATTATTTTTATTTATAAAGATTTTTTAATCAAAACACTATTTTTGCTAATGATTTCCCGAAAATCTTCAGAAATAGTTTCCCATTGGACTATGTCAACTTTGAAGGTAAGGTCTGAATTAGAAAAAGCGTCCTTAAGATCGGCTAATGAGTTCAAAATTAAAGGTATCTCACCTTTTAAAGCAAGATCTAAATCGGAGTATGGTTTTGCTAAAAACTTAGCTCGTGAGCCAAAGGCTAACACTTCTTGATCAGGAACAATCGTCATTAAAATTTCTTCAATAATTTTCCACTCTGAAGAACTAACCTCTACGGGAGGATGAATTTTAGACATTTCTCTTTTGAAGTTGCTCTAAAAGTACTTTTGCTTCTGCAATAAAGTCTACGATGACGGATACCACTTCTAGAGCAATGTCTTCGTCATAAGTATGACTTGATTTTGCTCGCATTTCTCGAAATATCTTCCATTTATTCCAATCACTTAAAAGTAAGGATTGTTCATTGCCGCTTCGGATCAAATCAGCGAACGGCATGGAGTCGAACTGCTCAGGGTTTGGCGAAGTTCTTTCAAGATAACGTTTGAGCATCTTATGGCTTATTTCATAAGTAAATTCAAATCTTTGAATTAATCCATCCCGAATTTGGTTATCTTTAATATCTTGTTGATAGCGTGCATAACCCTCTTGAAGCCTGGCAAGCGCATTCTTAAAAGGAGTTAGATAAAGTTTATCAGTCGACATTTGGAGTTTTTCTCATTGATTCTATTTTAAACTAGGTTCTTTGAGCCCTATTCAACTAATTAAAAAGAACTTGTAATTATTAGGCTATAAGTAGGGAAGAAGTGTAAAGTATGTGCTCGGTACATAGTGTAAACCATGTGTCCGGTACAGACCATTTGGTAGTGGCCTGCCCAGCACGATTCGAACGTGCGAACTTGAGCTTCTTAGACCGTAAATCTAAACTCTATTCGTGGATAACTATCGAGTTGAAAGTTAGTTCTACGAAACGACTTTGTAAAAAAGCATCTGATATTAACTGTAGATTTGATTTAATCAAGACTTCAAGTGCGAGGTTGCTAATATTTCCCGTTGAAATGAGTAACAAAGATGGCTCTCCGTTGATCAAGTAAGCCTGCACAAAGTCATCGTCTTTACTGATAACGATTCGACCTTGGGAGACTGCAAATTCAGTTAACTCCATGTCTGACGTGAGATTTTTTTTTGGCAAATCTAATGTATGAAGCGCATCATGCCCTGCTTCATTTAACCAAATGACAAACTTCCTTGGTCATTGGGCATCAACGATAAACTTCATGCAGCGATGCGTTCGACTCTTTTAATATGAGTTAAGCGAGCAGCATAGGCCAAGGCAGCCAAAATATCTTCACGCTGAAGATCCTCATAGTCGCCTAAAATATCTTCAATAGTCATGCCACTTGCTAACCATTCGAGAATACCTTCGACAGGATATCTCATGCCTCGAATACAAGGCTTTCCATGACAAACTGCAGGATCAATTGTGATTAAACTTGCCATTGCATTTCCTAGATGATTTATAAGTCTATGCTATTGATTTTAAAACCATTCAATTGACATTTGTAGGTTTATGGTTTTTGAAATCCTAATTTGGCCTGCCCAGCACGATTCGAACGTGCGACCTTGGGCTTCTCATACCGTGTGGATAATTACCTATTATCTAAAAGGCTACTATTTGCTCAAATCAATCATTGAGCGCATAATATTTACTTTAAGAAAAGGAGCTCTAATGTTACTTACAGCTATATTAAGTCCAGTTGAAGAAGGTGGGTATATTGCCCTAAATCCTGAAACTGGCACAACTACTCAAGGTGAAACTGTTGATGAGGCAATTGCTAATTTAAAAGAAGCTACCTCTCTTTATTTGGAAGAGTTTCCAATGACTTTTAATGTTCATCCATTAGTAACAACTTTTGACATAGCTCATGCCTAAATTTCCAGGTCTCTCTGGTAAAGATATCGTTCGTGCACTAGAAAAAATAGGCTTTCAAGTAGCAAGGCAATCTGGTAGCCATATTATGATGAAACGTGGTGGAAAAGGTTGTGTCGTACCAAACCACAAAGAAGTCAAAGTTGGCACAGTCAACGGATTATTGCGCCAAGCTGAAGTAACAGCTGAAGATTTTCAAAAAGCTCTTTTAAATTAATTTTATATTTTTTATTAGATTTATAAACTAATACAAATCTTAAAGTTTTGGCCTGCCCAGCACGATTCGAACGTGCGACCTACGGCTTAGAAGGCCGTTGCTCTATCCATCTGAGCTATGGGCAGTAGAGTAATTATAAGCGTTTGTTTCTAATCAGTCATTACCAACAAATGACCCCGAATAATTAGGCTACTCATTTTTGGAGAGTCATGCTACAGAATTTTCGATGAAAGCAGTTGCCAAATTTCTTTGGCTATTATCAAACCTTCTTTGCTGATTGAAATAAACATTACGGCACCCTAGTTATCATGAAATGGGAATCTGTAAAGTCTATTTTTTCAATGGTCGGGGCGGTGGGATTCGAACTCACGACCCTCTGCTCCCAAAGCAGATGCGCTACCAGGCTGCGCTACGCCCCGAACAATCCTTATTTTAACCTGTTTTACTTGGGAGCGCTATTATTCCCCCCCGCAAAAGCATTATGACTTCCCGAGCTTTATCAGATAAGACTTTTCTATCTGACATACCAACTAATGGCTCTCCAATATCTAGCCTTACAACGAGGGGGCTTTCTCGTAAAGTGCTTTGAATTGACTGTAAAAGACTCATCTCACCTATAAAGGCTGGAGCGGTTGAAATTTTCTTAGTCTTGACAGATTGATAAGAAATTGCAACTGGGATACATGGAACTTGCGTATTAATTACTGACTGGAAAAGGCCAGAGTGGAATGGTAAAACCTTCGTTCCATCTGAAGATGTTCCCTCAGGAAATATGCAGATTTGATCACCATCTTTAAAAGCTTCCACAATTGCATTCGAAATATTTCTTGAATCTCCTTTTGTTTGTCGATCAATAAAAAGAGTTCTTATTTTTTTTGCCATAACTCCAAAAATAGGCCAAGTGGATACCTCTTTTTTTGCAACAAATCGCAAAGGAAGATAGGCGTTCAAAACATGAATATCTAACCAAGAAATATGGTTACTTACCACTAAGGCAGGAAATTGATCATCGATAGTTCCCCCAAAGACCTCGAGACGGACTTGAAAAATATCTAATAATTGCCCGCACCAATTCTGAACATACTTTTTTTTATTTGAATCCGATACCTGATGAAAAGTCCATAAAACGATCCAAAAACCTTTAAATAGATGAAAAGTCAGCTTGATATAGGCAACAAGGATCATTTATTTTTAAGTACCTTCATAAAAATGCAACAAAAAAGTCATCTTTCTGACATATTACTTTGGATTAATAAAAGCCAATGGCACAATATCGAACGATATGGATATCTGATGTTCACTTAGGCACAATTGGATGCCAGGCTGATTATCTACTCGATTTTTTAAAGCATAACGAAGCACACACATTTTACCTAGTTGGAGACATGATAGACGGTTGGCGTCTTAAAAAATCATGGTACTGGCCACAAGCCCACAACGATGTAATCCAAAAAATTCTCAGAAAAGTTCGTAAGGGAGCAGAAGTTTTTTACATCCCTGGTAATCATGATGAAATGGCTAGGCAATTTATTGGTATGACTTTTGGTGAAATTCAAATACGGGAAGATATGATCCATATTACCGCCAAAGGAAAAAAATTATGGATTACCCATGGCGACATCTTTGATAGTGTCATGCAGTATGCTAAATGGCTGGCTTATTTAGGTGATAATCTATACACATTAATTTTGTCGGTAAATCGTTACTTCAACTATATCCGTATCAAATGTGGCTTTCAATATTGGTCATTGTCACAATATCTGAAGACAAAAGTAAAAAATGCAGTCAATTTCATTACTGATTTTGAGGTATTAATGACTCGGGAAGCAAAAAATAGAAAATGCGATGGCGTAGTTTGTGGGCACATTCACAAAGCTGAAATCAGATTAATTGATGGCCTTTTATATTGCAATGATGGCGATTGGGTTGAAAGCATGTCAGCTCTCGTCGAAACTTTAGATGGCGAACTACAAATTGTATTTTGGCCTCATATTTTAGATGTTGATATAGAGCATTCACCGCTCGATATTAAACCGCTAACGCCGTCAGTTGCTCATCAAAGCAATTCTGGGACACAGTTACCAACTGCCGTAACTACTGAATCTCTCAATCTATAAGGAATATCGACATGAAAATTATGATCATTACAGATGCATGGGAACCCCAAGTAAACGGCGTTGTACGTACTTTAAAGCAAACGAGACTAGAACTTCAAAATATGGGTCATACAGTCGATATTCTGACCCCCAATGAATTTCATACTGTGCCATGTCCAACCTATCCTGATATCTCTTTATCACTTTTTCCAGGAAAAAAAGTATCCGAGCGCATATCCGTTTTTAATCCAGATGCTATTCACATAGCAACCGAAGGTCCCCTTGGACTCTCAGCAAGATCTTACGCCATAAAAAATCATTTACCTTTTTCTACCGCCTACCACACGCGCTTTCCGGAATATGTAAAGGCAAGAACAGCTATTCCACTCCACATTACGTACCGCTTTTTAAGATGGTTTCATGGCAAATCGATGGCTGTGATGGTACCTACTGCAACTGTCGTTGCTGATTTACAAAAATATGGTTTTGATAATGTAGTTCTTTGGAGTCGTGGTGTTGATACTAACATGTTCAAGCCACAAGAATCAAAAGTCCTTAATTCATCACATCCAATATTTTTATATGTAGGGCGAGTTGCTATCGAAAAAAATATTGAGGTTTTTTTATCAACTGACTTACCTGGTTCTAAGTGGGTAGTAGGCGACGGTCCTGCTCTAGCTTATTTAAAGGCTAAATATCCATTAGTCAATTACTTGGGTGTACTTGATCAACCTGAACTGGCTAAAGTTTATGCCGCAGCAGATGTATTTGTATTTCCAAGTAAAACAGATACCTTTGGCCTAGTACTCCTTGAAGCAATGGCATGTGGATTGCCAGTCGCTGCGTATCCAGTTACCGGACCAATTGATGTTATTGGTAATTCAAATAGTGGTGTTATGCATACAGACCTTCGGGAGGCCTGCTTACAAGCACTTCATCTTTCTAGAAATGATGCCCGTTCCCACGCTGAAAAATTCTCCTGGCAAGTAGCCAGTGAACAATTTCTAAAGCATCTTAAGCCAGTGCCTAGTGGTTTAATTCAAGCAAATAAAGAACTAACAATTTAGATCGATATTTATGAGCGATGATTACCATATTGACCAAAATCCCTACAAGGGTAATAAGGGTCTCACGCGCGCTTTACGTGCCGCGGTCAATTCATGGCATGGGCTGGTATTTGCATATCAAGAGGAAAGTGCCTTTCGACAAGAGTTAGCTATTACTTGCATCCTCATACCGATATCAATTTTTCTTCCAGTATCTCCAATCGAGCACGTAGCACTTATTTCTTCTATCTGCCTCGTTCTAATTATTGAATTACTTAATTCAAGTATCGAAGCGGCGATTGACCGAATTTCCTTTGAGCATCATGGCCTTTCAAAACGCGCAAAAGATTTTGGTAGTGCGGCGGTTATGCTCGCACTTTTTTTATGCTTAATTACTTGGGTCTATATTACTTACCCTCTTATCCAAACAACCTAGTTCTGCTGACTAATTGCAGCTGTCATGATTTTGTAATCTTACTTCAATAAAATTTTAATAATTATACTTTGATAAGGCCCTATGAAAGAAATCCCAAATCCATTACATGCCATCAATTTTATAACCGATGGTTTTACCAGCAGGATTGTCAATAAAATCTTAGGCATGCACCCCCTAGAAAAGCTCAATAGCTTGTTCCCCAACAAAAAAAGCATAAAAAAAAGTCATCAGTTAAAAAAACTTAAGAAAATTTTAAACAAAACGACTCCTGCAGTAACTGACAAATCTGAGATCAAGAAATCTCGTCCTCTTGAGGCATATATTGCGCGTGACATGAATGAGGTCAAAGAAGCTCAAGCACTGCGTTATAAAGTATTCGCTGAGGAATTGGGTGCAAGACTGC
>Ga0209086_10003493_pt1 | contig 11931 bp, 13 predicted proteins | sample M_130207_XF_Meta_FD_187312 | JGI IMG/M metagenome (GOLD analysis project Ga0209086, IMG submission 187312) | Freshwater microbial communities from Lake Montjoie, Canada to study carbon cycling - M_130207_XF_MetaG (SPAdes) (version 2) | ecosystem: Environmental > Aquatic > Freshwater > Lake...
TATCATTTAAACTAGAATTAAATAAATCATTTATTATTTTTAATTGATTATCCAAAGTAATTTCTTCTTTTAAAAGATGATTCCATTTATTACTTTCAATACGTTTTTTTGGTCCTTCTTTACTTTTTGTTACTTTTTTCATCATATATCTGTTATTTGTTCCTACAATACTTATTTTTTTAGAATCACTATTCACAATTACATTTTCATTTTCTTCCATTTATATTTTAATATACAATAGAATCTATTTTATTTTGAATATTTTATATATAAATAATATAAACAATAATCAATAAATAAATATTTAATAAAAGTAAGTTAAACTCATCTCTTTATATTAATATATAAATGGAAGAAAATACAACTACTACTAGCCAAAATAATCAAAATGAAGAATGTTTGGAGCTAAAAAATATTAAATACAAAACCATGTTATTAAATGGAAATCCAATTAAAGAAACCAAGTCATCCAATGATATGTCAAATTTAGATCTTTTTTTAGAAAATGAAAAAAATAATAATAGCAATGAACCATGGTGTAAATTAAATAAAACAATCAAAACAAAAAAATTAATTGACTATGTAAGTATCTATATTAAAGAAAATGACATGACGGAATCCGAAGGGGAACTATTAATTGCATTTTTAAAAGAATCTATGGATAGAAAAAAGTTACAACGTGTTAAAGATGTGATTTATGATAAGATAACTGGACAAGTAAAAGAAATTCCAGCCTTGTCTTATACAAAATCAACCAAACATTTCACACTTAAAAACATAGACAAACGTCTTTCCACGATTAAATCGTTGCCAGCAATATCAAAAAAAACACACGGAACAGTGAAAAATAAAAATTTACTTTCTATTAAAACGAATGATCCAGATCCAAATGATTCGTCTTCGGATCATGAAAACTAATCAACCTTTTAAAAAAGGTTGAGCCAAAAACTAACCAAAGATGAAACCTTTTTATAACAAAGTAAAGAACGAAATAAAGAAAAGGTTGAGCCAGACTAATGTAACCACCACATATACTTAGTAATAGTTTCTATTTTAGTTAATTTTGGTTCAAAGGTTTCTATTTTAGTTAGTTTTGGCTCAACCTTTTCTAAAGGTTGAAAAAAATCAATATAAAAGTAAATTCATATAATATATAGTAAATGTATTTATATGAATTAGAAGAATTAAAGGATCAAATAGATACTCTTATTTTTGAAGATGAACCATCCATCGTCACCGAAGAATACGCATTAGAAATTATGGAAACCGCATTTCAACTTATGGATGAATTTATGAATCAAAATCCATCCATTATTACCGAAGAAGATTTTGAAGAAATTTTATTAGACGAAATTACAAATCTTTTTTACACACAATTTGAAGAAGATATAAAATTGAATGGTATTATTGAAGATGATATTAATGAAATATTAGAAGAAGCTTTTTATATGTATATTACCTTATTTTATCCAGAACGATCCATCAGTAATCAGGATGAAAATAAAGAAATAGAAAAAAAGACGGAAGATGAATATACAATTATTTCTGATAAAATAAATTACTTGCGTACCATTCCACAACCTACCCAAAGAACGGATGAATGGTATCAATTTAGACACAATTTAATCACTGCAAGTAACGCATACAAAGCATTTGAAAGTCAATCTATGATAAATCAACTCATTTATGAAAAATGTCAACCTTTAAAAACGATGGATCTTGACGAAAAACCTAAAATGGTCAATACAAATACTACTTTACATTGGGGACAAAAATATGAACCATTATCGGTGATGATTTATGAAGTTATGTATCAAACCAAAGTAGAAGATTTTGGTTGTATTCCACATTCTACATACAAATTTTTAGGAGCATCTCCGGATGGAATAAATATAGATACAAGTTCAGAGAGATATGGAAGAATGTTAGAAATTAAAAATATTGTTAATCGTGAAATCACAGGAATTCCAAAGAAGGAATATTGGATACAAATGCAACTGCAAATGGAAGTCTGTGATTTAGATGAATGTGATTTTTTAGAAACCAAATTTACTGAATATCCAGATGCGGAAAGTTTTTATAATGATAGTAATGAAGAAAAACAGGTAGTAAAAGGTTCCATTATGTATTTCAATACAAACGAATCCAAACCTTTTTATCTATATAAACCTCTTCATATTACTGATTATCAGGATATTAATCAATGGGAAGAAGAAATGATTGAATTATATCAAGAACAAAAAAAGATGGTTTGGATTAAAAATATATATTGGAAATTAGACAAATTAAGCTGTGTTTTAGTGTTAAGAAACAAAGAATGGTTTAAAAATAACGTACAGCAAATAGAAAAAATATGGAAAATTATTGAAGAAGAGAGAATAACAGGTTACGAACATAGGGCGCCAAATAAAAAAATAAAGATGGATCTACCTAAACCATTTTTCAACCATATAGAAAATGAATGTTGTTTATTGAGTATCAATAAATAGTAATATAATTCTATATTAACTAGAATACTTAATTAGGTTATATAAATATAAAAAATATAATTAGTATATTTATAGAAAATGTATAAGTTTATTGAAAAATACGATTTGTTTATTTTTGATTTAGATGATACTTTAGTAAAAACAGAATTTTTTCATTATAAATCATGGTTATATGTATTAAAAGAAGAACTTGGAAATCATTTTCATATAGACTTTAATTATTATGTTTCAAAATTTCACTCTAATAAAAGTGACTCTATAAAAGATTACTTAACAAATGAATTAAATATAATTGATTATATAAGATTAATAAATAAAAAAAACAATATATATATTGATTATATTCGTAAAGAAGAAAAAAATTTTAAATTAATAGATGGAGTTATTGAACTATTAGAAACAATTATAAAATCAAATAAAAAATTTGTAATTGTTTCTAATAGTTTAAAAAGTAATGTTGATTATTTTTCTGATTTATTTCCAATACTAAAAAAATCATCTAAAAACTATTATCGTGAAATATTGATAAACAAAAAGCCTCATCCAGAGTGTTACATGAGAGTTGTTGAAGATTTCCAAAATAATAGAATGGTTGGATTTGAAGATAGTATAACAGGAATTCATTCAATGACACAAGTGAAAAGTATTGATGTTATTTTTATAAATAATAAATCTTATTATTATTATGATTTTATTATTAACAATTATGAATTAAAAATGACTATAGTGAATTATTGTCAACTACAAAAATAATAAATTTACACCGACAGAAAAGAAAAATAAGCCAAACATTATATAAAATTATTTTTTCATTCTTCTTCTACATATTATAAAAGCATATTTCACGAGGGATTAGAAATTATCTTATATTTTAAACATAAATATTTTTTCCATTCTACAAAAATATAAATAGTTAAACTATTTCTACTATCATTTCCTTTTTAAATTCTTCTCTATCTAAAAAGGGATCCATATCTTCAAAAGGACGATTGGTAAATGTACCATCTTCGTTTTTAATTGCATTTAATCTTGGAACACGACCTTGGATACAACAAAAAACTTCTAATATAATTGCTCCTTCTGTATAATCCAAAAAAGTTTGAATCATTTCAATAATATGTTCATTTTTTCTAACTGATAAATACTTAATACCATAAGTATTGGCAATCTTTTCTGAATCAGGAAATGATAATCCACTGCTATAATCTACACCATATTTGGCTTTAAAAAAATTACTTTGAGTTATTTCAATTGCACCATAAGCACCATTATTAAATAAAAGTATTTTTATAGGTAATTTATATTGTACAATTGTTTGTAATTCCTGTATATTTAATTGAAATGAACCTTCACCAAATATAGGAAACACCATTTTTTCTTTTTCAGCAATCGCAGAACCAATACTTGCTGGTAATTCAAAACCCATATCTCCTTGACTACTAATAATAAACTTATCATTTTTTTTTACATTTACCATATGCCAAACATTTGTAATAATAGAACCTGAAGAACATAATATTACCTTATTTTCTGGTGCCAATTGAAAAAAGTTTTTTAATAAATGGTAAGGATTAATACCATTACTATCATCTAATGCATTGATAGGTATTTCAAAAGCCCATTTCTTTTTCCAATGATTACATTTTTCAATCCACCAATAAAAATCATTCTTTTCATAATGATAATAATCAAAAAATAAGTTAAGATCCATATTTATTTTCAAATCATAATTAATATTTTTTTTTTCTAATTCATTTTCATCATTATCAATATAAACTATTTTTGCTTCTCTTGCAAACCAATCACTACGATAACCAATAATACCTTGAGCCATTCTACAACCTAGTGAAATGAGTAAATCGCAGTTTTGCATTGCAAAATTACCTGTGCGTTCTCCAAGTATTCCTACCTTTCCTATATATAAAGGATCATCACTTTCTATTAAATCTGTTCCGTGAAATGATACTACTACTGGTATTTGATATTTATTTAAAAAATTACGGAATTTTTTATCACAATTTCCTAATTTAATTCCATTTCCTGCTAATATTATAGGTCTTTCCGATTCTTTTAATAATTTGTAAATATTTTCCAAATCTATTGGTGAAGGTTTTTGTCCTACATTATCTTTTTCTATGATAGGAATATCTGTTTCATCCATTAAAAACCCCTGTATATCAAGACAAACGGATAACCATACAGGTCCTGGTCGTCCATTAATCATTTGTTTCACGGCTTCTATTAAAACCGGTTTTACTTCCTCTATTTTAGTAATTTCATAAGCATATTTGGTAATAGGTCTAACCATAGATATAATATCACAATCCGCACCGGCATAATGTCTCAATTTCATTTTTTCAGTATTAATAATACTGATTACTTCTGTACTTTTAGCCTGACCAGATATAAATAAAATTGGTAAACTATCTTGATATGCAACAAGACACGGCGAAATGACATTTGTAGCAGCACATCCGGCAGTTGTACATACAATACAAGGCTTTGAATTTGTCTTTGTATAACCTGTTGCAGAATAACCACACGCTTGTTCGTGATGTTGATAATAAATATTGAAATTTTTATTTTTACCAAAAGAGTCATTTAAATGCATTGCAAATCCACCTGTAATTGTAAAAACCGTATTCAAATCATTTTGAATGAAAAAATTGGTAATGTAATCACTTACTTTCACTTTCATTGAATGATTTATTTAATATAAATATATTTCTTTATATCTTAAAAATAAAATATAAAATTTATATTTTATTTTCAAATTATTAATATATTTTTAATTTTCTTTTAAATTATTATTCATTGCAATTCTCTCTTCAGTTATTTTAATTCTGGCTAAATCCTTATTTCCATAAAATAAATATCTAGAACTGATATATTTCAACCATTCTGCTTCAAATACAAATCCTAAATATAAAAGTTTTTCAAAATTATTAAAATCAATCCTCTTTACATCATAAACAATATATCTTGTCTCAAATTTATCTAATAAACCATCATAAATTAATTTTTCAATGAATTCCTTTGAATTCATTGTTAAAGCACCTCCTACGTTACATAAAATATTTTTTTTTCTCGCAACTGTAAAAATCTTTTTTACTTTCTCATATATTTCTTCTGAATCTACAAAATTAATATTTTTATTCATTGAACTGACAAAATCATTTCTACCAACGGTAACAAAGTCTATATTATTAAATAAAGATGATAATTCTTCTAAATTATTGTAAGCTGAAATCGTCTCTAAATTAAAACCTTTCTTTTTATCACATTTATAAAAATCCAAAGATTTCAAGAATTTTTTCAATGCAAATTCACTTTCAATCATAGGAGCAACAATAGTATCACAATCCAAATCTATACAGTCAACAATATCTCTTTTTGCTTCACAGCCTCCAATTTTAATACTTAAACCAACATCTACTTGAGCAGTTAATTTACGCATTGTAACCGCCTCATTAAATAATGCACCTTCATCTTCAAAGGATAATTTAATTCCACAACATCCTAATTCTTTGAGTTCATTTAAAACAACTATTAATTTATCCATATAAATATATAATTATCATTTTTTTTAAATAATAATTATTGAATATTATTAATAACATTTGTTTTTTAATATAGAACAACGTATTTTTAATAAAAAATTAAAATTTTTGAGGTAATATAATACCACACATTATCTCTGTATAAAAATTATAACTATTTAAAAAGTGTAGAAGTTTAGTTACTTATTATAAAATATTTTTAAAATATACAATATAAAAACATTCTATTTACTAAACTTATAATGAAAATTCTTATTACTGGTGGAAATGGCAATATTGCAAAATAATAAAACAAAATTTATCAAATGATTATGAATTAATTATGATGTATTTAAATAAGAACTATAATAAAAATTATGATATTATAAGCGTAATTGAATATGGTGATAGATATTTAATAAACTATAAAGAATGTCTGAATAATTTATGTTACAATATTGTTTATTCATTATCTTCTTATTTTGGATGTCATGTAACTTATGCAATAGACGTTGTAGAAAATTACGATAAAATGGAAATTCGTGATATTTATAATGTTTTTAAAAAATTAAAAGAAGATAATAAAAACATGTTTTATTGGGACAAATTATTTATGGAAATTTATAATTCTATTAAAAATTAATATTTTATATTATTAATTTAAAAAGATAAAAAGATAATAATATACTATGGAAAAAAACAACCCTGCGTTTATTTGTAAAACAACTACTAAAAAAGCTGAAAATTACATAAATAATTTAACAAACATAAAAGATAAACATATCTTAGATTTTGCTTTATATACTCCAATTAACCAGATTCAAAGATTTTTAGCAAGATATGAATTAATGAAAATGATTCAAGATATTCCTGGTGCAGTTATTGAAATGGGTGTTTGTTCCGGAAATGGATTTATGAGTTTAATTCATTGTCACAATGTTTTACAACCTACTTATGGATATCGTGAATTTTATGGGTTTGATACATTTGAAGGATTTCCAGAAGTTCATAAAAATGATATTTCTGATGTAAAATGGGAAAAAGGAGATTTTTTTAATGATAGTTATGATAAGTTAAATAGTGTTATAAATGTTCATAATAATTATTATTATATTCCAACAAAAACTAAATTAATAAAAGGGGATGTAAATAAAACATTACCTATATTTTTAGAAGAAAACAAACACGTTATAGTTTCTTTATTATATTTAGATTTGGATATATATGAACCTACAAAAACATGTTTAAAGCACCTTTTGCCAAAAATGGCAAAAGGTTCTATAATAGCTTTTGATGAACTAAACTGGAAATCTTTCCCAGGAGAAACAATTGCAGCTTTAGAAGAACTTGGAACAAAATATAAGTTTAAAAATTTGTTGAATAGTCCAATTAATTATTGTATTATTGAATAAATTAAAAATATAATTAAATTATAATATAAATGGATAAATAAATATTTATATTATGAAAGTAAAAGTAAGTGATTATGTTGTTGATTTTTTTTACAAAAATGGAATAAATTCTCTATTTACAATTACGGGAGGTTTTGCAATGCACCTGAATGACTCTTTTGGAAAACATCAAAATTATGATATTTATTATCAACATCATGAGCAAGCTTGTTGATATGGAACAGAATATAATAAAAATTTTGTTCTTGATAGTTATTAAATAATGTATAATATTTATTATAATCTTCTTGTGTGTTATTAGAATCAGAAAAATAAAAACTACACTCTTTACAATATTTTACTTCTAAGTTATTATTTAATGTAATATCATGAACCAATTGTAATTTTAATTTTATTATATTACAAAGATTTCTGATAGTTTACAACATATTGGAAAGCTTTTCATATATGTATATTAACAAATAAATGTTTTATATTGTAATTTAAAAACATTTAGTTAGTAAAACTATAATGAAAATTCTTATTACTGGTGGAAATGGCAATATTGCAAAAATAATAAAACAAAATTTATCAAATGATTATGAATTAATTACACCATCTCGTAATGAATTAAATGTTTTAAACATGAAAGAAATTGAAAATTTTTTAAAAAAAGATACTTATGATATATTAATACATACAGCAATTATAGGGGGGCGTAGAACAAAGGAAGAAAATGGAGATGTTACACACAATAATTTGCTTATGCTTGAAAATATTTTATATTTTTCCGAAAAGTTTAAAATGATTCTTAATTTAGATTCTGGTGCAATATATGATAGAGAAACTGATATATTAAATCGAAACGAAGAAGACTTATTTACAATTCCCACAGATTATTATGGGTTCTCAAAATACCTTATTTATAAAAGGTCTTTGCAATATAAAAATATGTATAATTTAAGAATATTTAATATATTTCATGTTAATGAAGAGAGTAATAGATTTATTAAAGGTTGTTTTTTATCAAAACAAAATAATAATCCAATTACTATATTTGAGGACAAATTCTTTGATTTTTTTTATGAAGATGATTTTGTTAAAATAGTTAAGTATTATATTAATAATTTTGAGAGTCAAGAAAACCTTGAGAAAACAATCAACCTTTGTTATGAAGAAAAATACAAGCTATCTGATATTGCAAAAATAATTATAAAAGATGACAATTCTAATATGATTCAAATATCAAACAATAATTTAAATAAAAACTATAGTGGAGACTATAAAAAATTAAAAAGTTTAAATTTATCATTATATGGAATAAAAGAAAGTTTGAAAATATATGAAAAATTATTAATTTATAATTTATAATGGTAAAAAGAAAAAGAAAATGAAATAAATACGTTTTTATAAACTATTTTAAGGCATCAATACAATTGAAAATTCATTAGTAGTATTATGTCTGTAATTACATCCAGTGCAATGACAATGACCATGAAAACGCGTAATTATGTCTTTTTGAAAACTCCATTTTTCATTATTATTATATTTATCTAATGAATTATATGCATAATTTTTTTGACAAAAATATTTATAAAAAACTTTATTGTTATTACAATAATAGATAGTACCCTGTGTAGTTATTTCATTATAACTTGATGTAGTTATAAAAGCATTTGGTGATATTTTACCTATTTTCCAATTATTTGTTTCAAATATTAATTTTACAAAACGTTCTGCATTTAAATCCATACTATTTAATAAAGAAACATTATTTGACTCTTGTAAATAATTATACATACATGTTAAAAATTCTTTTACATATTTATATGGAACAACCCAAAAAGTTCCATTTATTCCTTCCCATTCATGTCCGTCATAGAACCAAAATATATCTTTATCATCACATAAATTTACTATATCAGGAAATGGAAATAAATGTAAATAATCTGATCTTGTGAAAATAATATATTCATATTTTTCTTTAAATACATCCCCCCATACTTCATATATCTTATACAAATTTTCATAAAGTCTTAAACAAGCAATATCTGTATAATTATTTCTTTTCACTAAACTATGATAATTAATAAATGTTTCAGTAACGTCCGATGGATCATAAATGATTTTGTTTTCACTATTTAATAGATTTATATTATCATCAATATTCGTATTTGTTGTTTGAACATATACATATAAATCCGCATCTAATTTTTCTATTAGATTTTTATTAAAGTTATCTACAATAGTATCTATAGCTCGTAATTGTCCATATAAACAAACAGCATATTTTTTTTTAACTGATGGTGAAATTATATTTTTTAAATCATCCATTTAATATATAAAAATATTTAATTAATTACAAAGTAAACTAATTTTTATTATTTTATCAATCTTTAGATTAAAAAAAATTATTATGTAAACAAATATATATAAATGGTTCGTTATTCTAGAAGAAAAAGAGGGGGTGATACTGCATCTATTGAAATAAAATTAAATAAAGTTCAAGATGAAATAGATGAGTTAAAAATGGAATTATCAAATTTAAAAAATGGAAATTCATCTGATAAAATGAGTGTAGAAACTCCTACATTTGATTCCATGGAAGAAGATTCATCCTCTTCTGAAATCGTGATGCCAGAACAAATTTCTATGCCTGGTTTAAACTCATCTTCAAAATCATTAACTAACGAAACAATTGAACTTAACGGATACAGTGGGACAGTTAGCGATTTATCTGACAAACTAAACAAAAAAATAAAAGATTTAGATAAACCAACGAATAAGGGGAAATATTCAGATAAAGTGACAGAATATAAAGAAATCATGAAAAAAATCAAGGGTGCTTCAGATGTTGAAAGTATAAAACAAGTTGTTGAAACATCAAGACTAACCTTTAAAAATAATAATTTAATGGGTGGAAAAACACACAAACGCGGAAGAAAAGGAAAAAAAGGTACAAAAAGAAAACATTAAAATTTTTACAAAAAGAAAAAATTAAAATATCTTTTATTTGTATAAGATATAAGATGTTTGGACTATTTGAATCTAAACCAAGCGGTTATAATACTTCCAATAGTAGATTGAAACTAAAATATAATAATAATCAATTAGGTGGAGGGAAAAGAAGAAGAACCAGAAGAAAGAAGGCTAGTAAAAAGGGTACTAGAAGAGGAAGACGTTAAGTTTTTATATAATTTCATCATTTATAAATTATATAAAATATTATTCATTGTTTTAATTTTTTATTTATCAATAATGACCTGTTTAGAAATTTTTTTAATGATTTTGTCTTCTTTTTCCAAATCATTATCACCCTTGCCTCCCATTGCTTCAATAATCAATTTATTATATTGATCAGATTTCTTTGAATAACTCTTCACGCAATCAGGATACTTATCTTTGAATTGTGAAATCAATTTTGTATTCTTATGAGCGACATATTTAATTGCTTTTCGTATCTTTTTCTTTTCTTCATTTTCTTTTTCCCATTTATTTTCATCTTTTACATATAAAACTTCTCTCTTGACATCACTACAATGAATCGGTCGTTGAGTAACATCTAGTGCTTTCAAATTAGATGTAATAATATTTGATATTCCTTCTACGTATCCAATGTTGCCAACTTTTTCCAAATCCGACAATTGTAACTTAATAGAGTCTACGAAGTCCATAATATTCATGGCATCTTTACAGGTTTCATTTAAAAAGAATTGCAAATTAAACGTTTTGTTGTGAGAATTGGTATTATTATTAGAATTTATGTTGTTTTGTGTTCCATTTTTCACTACTTCCATCACCATGGTTTGTAATTCTGAATTTTGTTTAATTACTTCTTGATTTTGTTTAAAAATCATCATAACCAATTCTTTATCAAATACAAAATCATTATTGCTTGAATCGGTTGTACTTTGTATATCTGTTTTGTTTGTATTTTCTGTATTTGGACATTTTTTTTTGTGTTTCCATAATCCAGAAGCTTCTTTATATATTTTGTTACAAATTGTGCATATATAAGTAGTGCTTTTTTTGCTGCTTTTTGCTACATTTTCAGTGACATTTATTGATTTTAAATGTTTAGCAGTTAAAATATGTTTATCATAATTAGATTTCTTTACTGTATTGAAGTTACATTTTTCACAAGCAAATACGCTGCTTTTTTTTGCTACATTTTCATTGACATTTATTGATTTTAAATGTTTAGCAGTCAAAATATGTTCGTCATAATTAGATTTCTTTACTGTATTAAAGCTACATTTTTCACAAGAAAATATATTGCTGGATTCTCCTACTTTTCTATTGACAATTATTGACATATATTGTCAATAGAAAAAGTAGCTAAATACTTTTACGCAAAAAGAATAAATTAGTAAAAAAATTTATCGTAACAAAAAATACAATAAATTATTTTGTTTGACACCATAAGAATTTTTATGGTCACAAATTTTTCCTAATTTTTTTATTATTTTTTTTTCCCAAGAGTATTTTACTTTTTCGAAAAATGGACAAAAA
>Ga0209086_10003494_pt1 | contig 11929 bp, 8 predicted proteins | sample M_130207_XF_Meta_FD_187312 | JGI IMG/M metagenome (GOLD analysis project Ga0209086, IMG submission 187312) | Freshwater microbial communities from Lake Montjoie, Canada to study carbon cycling - M_130207_XF_MetaG (SPAdes) (version 2) | ecosystem: Environmental > Aquatic > Freshwater > Lake...
CTATCGCGGGTGGTGGCTCACACACCATCGCTCTGAAAGGTGGCGCGGTTCTGGCTTGGGGTTACAACGGCTTAGGTCAATGCGACGTTCCCAACTCTGCTAATAGCGGCGTTTCTGCTATTGCGTGTGGTGTCTTTCACACCATAGCTCTTAAAGATGGCGCGGTCCTGGCTTGGGGTTACAACGGCTCAGGTCAATGCACCATTCCTGACCCTGCCAATAGCGGCGTTTCTGCTATCGCGGGTGGTTTCTACCACACCATCGCTATTAAAAATGGAGCAGTTCTGGCTTGGGGTTACAACAGCCACGGTCAATGCAACATTCCTGCCTCTGCCAATAGCGGCGTTTCTGCTATCGCGGGTGGTTTCTACCACACCATCGCTCTTAAAGATGGCGCGGTTCTGGCTTGGGGTTACAACGACTTCGGTCAATGCACCATTCCTGCTTCTGCTTCTAGCGGCGTTTCTGCTATCGCGGGCGGTGGCTACCACACCATCGCCATCGCCATCGCCCTTGACGCCAACAACAACAATCGCCCAGACACCTGCGACATGTCGGATGACCCGTCGCTTGACCGCAACGCCAACGGCATTATTGACGCCCTAGAAATTGCGCGCACGCCATCCATTGATTGCAATCGCAACATCATCATTGACACCTTTGATTTGCTTGACCACCCAGAGTGGGATTGCAATTTCAACGGGCGCATTGACACCTGCGACTTTGCGGAGGGCGCCAGCGACGACGACTTGGACGGCCACCTTGATGATTGCGAGTGGGCCAAGGGCGACCTGGACTTAAACGGCGTGATTGATTCTGGCGATGTCAGCATTGTGCTGCTGTATTACGGCGAAGAGAATCCTTCGCTGGGCGACATGGACGGCAACGGCATTATTGAAACAGGCGATGTTTCATGGCTGCTGCTGAACTATGGCGAAGTCACGTGGCCGTGATGTGAGAGGCTGAATGCAAGTGATTGCTTTTAGTGTTTAGGTAATACGCTTTATAAATATCAAGCCTTTAAGGCGCGAATTTGCGCGTCGATCCCCTGTTGACTTGTGTTTAATTAGAAGATTTTGTTTGCTTTGAGACGGATATGGCGTCATACTGTTAGTGCGTCATAGGCTTTGTGGCTTTTTCCATTTCGGGGCGCAATATTCCGGAGCCCTAAACATGAACTTTTCCAATGCTGCGCCAACATTCTTTGTTACACGTTTTTTAACTTGCACGGGCTTTACAGGCATGATGCGAGTTACAGCCGTGTGCGCTGGAGTTTTTGGATTTGTGGCGGGTACGTGTGCGCAAACCATCAATGGCTTTGTCACGGCTTGGGGTGACTCCACCAATGGTCAATGCAACATTCCTGCTTCTGCAAATAGCGGCGTTACTGCTATCGCGGGGGGTTACTTTCACACCATCGCGCTTAAAGATGGCGCCGTTCTTGCTTGGGGTTACAACAACTACGGTCAATGCACCATTCCTGCTTCTGCAAATAGCGGCGTTTCTGCTATCGCAGGCGGTTACCTACACACCATCGCTCTGAAGGGTGGCGCCGTTCTTGCGTGGGGTTACAACGGCCTAGGTCAATGCACCATTCCTGTTGCTGCTCAAAACGGTGTTTCCGCTATCGCGGGCGGTGAACGACACACCATCGCTCTAAAAGATGGCGCCGTTCTTGCTTGGGGTTACAACGGCCAAGGTCAATGCACCATTCCTGCTGCTGCTCTAAGCGGTATTTCCTTTATCGCGGGAGGCGGTAACAACACCATCGCTCTTAAAGGTGGATCTGTTACGGCTTGGGGTGACAACAGCTCTGGTCAATGCAACATTCCTGCTGCTGCTCTTAGCGGCGTTTCCTCTATCGCGAGCGGTCAACTACACACAATTGCTCTCAAAGATGGCGCCGTTCTTGTTTGGGGTAACAACTACTACGGTCAATGCATCATCCCTGCTTCTGCTCTAAGTGGTGTTTCCGCTATAGCAGGAAGTACCAACCACACCATCGCTCTTAAAGATGGCGCCGTTCTTGCTTGGGGTTACAACGAAGCCGGTCAATGCTCCATTCCTGCTTCTGCTCTAAGTGGTGTTTCCGCTATTGCGGGTGGTATGTACCACACTATCGCTCTTAGCCCAATCAAAGACTGCAACGGCAACGGCATTCATGACCCGTTGGATGTTCTCGCCGGCTCAACCGACTTAAACCACGACCAAATTCCAGACAGTTGCCAAGGCGCCATTGAATACGCCATCACATCTGCGTCACTCGGGGTGCCAACCGCCAATGTTGCCGTAAGCACAATCTTCACCAACTTAGTTATGCCTGACAACTTTGCGGATGTGCCTGTTGTTATTTCCGCCAAAGGCGACTTTGATGCAAGCAATGAATTTCTTACCGTGAAATTAAACGGCGTCACCATGCAGCGCGTGTTTGAAAGTGGCGGCGTGAACTGCGCTAATGGAACAGGCATTAGCACCGCCACCGTGCAAATTCCATTTGCAACTTTTGCAAACGCTGTTGCGGTTAGGCAACTCACAATTACGCTGCTGCCTTCGCCCGCTGTGACTGCCAGCGAATGCGGCACTGGTTTCATGACGGTGCAACTCAAGTATGTGGGCATTGGCGCAAGCGGCGACTGCAACAACAATGGATTGCTTGACACGCGCGACATTGGCGCAAATCCATCGCTTGATCGCGACCACAACGCGCTGCTTGACGCGTGTGAATTGGCGGGAAACCCGCTGCTTGATTGCAACCTCAACGGCGAGTTGGACGTTTACGACATTGCCATGGGCGCGCCAGACGATGACGCCGACACGCACCCCGACCAATGTCAATACGACAAGGGCGACCTGGACTTAAACGGCGCCGTGGATACCGGCGATGCCAGCATTGTGCTGTTGTATTACGGCGAGGTGAATCCGCCGTTTGGCGACTTTGACGGCAACGGCATTGTTGATACCGGCGATGTTTCATGGCTGCTGCTGAACTTTGGTCCAGTGACGTGGCCGTGATGTGAGTGCGCGTCTTTAGAAATTGTCCCGCGAACTAAAATAGTTTGTCACAAATAAGGCGAGCATTTTCGCGCGTAGTGATCAAAGTGCTACCACAAGCGAGTTTAGCAACCACGCGAGCCCTGCTCGCGTGGGGTGCGTTGTCTGAGCGACTGGTAGCACTTTGATCACGTAGCATCGCGATTTGTTTGCGCACCGAGGGCGTTGCATTGAAGAAGCGCGAATTGCCTCAACGCTTTCTGCAACCATTTCATTTTTTCATCAACAATTTTTATAAATCTGCGTGGAAATTTCTCCACAATTTTCAAGCGGAACCAGCCAAGGCGTACAATGACGTGCGTTGAGACTTGAACCATACAGATTCACTCTCAGCATGAAGGGAAACCGTGTAAATAGCTGGTTTTCAAACAGTTCTTGCCTGAAACATGTATTGCATTCTATTTCGTATAAACCGCTTGATAAACCATTTACACGAAATAGAATACACACATGAAACACTCTCTTGGCAAACTTGAAACACAATTGCTTGCGTATACGCAAATGCGACAGCAAGGCACGGCGCGCTCTGGCGAGTTGGTCAGCGTGCTTGGACTCAAGCCCCAGCAAGAGCGCCAGTTGTTCCAACGATTGGCGCGCGGCCGTCTGATTGCGCGTGTTCGACCGGGGCTTTATTTGGTTCCGCCGCGGCTGCCTGTTGGCGGTTCATGGAGCCCCGATGAAATCACCGCCATTGACACATTGCTGAAAGATCAAAAAGGCAAATATCAAATTTGCGGGCCAAGCGCATTCAATCGGTACAACTTTGACGAGCAAATTCCAACTCGACTTTACGCCTACAACAATCGTATTTCTGGCGAGCGAACAATTGGCGCGGTGCAACTCACGCTGATCAAGGTGACCGACAAACGATTGGGCGGAATTGAAACCGTGAATACGCCCCAAGGCGCGTGCGCCGTGTACTCGTCCAGGGCGCGTGCTTTGGTGGATGCGATCGATGATTGGGCGCGCTTTGACACACTGCCGCGCGCATACGGTTGGATACGCAAAGAAATTGCGCGTAAACGTGTCCGACCTTCAGAATTAGTGGGCGCCGCTTTGCGCTATGGAAATGTTGGCGCCACAAGACGGCTTGGTGTTTTGTTGGAGCAACTTGGCATGGCGCCACAACTCCTGCGTCAACTGGAACGGCCGCTGCCACAATCAACAAGTTTAATTCCATGGATTCCCACGCTGCCCAAGCGCGGCACAGTCAATCGCCGCTGGGGCGTGGTGGTCAATGGAAAGGCGTGACGAATTGTTATGCCAAACATTGACGGCGGTTCTTTCAGTTCATTTCAAACTGCGGCCATACGCTGGCACGCGCAAGATCCCGCGCTCTTTCAAGAAGCCATTGCATTTACCGCGGCGCAGACTGGTTTTCTGGCGCGATTGATTGAGAAAGATTATTTCTGCAGCGTGCTGCTGCAACTCATGTCCAACAGCGCAGAAGAATTGGTTTTTAAAGGCGGCACCTGTCTTTCCAAAGTGCATGCACGCTTTTGCAGATTGAGCGAAGACCTTGACTTCTGTATTTCCATCCCCGCTCATTCAAGTCGGACTGATCGACGTAATTGCGTTGCGAAGTTCCGGTCTGTTCTTGATCGCGTTACCAGTGCGCAGCCACAATTGCGCGTGATCGAGGCGTTGGAAGGCTTTAACAACTCGACGCATTATCAAGCCTTGCTGCAGTACACATCGCAGCTGACTTCTCAACCTGAAACAATTCGCATTGAAATAAGTTTACGTGAGCCAATTGTCATGTCGGCACACATTGGCGCCGCGCGGACCGCGTTGCTCAACCCCCTGCGCGGCGAGGAACTTGTTGCGCCATTTCCCGTGCGCTGTCTTTCGTGGAAAGAAACAATGGCGGAGAAATTTCGCGCTGCGCTTTGCCGCAAAGACGTTGCCATCCGCGACTTCTTTGATGTGGACTTTGCAGTACTGCAGGCCGGGCTCCAAGTTGATGATGTGGAACTTATTCAATTGTTAACGGGCAAACTCAAAGTCGCTGGAGTTGGCGCCGTGGATTTATCAGCAAGCCGCTTGAATGCACTCGCGCGTCAGTTGAACACCCAACTTCGACCCGTGCTGCGCGACAGCGACTACGCAATCTTTGATCTTGAACGAGCAATTGAAATCGTGCGTGTGGTGGCGAAGCAATGCGCCCAAGCTCTATAAATGAAGCACAATTAACACTGGCGCGATTCATTGAAGAGCTCACACCCACCACAGCTTGGCGGCCTTCTTGTGAATGACACAATCGTGCAGAACATTGGCCGATTTCCAAAACCATTTCTGGCACCGCTTCATGGCAAGTGCCTGCAGTACGAACCTCAAGCTCTATTCAGATCATTCGCTGCGCATCAATTGCAAGAACCCGTGCTCAGAAGCACCAGCGACACATCGCTGGAATCAACTTCGCCCGAGCCGTCTAGATCAGTTGTGCAGCCTTCGCATATGCCATAGTCAAGAAGACAGAGCGACACGTCGCTGGAATCAACTTCACCTGAGCCGTCAAGATCGCCAAAGCATGGAGCGGATTGCGCGCCAAGGAATGGAGCCACCGTGCTGTCGCCGCTCAAAGCGAATTGCGACGCTTGTTGCACCAAGAACACATCTTCGCTGCCGTTGCCGTCCAAGTTTCCCTTGGCAACCAGAGTTGGATTGTTGTTGCTGATCACCGTGGAATCACCGATGGAAAGCGGATAGCCCGCGCCCAGTGTGTTGATGTTGATCAACGCAGCTTGGCTACTTGTGCCAACAGTGTTGTACACCGCGACTATGTCTTTTACGCCGTCGCTGTTGACATCAACCAGCGCAAGATCAAGTCCGCCGCTGGCACCTGCGGGCGCAATGGGTGTGGCGCCGGCAAAGCTTGCGGTACCACCGTTGTTGCGGAACAAGGCAAACACGGGCGGCAAAGAACCAGCGCCGCCAGATTGCGGATTGCGATTGGCCGTGACAATGTCAGGCAAACCGTCGCCGTCAATGTCAGCGATTTGCATGGACACGGGTTCACCAAGAATTTCAAATGGAGTTTCAGCGTTGAAGCCGTTGGTCGTGCCACGCACCACTTGTAAGAAACCAGTTGGGGTTGTGGTGAGCGCGCCCGTCAAACTTGCGGCGCTGGTGCTTCCAGCCGCGGTGACATCGGTTAGATCATCATCATCAATGTCGCTGCCATGCACAGTGCGCGGAACGCTGGACAGCGGAACAATTTGGCCCGCGCCACCACTAGAACCAAAGGTGCGCAAGTTGCTGCTAGAAGTTCCAACTGCAAAACTAGAACTGGTCACCATGATGCGATTGGCCCCGTTTGGCTTGACTTCACAAACACATTTTGCAATTTCACCAGCAGGAAGCGTGACCACGGCGCCCGCGACAAAACCACTTCCGTTGTTGATGTACACGCGAACTGTTCCATCGGTTAAGCCAACAACAACATCGTTGCGTGTGCCGTCGCCACTGAAATCACCAACTGCAAGAGCGGTTGGTGTCGCAGGCAACGCTTTGAGAATGCTTGTTGCACCCAAGTTGCCCAAGCCGTCATTCATAAGCACTTGCACAAGACCTGTTGAACCAGTTTGAATTGCAAGCGCAATGTCATCAAGGCCATCATTATTAAAGTCCATTGACTCCGCCGCAATCGCAACACCGCTTGCACTTGCACCCGTGGTGCTGCTTAAGTTGGCCGCGCTTGGCATTGGCAGAAGTCGCAAAGAAAATACAGTGCGACCGTTCACACTTTCTGGAATCACCGTTAAAAATTTGCCGGCAGGCGGCGGAACTTCTGTTTGGATGACATCAAAGAAACCGTTGGCCGTTGCGCAACTGAGCACAGGCACATTGAAATTGTCAGGCAATGTGCTTGCGCCGCCAGCCGCGCCAAGAAGCCATAATCGCCCTGCCATGTTTGCGGTGGTGGTGACGCGCACCGAATAATCATTTCCAAGTTGTGACGCGCCCGCGGTCACAAGCAAACTTGTTCCAGTGCCCGCGGTAAATGTTCCCGCCGTTGCATCGCACTCGCTGCCAACGCTGCCATACGTTCCTAAGTTGACATTGGATTGCGCGCCAGGCACACGCGGCCCACTGTTGGTCCACTGCCATACTCCAAGATCTTGCCATGTTCCGCCGCTGATTTTTAACAGCGCGCTGCCGCTGCCAGTGGATCCTGCGCAGGAACTTTGTGCGTTATCAAGTAGTGCCAGAGCATGATTGTGACCGCAAGCAATCTGCACAACATCTTTAAGACCAGATGGGGGAACTGTCATGTTCTGCGAATAGTTGCCCCATACGGAAACCAGACCATTTCCTTGAAGTGCCATGGAAGAATAATTATTTGCCGCAATCTGAACAACCCCACTCAAACCGTTTGGAACGGTGCATTGACCATAAGTGTTGCTACCCCAAGCTAAAACTGATCCACCCTTGAGAGCGATGGTGTGTCCGTAACCACCCGCGATAGCGGTAACCCCAATTTTGGCTGCAGTAGGAATATTGCATTGACCCCCAATATTCCAACCCCAAGCCAAAACTACGCCAAATTTGAGAGCAAGGGTATGTTCGTAACCAGCCGCAATAGCGGTTACCCCAGATTGGGCTGTAGTAGGGATAATACATTGCCCATTCTCAAGACCACTGCTGCCGCCTAAGGGTTGGATAGTAGTACCGGCACCCCAAGCAAGAACTGCACCATTTTTAAGAGCGACGGTGTGGTAGGTCCCTGCCGCAATAGCAGAAACGCCAGATTGTGCATCGGTGGGAATGGTGCATTGGCGGTAGGCGTTGTTACCCCAACAAATAACCTGTCCAGAAGAGCGGAGCGCTACGGAATGTCCATGTCCAGCGCTTATAGCAACTACACCGCCTGTAAGATAACTTGGCACCTGACACTGACCGTAGTCATTGGCTCCCCAACAACGAACGCCCCCCTGATTGGTGAGTACCTGTGTGTACTCAAAGCCGGCAGAAATCGCCACAACATTGAGTGCACTTTTTGGCTCAGTAACTTGTCCCCATGCATTCCACCCCCACATGACAATTGATCCATCCTTGCACACCGCCACAGAGTGGCCAGCACCGCTCGCGATAGAGAAAACGCCAGATTGTGAAGCAGTAGGAATGTTGCATTGACCTGCGCTGTTGTCACCCCAAGCCAGAAAGGCGCCATCTTTAAGAGCGATGGTGTAACTTTCACCGCCCGTAATAGCGGTGACGCCAGATTGAGCAGCGGCAGGAACAATAGATTGTCCTAACTCAGGAAAACTGCCCGTGTAGGTAGTTCCTGCCCCCCAAGCCAGAACTGCGCCACCTTTGAGAGCGATGGTGTGGTATTTCCCGCCCGCGATAGCAGAAACGCCGCTATTTGCTACAGCAGGAATGGTGCATTGACCGTAGCCGTTGTAACCCCACGCAAGAACACCACCGTCTTTCAGAGCGATGGTATGGGACCCACCGCGCGCGATAGCGGCAACTCCGCTGTTGGCAGCAGCAGGAATATTGCATTGACCGTTGCCGTTGTAACCCCAAGCCAGAACCGCACCACCTTTAAGAGCGATCGAGTGGTAGTCACCGCCTGCGATAGCTGTAACGCCGCCGAGAGCGGCAGCTGGAATTGTGCATTGACCATAGGTGTTGCTACCCCACGCGGTTACTTTGCCATAGATCGAAAGTGCCATTGTGTGATAGCCGCCTGCGGCCACTTTAAATATAAAATCAAGATTTTCTGGCACAGTAGTTTGGCCGGAACTGTTGTAACCCCATGCCATAACGGAACCATCAACACGAATAGCCACGGTATGAGCGAAGCCTGCCGAGGCATCTTGAAATGGAAGTATTGAACTTGAAGGCATTGTTTGACCCTTGGACGAGTCCCCCCAGCCAACAACTTGACCTTGACCATTCGCGTTTGCACTGACAAACATCGCGCCCCCGAAGATCATGAGCCCCCTAACAAGGAATTTATAAATAGCTTTCATTTGTCTTTAAAGCGCATATTAAGTAATTCAAATATTACACTGATATCTGCTTTGTCAATATTTAATTTAGCAATAATAAATAATTAAATACAAAATATATGTGACACACAAAGGGTTATTGGCAGCCGCTCACACCCACCACGGCTTCGCGGTCTTCTCGTGAATGACGCAATCATGTAGGAAATTGGCGGCTTTTACGAAGCCTTCCTCCGTGCTCATCAGCGCGTCCTCATGCTCAATGCTTAAGACATGGTCGTAGCCGTAGCGGCGCAACATGGACACAAACGGTTTCCAAAATTCATGGCCGTGGCCTTCGCCGCATGTGCGAAAATTCCAGGCGCGCTCGTTCAACTGGCCATACGGACGCGTGTCCAAGTAGCCATTGCGCGGGCCTTCATGCGGATCAAGTTGCGTGTCCTTGGCGTGCACGTGAAAAAGTAAACCAGCCTCGCCAAGATCGCGCGCGGCAAGAACGGGATCAATGCCTTGCCAAAATAAATGCGATGGATCTAGGTTCACACCCAAGCGGCACTTGCCCTTCACGCCCGACGCTTTCATGGCGGCGCGCGAAAGTTTGATCATGGTGTGCGAGTTGTATACGCAGAAACCTGGATGCGGCTCCAGCGCGGTGCGAACATCAAACTTGGCGCAATACTTTATGGCGCGCGCCCAATACGGCACAAGAACTTTGTTCCATTGATAGTCCAGAATTTGCAGGAAGTCGCCGGGCCACGGACATGTCACCCAGTTGGGAGTGGTGTCGCGCGCGCTGCCGCCAGGGCAACCGCTGAAGGTGATGACAATGTCGGTGCCAAGTTTGGGCGCAAGTTGCACGGCGGTTTCCCACGCGCCGTGGTGGTCGCGCGCAATTTTCTTGTCGGGGTGAATTGGATTTCCGTGCACGGAAAGCGCGCTTAGTGTGAGCCCGAACTCGCGCAAAATACCTTTGATGCGGTCTTGTTCTTTGGCGCTGGCTAGAACTTTCTTGGCGTCAAAAAAACCTTTGCCGGGATAGGCGCCTGCGGGCAACTCGATTGCATCAAGGCCGTGCTCCGCTAGAAATTGACAAACTTTTTCAAGAGGTCGGCCGGTGAATAACGCGCTCATGACTCCTAATTTCATAGTGGTTCTCCTGCGGGAACGCTACACGAAATGCGGCGCGGTTGAGATTGCAATGTGAGTGGCGGCGGAATTATTCACTGAAGTTGCTGCGCATAGGGCGGTTGGCATGCGCGCAAATACATGTCAGAATGCTTGCCCACATGTTTACTTGCATCTTTTTATGTTTCATGATGGCGCAAGACGCTGGCGCGCAAAGTGCGCCGCCAACTGCGCCGCCAACTTCGGCGCCAACTTCGGCGCCAACTTCGGCGCCAACTGCGCCGCCAACTGCGCCGAAATCTAGCGCAAGCGACAACGCGACAACCACTTCACAAAGCGCCACGCCGCCCACCACGGACTCGGCGCCCGCGGTAAATCCTAAACCTACAAGAAAGGCCACATCCTCTAATAGCGCGGACTCATCCATGCCAGAGTCGCCGCCGGTGGCCACGCCAACCCCGCGTCGAGTGCGCGTGTTGATTGATCGCTTTAAGGAAAGCGGCGGCACGATTGTGCGCGAGGATGATTCGGTGCTGATTATTCGCACTCCTGAAGGCGTTGAGAAATCATTTGAGAAGTCGCTGCTGCTTGGAGTTTTTCCTGTGCTTGACGCGCCCGAAGGCACGCCCGTGGTTATTCAATTTCGCGATGGCCGGCGAGTGAAGGGAGAATTAATCAAGGATGATTTGAATCAAGCACAAGTGCGCATTAACAATATTGAATTCACTTTGAAGCGGGAAATTTTTTGGGCTTTGGAACTTGACCCTTCTTTTGAAGAGTTACTGGCTCAACTTCGCGCCAACATTCAGCCCACAAACTGGCAGCAACGGGTGCAATTGGCGCGCTGGATGCTGCGGCAAAATCAGCCGTTGGCCGCCAAGATTGAACTCACTGAAATTCTGCGCTCGTACGATTCTCAGGAGGTCCACGACTTATTAAGCCGAGCCGATGCGCTTCTTGTTGCACAGGCCAAAGAACAAGCGAACAACCCCGCCCACAAAAAGCCAACCTCGGATTCAACCAAACCCAACATGGATGAACCCGCGCTTCCAACGCAGCGACTCAGTCCAGATGATGTGAACATGATCAAGGTGTTGGAAGTGAATTTGGAGCGGCCACCGCGCATGCAGGCGGAACCCGACCTGGCTAAAAAAATAATCACCCGCTACTCCACCAGCGATTTGTTGCCCGCCGATCCAGATGCGCGCAAAGCCATGGAAACATGGAGCGCGGAGCAACTTTTACAATTGCTGTTTGCTCTAAAGGCGCGCGACCTGTATCAAGAAATCAAAGTCGAGTCCGAGCCCATGCCACTTGAATTATTTCACCGACGTGTGCACGACAACTGGCTGATTCCCAACTGCGCAACCAGCCGCTGTCACGGCGGCACACACGCCGGAAATTTTTTCTTGTTCGCCTCGGACTATCGCGTCGAGCGCACGCGCTACACCAACTTGCTTATTTTATTGCGCTCACCTCAACGCGAGGGCAAGCCGCCAATGATTGACTTCCAGCATCCAGACCAATCGCTTTTAATTCAGTACTCGCGTCCGCGCGTGGACGCTAAATTTCCCCACCCCGATGTTCCAGGATGGAAGCCCATTTTGCTTTCCAACAACAATTCATTGATGAATGACGCTCTTCTGTGGATTCGCTCCATGCACCAACCACCCTCCGAATACCCTATCGATTACAGCCTGCCAACCTGGCCCAATTCCAATGGGAATGGCGTGGTCAATCAACCCGATCGCTGACATATTCTTGGTTAGAATCACCCAATGAAATTTCTCGCTCCA
>Ga0209086_10003495_pt1 | contig 11927 bp, 10 predicted proteins | sample M_130207_XF_Meta_FD_187312 | JGI IMG/M metagenome (GOLD analysis project Ga0209086, IMG submission 187312) | Freshwater microbial communities from Lake Montjoie, Canada to study carbon cycling - M_130207_XF_MetaG (SPAdes) (version 2) | ecosystem: Environmental > Aquatic > Freshwater > Lake...
AAATTTCTAAAAAAAAAATAAAACCCAAGAAATCGGTAAATAGAAAATCTATAAAAAAATCGGTAAATAGAAAAAAAACTACAACCAGAAAACGAAGAAGAGTTGGTGGTAGTGATAGTGACAGTGAAGATGATGATGAAGTGGCAAAATATTTCCCAGGTGATAGAATTCCAACACCATATAATCACATACGAAGAATACAAAGTAGTGACATTGAACAAGGAGACACAAATGGTGAAATAGAACAAAACAACACACGTAAAGTAAAACGGACAACATCTTTTTTAAATAGTTTAAGATCATTTACACCAAGTAATTTTTTACGAAGACATTCAACGAACAAATTGGGAGACGGCGAATCTGGTAGAGAAAGTAAAGAAAGTCTAGCAGAAAAAGGGAAAGAACTGCCGTTTGAAAACTACAAACTTACAGTAGAAGGCGAATTATTAACAGAAAATACTTCACCATTTAATTCACAAGAAGAAGAACAAATTGAACTACTTGGAGTTAAAGTTAACAAAGCAGACTATGACGAATATGTAACTAATTTTAATAAGTTAGAACAAAAAAGAAAAACTGATTCATATAAGAGACCTCTAACAGCACATGACTATGATATGGTTATGACACAGTTTAATAATTTTTTAGGTAAATACAGTTCCGTCATTTCTGATGATGATAAAGATTTCTATTTAAGTAAACTAACTGATCCCGAATTTGTAGATGACATAGATACTATTATTGGTAAACTAGAAGAAAATATCATAAGACAACAGGAAAAGATAAATATCTTTAAAACAAAGCCAAAATACAACCCTTCAAAAATGCAACCACGTTCTTCATCATTCGTTAATGAAATTTCTTCTGGTCACGAAGGTTACAAGACTGCAGAAAGTGGGAGGAGAGATTCTACTAGTAGTGATGAGTCGGTAGATAGCACAATTGCATTAATTACAAGAGGTAAACCAGTTGACTCAAAAGTAAATAAAAGTTTTAAAGACGCATTTAAGAAGGCAAAAGAAGATGCTGAGAGAAAAAAAGAAGAAGATACTATATATCGAAAAGAAGACTACTATTCTGAAGAAAATATGGAAAAACTTAGAAGGGAAAAAAAAGAAAACTTAGAGGCGCTTAAGAAACAATATAAAATTAACTTTGACAGTGACAGTGATTAACTTATTCCCCAATACCCGCATATAAATCCAATTTTTGAATCGCTTCATTACAAGCAATCTGCTCTGCCTTTCTTTTTATTTTATGTTGTCCTTGACCTAAAAATAAAAATATCTTACCATTCTTTTCAATATACTCGTGTATTGCCGCAAAATTTTTCAAAAAGTCAATATGAACCGATTCTGCGGGCGAGCAATTATATACGGGTTGTCCAATACACAAATAGACACCCATTTTGTATCCATTCTCGGGATCGTGTTCTATTTCCAAATAATGAGGAGTTACTTTAAATTCCTTTTGTATTTTTACTTGTAAAATATTTTTGTAATTGTCGTCATTTTGTATTAACGAAATCCAGTCAATATGTTTCTCAAAAATATTTTCCACGAATTTTTGTGCAATTTGAAATCCGGGACCCGTCACAAATATATTTTTAAACCACCCTTCTTCATCTTTCACATCAATCTTGTTGAAATCTAAAAATAGCGCACCTAAAAAGGACTCAAACAAACAACCCAATTTTTTTAAATTTGTTCTTATTTTCTTTTCTTCCGCGTGTTTTGAAAGAATCAACCATTTGTTCAAACGCATTTCAAGCGCAATTTTACCAATGGCTTCATTTTTAACAATTGCTATTTTTTTTTCAGTCATAAACCCTTCATTTTCTTTAGGAAACCTACGGTATAAATAATATTTAGTAACCAACTCCAAAATACCGTCACCAAGAAACTCCAAACGCTCATTAGATTTTGTTTTCAAAGGCATACAATCTGGAGGCCGTTCAACAATCGTAATATTTTGAGATGCGTTTTCAAGTTGTGGGCGTTTCGTATAAGAACGATGAACAAATGCGCGTTTGTACAAATTGACATTATGTACAATATTAGGTACTCCATATTTAGTAAGAATAGATTGAACTTCGCTCAATGTAATCTCTACATTTAAGGGATTATACGGATTAAAAATTAATCCGTCTTCGCCTTTAATAATATCATCATCGTGAATTATGTTTTTATCGTCTTGATTCATACTGCTGTAATAAATATAACAAACTATATATGTAATATGACCAGTTGTTTATATTGTTTTAAAATATGTTAATTTTAGGAAAATCGGTTTTCTCTCGCCACTATAAAAATATGTAATGAAACTATTAAATAAATTATCACAATTTATTATTTTTATATTATTATATTATTCCATTCTTTGAAAAATATAATATTTAAGGTATATATAAATATGCCAGTTGGAATGTTCGTTCAATCAAACCCATATACAAACACTATCGCCTCAAGAACTGGACAAAGTGGTGGTTCAGTAGGTGGAAACAAAAAAGCCGGTATTGTAACTTTTGGTACTACTTGGCAAAGAGGTAACATGGGTAACTTCCTCAGAAGAGCTCCACAAAAAATCCCAAGTTTAGCATTCATGATACTAAATACTACTCGTGCTCCAGTACAAGGTACCAGATACCAAGTATATGCCAGACGTGGTTTAATGTAAATAGTCTCCTTGCTATTTACGAACTGGTTGTCTGCCATATTTTGAGATATTATTGGTTTTAGGAAAATAAAATATTATTGCAAAAAAATAATTTAATAACTTTGTTCGTTATTATATTATTATGATAATCAAAATTGATTCCAGAGAAAGAGAATTGATAAATTTGTGTAAATATTATTTGGAAATAAGCCCCCTTTATAAAAATATTCAAATTGTAACAGAAAATCTTCCTATTGGTGATATAATTATTTGCGACGATAAACAAGAAGAAAGAATCGTTATTGAGAGAAAAAGTATTCGTGATTTATCGGCAAGTATTAAAGATGGTCGTTATGAGGAACAGTCGTACAGACTAAACGGATTACACCACGAAAATCACAATATAATTTATTTGATTGAGGGAGATTTGAATGGTAAAAATTCATTCAAAGACCGCATTGATAAGATAACAATATATTCTGCAATGTTTTCATTGAACCACTACAAAGGATTTTCAGTTTTGAGAACCTTTACACAAGATGAAACTTCTTTAGTGATTTGTAATATGGCATATAAAATGTCAAAGTGTGACTTGGAAAATAAAAAAGCATACTATCAACCAGTGAAATCTGTATCAGTTAAAAATGATGACACCAATAATATGGAAACCGAAGAAGATACAATTTTAAGTAATTTAGAAAAATCAGAGTCGTCTCTTTCTTTAATGGAAGAAAGTAATGAAATAATAACAACCACCGTTGATAAAGATTATTGTTCTGTTATTAAGAAAGTTAAGAAAGAAAATATTACACCGGATAATATTGGTGAAATTATGTTGTGCCAAATTCCCGGGATTAGTTCCACAACAGCAATTGCTATTTTGAAAGAATTTAAGACTTTGCCAAAACTACTAGAAAAAATAAAAGAGGATGGGGGGGAATGTTTAAGTAATATAACTTACATAAACACAAAAAATCAAACAAGAAAAATTAATAAAACAGTTGTGCAAAATATTAAAAAATTTTTATTATGTTAAATATATAGAATAACAATGAGTGAATTTAATGATAGTATTTTTAAAATTGTTGGCATTATTATTATTGGAGGGTTTTTAATATATATTGCTTTTAAATCTTTGAATTTACAAATAAAAGTAATGGAAGGTTTTGCAGTAACTACTCCAACAACTGATTCAAAAGCATCTACACCTTTAAACATTACAAACGCAGCTGGTTCTGTAGGAAAGTTTTCAAATACGGTTGCAGAACACGTAATCAAGTTGCAAGATACATTTTTAATTAAACAATACAGAAAAGATTATGAAAATTTAATTATAAATACGGATGAATATGTTAGTTATTTAATGCTGCAAACATTATTGAATATTAAACCAGACGACACTACCGAGTCTAAAGCTGCAAATGTGAAGTTATTTGAAACAATGAATAGTTTGAATGCTTCAAAAGCAACTCTAAATTCTCTTATGAAATTTGTAGATTCAGTATAAATTTACCACTACCACAAAATATTTCTACTTAAATTGTTTGCCGAGTAACGATTCTTCTTCCAGTCACCAAGCATACCTTTGGTTCTGGTCAAATAATTTTTTCGCCGAGTTTTGTCATGGTGTTTCGTATAGTCTTCGTACCCCATTTGACCAAAATTAACCCATTTGTTATTTTTTGGATCATATATTCTATATTTTTTTTCGGGGTTGCTTGCTGGATAAAGTTTTGCCGTTTTACCTAAATATTTGTGTGCCATACGTTGTGCAGTTCGTGGATTTGAATATAAATGAATTCTTGTGCCAAATTTGGTTTTTAGTTTTCTTGTTTTGTTTTTGGAGGAAGGCATTTATATATAGTTTATTTTTTATTATTTCCGCAGAATAATAAAAAATTATTCACACACTACCTAGAGTCTATCTTGTTTTATACACGAAGGCTCACTTCATTTCCAGCATAATAACCTTTATCTACTAATGCTTGAGTAAATGCTGCTCCACCCCAGTTATCATCCATTGGATTTGGACTATATAGTAACCCATTTTGCGTTTCGTCCAGTTGGTCTAAAGGTGTAGTTGTCCCAACATAAAAACTAGACTGGTCATATGCGGGCATAGAATTTTGATTATATGGCGGGTCATTACGTGTTGCGTCTATTAACTTGGTTGGATTTGGATGAATACCAGATGAAGGTAAACCACCTTGTGGTTCAGAAACACTTGGTCGTGCTTTATAAACTGCATTACCTTGTGCATCATAACTTTTTTGTAAGTATAAAACTGGACATCTTATTCCTTGACTACGTTGCCAATCTAAAAACTCGTTATATTCTTCTAAATTATTGAATTGAACTGGATTCACTCCGGGAACTTTGGCAAGTTTTGAGTTATATAAGAAATATTGAGACCCAATTTGTATTAATATATTAGGGCAACGAGGATTTGATACGGTGACTTCTTCATTTGAACAAGTTTCAAAACCTTCTGCCAAAAATTTAGATGGTTTGTATTTCATACAAAAATAAATTCCAGCTAAAAATGTGATAATTATAAAAATAAGATTTAACATATATATTACACAACTATAAAAATAATTTCTTATTAATATATATAATTTTTGTAATGAATTTTATAGTTATTGGAGAGAATCAAAATGACCCACAACCAGATATAGATATGTTAAATCATCAACTAGATGACGGAAAACATATTTTTTTATTTACCTATTTAGATAACTGTGGTCCTTGTAATCAAACTAAACCTAAATGGGATAGTATGAAAAATAAAATAAAAAATAAAAACGATGTCGTCGTGGTGCGTTTGAACAGTAAGTTATTTCCTTTATTGAAAAAAATGGGTAGTGAACCAGCCGGCTACCCCTCTATTCGGTATGTAAATAAAAATGGCGTTGAAGAATATGAAGACTGTACTGCTTCTGGTGTAAAAGACCGAAGTACTGAATCTTTTTTAAGATGGATTCAACATAAAACGGGATCTCCTTCATCGTCTCATAAAAAACGAGGTCATGCAAAAACCACCAGACGACGTCATAAACGCACACGTTCCCAACGAGGAGGTAAATGGACTTTGAAATACAAGAAAAGTATCAACTGTAAAAAACCGAAGGGTTTCTCTCAGCGACAACATTGTAAATACGGAAGGAGCGGTTGGAAAAAATAAGATATGTCTGTAATTTTATACATTTTTATAAAATTACATTTTGATAATTTAAATCCATTTATAAGGGCCGTCTCCTCTGATAACTACTGCATTTTTATCAACTTCAACAACGACTGGTGCTCTTTGACCAAAGACCGTCCAGTGAAATTTACAGTTGTCACCATACACGCTAAAAACATTATCCTTTACTTCTGTTGCGCTTAAAACTGTCGTTATTTTCTTGCCTTCATAAATAGGTGTTACTTGAACTGTCAAGTCTACCGCCAAATTTTTGACATACTTGGGCAACCTTATTTCAATAAACTCGTTGTTTATAATTTCTCCTTTTCCTCTGTAATAAACACCGGCTTCTGGACCTTCCAAACAACCATGCACTAGATATTTTTCCGAATCATCTGGATGTTCAATGACAAAGGACTTCACTGATGTCCATGTTGAACCATCTGATACTTGTAACCCAGAAGCACCTTCGTAAGTGTTATTGAAATAGAGTGCGCCAGTTACTCCATATGGAGGTTCATATGTTGTAGAATAGTTACCAACATAAACCACTCCGTTGGAGACACTGTTTATACAAGTCCATACTGACCCAGCGCCGGTTGTAGCTGTTATGTATTGTCCATACGAAGAAATTGAGATTGATGAAAAATATTCCGTAGTAGTAATAGTTTTCAAAACAGCCCAAGTATTTCCATAGTCACTTGAATACAATATGTAACTGTTAGTTGAACTACAGCCGACTTGATATTGACCACTAGAAGACATTGATAAACACGTGCAACCAGTGTAATCACTTGTATTAGTACTAGTAATACTACTCCAATTATTACCATAATCATTTGATATCCAAATATAAGAACCGTCATTTGCAGTTTGGTATTGTCCAGAGTCAGACACACATATTACTTTCCAGTTTGCGTTATTAATGTTACCTACAGTTGATAATTTTCTCCATGTTTGTCCAAAGTTATAAGAAATATAAATATATCCAATGCCACTATAATACTCATGACAAGCACTTTGGTATTGTCCGGATTTAGATATACTAATTGATGACCAAGGTTTATTGGTTGAAGATGCTGTGTTTTGCGTCCAAGTTACTCCGTAGTCATTTGATGTATATATGTAACCACTTCCCGAACTATTATTTGTGCATAATGACTGATACATTCCACTTGCAGATACTGATATGGACTTGCAGTTATATATGAATGACGTTGAATTCAAACTCCAACTCTGACCAAACTCTGTAGAGTTATAAATGATTGCATTAGAATTATTTGTTGCTAGTGTTTGGTACTGTCCACTGGAAGACATTGCTATGAATTTGTATGAAGTTGTCGCAAGTGATGATGTTACGTTACTCCAAGTACTACCATAGTTGCTTGAATAAATGACACATTCACCACTAACTTCACTTGAGTTACACGCGATTTGATACTGACCCGATGAAGAAACTGCTACTGACGTCCAGTTATAATATTCTGTTGAATACGTTTTTACCCAATTTTTAGAAAAATTTGTTATGTTTAATGTTTCACGTGAAAAAATATCTAATGTTGATGGTGGAAATAAACCCGGATAAGCCATTCCGTCTGTCCCAGTTGTTCCTCCAGCATTCGCGTATGCCATTTGTAAGTAACTGTTTGATGTTGTTGTGGCCCCATTTGCTAATCCACTTGAACCTAATGCGGTTACTCCACTAATTACTCCCGTAGCACCAGTCGCACCAGTCGCACCAGTCGGTCCAGTTAAACCAGTGCAACCAGTCGCACCAGTCGCACCAGTCGCACCAGTCTCACCAGTCGCACCAGTAGCACCAGTCGCGCCAGTCGCGCCAGTCGCGCCAGTAGCACCAGTTTCACCAGTCGCACCAGTCGCACCAGTTGCACCAGTTAATCCCGTGTCACCAGTATAACCAACTGAACCAGTAGCACCAGTTGCACCAGTCGCACCAGTCGCACCAGTGAAACCAGTGTCACCTCTACCAATAATAGACCATGATTTATTACCACCTACATCTCTTACCAAATAACGAACCGTTTGGTCACCTATATTGAAATATAAAGAACCTAAAGGTTTATCAGTTGTTGAAGGGTCTGAACCGTAGTTACCAATACCAACAGTTCCAGTTGTGACTACTTGATTTAAATCAACATTTCCTAACTGAACTGTATTACTATACTGTACAACTGCGTTGTAACCTATTGCTGTTGAATTTTTTAAACAGTCATCATATACATCTGCTCCATTACCAATTGCAGTATTATAATAACCAGTAACATTATGATATAATGCACGTATACCTACTGCAGTGTTGCAATACCCAGTAGTATTTAACTCTAAAGCATTTGTGCCACAAGCAATATTTTCATATCCACTTGAGTTGGCTGGTAATGATCCAGCTCCTAAACCTACGTTATAAGAACCAGTGGTGTTTGTAACCAAAGCATTAGAGCCTATTGCTGTATTATTTATACCGGTTGTGTTATGAGCTAGGGCATAATTACCAAGAGAAGTGTTATTATCGCCACTGTTATTTGAACCATAACCTTCTAAAGCACCGTAACCAACACCAGTATTAGAATCACCAGTATTATTATTCAATGCTCCATCGCCATATGCTGTATTTAGACTCATTATATAAATACAAATACTTTTTAATTTTTAAATATAGCATAAAATTAAAATGAATAAAATGATTTTAATGAAAAATAATTACCACGTCATTAAAAAACAGAAAAAAAAACCAATTCAAAAAACATTCAATTTTGAAAAACCCAAAATAACATTTGATACAACCAAACATCCAACACTAAATGAATTATTGGGAAAAGTTAATGACCTTACAAAAAAAAAAGAAAAAGATGAAAAACCTCAACTTTCTGATTTAGATTATGATTTAGAAGATATTGAAATACACGTTTTATCTGAAAATATAAAACATATCATAAATGTCTATCAACCTATTTATAAAAATGACAAAAAATCATCTGGTTTTGGCGACTTTATCAGAGGAAATTATTTTTTAATGCAATTTTGTGATACATTTAATTTGAAATTTACTGCGATAATCAATCACCCAATACAACAGTTTTTAAAAAATAATGGAGCAGACAATTTACTGCATAATGAAATCCCGAATTATGAAAATATTGAATTTTATCAACAAGTCAAAATAGAAGGATTTTTAGACGAAAATAATTTAAATCATTTTTTGAATACTTCCGAAAATACAGACGATAATCGTATTGTTTTTATTAATACTTATCTTTATCCACAAAACAACGTTCCCCAAAAACACAAAGAAGTTATGCGAAGTATTCTTGAACCTACATCTGAATTAATTTTACAAGTTGATGAGGTTTTATTAAACTTGAACTTGAAAAGACACTCTTTTATTGTTATTCACATACGTTCCGGTGATAAATATTTGATTGAAAATTCAGTCATTGACCCTACTTTTATTAAAAAACTGGTAAACGTATTATACTTTCTTAACAACACAGAAACCTATTTATTACTCACTGATAGTTATAAATTAAAATATGTTTTAATGAAAATATTTCCTCGTTTAAAAATGTTTTTCAATGAAATTACTCACTTTGGTGAAGGTGTTGAACTAAATGAAGAAAAAGTGAAAAATACGTTGATTGACTTTTATGTTATGGCCAACTCTAAAAAAATTTATTCATTTTCTGTTTACGACCACGGTACTGGTTTCAGTCGTTGGTGTGCTGAAACATACAACATCCCTTACGTTGGTAATATTTTGAAATAGTTAAACTTTTTACACTTTAAACACATGCTGTATAACAACTGTATTCTTCATTTTTGCATAAGTATATATTTTTTTCATAACCGTTTATAATTTTTTCAACTGAATCACATAATTCTTTTAACCAGTCGTATTTATCATAAAGAACATCCTCTTGCAAAATACGAATAACTAAATATCCATTTTCGTTAGCACATTTTTCTTTGTATTTATCATTTTCAAATTGCTCTTCTGGAGACGACCGTTTTGGAACTTGTTGAAAATGTTGTCTTCCGTCTAGTTCAATTATGATTTTATATTCTGGAATACAGAAATCAAATGGAAGATAATTTTTTCTTCTACACCATTGTTTTTTGAAGTCACGTATTAATGTAGGGTATATAACTATCAACATCTCGTATATTTTTTTTTCTGTTTTATTTTTACAGTAAGGACACCATTTTCCAAAAACTATATGATTTAATCTACTATCAAATGAATGATTAGAACTGTTACAATCAAACCAGTATTTTTTATTAGAACATTTAAAAACATTTCTTGGTTTTTCAGTATTTTTTTCACTCCAATATTTAGATTTTTCGTGAGATGCAAATGAATTACTATAACATAGGACGCATTCATTGTTTTCGCATAATTTTTGATTACTACAATAAGGACACCAAGAGCCAATACAAACTATATTATTTAATGCACTATTAAACGAATGTTGGCATTGATGGCAGTCAAACCAATATTTATTGTTAGATGATTTGAAAACATCTCTAGGGTTTTCAGTGTTTTTTTCACTCCAATATTTAGATTTTTCGTGAGATGCAAATGAATTATTATAACAAAAATCACACGTATTGTTATCGCATATTAATTTATTACCGCAATAACTACACCAACTACCTTTATTTATATTTGCTAATAAGCTATGAAATGAATGATGACATTTATCACAATCAAACCAGTATTTTTTATCAGTTGATTTGAAGACATTTCTTGGTTTTTCAGTATTTTTTTCACTCCAATATTTAGATTTTTCGTGTGACGCAAATGAATTATTAAAACAGTCAATACATTCATTATTTTCACATAATTTTTTATTACTACAATATGGACACCACTGACCTCTAACTATATCATTTAATCCACTATCAAATGAATGATTACATTTATTACAATGAAACCAATATTTTGTATGACTTGATTTGAAGACATTTTTTGGTTTTTCAGTATTTTTTTCACTCCAATATTTAGACTTTTCGTGTGACGCAAATGAATTATTAAAACACTCAATACATTCATTATTTTCACATAATTTTTTATTACTACAATATGGACACCACGGACCTTTAACGACACTATATAATATACTATCAAATGAATGATTACATTTATCACAATCAAACCAGTATTTTGTATGACTTGATTTGTAAACATCTCTAGGTTTTTTTGTGTTTTTATCACTCCAATATTTAGATTTTTCGTGAGAAGCAAAAGATTTTTCAAATGGTATTGCTGTCATTATTTATTTTTACTAGATATATTAATATTTGTATATTTTAAATCAATTTTTTATTCAATCTGGTGTTTGGAATGCAAAAAATAAAAAACGGTGAAAAATCAAAAATAAAAATAAAATTGAAACATAATAAACACATTTACTGATACATATACAACAATTGCACCTAACTTATAAAATGGAACGCACATTCCGTCTATTTGATTTCAATATTTACAACGAAAAGTCACAACCTACTAGTAGTGACGATGATAACAGTGTAGATAGTGGTAAAAAATACAAAGACTCTGCTAATTTCTTGATTCAAATGTTTGGAATCAACGAAAAAGGTGAATCTTGTTCAGTAATAGTAGAAGACTTTAAACCATTCTTCTATGTAAAAGTAGGCGATAACTGGTCTATTGAAACAAAAAATCTGTTCTTGAATTTTATTAAAAAAACGGTCGGTAAATATTATGAAAATTCTATATCGGATTGTAAACTTATTAAACGAAAAAAATTATATGGGTTTGACGGAGGAAAAGAACATAAATTTATAATTCTTCAATTCAACAATGTACAAGTATTCAACAAAGCAAAGTATTTATGGTACAACAAAGACCCAACAAATCGCAAGTTACTTCCAGACGGACTCATGTTCAACAACACCAAAACATATTTATATGAAGCAAATATTCCTCCTCTTTTGCGATTCTTTCATATTAAAGATATTAGTCCTTCCGGATGGATTGCTTTACCAAACAAAAAAACAATAGAAATTTTGAACGACCGCAAAACCAACTGTACATTTGAATTTATGATTA
>Ga0209086_10003498_pt1 | contig 11917 bp, 16 predicted proteins | sample M_130207_XF_Meta_FD_187312 | JGI IMG/M metagenome (GOLD analysis project Ga0209086, IMG submission 187312) | Freshwater microbial communities from Lake Montjoie, Canada to study carbon cycling - M_130207_XF_MetaG (SPAdes) (version 2) | ecosystem: Environmental > Aquatic > Freshwater > Lake...
CGAGCCAACTAATGTGTTGAAAAATTTACTGAACGTAGAGAGATAGACGAAATCTAAGGCGAGCATAACCATGCCTGAAATCAATACTTGTTTAAGTAGCATTATATACTATATAAAGCTAATTTAACGGCGAAGCCTAATACTTAACGGCGAAGCCTAATACTTAAAGGCGAAGCCTCTATTAAAAACGGAGAGATGCCGGATGGACTTTGGCCGCGTCAAAGATGAGAACCTTTTTCTTCTTTCGGGTCGCTTTATTCGGCCGCTTGGGCTTCTTCTTTTTATAGGTTTTATACATCTTATATAACCTATTTATATTATAAAACAGTCGTTTCTAAAGCTGAATGAGGGAGGTCAGATGAAAGGAGGTCAGATGAACTTAAAGCATTTGAAGGCAGAGCGTTTGATTGCAACGCGTTTGAAGGCAATAACTCATTCGCAGCCAGGATAGGCTCTACATTTACTATAACAGGTTCTACAACAGGCTCTACAACGCTAGGCTCAATTACAGCCGTATTTAAAATGGCCACATTATTGCGCTTCACATTTTGGCTCTGTAATAAGCGCATCACCAGTTGTGGGAGAATGGCGACCGTATTCATATAGGTTTTATATTTAAAAGTGGAGAGACTGGCCTCTTTGCCAAACGCAACACTATACCACCAATAAGCAGGAATGTAAAGGATTTGCCCTTTTTTCAAGACCAAATCTAAACATTTGATTTTATCAAAATCAGCCTTGTATTGCGCCTGAACCTGCCACGGATTAATCGGCGAACTGAATTCGAGATTTTCATAGTCTTTTTGCTGGTAAAGGTATTTCGAACTCTTGGGCTGGGTTAATTTCACCTTGACGCTGCCTTCGGTCACGAGCAAATAATTGCGATAATTCAGTTCATACTTGAAGGGGGTTTGTGTACCTTCGCTGGCGAACAGATAATCATAGCTACATTGCGCGACCATATACGGGCGCAAAAAAACATCATTGTAGCGGAAACTTTTGATGATGCCAGTTTCTTCGAGAAAGTCGCTGTTATTTTCCACGAGATATTTCTGCTCCGTATCTTCTTTGATGACCTTTAAAGCATTGCTAAAGGCAAAAGGTACGTATAAATTGTTTTCATTGTCGAGGGCGGATTGCTTGACATTGCGGATTTTAATATCAAAGGCGCCGTACGTATCGAGGATGTTGGCGCGTTGACACGATTCAAAAATCCGCTCATTTTGAAATTGAAAAAGCACGGGTTGCCGCAAATCGCAAATCTCTTCGAGTTTATCTTTGGAGGGATTCTCGATTTCGTAGATTTCTAAATCATCGCTTGTTTTTAAATGGAAATAAACATGGAGATAGAGAAAAAGAACTATACAAAAAACAAGAACAATGTAGATAAGATGCATTAACTATTTTATTTCAATACTTGTTTTTTTGGGTTGATACGCAGCATTTTTTTATAGGTCGGCATTTTTTATAGTTCAGCATTTTATAGTTCAGCATTTTATAGTTCAGCAATCAGCTGTCTTTCGGCCCATCGCTTAGGCATAACGGCATACATCTGCGCTTGGTCGTTCATATCTGTGACAAATTGTTCGAATAAATCCCAGGTGATGGAGCGCCAGGCCACATTGCCAGGCTCGGTCCGGAGTTCCATGTAATGATTGTTGATTTCTTTATTGACTTCGTCTCCGTAGGGCGTAACGTCTTTGATGAGGTGGTAACTGCCGAGGCGCGCGACGCCGATATCGAAATGACCCAAGACGAGCAATTTCAACAAGATTCGCTTATCGTAGGGGTTTTTTTGTAAGTACTGGTAGACGGCCAGGTCAATCAGCCAGGTATTTTTATTGGTCACGCCGTAGATAGCAGCGCAATCGACCGATTGGAAATGGAAGGCCATCCGGAAGGTGCCCATGGCAATTTGCGTCGCGATGGCCTTATAATCGTTGGGGTCGACCATAAATTCGAGACCTTCGTCAGTTTCGTACATCGGTTCGAGCTGAATAAATTCACTGTTCATCTTCGGTTGCTGTGTGTTCGTTTGAGGGTTAGGGTTGTCATAAAAAAAGGAAAGCATTTCAATTTTTTGCTAATGTATATAAGTCACCACATTGCGTCAATCCCAAACAGCGACGTGGATGATGAAGAAGACGATGAACATGCAAAACTGTATATTCGTGTAGATATTATACGTACCTTGGTCGATTTGGTCGTAGATTATTTCATTGGCTTGAAAGAGATGAAGTAATCGAACTAGTAAAAGCGCCATTATAAACAGTGTTATAATGGCGACAATACATACGCTTGTGTATATTTTTTCATCCCCTTTGGAGGATAGTGATTGATTTTTACCGAATGCTGCTTCTTCGTCAAATACGTCATTTTCAAAGGTGATATAATCATAGTCCGGTTCTTCTATATTGCTTCTTGTGTCTGCCATGGTTTATCGCGGGGTTATGGTTATGATAAAAAAAGGAAAGTATTTCAATTTTATTACACGGTTGGACATGTATTAGTAAAACGCTGAATTACAATATAAATATATAAATATATAATTATATAATAATGGGAAAGTCTGAAACCGCGTCAGCATCCATTGGGTTAAAGATTTTACTATCCGACCTTATATTACAAATAAACGAATCAAACTTTTCTATAATAAAAACAATGGTATACGATGGTTGTATTGAAGATAGTAATGGTTATTATAATGAAGTCTATAAAACTATAGTGGGCTATGGCGAAGACGATAATGAATTACCCGAAGACTATTTAGCATTTAAAGAATATTTAATAAAGGAGTTTAAAACGAAGGGTTCCTATTATAAATCAAAATTTAGCAGTGAAGTAGAACCGGATTTAAATGATGGCACTCTATTTGAACAATACTTGTTAGTTCCCGTAAAAGATATTTTAGAGACGGAAAGATGGGGATATGGGAGATATGGCGTAAATAGCGCATCCAGACCCCTTGATTTTGATTTATCCGTAGATTTAAAAGCATATGCCGAACTTAAACATGTTAGTGTTGTTTTTATGGTTAAACAACATTCCGGTTAATAAAAATAAATCGGCGTTTTACTTGCTACGCCGATACATGCCCAAGGGTGTAAACCGTCGAATTTATGCGAAATGCGTTAAGTGTCCCATAACAAATCCAGTAAGTAAAATTTCTTTCGGAAAACTATTCATAATCCGAAAACACATTTCTCTTTGCTCTTTATAATCGGTTGTTTTATATATTTTCAGTCCCCATTTCAGCGCATTTATACAAACTTTTTCCGTTCGTAATTCCATCGGAATCTCCTCAATTCGTAACCCATTTTCCAATACTTGTTTTTCCAAATCTGCCATGTTTAGCTTTGTTATAATAGCGTGTATATAGAAAAAGTATTTCAATTTTTTAATAAAATCGATTTAAAATTGATTTATGTTTATTATTTAACGTATCAACTAATAAGATGACTATAATTGAAATCGTAGCAATAATGCACTATGTTGATGGCATCGAAGAGCCTTTCGGCGGGGAAACGGGAACAGCCGAATTTTATATGGTAAAGGATACCTTACAGGAACATTTGGGTGAAAATAATCAGCTGCTCTTCTATAATCACGAATCGAAGTGGACCTTTATCATCGAAACAAAAGAAGGAGAGAATAACAACGTTATAAAGCAATATATTGACGTCATTGAAAATATTTATCAACCCTTTGACCTGGACCGCCATCTCCGCTTTAACGTCATTCATGTGGAATAAAAAAATTGTACATATTTATTTTTTTATTCTTTTTATAAATTTATTCTTTTTTTATAATTTTTCTATAAAATTTATTCCGTGTCCTCGTCGACAATTTTGGGCGCCAAATGAATCCGCACGAAACTCTCAGTGTCATTATTGTCGCCGAGGGCGTATTTCATCAGCATGGGCATCTCGGCACTAAAACCGAGCTCCATCTCGGGCGCGAGTTTGTTGAAGGTGGCCATCATTTGGACATACTTGAGGCTGTAGGTTTGCTTGAGCACCGTATTTTCGGGGACAGCATATGCGGCTAGCCACCCGACATCAATTTTGGCCGTCATCGAGCATTCCAAGCCCGACGAAACACATTCGACTTCTTCTTCACCAAACGTCAAGGTAAGCACATCATCGAAGATGGTCAGCTGACTAATTAGCGAATGGAAGACCTTCGACTCGATAGTCATATCGACCGTGGTTTCGCTTATAACGACGTCCATGAGCTGACTTTCAATATTAACGAGTGAGATTTCAAAATATTTGTTAAATTGGCCGGAGGCGGCAGCATTGTTGGCATTTTCAAAGCTGATATGTAGCTTATCGGCTTCCGGTTGTGTCTCAATCGTCATTTCTTGCGAATCATTCCACATGCAAAGAATTTTATTCATCATGACGATATTCACGCCAATGGTCGCTGTATCGGTTTCTGGGTCAAACTCATATGTTTTAAACCAAGCACGCGAGAGTTGGCATTCGAAGAGCGAGCAATGGCTATCGTCAAGGCATTGGATATAGACACTATCCGTCCTAAAATAAATGGAGGTATTTGATGTAAACGCTTTCAGGTTGGCGAACATAGCGGCAAACTGTTGGCATTTCTTGGCGTTAGCGAATACGAGCTTCATTCTTTTAAAAAGTTGGTGGTTACCTTTAATTGCGCGATTGTTTTTAAATCAATTTTTCGTTAATATATGTCCCCACTTTCAATAGTCGGGACAAATAAAAAAGAATCGTAATCCTTTTTCTCTCTTTTTTAATCATTTATTACAAAATCAATATATATATTTATCGATAAATATACGATTTTCTCCCTACAAAATTTTCTTCGGGTTCATCTTCATCTTTTACATCTTTGACCACGAAAGCGATTGTAGGTAATGGCGACCAGCTCGTCATCCACGATGGCTTCGTATACGACATTGGCCCCGTCTCATTCATCATCTCATATTCTCCGCTGTCTTTCATAATATAGTTCCCATATTGTATTATTCTTTGCGTCGTATATTTTTTTTTCTCCTCCGTAATAAAATCCCACTTTTTTTCGATTTCTTTTTCAACCATTATCATAATTCGATAATACTTTAAAAACTTTTCCACAGAGATACCGTAGATTTCGGTGTAAGTACTCCTTTCAAATACATGGGCAAATTCTATCCAATATTTGGAGAGAAGGACCTTAAGTATGCGTTCCTTTCGTCTGGCGTTGTAGACCTTTTTTTCAAAACCCATTTTCCACCATACACTAGACATCGTTGGTCTCAAACAATTCCATCGATTGTGTTCCTTTATTCTTATTTCAGGTGTTCGCAGAGTGAATCCGACCTTCAGTACTCCAGGCAATTCTTCGCAAGTGATTGCGTAAATATATCCAGTGGCCATTTTTTAATTCAATAGAGGGGGAGTGTGTTATTAACGGATACTCGATTGAAAAGTATTTCAATTTTATGCAAATAAAAAAGAATCGTAATCCTTTCTCTTTTTTCTTAATTATTTATTTTCAACTTAACACACATTCAAATTCTCCGCTCGGCAAATCAGCTTATGTTGCGCCCAGTCTTCTCGTTGGCACCTTTCCGAGCAATAACGCACAAGCCCGCCGCAATGCCCTGAACATTTTTTTAAATCGGCATGGGAGTTGTCGCACGTAGCACATCGCGGTGGCTCGGGTTCATTATTTTTTTGTAAGGCAGCATAGTTTCGAACTGTTTTCATGGCTGCGGCCCATCCATGTCGCCATCCGTTTCGCCATTCGTATCGGCACCCTTCACATCCAAATGATTTTTCGGCCTCTTCATCGCTTGCGCTGTCCGTTTCGCTTCCTTCAACGTCCGTTTCCTCCGTTTCATTCGAGCTGGCATCAGACTCATCCTCATCAGAGTCATCGTCCGATTCCTCTTCGCAAACATAATCCGGGTCGTCTTCCTCGTCGTCTGAATCGCTTGCTTCTGCTTCTGCTTCGCTTGTCTCTTCATCGATTGCCTCTTCATCGATTGCCTCTTCATCGATTTCACTCGGCACATACTCTTCGTCATCATTTTTTTCATACTCTTCAGGTCCTTCCACGCAAATTTCGCACACCGCCTGCTCCAAACCATACGCAGTGCTATAATAAAATACATCTTTGCCGTGAAAGGCGCAGATAGCACACGTATGTGTTTCGTAGCAGTTGTCGCTCAATTCTTCGTTGATGGTTTTTTCGTTGCGAAAATGCCAGTTGTAGACTGCCCAGTTCAAATAGGTAATCGACACATAGGCGATGGCTTCGCTGGTCGGCAAGTGCTTACACAAGGCCTTTACCTTCGCATCGTGATTTATATCGCCCGCTTTCGCAAACAACCACTGAATGACCTGATATATATGCCCGGCCATCGCATAGAACGTACCTTGCACCACGGCATTCTGCGAATTATTAAACTTGCCGAGGTAGGCGGGTTTTTCGGTTTCTAACGCATCGCGAAAGACCCGAAACGGTTCAATTGAACCATCCACGGCTTTGTCCTGCGCGGCTATAAAGTTCGTTACCAGCCACGTGGCTTCCGAACGGGTGATGTTATAACGTTGGCGGGTTGCTTGCTGCGAAGCGTTGGCACTGATGTTGGCGGATGATTGAATGAAAGACATTTTCGTTAAGGTTGGTTGAGGGTTAAGATAAGCTTCAAGCAGCCAAAGCAATTCAATTTTTTGCACAATTAGGCATACAATTAGGACCCATTCATTTAGGACCATTCATTTAGACCGATGACATATAAATCGGGTTATACGTATTTTTCCCATCTATCTCAGCCAGCACCGCTTGGATTAAATGAATCGAAATGGTCTCTTCGTTATTGTCCTGAATTTCTTCCAACGTCGGCAACCGTTTTTTTTCTTGCTCAAAAGAAATGATAAAATTATCAATTATCTCTCGCTCTTTGCTTCGTATGACAATCGGAATACCCTCTATTTGGACAGGCTCCACGACAATAGGCGCCTTATAGACTATCTTTTTTACCGATTCGAGCGAATCACATAGTTCAGGCTTGGTCAGTTCATTGAATAAAATTTGTTTATCGGTCATCGGCAATTTATTGCCATTCACATCATAGAGAATGTCGCCACCCGAGAATGTTTCTTTAAATAACGTCACGATGTGATTGGGTATGCCTTGGCTGGTTTCGATTAGACGGTCGAATTCTTCTTTACTGGCTTTGATGAGTTGCGATACGGGCGTGCGTTCGGCCGGCGATTTGGCTAGTTCGACTTTAAGATTCCGATGAAATTTGCCCCACGAGATGGAACTGACGCGATGCGATTCATTTAACTCGCTAATCTTCAAAAATTGTTGAATGGTCGTCATGATGCCCGCCACTAAACTGATGGTGCCGATGGCCATGGTGTAGGCGCTGATATAGGACGTGGGGATTTTGTCTTGGGCAAAATTGGCCGTACCGGTAACGGTGCTCATAATAATCACCGGAATGGTGAACCAGCGATTTTTTCGCGCAAATTCTCTCGTGGTTTTTTCATGTAACCATTTATAACAGGTGGCTTTATCGGCCCAGTCAATAAGAATTTTCTCGTGTTGTGGGCTCCAGTCAATCACATGTGTTGATACGGGTAGTATGGTATTTTCATTTGACATGTTTATATATTAGGGCCAAAAATAAATAGTGCCAAAAAATAAAAATGCTCTCAAATTATATAACGTGAGAGAAAAAATGCCCAAAACAAACGCGTTAAATAACTTTGAACTTGTCAAGCAACTGCGCATCGAGTTAAATAATATATTTACCGAAATCGATGAAAAATTACAAATATTGAATCAGCTCTATCAGGAGATGGTAAAAACGCACCGAGAGAAAAACTATACGATAGGAATTGATTCTTTTCATTTTCAAAATAAACTGATACAGTTAGAGTACGACAATATGAAAAATGTGTTTAACTTTATTGATAACCGAATTTATTGCGAGTACTACAAACTCCATCGGATGCTGTATGATTTTATTAGCAAAGAAATCAAAGATAAGGCGATTGTCGAGAAATTGCTCATCAGCCATAAAAAATACCCCCTTTATAAGGATTTAGAACCGACCAAAATCTATGATTTTAATGTGACCGCCGAAATCAACAACACCATTCATAGCGCGATTCAGGTATTAAAGGAATATCTCTCCGCGAGAAAAGAAGAACTTACCAAGGAGAAGAAAAGCACCGAAATGGGCATCAATATACACAGTATTATACATGAACATTTGTATAATAATATTATTTTGGAGGAGAGAATCCATATGTTTGAGAATTATTTGAATACTTTTATTTCGCACCACTCTAAATATTTCGGTCGATTGACGATTAAATCCAAATTAATGCTCGGTATCGTGAATGAAGATTTCCATTTGAATAAAAGTAAATCTTTAGCGGGGAAAACTCTGATGAAAAGACCCCTAACGCCAGCGGTGGACGATGCCGCCTCAGTCTCCTCAACCTCGTCTACTGTTTCTTCGCCGAAATCATCCATGAACGGGGACGAAGAAATGAACGTGCGGCTCTTGGTTGGGGATACAGAGGCGAGTAAAGAAATACAGGCCGAACTAAATACGATTTTACAGCACATTCCGCAAAATGAAGACGAACTTAATGCGCGCCGCACGGTCAATTTAATTGCGGATATTTAAATGGAGCCGAGGTCAGTGACGTCGAGTGTAACTGCGTCAGGCAGTGTAGGAGCAACGACCGTAGGAGCAAGCGTAGCAGGAGCAAGCGTAGGCGCAGGAGCAGGAGCAAGCGTAGCAGGAGCAGACACCGTAGGCACAGTAGGCGAAACCACCGTAGGAGCAGAAGCATTAATTTGATTTTGTAATTTCATCATCGCCAAACTGGATTCCATGGCGAAACTTTGGACATTGGTTAAGGTCAGCTGTAAGTTCATAATAACTTCTTCCAACATCTGTATTTTTTCGTCTAAAGCACTAAGCCGCTCATATAATTCGTCGTCACAGGCTTGCGGTAAACAGGCTTGCGATTGCTCGGAGACACCAACAGAAGGCATTACAAAGGCTTGCATTGCGGACACTTGTTGCTGCGCTATTTTCACATCGATTTTGTTCAAGCGCTGCTCATGGACCATTATCGCTTGCATCACGTGCATGGGGCCAGTAATTTGTAGACTCTCTTCGTCAAAGACCGAATTGCTCTTTACGTTTTTGCCGGGGGGTGGCATGGGGCAAGACCCCGGTTTCGTACTACAACTGATAATGGGCTTTTGGTTCGGGTCGGGCTTACTGCGTCGATTTTTAGCTGCTGCGATACTGGCTGCTCCACTCATTTTAAATTATATTCTCTGAAAATATAATTTATCTCGTTTATTTTCGCATTTCCATTTTAATAGGTTCATGCGACACATAATTCAAAACATCCAAATCGTCTAAAGAATAATCTTCAATATTTTCTCTCACTGTCTTAATATTCAATGTCGGAAAAGGCAAAGGGTTGCGCAGCAGTTGTTCGGCTAAAGGTTCTTCGTGGTCATCGTAGATATGACAATTGCCTAAATGATAGTAAAAATCAGTCGCGATGAGACCACAATGCTTGGCTAAAAGATGCGTGAGGAGAGAATAGGAGGCGATATTAAACGGCGCGCCGAGTGCAACATCAATCGACCTCTGATATAAACTACACGTTAAATGGTCTCCGTTTATGACATTAAATTGACATAAAACGTGACAAGGCGGTAAGGCCATTTCGCCGAGCTGGCAAGGATTCCACGCCGACATGACCAAGCGCCTAGAGTTGCGCGTATGCGGATTCTTCAAACAGCTGATAATATAGCCGAGCTGGTCGACGCCTTTACCCTGGTAATCGTCGTGGCAGGTGCCATAAGGCGCATTGAAATGGCGCCACTGGTGCCCGTAGATGGGACCTAAATCATTTTCGGCGCGGTCGTAGAGACCAATGTCATCTAAATAGTCGCGCGAGGCATTACCGTTCCAAATCTTGACGTTCTGCTCTTGTAGAATAGCATTATCAGTTGAACCTTTGATAAACCAAAATAATTCTTTGGCACAGGTTTTCCAAGCGACCTTTTTGGTGGTGAGCAACGGCCAAACGCCATCCGCCAGAGAGAAATGCATGGCACTGCCTATAACTGTTTTAGCATTTCCATTGCGGCCCGTCTCCATGACGCCTTCATTTAAGATATCCGTAATGAGATTCAAATATTGCTGTTCATCATGTTTATTTTCGCCATTATAATCATACTTATTTCGTTCTAAGGTTCGGCGCAACATTTTATACAATATCTAAATCGATATTTTTAATTTCTTTTCATAAAACATAATGGATAAAATCAGTGATAGTGTTAAATCCGTTCAACATGAATCAACGGGTTTTTTTAATTATGTCTTTAATTTTGACAGTGAAAATAAGCACCGTATCATGAATATGCTTCAATATACCTTATTGACTATTATACCAGTATTACTCTTGTTGCGAGGGATTAAACATATTGTGCCCGAAGATGACGAGTCAAAGGGAAGCATCGAGATTTTAGCAGAAAGCGTGGGGCAGGTCATTTTGATTATGTTGGCGATTTGGTTGACCAATAAAATCATTAATTATATCCCTACTTATAGCGGCGAAGACTACCCGAAATTTAATGAAATCAGCTTTATTATCCCGTTCATTCTCATCCTGGCGACCATGCAAACCAAGCTCGGTGCAAAATTCAATATTTTGATTGACCGAGTGATGAATTTATTTTCGCGTCATGAGCCGCCGCAAAAAAATGAACAAGGGGGGCAAAATGTGGTGCGGGTGACGCAGCCGATGGCCGGGCAACACCAGCCGAGCCAGGCCGATTATTTGGACCGCAATCAACTCTTGCCTTCAAATCCGATGATGTCTTCGATGCCGACTAAATTTCCGCCGCAACAATTACAGCAGCAACAGCCGGTACAGCAAGAGATGTATCAAATGTCGAATGAACCGATGGCGGCGAATGATGGGGGGAGCAGTTGGAGTTCCTGGTAGGGGGGCTGCCGCTCCGCAGGCCCTGACCCCCGCGTACTCGGTTAAGAGGAAACCGAGGGGGGATTGGAAATGCGGACGCATTGTATATGGCCTGTAATGCGCCCGCCTTTCCAAGCTCCCTCACCCTAGCTCCGGGGGGTCAGGGGGGTGTCCTCTCTTAGCCAGCCCCGCAACATTTCTAATTCATTGATATGTTTTTTTCCGATTATAATTTCATTCGCCAAGCTATTATATACTGAATCCGGATTTTCATACGTTTTTATCGTATCACTTATGAAAAGTATCACATCGTTAATGATGGTGAATATAGTATCGCCATTGGCATTTTTCTCATGAATTATCCCCGGATTTGAATTGACGAGCATCTTGATGGTTTGCATATCGACAATATGATTTTGATAATCTTCGTCGGTGAGCAGTATATTGGCATGCGATTGGCAGTAGCCACATTCGTTTTTGTAAATCCACCAGTTGATAAACCCCGCACCATAGGTTAAGACACTCCATGCGAGTAAATTATTATTGAGGTCGGCGCATTTACAGGGTTGGAAAATACCGTAATGATTGGTCGCGTCTTCATTTTTAAGTAGCGTCATACACTCGGCACATAAGCGGGTAGTCATTTTTTATATAGTGAATAAAAATATATAAAAAGAATTCAATTTTAGGGGGGCGAGACCCCCCTGACCCCCCCATCGGGGTAAATGTACCCGAAAGAGAGGAGTAAGAAGGGTGGGCATGGGGTATAAAGGACCAAAGCCGATGATAGAAGTGGGAAACCATCCAAGGAAGGGGGGGCGTGGGGGGTATCCCCCCAATCGAAAGTGAAAGAGGAAAAGGGGTGTGCATGGGGGGTAGGCCCAAAAAATTGAAAAGCTTTTGCTAAAAGAAGAGAG
>Ga0209086_10003500_pt1 | contig 11913 bp, 9 predicted proteins | sample M_130207_XF_Meta_FD_187312 | JGI IMG/M metagenome (GOLD analysis project Ga0209086, IMG submission 187312) | Freshwater microbial communities from Lake Montjoie, Canada to study carbon cycling - M_130207_XF_MetaG (SPAdes) (version 2) | ecosystem: Environmental > Aquatic > Freshwater > Lake...
TTCTCGAAGATGGATATAAGCGGGTTGAAGTTGATGGAACGGGTTGAAGCCATTTTGGGAAAATTTCAGGGGTAACCTTAGCCACCTCGGGCCTTGAAGGGGCCGTTCTAAAGGAAGTTTTGAAAAAATATTATGATCGGGTTTCCGAGTCTGATAATTAAACTGTCTCTATTTCACTTACTAAGAAAAATGCTGAAATTTTAATTGTTTGAAAAAATATAGATCCAATATTAATAATTTATCAGCCTATTTAAACAAAGTAGATGTATAATTAATTTTTTTAGAATAGCGTTAAGTAAACTAAAATTTTAATTCTAAATTCCGTAGGCTTGGATATTTTTAATGGAGAATTAGATATGCGAATAATTTCAACTAGTTTAATTTTTCTACTGTTTTCAAGTATTTTGTTTGCACATGAATTCAGCGGAATGGAGCTAAGCAGGGAATTAACAGTTTTTTATGAACATGCTGAAGCAAATGTAAAAAGAGGGCAATTAACATTAGCCATTAGAAACTATTCAAAAGTAATAGAAGAACGCCCTGATTTTGTAAAGGCATATTCAGCTAGAGGGCAAGCATATTTTAATTTAGGTGCTTTAGATCGTAAAAAATATGAACTTGCTATTAAAGATTTTTCTAAAGTTATTGAATTAGACCCGATTAATATTAAAGCTTATGCAGATAGGTCAAAAGCATTGAGTATAGTAGGAAAAAATGACGAATCAGAAATCGACAGGCTTCATTTTTATAAAAACCAAAATCTAATGAAAAATGGTAATGAAATAAAGTTGAACGCTCTTCTTGAGAAAGTGAACAAAGAGATTTCTGATAACCCTGATAAAGCAAAAGGATATTTGGATCGAGGCAATATATATATCAAGTTTAAACGATGGGAAATGGCTTGGGCTGATCTAACTAAGGCGATTGATTTAGATCCAAAAAACTGGCAACCTTACTTTGATAGAGCCACGGTCTATATGGCGAAAAAGATTTATAATCAAACCATAATTGATGATTTAAATAAAGCACAAGAACTAGCATCTGCTGACATAGATGTTGTTTGGGAATGTCTTATGCGAAAGGCAAATGTTCATTCGGACGCCAAAAGAATAAAAGAATCAATTGCTGACTACACAAAAGCAATAGAACTAAAGCCTAAATCTTGGTTTGCTTATTGGGAGCGAGGTTTAGTTCATGGTGGTAACAGTAAATTTACAGACTCAATGAATGATTTTAGCCAAGTTATAATACTAGATCCTGAGAACTGGGAAGCTTATTCGTATAGGGCCCAGATATATAAATTGCTTGGAAAAACTAAAGAAGCACAATCAGATAACGAAAATGCAAGAATTCTGCAAAACAAATAGTATTAACTTAAGTTTTCAGCAGTCAGGTGAAATAAAGATTAGATAGAAATCTGTTTAATAATCTGGATAAGGTTCTACAGATATAAATGCGTTATGTGAAAAATCTACTAAAAAAAATAGGTTTAATAAAACTTATTTATATATTTTAGAGTTTTTAGGAATTATAATAAATATCTTAATTTTTAAAAATCTTACTAAGAAGATTTAATAACAACCAAGATTGCTTTTCAAAGGACTTACCAAAATGAATGCTCACCTAGAATTGTTGCGTAATCAATCAAACTATCCGACTCTTAGATTTTTAAATTTATTGGTTTTTAAGATTGGCTTTTTTATCGGGTGTTTATATGTGATCTTTCCTCCTGCAGCGTACATTTATGGTCAAGTTGAGAAAGATCGTCAGTTATCTAAACTTGATAAATCTGATCGTATAGCATTAGAAAAAGCAATGAGCAAAGTAGAATTAGAGTTTGGTGACCTAGCGAAAATTGTTTCTTTGTTGTTTTTATATTACATATTAGCTTTTGTTTATTTCGTTTTTATTTATTGTTTTTTCGAAGTATCTAGTATGTTTATAGATATGGCTGATAATTTTTTATATTTTGGTTCAAGCAGCTAAATTTTAATTTAAATTCACTTTTCCTAAATGCATTGCTAATTCGTCTGCAATTGAATCAAGGTCATATGAGCTATGAGTTTTAAAATTAAAATTTCTTCCTCCTCTAATCCATATGCCAGTTTGTTTGAATTTCGCATATGTATAAGAATTGCTTCTAGATAGGGAAAAAAGGTTGTTTTTTATATCAATAAAGCTGCTTCTTTTTGTAAATGCATCGGTGTCTTCATCAATATATTTATTGTAACTGGAATATAATTCGCTGAAACCAACACCATTAGTAGATAGAATATCATTTTTCATTTCTAGAATTAATTTAAAACGCATTTCATCATTTCCATTATATTCCCGCAGATAATAATTAAAAAAATCATTTATAAAAAAGTAAGTGCCATTTATTATTTTGCTGTTTCTATCTTTCCCATCAGCATTTTCAACATAAAACTTTACATTCTTTGCTAACAAAAATCCGTTTACTGATTCGGCAGGTTGTTTATCTTTTTTTATTTCAACTTTTTTAATTGGGGGCAAAATTTTTGTTGAACTTACATTGTTTCTTTTTGCCTGAAAATCGCTATTTACCTTTGCACCAAGTGCAGTTATCCCAAAAGTGCCAACTAATAAAAAAATCAACAAGCCAATGAAAACACTAATAAACAAACAAAAAAAAACGAAGGAACTAAAAAACATGCTTATAGGTAAGAAAGCAATAACAACAGGAGAGAACTTTTTCCCTGTTTGTTTATTGCGAAATAATTTGTTTAATACGATTGGTACTTCTCGTTTAGGTTCAAATGTTTGGGTTGTATTTACTTGGTGATCAGCAATTACTTCTTGTTTAGGTTCAACCTGAGGATTTTCAGGAGTATTTGCTAGGTTTTGTTTTATTAAGGATTTCTGATAAAGTTCAATTCTTTCTTGGGTTTTATTTATCAAATTGTTTATAAATAAATTAAAAGTCTTTACAGCAAATTTTGAAAATAAAAATAACTTTCCAATTAAAATTGCGATTGTTATTTTAAAAAATGAAGCATGTTCTGAAAATATAGTTATTGCTTTGTTACGGTCACAATGTTCGAGGTCTGGATTTCTAATAAATGCTAAATTTAAATCTCTGAAAATCGCATCTTTTTTTGCATTATTAACAACAAAACTGATTACATTTACTAAGATATATATCTGATTTATATAAACAGTTTCAATAAAGTGCCAAAACTGAGAAATAATAAATTTCAAATTTTCTACATATATTTTCATCTCTAAATTTTAAATCAACCCGCTTTTATTCTCAATAATAATATCTAAACTTCCTTAGGTTTTAGAATTTGATCCTACTGGAACGACTTTTGTTTTGGTAACGCTAGGAATTTACGAAGTGAAAGTTACTCTTAATAAAAAGCTTATTTAAGCTGTATTAATTCAGATAAAATTACTTACTTCATTTAAAAGAAGACGCAGAAATCTTTTTTAAAAATGAAGCTTAAATTTAGCTGTAATAGTAAAACACTTATCAAACAAAAACGATTCCAATAAATATTAACCGATTATCATAAAACAAAAATAATATTATGACTCCTGTTTATAAAAAAAAGCATTTTAAAATATTGTTGTTAATACAATAGTCATTTTTAACATCTTATTTTCATTAAATGTGTATTTATACGGAAAAGGTAAAAGGTAAGATTGAACTGGTTTCATTATAATAAGGGAATAGATTAAACTCATTGAATTGCTTAGTTAGGTTCTTTTGACTGGGAGAAAAATATTTAGGCTCTAACAGTAAATCGAATTGGTTGAGATCTCATAGTTTCAATTGCTACGGAACTTTTAAACTGAACTTAGTTAGATTAAGCGATTATGCTTTTAATAGCCTTAGAATTTGTACATGATTCTAAGACTGATTTCGCCTCGTAACATGACCCAGTTCGTTTAGTTTAGCTGCAAAAGCTTGTAATGTGAGATTTCGGCTTCTTAATTCTTTTATCATTGGAACCAGATCAGAGTAAATGCCTAGTCTTTTTTTGCTTGTTTGAAATTGCAGTAGCTTTATTGGCTTTTTGTTGCTCTGCCAGTCTTAATTGTTCTCTTCCTTTCCAATGATCTTTTCTAGAACTTCCAAGTAATGTATCTCTAACCTTTGTTGCTTACAAAGCTTCTTTAGTTCAGGTTGATACGGCTTTAGCTTCGTGTTCAACTATCGCTGCATGAGGATTATCAACAGATTACCTGACTCAGCCTCGAAATAGTTTGCCAAGAGCTTGGTCACCAAAAGGGAAGAGCTATTAGCTGTTCGTTTTAAGTCGAAGCGTAAAGGGATGAAAAGCGATTTTAAAATTTGGATGCTTGGAAATGCGGTTTGATTTTAATATTAAACTGGGCTTTCCCAGATAATGTACCTTTTTACCTGACAATTTACCCGAAAATTTACCCAGAAAAAATTTGATATAAGTCTATATTTAGCAGGTGTTTATGTAAGCGGGATAGGGGAGTCGGACCCCTCTCACAGCCTTGGGAAGGCTGGGCACAACCGATATACCAATCCCGCACGAAGATAATTTTATAAGTGCAAGGCATCGCAATCAAGGTCATAAAAGAATGAAGGGTTGAAGCGCCCTGATTCAAAGCTAAAAGGTGCGGTATTTCTGCAATAACATCTGGTAAATACGCAGGAAAGGGCGCTTGACTAAAATTCATTCGAATGCGAAAATCATTTTAGTAAATCAGCGTTACCCTCCTGCCTAGCAATCCTTGTTGTTTCTTTTGGCATCAATACGAATCAGGCTTTGATCTTTTAATCCAACCCAAATGTGAAAGGTAGTTGTTATGACCATGCAAAAATACTTGAAGAAAATCGTGCTCGTTAGTTGTCTGGTAACAGCCATGGGAATGGTTTCAATTACTCAGGCTCAGGATCAGGCCCCGGTCCGGGCGCAAATTCTCGGCGGAGGTGGTGGCGGATTCCAGCCCGGCGCTGCTGTGGGTGATTATCTTTACCTTCCTGCATATCAAATTCTTAGTTCTTCGCAGGTGCAAAAAGAAGTGAACATTACGGCAGAGCAAGTCGGGAAGCTCAAAGAAATAGCGAAGAAGTTTCAGCAGAATGGTTGGAAGCAGCAACCTCAAGTGGATTGGACCAAGCTGAATGAAGCAGAGCGCAAAACCAAGACCGAAGAAATCCGCAAAGAGTACGACAAATGGGCCGCAGAATCCAAGAAGCTTACCGAGTCTGCACGCAAGGAAATCGATGCATTGCTGACGCCTGAACAACTAACGAAAATTCAAGATATCGAGTTAAGGCAACAAGGTGCCCCGATGCTTTTGTATGGATACAACAATCTTTCAGAGAAGCTAAAGCTAACGGAAGAGCAAAAGAAAAAGCTTGGTCAGCAAAAGGAAGAGATGCAGAAGAGGCAGGCGGAAATCCAAAAAGAGATGTCTGCGATTGCAGATAAAGCAAACCGGGCGGCGCTAGAAGTGCTGACGCCGCAACAGATATTGGAACTGAAAAAGTTAAAGGACGAAGGCTTTCGCACCTTGGCGAATCCGGTACAGCTTAAGAAGAAAGATTAAGGATCAGGGTTTGGGAGAAGCAGGTTGAAAATTCATTGCAGCGGAATTCATGCAATAGCGCAGGCCTGTGGGTTTTGGGCCATCTTCAAAAACATGGCCCAGATGGGCGTCGCATTTTGCACAAAGCACTTCGGTGCGGACGCTGAAAAAAGAGCGATCAGATTCCAAGGCGACATTGTCTTGGGCGATGGGTTGAAAAAAGCTGGGCCAACCGGTGCCTGATTCATACTTGGTCGTGGAAGGAAAGAGTGGAAGATCGCAGCAAACGCAATGGTAGATGCCTTCTTTTTTGTTATCCCAGGTAGCACCTGTGAAAGCGCGTTCGGTTCCTTTTTTGCGTGCGACTTTGAATTGCTCTGGAGTAAGAATTGTCATCCACTCAGCATCTGATTTTTTAATTTTATCGGTCATGGGAATCCCCTTTGGAATAGCTGAAATCGACATGTCGCGTTTGCAACCCGAGCAAGCAAGTGAGAGCACAAAGATAAACGCAAGGTACTTCATTAATTAATTATAGTCATGTTAAAAATGAAGAGTCAAATTTTACTGCCCTTGTTTGGAGCGTAATAGCCATTCATCGAGAAGTTTACCAATGCCTTGGTAGGTAAAATCGATGTTGGCGATTTCATTTCCAATTTCCACAGCTTTGGCAAAATCGCCCTCAGAGGCATAGCTAAGCGCCAGACTGAAGAGGATTTCTTTGCGGAAGGAATCCTCGGTTTGCGGGAGAGATTTCAAGGCATCTTCGAGATTTCTGCGTGCGAGCGTGGCATTGCCTTTGATTGAAAAACACTTGCCCAAAGAGATTAGAGCTTTCCAAGAAAGTCTGGGGTCTTTTCGAGATTGTTGAAGTTCAGTAATTGCTGCATCGATTTCGCCTAGTTCGACAAGCATTTGACCGAGTTCGAGTTTGGAAGCCATATTGGCGGGATCTGCTTCGACGCGGAGTTTAAGCAGTTCGGAGTCGCGTCTGCGTTGTTCGGTTTTGAGGCAGTCTTCAGCAATTTTGGCAAAGGGCCAGGTTTTATCTTGGGAAAGAATATGTTTGAGTTCATCGATGCGCTTAGTGAGGATAAGCTTTTCGAGGTGAGCAATTTCGAGAAGGAGTTTTTTATCGCCCTCGGATTGCACGATGCCAATGCGTAGGATACTTTCTGCTTCTTCAAGGCGGTTGGCTTTTTTAAGCAGGTTGGTCAGTTCGATGTAGTAGGGCGCCCATTGGGGTTTTTCCTGAAGAAGGGTTCTGATTCTTTGTTCTTCAGCGAGAGCGGTAACTTCCTTGGGGGCTGAGCTGATAATAACATCTCTGTTATCAGTCATGCGTTTCATGGTTTCAGAGGCGCCAAGTTCCTTGGCCCGATCTTTGGCTTCTTGATCGGAAGGATTAAGGCGGAGGATTTTTTCCCAGAGGATGCGGGCAGAGCGAAAGTCCTGCTGTCGTTCGAGGAATTCTGCGAGGTCTTGCAGTATTTCCAAATCATTGGGTGATATTTTTAAAGCGGATTGGAAGAGCCAGCTTGCGGTATCGTTAAAGCCAAGGCCATCTGCAGCACGGCCCATAACACGCATGGCTGCGCTATCCCATGGATTATAAGTGAGGCCTTCTTCGCCAGCTTCGAGGGCTTTTGCGAACTGCGAGGATTTAAGCCAACCTTGTACTCTGGATTTTGTGGATCGCCCGAGTCCAAACCCGCTTGGAGGTTTGTTGTCGAGTTTTTTCATTTGTGCATCGCGGAGTTTTTTTCTGCACTGCAGATTGCCTGGGTCGCGTTCGCAGCAATCGATGTAGAGTTGGATGCCCGCATCGAAGTCGCCATGTAGAATTCGATTTGCAGCGGTGGCAGCCATTTCATTGATGGTATCTTTGAGGCTGATGGAATGGGATTCTTCTTCAATGGGCCCTGTATCTGGGAGTGAATCGAAGTTGACTTCGGCCCAGCCGAAGGAGCCTTTTTCTGCTTCTTGGGTGATATTTTTGACAGAATCTTCGAGGGCCGGGATCCAAGCCATGGGCCTTGCGAGGGAATCTTGGATTTCGAGAATAAGGCCGCGCAGGAAGGGATCTTTCTGGCCTAATAATTCTTTGAAGATTTGAGAATCGTTGGGGTTTTCGAGGTCGTGTTTGGAGAAGAGCAATCCTTGTTCGGGGGCCTTTTCTTTAAGGAATTTAGGGCCCATCACCTTGATAGCGGTAAGTGAGGTATAGAAGAGCAGCAGGGGGAAACGATCAGCGAGCGGGCCGTAGATGCCTTCCTTAAGCCTGCCTGGGTGTTGATAATCGGGATTGGAGATTTCGAGAATATTGCGGTGGGCGAGGCTGGGGACCCAGATGTTATCGTAATCAAGCAGGATCAATACGCCTCGTTCATCGGAGGCATTGCTGCCCAGCATGATATGATCGGGTTCGATGCAGCAGTGTGCGAGTCCAGCACGGTACATTTTTCTTTCGATGCGAAGGACTAAGCGGGCCAGTTTGTCAAGAATTCTGGGAACGCCTGCAGCCCGGAAGATGAACTCTCTAAAAGGAACGCCCTCGATCCAATCCATGAGAAGAACGGGATTGGTTTCGCCTTGGATGGTGGTGCCTTGGGGGATGAACTTGCAGGGAACGATAAAGGAGATGTCGTTGTTTTTTTTGATATCTGCAAGATGTTGATAGCGCAGTTCCAAGACCGGATCATTCCAGTGGTAGCATTTAAGCGCCATTTTTTTATTGGAGGATTTGTCGCGCATCTGGTAGATGCGAGAGCTTTTGCCTTCGCAAACAATAAGCTTGCCATTGGAATCTAAGGAAGGCTCCAAGGCTTGAAGAAGTTCAGACTGAAAACAACTGGCACCCTTTTTAAGTGCGCTTTCCAGTTCTTTGTAAAAGCTGCTGCTAATGCGCTATCCCTTTAAAACACTCAAATTTGATCAATCATTAAAGTATAAGCTCTTATAAATTAAGAATCAATGATTCTATGCTTTATTGATTTTACCTAAGGGGTTAAACTTGTTGGATTTAACGCTTGGGAGGCGTGTAAATGGCACATAAGGGCCGGGGTTAGTAATCGGATAAGACTTCGCCATCGTTACGGCTTGCGAGCCTGCGGAAAGTTTCTTCGGAAATATTGACAGCAACGCTTCGAACGCCGCCATCACAAAAAGCGAACTGAATAATACCAAAATGATAACTACCAAAGCGCCAATCGAGATCATCAACAGTGCTAGCGATTCTGTGTTGGGGGCTTGAAACTCTGGAGATGGAAAGGTAGATATCGCCATTGTAGATGGAGGAATCCCAGGTTCCGGTGCCCCATTTAGAAATAGGGACATGCTTTTCGCCAGCTAAAAGTGTGTTGGAAAGGCCATCGCGAATCATGTTGAAGTTATAGCCTCTCCCACTTGCAGAGGGGAAAGCGCCATCGTTGTTAAAGAAGGTAGCGCCGCCCACGGTGGCGGCTTTGGATTCGGTGCCCATATTGACAGCGTAATCGCTGAGGGCCCCCGGCACATGCTGGCCCTTGGAGATAGTATCAACATCGCCAGCTATGCTAACGCCCGCTGCGGCGGGAGAACGCCTTTCGGGGCAGAACATCACCTTGACCCCGGTTTCGCGTGCAACTTGGTTTTGCTGGTAGTAGGTTTTGGAAGTGTCCCACTTGCGATAAAGATTTTCTTGTTCGAGGTTGGGAAGGATAAGTACGGCCCAACTAGCGCCTTGATCGCTAACCCGGGTTGCGGGCAGGGTATCGAAGGTGCTGTGGTAAAGCCACATGGATAAGCCAACTTGTTTAAGGCTATTGGCACAGGAGATGCGATTAACTGCGCCGCGCGCTTTCTGAACTGCGGGCAGCATAAGCCCGATTAAAACAGAAATAATGCTCATTACCACTAATAGTTCAATCAGGGTGAAAGCAGCTTTTTTCGTATAAGTATTAATCTTGAGCAACATAGCGAAAATTCCTAACAGAATGGTACGCTTAATTATACCACGAAAGATTAAGGGGTGATCATTTTGAAAGGTATTATCATGATAATTTTACCTTCCTGCTCCTGCCCATCCTTATCTAAAGTGGGTTCTTCGCCGAAAGCCTTGGCTGGAAGTAGCAGCCTAAGTTCTTCAAACTTGGTCTTGGGCGCATCAAAAGTTAATGTTTCTTCGATCATTTTGCCTGCGAAAACTGTTTTGGTAGGTTCATCAAGCTTGATGGCTCCTGGGTTTGCAGGGGGTTTCCAAGAGGGCAATTCGGAGCCATCGGTATCGTAGAGTTTTACCCCATTGCCATAAGATTGCCAGTTGGCAAAATCGAAGGGTTTTTCGTAACCTGCGTTAAATACTTTGATTAGCACAGTGATTTTTGCATCTTTGGTGAACTTCTTGACTTTGCTCTGGGTGTACTCAATTCTGCGATATCGGACTTCACTAATCACTGCCCGAATGTCGTTTCGTTGAATACCGTATTGGGATGAATTAACTGGCTGATCGGGTTTTTCAGGTAGGAAGGGTCGTTCCCCCGGCGCAACCAGCACGAATTTGTCTTTGATCGATATTGATTTGGGCTTTTCTCTATATTCACGAAACCAATCGGGAGAATTGATGATGATCATTATGGTGGGCACGCTGATGAGTAATGCGATTGCGGGGAAGGTGAAACGCTTTGCGATGCTTCCTTCTAAAATAGCGGAATAAATTGCGAGCCCCATCCCTGCAATGCCCAGAGGGATTACGAGGTAATCGATCACGGGGAAAGAAGCAGCAAGCAAAGAGATGCAACTTAAGAAGACTGCAACCAGCCCGAGGAAATTATCGACTGCAGTGCCATCGCCAGAAAACCAATCGCGTTGGCGTTCCGAATAGCGAGGCTTTGCTTCCGGTGTGTATTCCACATCGATACTATTAGAGCGAGACTTGGAGGGCGGGTTGTATTCCACATCGATGCTTGATTCTACGGGTTTTTTTATCGTTCTAGTAACCTCTTTCTTTTCTTCTTTTTCCTGCTTTTGGGGTTCCGGTTCCTTGAAAGTAAAGATTTCAGGTGCGGGGTTGGAAGAAGCATCGGGAAGTATGCGGAAGGGTTTGTTGCATGCGCTGCAATCCATACTCGAACCGATGGATCTTTGTTGCACTGTATATTTGTTGCCACAACTTGGGCATTTGGTGACAAAAGGCATAAATCGTAACCCTCTGAAAAACTGTATGCAAAACAATCAGCTCGTAAAGCTATCTTACACTATTTAAAACCATTCATGGTGTTATGCCATGAATTTAAGCATCCGAGCGTAAGGCTCCTGCCAACGATCCGGATTCTTCGGAGTAAAAGTTTGCAGTGGGAACGATCGTTTGACCACTTCGCGTGCTTCTGAAAGTGAACCAAGCAACCCCAACCCCATGGCTTGCATCAATACATTGCCCACTGCAGTAGCTTCCGAAGGGCCAGCTACCACCGTGCGATTGCAGGCATCTGCAGTAAATTGGCAGAGAAGGGCATTCTGGCAGCCACCACCCAAAACATGTATGGTTTCGATTTTCTCGCCTGATAATTCTTCCAGCCTTTCCATCACCCAGCGATATCGCACCGCCAAGCTTTCTAATGCGCAGCGCACAAATGCTCCGGGCGAGGTAGGAATCTTCTGCCCTGTCTTGTTGCAAAAAGCAGCAATAGCTTTGGGCATATCCAAGGGCACGATAAAGCCATCATCATCCGGGTAGATCAGCGACTCAAACGGGGTTGCTTCTGCCGCTAGGCGTGTTAGTTCTTCGTAGCCATACTCTTTTCCAGATCGAATCCATGATCTCCTGCATTCCTGCACCAGCCAAAGGCCCATGATGTTTTTGAGAACCCTAGTAGTTCCCTTTACGCCCCCTTCATTAGTGAAATTAAAAGCGAGAGCTTTTTCAGTCACCTGTGGCTTAAGCGTTTCAATCCCCATCAGCGACCAGGTTCCCGAACTGATGTAAGCCCAAGGTGATTTACCCGCAGGAACTGCAGCCACCGCAGAGGCGGTATCATGCGTTGCGGGGGCAATGACGGGGGCAGCGTTGATTCCTGTTTCCTGAAGAATCTGCTGGCGTAATGGCCCAAGCACGGTGCCAGGCTGAACTAGCGTGCCAAGAAGTTCGGGTGCGATGCCAAACGCTTTTAAAACTTCAGAAGAATATGCCCGCTTGTTTGGGTCGATCATCTGACTTGTCGAGGCATCGGAATATTCGTTTACCTTGATGCCTGTAAGGAAGTAGTTAAACAAGTCAGGCATGAAAAGAAGATGCTTTGCGGATTCAAGAATGCTCGAGTGATCGCGTTGCAATGCAAGCAGTTGAAAGAGCGAATTAAAGCGCATGAACTGGATGCCAGTATGTTGATAAAGAACTTCCTTGGG
>Ga0209086_10003502_pt1 | contig 11908 bp, 19 predicted proteins | sample M_130207_XF_Meta_FD_187312 | JGI IMG/M metagenome (GOLD analysis project Ga0209086, IMG submission 187312) | Freshwater microbial communities from Lake Montjoie, Canada to study carbon cycling - M_130207_XF_MetaG (SPAdes) (version 2) | ecosystem: Environmental > Aquatic > Freshwater > Lake...
TACAAGCCCGATAGAGCGTGCCTGTTCGATTGTCCATGTTAAGGTGAGGCTACCCCCGTTTGGATGCGAAAAAACGCCTGTACACTCTATATCTGTGTATGCTTGCCACTCGATCTTTCCACCAGCAGCTTGAAACCGTGCTTGCATCGCAGAAGATTTAAGAGCTGGGCGACCTAAAATAATGTCATAGTCTCGTACTGCACTAGCAAACGGCATACCATCCGCCTGTGCAACTAGTCCGAGTGCTATCACCTCGTTGACATCTTTAACACCGAATAGCTTACTGGCTACCATCGCTTTTGCCATTTGTTCCATATCAGAAAACGGAATCAGATTACTCATATAAACCTCTCATAAATAGTTAGGATTGTGTCTACTACGCTACTTGCTGCCATGATATAAATTGCTATGTCTAAGTTATTCATTTGATTAAGAACCTCCTAGAGCCTGCGCTTTCTACAATAAACTTCTCATAGATGTCAGGCATCGCACTCTTAAAGAGTTCGGTAGAGAATTTCATGCTGGCTTTAGCCGACTTCCAAGTAACTAACGTATTACCATCAAAGCTACGTATCTCTGCTTTGTCTGCTAAAGAATTACGCAATACTAACTCCCATTGCTCTTGAATTTCCTCTAACTCTTTAATCTTGCCTTTGATGGACTTCAGATCACCGATAACCCGTTCCATCTCAGCAGTAGCTATCACAACACCTTCCATGCTGGTAGGATAGAGTAACTTAGTATCTTCTATGGACTTAGCCTCTGGTTGCGTATTTGATTGCACATGACCCCAAAATACCGCCATGGACTGTATTAACTCGGTATGTTCGTGTTCGGTGATGTCAAACTCAAAGGTATGAAACTCTTGCCCACCAAATAGCACCGCTAAAACAACATGGTTTATTTTGTGGACTGCGCTTTCATGGACTAGTTGAGCGTAATCGACAGGAGGAATGCGATGAGTATCAGGATCAAACTTATGTCGAGTAGACGCATTGTAGTTTTTAACTTCAACCAAGGTTCTTCCGTCAGCGCTAATAAAGTCAAAATGAGACCTAAACCAATGCTCGCTATGATGAGTAAGTGAATAATCTGCATCTTTTAATTCTACCCTTAATTTATCTTGTGCCAGTCTACCTATTGTGGGTTGCATGACATGACCCATTTGCACAGCCTCGATACCTGACAAATCAGGAGGAGGTAGTTTGCCTTGCTTAATTAAAATGGTTTCAACTGCGTGTCCTTGGATAGCTCTACGGGTGTCAGATGCCCACCAAGCACTATTACGAATGTCAGGTGCAAAATCGTTTCTGTCGTTAGCCATTACAACACCTCCGCAAGTGATTTAATAATTTCTTTTAAGTGTTCTTCTTGATCTTCTAACTCATCGACACGATTTTCTAATTCGGTGACTTGTTTAGAAAGACGATCAATGTCCATTTCAAGCATAGATACTTGATTGTCCATCGCAGCTTGTTCAGATAATTTCATTTGGCTATCCCCCATGGAATACAGTCAAGATCATCATCAGGACCATTAGGTTGTAATGGTGCATTAGTAGGCTCAAACCATAGGGCTTCAAGGGTGCAACAGTCTGCGACATAGGTGCGCTCAGTCTCGCAATAACGTAGCTTGCGTGAACCATCTATAACGTTTACTTTGGGGTTTGCATGACAGAGATCAAGATCACCAAATCTTTCATGGTGTCTACACTCGGTACAGAGTTTGTATTTCATAATATTCCTTTTAATAGTTAGGGTTTTATTTACATCTACTACGACTACAAATAAAGATTAAATGATTATTTAAAGTATTGCAATATATTTATTTAAATAAGTGTTGTATTTATACTCATCTAATCTTAAAAGACAATAAAAGGCACACGGTATGGATGATGATAGGTATATATATCATTCATACTTCAGTCCTAGAACTGTCCTAGTTCACAACTAGTGCCAATGCTTTATTTATCAGGCATGGGTTTAATTATCTGCCCATCACAGAAACCTATATCAGCATACTTACCTGTTTATCGCTTGGCTTGGCAACCTCACGCACCCGTGTAACCTTTATCGTAGGTGATTCGCTTTCCTTCCACGCCAGCACGAACAGAGCTGCTTAATAACGTATGGAGTACGATCACAGGCGCACCAATAGAAAAACCCCTTAGTAGATGCTTTTAGGTGGTATAGCTTAAGAAAATGGGCTTAATTCACTTTCCTAAACTCTAAAAACATCCGCTAGGGGGTTCTAACACACAGATACCACTCTGTAATAAAAATACTATATCACTCTCCGCAGAAACAAGCAATACCTTCGTCATCATCTGCAAACATATCGCCTTGGGCATCGTTGTAATTCATCATCTGGGCATAAGTTGGTCTATCTTTTCTAAATGTTCCACCATCTTTTATGTGTGCGTTAGTAATACTTCCTTCCATCTTAGCCCACCATATCGCCCGTTCTGGCTTTTCTTGTATGAGGCTTAGGGTTTGTCTATAACCTTTTAAAAAGCATAAATCACAGTTTCCGTGATAGGTTGTGCCGTTCATATTGGGTAATCCTAAGTCAAAGTCTTGGCTTTTCCAAAACTTCATTACATCAAACTTAGATATTCCTTCGGTTGCTAGTGGCATTGTGCGATGGACACCTTTGCGACCATCTGACGGATTAGCCCGTATTTTTGCTACTCGTCTTGGTTCATCCGCACGAATACCAATCATATTTTCCCAATCTTCCCACCCAATAGACTTTAAATATCTTTCAAAAGTTAATATTTTTAAATCTACTGTGCAAAATCGTGCAATGGGGTTAGGTAAATAATTCTTTTTCTTAATAAGGGCTTCGAACGGTTCACCGTTACGGCTTGCAGTCTCGAAATTGACTACTTCAAACTTCGGTTCGGAGTCTCTAAACTCTAACCAAGTAATTGGAACACTCCAGCGAGTAGCACACGCATGGACAAATTTTAAGGTCTCCTCGTCTTCTTTACCTGTGTTGGCAAAGCAAACTATAGCCTCACCAGGTATCCCATTGTTGGATTGCAGCACTCGCCAAAGCATATATGCCGATGTCCTACCACCGCTAAAACTAACGATGGTAGGTTCAAGTATTTTAAAACAATCAATCATTTAAAACTTTCTTCATATTCTTCGATTGATTCGGCTGCAATATCTACAGTAGAAAAAGAATCCGCTTCATTAAAGCCATAGTTTTCTACTTGTTCGCAAGCGTCTTCTTCTGAATCCGCCTCAATGGTGTAGATAATTTCCATCGTTTTAATAACTGTATATTCCATGATTAAATTGCCTCCGTTATGTATTCTTCAATGTGGTAGTTATGACCAAGCGTTTCGTAAATTTCATCAATTAAGGCAATATCTGACATATTTTTGTAGCCTGTAAAACCATTAGTCAAAAGATATGTAATTGTATCGTCAACATTACTAGCAGAATCTAGGCAATCAAGTTCATATTCTATTAATTCTTGAATCCATTCGGTTCTGGTGCGTTCAACTCTGTTTGACTCAAAATCAACACTTAATAAATTTTCCATGATGTATATTCCTAGTTAGGTTATGACTAAAATTAGTCCTACAGATGCCTGTAAACAAGCACCTATAAGATAATTCTAATGAGTTAATACCAATTCTTAGCATATATCCAAATGCTTGCTAGAATCAGTCCTATGGCAATACTAAAGATTGTCCCTAAAATGTAATCTATCAATTTACTTCCCCTTTATAAACTCTATTGTTAAACTCTTGAATTCTTAAAATAATATCGTTTACATTTACTGTATTGTCATCATGGAATTTTGAAGATCGTAAGTACATTTGCAATTCCATCATAAATAAAGCGTAATCAGTTAAACGCAAGCCCAAATCTTTAGTTTGTGATTCTAATAATTTAATATAATTCATGCTATAGCCTCCAAGTAATCGTATGCCCTTTTTTCAGTATCAAACCATTCATTATCAACAACGGTATCCGTCTCATTGTCGTAAACATACCAATGATTAACTTCATTGTCGTATTCATCACTAGGTAATTCTTCTTCTTTTACTTCATATCTATCGTTTTTCATGGTTAAAACTCCTTAGTTAGTTAGGTTAGTTATCATTGTTTAGATGATGTATTGATTATATAGATAGTAGATATATAAACACAAGTAATTTTTAATTTATTTTCATTGTATTTTTTTATTGTTGTTTTAAAACGATAGGTTTATACTATCTTAAAATAGATCATAGATATATATACTTATATGCGACTATAGACGATAACTATAAATTTAAATAATAGTAAGTATGTATATAGTCTATTCGATCTACTGTTAGATGTGACGATAGATAGCCCCCTACTTACGCTCTTACAAAATAGAATAATGGCCCTGGGTACTTGATCGTTTGCCATGTGCTTAGACTAGTTTAACTCTATCGTGTTTGGGTTATTTTGGGTTTGACTGATTATCGCACGATGCTTGCTTTGAGTTGACCGATTGATTGGACTTTGACTCGGTTGAGAGGGAGACCCCCTCCTTGCTCCCCCCAAAAAAAATTAGTGTTTTCTAAACTATGTTATTATTTGCGTAGGAGGTGAATATGTTAGCAATAGAAAAGAATAGAGAGTTACCTAAAATAAGGGTTAGGAACAGTTATCCATACAAGGTTATGGAAGTAGGTGATAGTTTCTTTGTTGAGGACACGAGTTTACAAGTTATTTGTAATTCCAACTATCGGATGGGTAAACAACTGGGCGTTAAGTTTATCGCCAGGAAAGAAAAAGACGGGGTACGGGTATGGCGAACGGAATAACATCTCTTGCTGAACAAATACAGGCTGTGTCTGATGACACAAAGCGGAAGTATATGCAGAGTATTTGGGCGATGGATAAGGAGCAAATCTTCCATGAATTAATGCGTGTTCATGCAGAGAGTGCTAAATTGATGTCAGCAGCGCAAATGGAGCTAGATCGTTTGCAGTCTCTACTGGATGAGATGGATGATAACGGTGACCTTAGACATTGAGAAAGTCTGGTCAGATCAGTTGTATGAATCTCGCCTGTGTTTTAAGATAGAAATGCAACGAGTCATACAATGTCATACGGATGATGAGAAGATAGCCTTGTTGAATACTTGGAAAAAGAATTATTCTGAGAATAGAGTAAGTGACTTAGTCAAGTGCGCTAAAGATAAGGTCAATCGAGTGAAGGTTGCTAATTGGATACTAGAATAGTTTAATCACCAGAAGAATACATGACCGCCTTTAATCAAAAACAGTTTTATAACTTCTGTTCACAGCTCAAAATTGAGACAAAAGAACAAGGTCTCAAGAAGATGGGTACTCTCTTAGGGTCACAAACCTATGTGATGGATGAGATTACCAAAGGTTTACAAGATGATGTTCATTTCTTTGTTATTTTGAAAGGTAGACAACTTGGAATCACAACCGTCTCACTCGCCCTTGACCTCTACTGGCACTTTATCCACGCAGGATTACAAGGCACACTTACCACCGACACCGAAGAAAACCGAGATATGTTCAGGTCAACCCTCGCCATGTATATGGATGGTTTACCCAAAGAGTATCGCATCCCGTTACTTGCTCACAACCGCAATCAGCTTTCCCTCAAAAACCGCTCTCGTCTCTTTTATCAAGTCGCTGGACTTAGAGCTAAAGGAAGTTTGGGTCGTGGCAAGGCGATTACATACTTGCATGGTACGGAAACAAGTTCTTGGGGAGATGAGGAAGGATTAGCATCTTTACTAGCTTCTCTGGCTGAAACTAATCCCCACCGTTTATACCTCTTTGAGAGTACCGCCAGAGGCTTTAATATGTTTCATGATATGTACGTTACTGCCAAACGAGCCAGGACACAGAGAGCCATCTTCTGTGGGTGGTGGCGTAATGAGTTATATAGCCTTGATCCTGAGGGCATGACCTATAAAGTCTATTGGGATGGCAAACTCACAGGTGAAGAAAAAGAGTGGGTCAAGGATATTAAGAAGTTATATGGCGTAGAAATCAATTCACGCCAAATGGCGTGGTGGCGTTGGAAGATGATTGAAGGTATTAAAGATGATGCGCTGATGTATCAAGAGTTTCCACCTACAGAAGATTACGCCTTTGTCATGACAGGTACTTCATTCTTCTCAAATTCACGGTGTACCGATGCTGTTAAAGCCCTCAAAAAACGCAACTTTGATTGTTACCGTTATTCATTTGGAGTCAATTTTCATGACACAGAAGTTCTTAAATCAACCGAACGGCTTGGTACGCTCAAGGTCTGGGAAGAACCGATTGATACCGCTTATTATGTCATTGGTGCTGATCCTGCCTACGGTAGTTCTGATTGGGCTGATCGCTTTTGTATACAAGTGTTTCGTTGTTATGCTGATGGTTTGGAACAAGTGGCTTCATTTGCTACAGCAGAAATGAACACCTACCAGTTTGCGTGGGTGATTGCCCACCTCGCTGGGGCGTACAAGAACTCCACCTTAAACCTAGAAATCAATGGTCCAGGTCAAGCTGTCATTAATGAACTCAAGAATCTCAAGCGTCAAGCGGCAGCTATGGGTACAGCTCTTGGTAAAGAACTCACCGATGTTTATGGCAATATGCAAAACTATATCTGGCGTAGAAACGACACCCTCGGTGGTGTTAGTAACTCGATTGGTTGGTTAACTACGGCAGCGACTAAAGAACGAATGCTGTCGTACATGAAAGACTTTTTTGAGCGTGGCATGATGGACATCGTGGACATGGACACCATTGAGGAAATGAAAACCATGGTTCGGGATGGTGGTTCAATTGAGGCAAGTGGGCGCAATAAAGATGATCGGGTCATCGCCTGTGCTTTAGCAACTGCTGCCTTTGCTGAACAAGTCCAACCACGCCTGATTATGCAAAAAATTACGAGGAACATTAGTCGGATACAAGATGACTTTACCCCTGAACAACTGACAGTCGGTAGGAACGTAAGCGACTATTTGAAAAAGATTGGCGTGTATGGCGATGATGGCATTGTGCGTAAATGAGACCAACAATACCCAAGCGTGATTTACGGATTGTGATTAAACGCTTCTTAAAAGATAAAGACCGTGGTATCTCACACAAACTCTTTGCTGATTTATGTGGTATCACCCGTGGACATCTCTTAGATGTCTTTATGAATGAGACTGAACCGTTAACTGAATATGTCCAAAGACGGGTGAGTAAAGGCTATAACCATTGGCTAGAAGGTGAAGTAGCCGTGATGATGAACCGTGATGAGACCCGTTTTATAGAATTTCGTAAAAGTGCTAAGCCGATTATGCAACGAGATACACGCTTAACCATGAAAGATGGCAAGATTGTCATCCAAGTAGGTATCAAAAACAAGTATGATTATAGTAATACACCATTAGATGAACAGTTAGAAAGGGGATGATATGGCTGTAATGAAAGATTTTAAGTGTGACCACCATGGCTACTTTGAGAGCCGTCAACCAAAATGTCCAATGAAAGGATGTACGCATGAAGTTTTCCAAGTTCACCTCCAAGCTCCTGGACTGGTTTCGGCTAAGACCAAGTTTACCGACAAATCCTCCAAGCAACTTGCCATCGAGTTTGGAATGTCCAACATTAAATCCACACGAGAGGGTGAGAACCAATCAGGCTACCTCACCAGAAATAACAAGTTTACCGAAAAAGAGTACGGTGAAGCCGAAAAATACGCCACACGTAAACGGGGTAACAAAGACAAACTCCAAAAGACGCCCATACCAGAAACGCCCAAAGAACCCCGAGCAGGGGATAACGCTATCTGGGGTGGTGCGTTCCAAGGAATGAATATGCAAAGTATCTTAGCTGGCAGATATAGTACACCCATCAAAGGTGAGTCTGCAGGGTTGACACCAAGTCAAGCAGGCATTACAGTAGGACCACGGGCTGATCCAAGTTCGAGTTTACGTGATCCTGATAACCTACAGATTAAACGATGAGAATACCTACTAATAATGCCGATCGAGAGGATTTTTATTTAGACCTGATGCAGAAATGCTTAGTGTCTAGAGAATCTAGAAAAGCGGATTACACCTCCTTACGGTCGTATTATTTGTTTGGTGCTGGTCCTGAACAACCACCAGCGTACTTCAATAAGATTCATCCACACATTGATCAGCTCACCAGTTTTTTATATTCAGCAGAAACGACACGGTTCTCTATTTCTCTGGGAGCTGCGGTCAATGAAAACGAACAATACAAAACACCTGTCCTAACCCAAGCTCTAAATGATGAGTGGCTAAATTCCAATGCCGATCAAGTCTTTTCCATGGCAATGACGTGGTCGTTAGTCTATAACACCAGTTTTATTAAGCTGGTTTATAACCGTGGTATTCATCCTTACATGATTGACCCGTCTAGTATGGGCGTATTACGTGAGGACATCCCTTATACAGACAGGCAAGAAGCCCTTATCCAAACTTACTATGTAACCAAATCGGAGCTATACGCCCGTCTGTATTCTCATCCACAACGCCAAGCCATTATTGACCGTGTAGTCTCTGGTATTAAAATCTCTGATAACGATATGCCCAATGCGGTCAACCGTATTGTCATGAGTCAGTCAGGCTCAACCATCTACGGTAACGTCAATTTGGATTTAAACGGTGTCAATCGTTATGTGGCAGATGTGGCTGAAGATACGATTGAGATGAAAGAGTTATGGGCGTGGAATGATGATACGCAAGACTATCAAGTAGTGACAATTGCCTCACCTGACGTAGTGATTTATGACCGACCAGGCGCAAGTATGTTCCTCAAAGGTGAATGTCCATTTATTCAAATATGTCCTAATCCACAATACGATTACTTGTGGGGTCAGAGTGAATGTCAAAAACTAATTCAATTACAAGAACTGCGCAATATGCGGATGGGTGAAATTCTGGATTTACTCAGTAAACAAGTCAACCCGCCTACCGTATATAGCGGTGTTTCAGGCATTGTTGATGAAAAATTCTTAGCTTTAAACCGTGCAGGGACATATATTGCCTCAGATATGCCTGGTGCAAAGGTAGATCGCCTAGCACCTACCATGCCACCTGATTTATTTCAAGTAATTCATGAAATTGATGGAATGTTTTCGGAAGTGTCGGGAATTAGCAACGTTTTATCGGGTCGGGGTGAATCTGGTGTTAGAAGTCAAGGTCATGCCTCACAATTAGCCCGTTTAGGTTCAAGTCGAGCTAAAAAACGTGCTTTAATTGTTGAAGATAGCTTAGAAAAGGTTGCTACCTTGTATTTAAAGCTGATGCAGTCGTATGACGATACGCATTTTAAGGATGCACAAGGAAATATGTTTATTGCTGAACAATTTACGAAAGATTACGTAGTCAAAGTGGATGCACACAGTAATTCACCGATTTTTACAGAAGATTTGAAACAAATGGCGTTTAATCTCTTTAAAGTGGGTGCAATTGATAAAGAATCTCTACTTGACATGGTAGAGCCTCCAATGAAACAATTACTCAAAGAGAAATTAGCCAAGCGTGAGAAGGAAGGCAAGAGCCAACCAGAACAAGCTCCTAAAGAAAAAGCGAGTAAGAAAGAACCACAGGTGGGATGATGGCAACTGTTAAAAATGTCAAGGCAACAAGCGACCAACCCCGTGTTACTACAGGGGAATTAAAAAGTCGTGCAGAAGTTCCAAATTTGCAGTATCGTGTAGAGGGGATTAAAAGTATGAATCGTAGTCCATCCACACGTAGTTATAGTAGACAAGACAGGGGATAGTTAACCAAGGAGAAGTTTATGTACGGCAGAAAAGGTATGCGAAAAGGTCGCAAGACTCGTAGGTAAGTTTTCCGTGAGAAGGAAAAAGGGGTGTGTTGCTCTCCCTTAAAATGAGTGGCTAAACGCGAATAGGAGAAATCTCATGCGTGGACGTAAAAAAGGTCGTAAATCACGAAAGTAATCCGTAAGGGTTATTTCGGATAGACCGAATAAACCTCCCTGGGGGAGGGAATAGAAATATATCCCCCACTTGACATTTTGTAGAAAGTCTATAATCTATCTAAAACTTAAAGGAATTGTGTATGGGTATGCCTCCTGACCAAATGATGAAAATGATTGCTAGTCAACGTGACAAAGCAACTCCGAAGGGCGCAGCTCCTATCCCTGAAGCTGGTGCAGGCGACATATCTGATACTTCTGCGCCACCAATGGGCGCACCCATGTCAACACCTGAACCCAAGATGGGTAACCGTGAAGCCTCCATGATTAATATCTCCATGGCGATGGACTTACTAGAGCAAGCCTTACCAGCTCTGGGTTCTGAATCGCCTGAAGGACAAAAAGTATTAGCAGCCATCCGTACCATGATTGGTGTGGTTGGGCAGAAAAAAGGCAAGGTTAATGAACTGCAGCCAACCGAAATCATGCAAATGTTACAAACTTTACCTCAAGCTGGTGGTGCAACGCCTGAAGGTAATGCCATGAAAAAAGCACCAATGATTCCTGGTATGTCTCCTGGTGGTATGCCACCTCCGCCACCTCCTCCAATGGGCGGTGCTGGTGGTCCTCCTCCTGGCGGTATGCCTCCACCTCCACCTATGTAAAGGAAATACAAATGGACTTATTTAAACCAAGAGGCGCATCCTCACCACGTAGACCAACTGACAACAATCAGAAAAATGGTCAAATCATCAATACTCCTCGGTTCTCCGAATTTGGTGGATTAGATTCTTCCAAAAAAGGTGGCTACAAGAATATGATGACTATGTCTCAGCCTGGTGATACTAAAAAAGTTATTTAACGAAAGTAGGGGATAAACATGAGTTTAGAAGATATTTCATTAGAACAGCGTGATGAGTTAGCACTCTTAGCCAAGCAATTGGCAGAGAACCCAGCAACTCGCACAGATTTTCTACGCATGACTAAAAAAGTCAAGCCTGATTTACCAATTCCTGAACTAGAGATGAAAGACTATACCGAACAAAAAATGTCGGTGATGGAAAATCGTTTAATGGCTTCAGAAAACAAATTGCGTGAAAAAGAAGCAAGAGAAGAATTAGACAGGCGTAGACAATCTTTAATCAGAAAAGGTTTGGCAAGAGATGATTCTGATGTAGAGCAGATTGAAAAAATCATGCTTGAAAAAAACATTAGCAATCACGAAACAGCAGCCGAGTATTTTGATTGGATGAAACAAGCAGCCGAGCCAACCCCAAGTGGTTATAATCCAAGTGCAATTAGCAAGTTTGACTTGTCAAAGTATTGGAAGAACCCACAGATGGGTGCGAGAGATGAAGCAGCACAAGCCTTAAAAGATATACGGAACGTTGGCAGAAAAGCCATCGGTATTTAAGTTTTATTGCAGTACAAGGGGATATTTTTAATTTTTGTTTGGAGATAAACTATGCCTATAGGCGGCGGTATTCTTCCAGCGTCAGGTACATCGCAATACAATGAGTTAACTTACGTTACTCGTAGAGCGTTTATCCCCAAGCTGGTCGTACAACTTTATAACAGCACACCCTTGATGGCTGCTCTGATTGCTAACAGTCAACAAGCATCTGGTGGTGTATCCCAAGTAACAGTCCCAGTACAGGGCGCACAGTTTGTTAATGCGCAATGGTCTGACTATAGTGGTTCATTCACACAACCGTCAGTTCAGCAAGGTGCTTTTAACGCTGAGTTTAACCTCAAGCTCATGATTGCTCCAGTTCCGTTCCTCGGAATGGAAGGTGCAGTACAGCAAGACTATGCCATTATTCCATTGATCGAAGCTCGGATGAACGATGCGACCAACGTAATGATGGATGCAATGGCAACTGCTTTGTATACCAACTATACCAACACACAACAATTCATCGGTTTACCTGGTGCAATTGATGATGGTACTAACATGACTACCTACGGTAACATTAA
>Ga0209086_10003508_pt1 | contig 11897 bp, 14 predicted proteins | sample M_130207_XF_Meta_FD_187312 | JGI IMG/M metagenome (GOLD analysis project Ga0209086, IMG submission 187312) | Freshwater microbial communities from Lake Montjoie, Canada to study carbon cycling - M_130207_XF_MetaG (SPAdes) (version 2) | ecosystem: Environmental > Aquatic > Freshwater > Lake...
GCCGCGATAGGACGCCTCTGGGATCAGGTCGAAGTCCGTCATGGGGTTGCTGCCTGTGTGCGTGCGTGCGTGGCATCGACCGGGGAGACGGTCGCGGTGATCGGCGCGGCACGCAGGGCCGCGACCATTGCTGCGCCGATCTGATCGGCGGTCGGTGGCGGTAAGTTGGCCGCAGTTGCCGCCGCGCCGAGTCTGTTGCTCTGCCGCTCGTACTCTCGACCCGCGCGCTGTTGCGCCTGGACCTCGTCCTGGTCCACTCCGCCGTAGCTGCCGCCGAGGGTCAGCAACGAACCTAGAAGCGCGGGCGCGCCCAAGACCTTACGCAACACCGCGCCGCCGACGGCGAGAGCACCACCGCCAGCCGCCGCACCGCCAGCCGCCGCACCGCCCGCCGGGGCCGCGACCCCAAGCGCCGTCCCGAGGGCCGTCCCCGCAAGCTGCCGCCCGATGAAGCCCCCCGCCACCTGACCCCCGAGCGGAACTGCAGTCGCCGCGACGGTCGTCCCGAGGGGGTTGCGTGCGACGAAGCCCGCGAACGCGTCGCTGAGATTGCCTAGCATCGTCGTGTTGTCACTGAGCGCGGTGAGGCGCGACTCCTCCGACGATTGCAGCGCGGTGCGTTGCTCCGAGTCGATGATGCCCCTGCCCGCCTCGACCTGTGCTGTCCCGAACCGCGCGCCCTGCGCCTGGAGGTCTGCGACCTTCTCGGCGATCGTGCCGCCTCCGGCGCTGGCTCCTGCGAGGAGGTTGATCGCCGTGCGCTGCGGACTGCCAAGGATCATCGGAGCGCCGGGGCCACCCGTTGCGAGCAGGTTCATCGTGGCATTGGCATCCCCACCCATGCCCGTGATCAATGACGACATAAACGCCACTGGGCTGCGGTTGCGGAGGGACGCGTTGCCCGCGCGGTCGCGCACGATCATCTGGTCTGCCAGTGCGGCGTGATTGGTCGCGCGGAGTCGGCGGTCAAGCCGATCGGCCATCAACGGACTCTCGACGGACCCCCGCAGTTGCGCCAAGGAGTTAAGCGCGGGGCGCGCGTTTGCACCCGCTGACGCTTCGATCTCTGCCACGGACATCGACTCCAGCACCGTTGCGCGCACTGCCGCCGACCGCTGCTCTGGGGTCTGGTTTGGGTTGCGGACTCGCGCGATGTTCTGCATCAGCGGCCCTAATCCTCGCCCGATCATGGTCGAGAGTTCGACCGACCCCCCCTCTCCAATGCCCGTCATCGTCATCAGCGTGGACATCTGGTCCGCGCCAACGATCCCCTGATCTTTGAGCGTTGCAGCCGCTAGCAGCACCTCGCGCGGTGTTTGCCCGGTGTTCCGCGCAAACGCCATGAGCCTGATCTGCTCTTCGAGCGCCGCCGCCCTCCCTTGTGCCGAGGTATCTGTGAGGACGCTCCGCTGCGTCTGCGCCGCTGACAGACCCTCCGCGACATCGCCCATCGACAGGCCGCGAAGCGACCCGGTCGTGACCTCCGTTTGCAGTCGCCCGCGGAGCGCCGCCGCCTCCGGCGCGCTCATCAACGTCCCGGTGCCGCTGTTGCCCGCTTGCATGAAGGCGTTGTTGAGCGTGTGCTCGCTCTCGGCCCGCTGCTGGCGTGCGTCTTGGATCTGGCTGTGAGCGTTGCGCGCGACGTTGATGGCAGCATCGCGCCCCACGGTCAGGCCGCGCCGGATGTCGTGCGCCACGCTGCTGCGGTTGCGGTTGCGAGCCGCTACCTCGCGCTGCGCAATGGCCGTCTGGCGCTTTTCTTCCGTCTCGTAGACCCGCGTGAGACGCTCCGCGGCGGTCTGCTTGACGCGTGACTCTTGCTCTGCGGTCAGGCCGCGCTTGGCCGACTCCACGCGTGCGTGCGCCGTCGCCTCCTGCTCGACCCGCTGCTGCGTCTGGGCGGTGAGGCGCGCGGCACGGCGCTTCTGGTCCTCCGCTCGGATGAACCCCTGGACGCTCCGATTGGCCGCGGCAACGCTACGTGCCGACGCCTGATCGCCGTCCGCTGCTTGCTGTCGCGCGGAGGTGCGGTACGCGTTGGCCGACCCGGTCGCAGCGCGCTGCATCGAGCCCTTGACCTCGCGCTCCGTCTGTTGCGCCATCGTGCGGATCGCGCCGAAGGCGGCGGCGATGCCCGACGTGTCCGCGGTGATCTCAAGTACGGCGCGAGGCACTACTCCACCTCACCGACGGTCATCGTCGGGGTCGAGCTCGCGGAGTAGTCCGCGGGCGAGTCGATCGGCTGCGAGATAGCCGAGGAGTTCTCCATCGTCCATGTCGCACGCTGGCCGACCAGTGCAGTGATAATGAGCCGAAGCGTAGCGTACTCGTAGCGCGGCAAGCTGGTCATCGAGGCCAGCCCTTTTCCCAGCGCATCAGCTACCTCCTTGACTTCCGCGAGGGTCTTGAGCGAGCGGAACGGCGACCGCTCCTGCGACCATGTCGCGTACTCATCCCAGACCGCACGGATCTCATCGACCTCGAAGAACCGCCGCACCTCTGCGGCCTCTGCGGCAAACGCCACGTCAGGCTTCTCCGGGTCCACCAGCGCGCGCGTCAGGGTCTGCACCATGACCTCCAGGTTGAGGATGGCGTCACCCGCATCGCCGATGAGGTCTTCGCGCTGCCAGCCGCCCGTGCTGATCAACCACTTGACCGCGTCGGCGTGTGCGCGCGCGGCGTCCTCTGCGGTCAGTGACCGCATGGCGAGGGGGAGCGCCACGCGCCCGTCGGCGCGTGCGATCTCGATGCTGAATGTCTTGTGGGGGCGAGCCCGCCCCGCAAGGAGCTTGGCGAGGGGCGATCCGATGCGGTGCTGGTCAAGGGCGCTCATCGCGCCCGACCGTAGCACGTCACGCGATCGAGGTGATCTTACCGTGGAACTCCCACGACACGCTGTTGGCGTCGGCGACCTTGGTGCCGACCTTGGCGGTACGGATGTCGCCCGTGCACTGGTACATCTTCCCGGCGATCTTAAAGCCGAGAGTGATCACGCTCTGCGCGAGCGCGATGCCGATCCAATCGAACTCCATGCCGCTCTGCGGCACCGCGTTCTCGACGCGCACCATGACCTTCTGCGGGCCGACGCTGAAGCCAGCGGTGCCGAGAAGAAGCGTCTGGACGTCCTTGTTTTGCGTGTCCACGTCGAAGTCGATGGACGACGACTGGAGCACCGGCACGGCGTTGACGGTGACGAAGCCCGGTCCTGAGTAGATGGTTGCCATGATCAGAGGCTCGCGATCTGCCGGACGTTGCCAGCGATGATGTGGAGCCCAGACACGGGCTCGCAGGGGATCTCACAGTTGAGCCGACCGGACACGACCAGGTCGGCCTCGACCACCAGGAGCGAGATGTTGGCCGACACGTCGCGCAGGATGCTCCGCGCCTCGTAGGCCGCGAGGCGGTCGAGGATGACCGCGCGCACCAGCGACGGCGTGGTCACGCGAGGCGACAGCGGCGGGTTGCCGTTGGCGCTGTCCGCACCGAGCTTGAAGCCCGCGTAAGTCGTCGCGAGGTAGCCCTGGAGGTCGTCGGCGACGTAGTCGCACGCCGTCACAAACTCCGTGTCAATGACCGCGAAGTTTGGGACGTTGTTGGCTTGCGAGCGCGAGGTGATCGACCGCGCGAGAGCGCAGAAGCCGGGGCGCGCGGTCGAGGGGACCAAGACCGCCAAGCCGTTGTTGAGCGCGCTCTCGACCTCAGTCGCGGTCGGCTGATCGAGGGCCGCGTACTGCGCGAGAATGGTGGCAAGCTGGCATCCGTCAAGGTTGGCCGCAGGGTCCGCGCTCTCGCCGACCAGCGACCCGCCGACGCTGCCATCACCTGCGAGCCGCGCCGCCGCGAGCCCCGCCGCGACCTCTGGCCCCGGCACCTTGGACGCGTGATGGAAGCCGATCTGGAGGCGCGAGGCGTTGCGGCCCGTGGCCAGCGTCGTGGCGTTCCCCAGCGAGTCGATCGTGGCCGCAATGCCCTGCTGCCGAAGGCCGACCGTGACGCCCGCGAGCGCGTCGAGGTGCGTGACCAACGCGGTCAGGTTTGTGCCGTCGTTGGACGACACCACGATGCGGTTGTATCGCTGCGAGGCGATGGCCGTGATGACGGTGGCGATGCTGTCCGCGGTGCCGCCGTTGGTCAGCGGGAACTCCGTCCCGATCAGCGCGCCGACGGAGGTCCACTGGCCCGTGGTCGTGCCGGGGGAGGGGGTCGATGACCCGGTGATGCGGCTGCTCACGGTGCCGAGAACAAAGTACGCATCGACGATGAGGGAGTTGCCGCGAGTACCCGCCATCTTGGCGGTAAAAGTGACCACACCCGCAACGAACTGCGCGTAGTACGGCAGATCCGCGGCGTCGTTGACGGCGGTGGCGACGGCGGTCGCGATGACGGTAGGCGTGTCGCCCACGCTGACAGCGACCTCGATGGCCTGATCGCAGAGGAGCAAGCGCACCGTAAAGGCCGCGGTCGCGGTCGTCGCGAACGTCAGGTCTGCCGCCGCGGTTGCGCCCACGCTCACGGCGTTGGCCGCGAGGTAAAGGTTGGCCGCGGGGTACTGCGCGAAGACCGCGCGCGCCATGCGGTGGAGTTCCGACCCTTGTCCGCACAGGGTCAGCGCATCGCCGACCGACGCGCAGAACGTCGGGGTGGCGAGCGCCATAAAGCCCGCCGCCACGTTGATCGTGGGCGCGCCGGGGTTGATCGAGATGGCGCTCTCCAGCACGTTGCCGATGAGGAGGATCGACTCCGGCGCGGCCCCGGCGCTTGTGCCTGGGCCTCCCAAAATCACGTTGAGGTAAACCGCTGGCGTCTTGGTGGACGCGCTAAGTCCGGGGATGCTGATGCTCATGAGTGCTCCTGCTCGGCGACGAGCGTGATGTCACCGCGCAGGATGGCGCGGCGGTAGTGTGAGTGGTCGCGGACTAACTCTCCGCTGGGCATCGCCACGCCGCTCCGGTCGCGCGCCGCAAAGCGCCCGCGGACTGCGACACCGCGAGCGTCCACCAGCGAGAATAGACGGCCCTCTACGGCCTGAATGAGTAGCGTCATGGAAGTGGCTCCGACTCGAATGCGACGAGAGGATTGGAGGTGTACCCGGTGCCGACCAGATTGACATCGCCGATGATCGGGGTGAGCGGCGGGAGGCCAGCGCCGGGGTCTGCGTTGGCTGCTAGCGGGAGGTCGCGCATGGCCTCGATGCGAGCGGTGTACGCGTACACCACGCCCGCCTCGACGAGCTCGACGGCGGTCGATGTGACCCGCGCCGGCCGCTCGTTGTAGAGCCCTGCGACCAGCAGCCCGTTAGTCACGCTCATCGCCACGTCGAGTAGCTGAAGGATGCCCGGTGCGCCGACCGCGCTCGCGTTGATCGCATCGTCGATCTCGCGAGGCTCCTCGCTCACCACGATGATCGACCACGTCGCGACGCCGCGGTCCTCGATGCCCGCCATGAGGGTGTTGACGATGCGCGTCGGCACCTCGCCATCGAAGCGGAGCAGCGCCGCGGGGTACTGCGACCCGCACACACGCGACAGCCCCTCACGGGTCAGCGGACCCGCGTAGCGAGTCGCGACGGCGAATGGTGCGAGCGCGGTCTGCGGGGCCGCTACGCACGCCCCCAGAGCGGACAGGAGGGCAGTGTCGATGCTCGCGAGCGTGGCGCTCATAGGTTCTCAATCGCGCCAATCATCGACGCCTCCACGATGCGGGCGACCGTATCACCCTCCGCGACCCACGGGGGCGACGGGCGCGGGCTTCCCATGCGCGTCTGGTCCATCAGGTACGGGTACGGCCTGTTGGGTCGGCCCGTGCGGTGATTGATCGAGGTGCCAAGGTCCACATACGACCCGTAATGCATGCCGCCATCAACGCGGATCTTGTAGCCGCCCTCGAAGCTGCCAGCGGTGAACTGATACTCGGTGTTGCGCTGCAACCTGTACGTGCGGTTGACGTAGGGATGGTTGGCGCGCGCGTACCACGCGACCAGGCGACCGCCCGCGGCAAGCGCCGGGGGGAGCGAGCGCACGACCGCGGAGCGCATCGCGTCGATGCTGGCGGTGAGGCCCAGCATCAGAACATGCCCGTCACTTTGTAGTCGGCGAGACGGCTCCAGACGGCAGTCTCTTGCCCGTCGGCTGCGGTCGCGTTGTTGACCCTTGCTCGAGGGTTGGGCGGTGCGTTGGTCGAGCCCGCGGCGCGAGCGTCGGCATCGCGGTTGAGTTGCTTGATGAGCTCGCGAGCGCGCTTGCCCTGCTCGGCGAATGCGCCCGACTCATCCCAGACCCCGTGACGCCGCGCGGCGATCTCGCACGCGAGGTCCACCACGCACCCGATCATCGCCGGGTCGAGGGTGTCGGTCGTCGTGTAAATGCCCGACGGGAAGGCCACGCGCGTCATCGTGCGGAAGAGGCTGTTGGCCTCTGCAATGCACAGGTCGCGGAACGTCGTGTCGGGGGTTGCGCCGCCGTTCTTCGCGAACAGCCTCGCGTACATGGCGGTAGACAGCCGCGCCGTCAGGTCGGTGGAGGTCGCGATCGTAGTCTGTTCAGCCACAGTCGTACTCCCTGCCCTGGACGAAGCCGTCTAGTGCCACGCGCTCGGGGATCTCTTGCCCCGGCTCGTAAATAACGCCCACGCCCGCATGGATGGTCACGCGAGCGAAGTAGCGCACCTGCGCCAGAGGTGTCTCGACCTCTGGCGCGGGCGCGACGACAAGCGCCGCCACTGGCTGTGCTCGGCGCTTGTTGCTCATCAGGACACGCAGGTCGTGTACAAGAATCCGGTGGTCGCGCCGCCGATGACGAACTCGGAGTCGCTGTGGCTGGTCTTGATGAACACGCCGCCGCGGACGCCACGAAGGCTGTCGACGATCTCGGTCGTCTCCATCGTGCCGAAGCGGAAGGTGTAGCCGAACGTGCGGGTCGCGCGGGGCGACGGGGTCCGCTCGACGCGGATGAGCGCCGTGCTCTTGTTCCACAGGTAGTCGCTTGACGCCGACGCGCCTTCGTGCGCGCTGTTGTACTTGGCGCGACCGATGACCACGTTGTCGAGGCCAAACGCCTCCGCGAAGAGTTGCTCGTTCACGCGGAGCGGCACATCGCCCATCGTGGTCGCGGAGCGCGACAGGATGTACTGGAGCACCTTCGGGTGGTTGCGGAGCTTTATCCAAACCTGCGCGCCGATCACCATGGTGTTGGGGCGCACGAAGCAGGACTCGATGGCGTCCTCGATCTTCTGGATGGGGTCGCTGGTCGCGACATCCCAGCGGTCAGCGCCAGAGAGCGCCGCCGTGTTTGCGCCGTAGTTGCCCGACGCGAACGCCACGTCCGCGACCCGCTTCTCACGCGCGAGCATCAGGAAGTTCATGACGATGTCCTGCGCGTAGATCTTGGGCTGCAAGGGCGCATCGGCGTTGGCGATCTCGTCGTTGCTGACGAAGTCCATCAGCGCGTAGTCGCTGACCGCGTAGGTCAGAGAGCTATCGATGTTGTACTTGACCTCACCGGGCATGCCGCGGGGGCTGGCGACCGCAGAGGCCGCGACCTCCTGCATCGTGGTCACCGGGAAGCTGAAGATCTTGTCGCTACGGTGCTTGACGTTGAGCACGGGCAGGACCGAGTCGGCGATGTACTCGCGGTTGTTGTACTGCACCGCCAGATTGGTCAACGCGCGGTCGATGTGGACGGCGCTCGGGGAGAGCGACATCAGGTGAGCGGCTTCGGCAGCGCCGATGCCGTGCGACGCGAGCATCGCAGCTTGGAGGTCTTTGATGGAGGTCATGATGGTTCCTGATCAGCCCTGGAGGCTACCAATGCGGATGTCGATGGCGACGCGCTCGCCCGACGATGCGGACTCCATCGCGTAGCCGATGGTGGCCACGTTCAGACCCGCGCCGGGGGCCGCGACGATGACGCCGCCGGAGCTGTTGCCCACGGTGAGAAGTTGCCCGCGGGTGATCGAGCCCGCGGCGACGCCGGGGAAGATGCCGCTGGTCACGACGTCCGCGCCCGTCTGGGTCGAGACGACGGCCTGATGCGACAGGCCGAGAATGGCGATGGTCAACGGGTCGGGGCTCGCGCCCGCGGGGAGCGCGGCGGTGTTGTCAGCGCCCACGGCGTTGACCAAAACTGCACCCTCGACCGCGGTGAGCGAGCTCACGGCGAAGGGCGCGACGGACTGCGGGGTGCGACGAGATGTGGTCATGAGGATCAGCCTCCGAGTGCGGCGGTGAGGGGAGCGAGGGCCTCATCGCGGAGATCGCGGGAGGCACGGAGCAGGGCGTCCTTGTAGGTCATGCCGTGCGCCGACATGAGGGCCGCGGCGCGCGAGTCGGCGGCGTCGGCGTGACGGACGGGCGCAACGATGCGCGACACCGGAGCGCCGCCAGTGGGCGACACGCGGGCGCTCATCAGCTTGGCGTCGGACGCCGGGGCTTCGACCGCCGGGAAGAGCGCGTCGAAGGTGCCGCGGTCGGCGCGGCAGAGCTTGGCGAGGCGGTCGCGCGAGGCGGCGGGGGCGCGGCCTTCAGCGATGACGCGGTCGCTGCACTGCGCGGCGTCTGCCATCTGGGTCATCTCCATGCGCTCCAGCATCGCCTCGAGGGCGGCGATGATCTCGCTGTCGGGGCTGGCCGGGTCCATCTGCATCCTGGAGGCGAGGCCCGCCAGCATGCTCTTCATCTTCTCGGGTTCCATGATCTTGTCTTCCTTGACCGCAGCGGCGGTCGGTACGTGGACGCTCTCGGGAGCGAGAGACGCCGCTATCGGGTCGCGTGCGGTCAGCGCCGCCATGCCATCGAGAAATGGCCGATTGGTCAGCGCGACAGAGGTGAGCTTAGGCCCGATGCCCTCGCCGGATGCAGGGTCGATGGCACCGAACACCACCGCGGGCGAGCAGTAGGCGTACTGGCCCATGCGGATGCGCTCGACGGCCTCCGGGTCCACCCAATCGACGTGCGCGTAGAGGCCCGCATCGCCACGGCTTTCGAGGCGCGTGACCCACCCCACGGCGGGCGCGCCGTGCTGCATCACGCCGGGTGCCGTTGGCATCTCGCTGGCGTGCTCGTAGTCGATCGGGACGCGCTTGTTCTCAGTCGCCTCGAAGTTGCGGACCAGCGCGTCGAAGGTCGCCGGGTCGAAACTGAAAGCGCCCTGCGAGTGCCCATCGTAGGTGCCGCAGCGCGCTACTTGGATGACGCTCTGTGAGACGGGGTCCGCGGTCATGACGATCGGGCAGTTCATCTCGGCACCAGGAGGGTATCGCCCTCGAGCGGGTCGGGTAATTGGAGCATCTCGCGCGCGGCGGCTTGCGAGATGTTGACGCCCGCCCGCACGGCCACGTCGAGGCGATTGGCGAGCTCGGTGAGGTCTTGCGCCGGGTCGGTCGCGAAGGTGATCTTCGGCACGGGCGTCCCGCGGCCAAACATGCGCTCCACCATCGGGCGGATGAGGTCGCGCCGTAGGGTGCTCGCGACGGCTTCGGCATCGCCGCGGGCGATCATCAGCGTGACGCGTTCGTGCACCTCGCCCAAAGCGCGGTTGCCACCGTTCTCGCCGACCTCTGCGGAGAGCGTCGAGCCCACGACGGCCTTGCTCATCTCGCCGTTGCAGAGCGCGACCAGGTGCTCATGGAGAGCGTTGACGTTGGGGGCGTCCAGCACGGTGAGCTTGGTCGTGTCGGGGATCACGATGGACACCGTCGAGGACATGGCCTCGATGGCCTCTTGCAGCGCCGCCACGTCCTCGGGGGAGGAGCGCACTGGCTTGTCGGGCGTCGAGCCGCTGGAGTACTCGCCAACGCGCAGACCGCGACCCGCCCACTCGGTCAGCGCGAGGAGGTCGCGCATCCCGAACTTTTTAAAGAGGGCGTACCAGCAGACCGTTCGCCCGATGCCCTCTCGGGTCGGGTAGCCGCCGCGGATGCGCGGCCTGTGCACGACGAACTTGCCGCTCGGGAACACGTCCAGCGGCACGCCGGGGAAGAGGGCGAAGGCACGCTCCGCGGAGGTCTGCTCTATGCCCGTCGCGCCGTTGCCGGTCGCGTCCCACAGGTGGAGGCGCCAGTCGGTCGCGTATGCGAGGCGCCGCGGATGGACGAACTCGATCGCCTCGGGACGGCGACCATCCGGCGACCAGATGACCTCTGCGACCGCGCGCCCGTAGTAGACCGCGGTCATCATGTGATGCAGCAGGTCGCGGAAGCTCAACGCCATGTCGCCGCGCGACTCCAGATCGTTGAGCGCGGTCGTGACGTAGTCGGTGACGCGCTGGTCGTCGCCGATGACCTGCCACGACGCCCCGGCGACGAGCGCCTCGCGTTGGAAGAGCACCGCGTGGAGATGCGGGTCTGTCTCGCGTAACTCATCGAGCACGTCGATCCACTGCCACAGGTAACCGATATCGGCCTGTCGCTGGACCGCGGAGAGCGCCTGTGGGGTGAGCGCGCTGCCAGCGCGGTACTGAAAGCGATCGTTGTACGGCGCGCGCGCCAGAAACGCCGACGGCGGTGCCTGGAGGGCGGCGTACTCAGAGCGGGAGAGGGGGGCTACCATGCGCGGCCTTGCGACCGTACCAGCATCGGGCGCACTTGCAAAGGAGGGAGCGGGCGGTCAACCACAAGGTCCGTCAAGGCCCACACAAGCGCGTCGAGCCGGTCGGGGCTCGAGGTGTCCGTCGCCGGGTCCCATCCGGCGCACTGGTCCTCGAGGCGCGCGAGGAGGCCCACGTGCGACACGCGACCCTGCTCGTAGAGCGCCGCGACCGGCTCTGCCCGCAGCGCCTTGCCGCGGCTCGCACGCACGGCCACGACGTGGCACGCGGGGTCGATCGTGCGGAGCACGCTCGCAACTAAATCACCGCCGTTGTTGACCTCGGCCACGATGCGGTCGGCGCGATGGCGGCGGTACGCCTCGACTGCGCGGCGCGCCCACTGCTCCGCGGGGTAGGTGCCTGAGAGATCCTCAAGGACGTAGGCGCGCCCGTCGAGGCCGACGCCGGCCACGATGATGCCCGTCTCGTCGCTGTCGGCATGCGCGGTCACTGCGGGGTCGATGGCGACCACGATGCGCCTCATGGCGGGCGCTACGTCCACGCGCGAGGCGTCAAACATTGCCAGCCGCCACAGCGCGCCGGGGGCATCGTCCAGGATCTCGCCATCGAGCTCCTGCCGCCCCAGGCGGGTCGAGCCGTAGCGCGCGGTGAGTGCCGCGACCACACCGGGCGCGAGGTTGCTGGCGTTGTCGGCGGTGCGCCCTCGGGTGATGGCCGTGGTCGAGGCAAGCGCCAGCGCCCGCACTAGCGGCGTCGGCCTCGGGGTGGTCGTGACGCACACGCGAGGGTCGCTGCCGAGTCGCAGACCCATCTGCAGCTGGTCCCACGCGTCGGGGTAGCGCCATGCTGCGAGCTCATCGCACCACGCTGCGTCGTGCTGGGGGCCGCGTAGCTGATCCGGCTCCTCGGCTGAGTACGTCGTCGCGATTGCGCCCGACGGCCACGTCAAGCGGCGCTTGGATGGCTCCCACACAGGCCGCTCGGAGTCAGGCGAGCACGCGAGGATGCCGCTCTCGCCCTCGACAAGCACGTCGCGAACGTCCGCGGCGGTCCTCGCCACCAGTGCCACGCGCCGCGCCTTGCCCGATGCGACGATGCTGCGGACCCACTCCGCGCCCGTGCGCGACTTGCCCCAACCGCGACCCGCTAGGATCAGCCAGGTGCGCCACTCCCCTCGAGGGGGGAGTTGCTCGGGTCGCGCCCAGTAGCGCCACAGGTGCATGGCGCGCGACCGCTCGGCGGGGGAAAGCTCCCGCCGAAGGTCAGCGACCCGTAAGGCGGTTGAGCTTGGCGAGCAGGGCGTCATCATCGACCTCTACCGCGACCTTCTCCGCAGCGTGCTCGCCCGTGAGCTTC
>Ga0209086_10003511_pt1 | contig 11890 bp, 6 predicted proteins | sample M_130207_XF_Meta_FD_187312 | JGI IMG/M metagenome (GOLD analysis project Ga0209086, IMG submission 187312) | Freshwater microbial communities from Lake Montjoie, Canada to study carbon cycling - M_130207_XF_MetaG (SPAdes) (version 2) | ecosystem: Environmental > Aquatic > Freshwater > Lake...
CATATAAGTAGTTCATAACGTTTTTCAATTGTTATTATTGAATCTAAAAATTTAGTATTTTCCAATAAATTAATAATATCTAAAGCAGAATATGCTTTTTCATAAAGTTTTGTACATAATAACATTAAATCTTCTAAACTTGTTTTTTTATTAACAGATTTAGTTAATTCCTTTTTTAACCAGTCAAGTTTATGTTGTTTAACATCAGCTAATTTAAAAATATTATTTAAATTATATTGATATAGATTAACTATTTTATCATCAATAACGGGTTCTGGAATATATATTTCGCAAAATCTTGATAAAATAGGTTTCATTAAATTATATTTATCTTCGGCAATAATAAAGAAACGTGTATTGTGACTAAATAATTCAATACATCTTCGCAATGCTGATTGGGCATCAAGTGTTAGTTTATCAGCATTTAAAAGAACAACACTTTTGAATGTATTTCCACCATTCGAATTTATATGAGTTTTTGCGAAAAACTTAAGTTCTTCTCTTATAAATTTAATGCCTTTACCATGTGAACAATTAACATACATAACAAAAGATTTTATTATCTCTCTATTATTTTCATAAATTTTATGAATAAATTCATTAACAATTGTTCTCTTACCACTACCAGTGGGTCCATGGAATATTATATTCGGTATTTTATGTATTTCATGAAAGTAATTTAATTTATTTTTTATAGATTGATGTATTTCAAGCATTTAGAGTCTACTATATTTTAAAAAGTGTTTTTATATATTAATATAACGCAATAATATATAAAATAAATATTTTTTAGAAACTTATTACTCGATATTTTTTTCTATGTAATTGACCAAAGACTTATAATACAATTCATACGATAAATTGGGCACTATTTGATTTGTATTCATTGTTACTGAACATCCACCTGTTCCCAATAATGAAACATCAAAATCAATAATTCTTTTATCAAGAGCCTTGTGAATTATTTTTTCAACAATATCTTCCCTCCCCTTTTTAACATGTAAATGTAATGATAACTTATTAGAAGGTAACCCGAAGAAATTACATGTATCAACAATATATTCAAAATCATCAACGTTTAACGTACCACATGTATCTGATAAGCATATATTATCAACATTCATTTTATTAATCATTAAGAGTTTATTGACTATAAAGTCATTATCTATTTTACCTGATATAGGACATTCATTAATACAAGAAACATATAATTTAATAAAAGGAAGTTTTTTTCTGTATCTATTCTCTTCAAAACTATACATCATTTCATATATATCAGAGTAAGATTCATCTAATGTTTGCTGTGTATTTTTGAGCTGAAATTTTTCTGAAACTGAAGTAATGAATGAAAAATGATTCATTTCAGTATAGTTAATAACCTTTTTTAATTGTTTTGAATTAGCTACAAGCATAAAGGTATTTGGTCTTACAACCCCGCTTAGATTGTGTATAGATTTTTCATACAAATTAATATCTCGAAATAAATCAATTGAATCCTTAAATACCGGCAATACTTTTTTTGAAACTATTGAACCTATTTCAATGTTTTTTGGATTATAATTAAACTTAACATTGTGATATAAGTTTAATTTCTCTTGAAGAGTAAAATTATCTTGTTGTTCTCTTGGTAATGATTGTAATCCATCTCTTAAAGTAACATCAAATGGTTTTGGTTCTCCTAACATATAATAAAACTTGCTAAAATCAGGATTTACATAAAAAGATTTCTTAAAGTCTAAAGCACATTTTGGGTAAAGTTTTCTGGATAACATTTTATTAAATTATTTAAAGTGTTAGCCTTTAAGTAATTTAGATTTATAAATTTTAAATATAATAAATAAACTATATATATATATATGAGTGCTTTGGTTACTGTACAATCACCATCAAAACAACTAAATCAACTAGTTATATCTGAAGAAAATATAGTACGGACATTAAACGGTAGTAATATAAGAATAAGTTCTGATGATGAAAAAAATAAAACAATGATACAAAATATAAAATCATATGTTTTTCAAGAAAATATGAAAACACCATATGTAGAATTAGGAACATTTTTACCGAAAATTATAAAAAGTATAAAGGATAAACCTGAATTTACAAAGTTATTTGAATTATTTGATGACATTCAACATAACCGTTTAGAAGATAACTTGTCTAATTATATTAAGGATGCTCAAACAGTAGACAATTTAAAAAATTATATTGATACAGTTAATAATCAAATAGATAATATTCCTGTAGATACAATTGCGATTAGAGGTGGTTCTAAAAGACGACAAACAAAAAGACAAATTAAAAAAGGCGGTTCTCCAAATTTACAGGATATAATTGGCAACATTGAAAAAAAAAGAGAGTTAAATTATTACACTATTATAGGTGTAAGTGAAGAAGAGCCAGTTATAACTCCACAACTTTTAATTTATTTTGAATTTAACTTTAAAAGCGGAACAGAAAATTCTAATAAACTTGCTAGATTAAATAAAAATATTAATGATTTAGTAATGGTTTCAGTTAAACTTCTGAAAGAATGCGCTGAAGCCATTTATAAAATAGATAACTCGCCAGTTATAGAAAACCATACCGTTATAGAACACGACGACAGAATATTAAGAGAAAAAAAAGAGAAAACAACCGAGTATATACAAAAACTAGACGATAACTACGCGAAGTTTATAACTGACAACAGTAAAATAGAAATTGAAGGCAATATATACTTATTTAATTATGAACCAACCACAGAGACAAAGGCGAAGGTAGTTGCTGGACCATACAAAGCAAAAATGGTTTATGATATGAAAAACCAAATGGAAACCCAAACGGAAAATCAAATTGAATCATTAACTTGTGAAAAATTTAATCTAAATCTATTAAATTTATATATTAGAGAAAAATTAAAAGAAGAAAAATCCGACTTTCTCCAGGCCGAGTTAGCTAGAACAGGGTCGGAGAGGGGACAAATTCTAGAACATGCTCTTTATAGACATAATATGCGTAACCCGAGACTACCAAATGGGGATGAAGAAAATCAATTAATTAGAAATTTAGGGTTAGAGGATGAGGATATTGATAAACTATATGAATATATAAAAATAGATTTTAATGATTTACAAAAAATTATTATGGACTTAGGAAGTGATACAGAATTAGGCAATAATCTAAATGGTACAAATTTTCAACCTAAATGGTTTATTAAAGATGATAATATGCCATTCAAAAATTCAAATAACTATATATGTAAAATATTTGAAGGAGTTCCTTACTATCCCATTGTCGACGGGATTATTAATCAACGACCCGTGACAATGCCTTGGTGTTATCAAGCAAACTCAATATCATTAAGTCAATTATCAAATAGTATACAAGAAGATATTCAAAATAGTTATACAACACCTATATATCAGTCTATTATCGCATTTCAAAATGATGAAGAAGTTAATAAAATAGTTGATATATTAAATGAAATTATAAAAAGAGTAGGAGATGATAAAGAAAAAATAGAAAAAACAATAGAAGCGTTAAATACATATATTGAGAACAAAAAAAAAGTTATACAAGCAAAAAAAAGTGAAATAATGGCTTATTTAACTGCTGGTACATCTTTGTTAATGATTGTTATTATTGGTTTAAATTTGTATAACAAGTACAATGCTTTTACAGAGGCTAGTCTGTTTGAAAAGGTTGGTACGACAGTTAAGACAGCGGGATTGGCAACATTTTTAAGCTCGTTTACTGCATATTTACCTACAATTATCGGAATTTTAATCATGCTTATGAGTTACGTATCTGAACCTTTTAAAAAAATTCTCTGGATGGTATATGATAACTTTTTAAAAAAAATTTTTATAAGTTTTGGTTTAACATCACTAGTAATCGATGAAACAAATTATGATAATATAAATAATGGTATTAACAACTTAAGAGAAGCTATTCAAAGTAATGATCAAGAAAAAATAAAAGTTATTGCTGATAAACTTGTAAAAGCTAGTAATATAGATAACATTATTAAAAACATAGATGACATAGCGAAAGGCGGTTCTAGAAAAAAACGAACAGATTACCAAAACTATAAAAAAACATTTAAAAAACGAAACAAAAAGGGAATAAAAAATAAACTAAAATCAAAACATAGATTAAAAACAAAAAGGTATAATAAAACGAAAAAACTAAATATGCGCGGAGGCGTTAATTCTTCTTTTATTCCTCTTGAAATATTAAATGCGGTTGTAGGAATTCAAGATTTATTTATGTTTCCAGAAAATTATCCTATTTACAACACTTCAAGTGTATTTGATGAAATTTATAAAATAATATCAGAAGTTAAAGTGCCTGTTGCTGTTTCAAACCAAATTATAGAGTTATAAAAATGCCAAAATGTTAATATATATATATTTTCTATATGTATATTATAATATGACTTCATTTATTGAAAATAATAAAGAAAAGTTTTGTTCATTAATATTTTCTATAATTTATTTGGTCAAGTCTCTAAGAAATACAAATATTAAAAATATTGAATATACAAAACAAGTTGATTATTTAGATAAACAATTTGTAAATAAAATATATTCAAATAATGAAATAATCTATGTTAAAAATTTAGATGAAAAAATACAAAAAAAATATACTAGCAATCAAAAATGGATAATAACTCAATTTTATGATTATGAAGGAAAATATATGTATGAAATAGAACCGTATTTTGAAAATAGAGTATTAACTAACACTACTAAAATATTAATAACACCTGATAAGATTGTAAATTCCACTATGGAAGAAAAAAATGTTGAAGATATTAATACTTTTCGCGAAAAATATGAAAATAGTTTTTTGTTATATGTGATTTATTTTTGTTTTTTTAATTGTGTTACTACAATTAGTAAAACTAATGCAAAAATTATAAATGTATTTTTAAACGAACCAATTTTGTTTAATAAACTTATGAAAAAAATTGTTAATATGAATAAAAATTATTTTACTGATTTAAACTTTGAAATGAATAATGTATTACCAAGTATAAATAAAATTATTATAAATATACAATTAAATATTTTAAAAATATTTAACATTCAATCTGATGAATTAATATGTGATTTGACTAAAAGTAAAGAATTACAACAAACTGTTATGTCAAATGTAATGAATTTTACAACAAATTATAAACTACAGTTTGTTAAAAAAGAAAATTATGATTTTACAAAAATAAACACAGATTTGTCTCTCTTTTATGAAGCCTACAATAAGCTAATAATTCCAGAAATTCCGGCAAATATTAAAATAAATTATAAAACACCTTATGTTAACAATAAAAATATAAGTATAAGTGAGAGCAAAGATATTGATTTTTTTAATATATTTTATAAAACATTTAATCTGAATTCTGATGCCATGTTAAGTGTTTTAAAATATAATTGTAATGCTTCTACAAACTCTCTTATAAATTATAATAAATCAAAGTTAGAATTAAAATCTGGTTTAACACAACAAGAACGAAATGATATGAAGATTAATACAACTACTAATTTAAAAGAATTGGCTGTATCAAGCGGCGGCAAAAAAAGCAAACATAATAAAAGTAAACACAAAAAAAGCAAACACAAGTTTAGTAAAAAAATATATAAAGGAGGAGTTGTAGCTGTATCTGCACTAGGTGCTACCGGTGGTTATATTTTGGCGACAGAATTATCGGCGGCGGCATCAGCTGGCTATGCTATGGTTGGAACTGGTGTCTCATATCTGGGAGGAGTTCCAGTTGTCTTAGTTGCGTTAAAAGCTGCTGGTGCTGCCTCGATGGGTCCTGTGGCAGGTGTTGCGTTAGTTTTAGTAGGAAGTTATGGGTTATATGACAGTTATAGAAGAGAAGACGCTAAATTATTAGCAGCTGAAGCTGAAAACATCGCGTCTGAAATGGGAGGTATTAATACTGAAGCACAAGATAATAGCTTTGATTTTAGTCAAATAAAAGAAGCAGAACCACAAAAAATAGGAGAACAAGATAGAATACAACAAGGAGAACAAGATAGATTACAACAAGGAGAACAAGATAGAATACAACAAGGAGAACAAGATAGAATACAACAAGGAGAACAAGATAGAATACAACAAGGAGAACAAGATAGAATAGAAGGACAACAAAAATTAGATGTAAAGAGGTTAGCAGACGAATTTAACTGGAATAACCCACCCTATTCCTCAACATCTCAACCTACATTAGGTATAAGTGAAAATCCTGAATGGAATTATTTAAATCCACCATATTCCTCAACATCTCAACCTGCATTAGGTACAAGTGAAAATCCTGAATGGAATTATTTAAATCCACCCTATTACACAATGTATCAAACACCAGCAGGAATGCCGCAATTAAATACAAATAATGACTTTAATATGTACAATGGATTTTTACCACCAGGTGAACAAATTACGATGCCTCAACAAGATTTTTCTGTTTTTAATACATGTACTACGGTAGGTGCTTTAGGACTTGTTGGTGTTTATTTATTAAAAAAATTTATAAAACCATCAGCCCCAGAGCCAGCACCAGCAGCACCAGCAGCATCACTTTTTCCACCAGCACCAGCAGGACCAGCAGCACCAGTAGCACCAGCAGCACCAGTACCAGCATTAGCAGCTATAAGAAGGCCAAATGTAAATATATACGGAAATAGAGACGCACAAGCACAAGCACAAGCAGCAAATGTAGCAGCGGTACGAAACGCAAATGTAAATGTATACGGAAATAGAGTCGCGCATCAAGCACAACGGGTAGGACTTGGCGGAAAAACTCGAAAAAGAACCAAAAAATATACAAAAAAAAGAAAATATAAAAAATAAAATAATAATTATTAAATCAATATTATTATTTTAAACGGAATTTGTTAAAGAATGAGTATAAGGATTATTTTTAAAAGCATTTAGAATATCAGGTTGAATACGGTCACAACCAGCACATTCATTGTAATATTGTGGAGCTCTGATTGCGCCATATGTTTGCGCAGATGGAGGCAATCCTGTTAAAGTAGAATAAGCAGGATTTACTCTTCCATCTAGGCGATCAGTATCAGGCTTAATAGTACTCAAGTGCATTTGTTGATTGAAAATTTGAGTTCCTCCTTGATTTGGTCTATTAACAATGGTTTGAGACTTAATATCATTATTATGTTGACGATAAGCCGCAACATAACTCATGTCTCCATAACCAGTAGCATATCCACCGGCAGCGGTATAATATTCACAACTAGTTGAATCTCTTTGTGTTGGTAGTCCAGGCATAGCATTATTAACATACATACCTTCTTTCTGATTATTTATATTAAAGTCAACAGCATGTAAATTTGTTTCTTTAACTGTTGTAGGAGTAGTATCTTGAGGGTTATAAACAGGTCCCTTAACCATTGATGAAGTTCCAGCATCACCATAAACACGAACATTATTAATAGTTTCATCTTTGCGAGTTGGTCTAAATATATCCATTATTGGAGCAACAACAGCTCCAATGGCGCCACTAAATCCGCTTCTTAATGTTTCAGGTTGTCTAACAGTAGTTCGGTTATTTTCATAATTAGTATGACTTCTTAGAAAGTTATCAGCATCAGTACAATCTCCACGTCCTACAGCTCTTGAGTGATTTATACCTCCTTGAAATGCTTCGTGACGCTTAGATGGTTCAAAATTTTGTGGAGCTGTTGTAGCCTGAGATTCAATTGACCCAGCAGGACCCATATATTCGGTAGCAATATCGTTACGTCTTAAAACGCCCATTTCTTGAATTGGTCTTAAGGTTTCACCTTTTTCGGCACCAGTTGTTGTTAACCAACGATCTTGTGTATTAATAAAATATGTATCAGGTCTTTGTTTTTCTACACGTCCAATCATTTGAGTCGTTGGCGCAGTTTTAATAAAAGAGTTGGCAGGACCTTCGTGATTAATTAGCTCATATTCTAATTTAGGATTTGTATCAACTCTTAATTGATCAACAGTCTTTGGTAACCATTTATCACGAGCTTCCATACCAGAGTTATAACCATTACTACCATTAAATCCATATCCTTGGTCTAAACCAGGTCCAACCATAACGGTGTCAAATGGTTTGACGTTATTGTTTTTCATGCCAGGGTTAACACGTGATTGATAAAAATCACTTTGATTAGGCATACCATAAGCCCATTGCATATTTTGTTCAGGTTTGAAAAGAGGAGCTTGTTCAATTTTTTTGATAGTTTGCGAACCAGAACCAATCATATTATCTAAAACAGATTCGTTAATATTCATCTCATATGTTCTACCCTTTACCTTGCCACCATTAAAAGGAATCATATTATTGTGTTTAAATTGTTGAGAATCTAAATAATTCCCAGTTAATGAATATATTTCTTGTGGATTTTTGCTTACAGGAACATGGTTTCTAACCTTTTGTTCATATAAGTTTTGATTAAAGTATTTATCCGTAGCCACATTTGGGTTAGGATATTCTTGAACAGTATCAACTAATTGATTAATATTGCTAACAGGATAATTTTGAGGAGGAATATTTGTGTTTGGTAAGTAGTTATCAGTTTTGACACCTAAGTTGCTTCTAATTCCCATATTGGTAAAATTTTCTTTTTGTCTTAGAGATTGTCTTATTTCTTTTTTAGAGCAATTTTCATTTGATTGATTTGATACCACATACATACCGCCTAATGCTATTAAAGGGATTGCTATTTCCATATTTATATATATAGAGTATTATATTTTTATTCACATATAAATCCACTTTTTTAAAAAGTTGAGCAAAATATTTTTTTACTAAAACTAATATTTTTTTCACATTTTCTCTTTCGTTCCAACACCATTTAAAAGTGAATTTAAAGTTGTTGACAAGAGTTTGTTTGTTGACATGTTGTTGGACCTGCTACATAACCACCTCTAATTAAATTATAGCTTGATGGTAAGTAATTTTTAGTTTCATTCACAACACAATCTCTCTTTGGGGTAAAATAATCTTTCTCTAAAATTCTTGTACTTAAGTTATTTTGAAAAGGTATACATACATTCACTTGAGGGTTCAAGGGAGGATACTGCCAATCAACTTGTTCTAAATCACGATACCACCACGCTGGATTTGTTGCTCTGGATTGTTCAGTAAATAAATTATTACATGTCGGATATTGAATAGCTTCATTTGGAACATTGTAGCTTTTATAATTATCTTTTCCTAAACAATCTCTGCTTAATTGTCTGTTAACACCTCTCAAATCGCTCTCTAAATTAATTGTATTTGTTCTTAAATTTCCCCCCCATTTTTGTATAATAATTTGCGGGTCTTCCATATAACAAGGATTGGCACCATTTCCAGGAACATTCAATATCCATCTACCTGGATCAGTAGATTGCTGTAATTCCTTTTTTGTTCTACAATCGTCATATTTAAATCGTGTACTAGCCATTTTATATTTATATGATATATTTATTTAATAATTAATAATTTAAAAATTAATTACTACATAAATTATTAATGGAATTAGTATTGAATAAAAATAATGCACCAACTTTGTGTCTAAATATGATTGTTAAAAATGAAAGCAAAATTATTACAAGATTATTTGATTCTGTTTCTTCAACTATTGATTGTTATTGTATATGTGATACAGGTTCTACAGATAATACTGTGAGTTTAATTACTGAATATTTTGATAAAAAAGGTATTCCTGGAAAGGTTGTTGTTGAACCATTTAAAAACTTTTGTCATAATAGAAATTTTGCCTTACAATCTTGTTTAGGTATGTCTGATTATGTATTATTACTTGATGCTGACATGATTCTTGAATCAAAAAACTTTAAGAAAGAACAATTAGCCAGAGGCGATTGTTTTCACATACTCCAAGGTAACGAGTCATTTTATTATCAAAATATGAGAATTGTTCGAAATGATGGAAAATATAAATATGTTGGAGTAACTCATGAATACATTGATACACCATCTGGTAATATAACATCTGGATTTCAAAAGCATGAATTATTTATTAGAGATATTGGTGATGGAGGAGCAAAACATGATAAATTTGAGAGGGATATTAGATTACTTCTTGATGGCATTAAAGAAGAACCTAATAATGTTCGTTATTATTTTTATTTAGCTAATAGTTATCACGATTGTGGTAGGTTTGGTGAAGCAATTAATGTTTATAAAAAACGTATAGAACTTGGCGGTTGGATAGAAGAAGTTTGGTATAGTCATTATAGAATTGGATTATGTTTTAAAAATATGGGAAAGATGGAAGATGCTATTAAGTTTTGGTTAGAAGGTTTTAATTACTATCCAGAACGATTAGAAGGTATGTATGAGATACTTCAGCATTATAGAATCCATTCTAAGCATCAACTTGGAGATATGATTTACCAAAAATCAAAAAATATATTAGATATGAAAAAAAATCGAGACAACTACTTATTTTTACATAATGATATTTATACAGATAAGATTTATTATGAGTACACTATTATTGCTTCTTATCTAGGTGTTAAAAACATTAATAATGAAGTAATAGAAGTTCTTAATAATTCTCATTCTGATGGTGACATTAATAATTTATTAAGTAACATGAAATTTTATAAAGATGTTCTAACTCCTATTTCTAAAATTGTTCTTGATAATACAACAGTATCAACTGTTAATAATGAAGATGTTAATTTTATTTCATCATCTAGTTGTTTAATCCCAAATATTAATGAAGAAGGATATCACATGAATATTAGATATGTTAATTATTATATTAATGATGGAGGCGGATATTTAAACTGTGATAAACATATTATATCGGTCAATAAATATGTACAATTTGATAAAGATTTTAATGTTAAATCTGAAAAATGGTTTGATTTAAATTTTGAAGATAGAAGATATATTGGAATTGAAGATGTCAAAATTTTTAATGATATTGGCTCTAAAGATTTACTATTTATTGGTACGGGATATCATAAGAATGACAAAATTGGTATTGTAACAGAAAAATATGATATAGAAAATTTTAAAATGAACGCAAGGGAATTAACCCAAGATTTTAATAACTCTGGTTGTGAAAAAAATTGGGTATTTATTGATTATAATGATTCAACACATGTTGTATATGATTGGAATCCACTTAATATTTGTAAAATAAATTATGAAAATAATAAACTTGAAAAGGTCGCAAAGAGAGAAACACCTCGAATTTTCTCGAGAATTAGAGGCTCAACATGTGGATTTAAATACTCTAAAAAGATAGATGAGATAAAAAATGGCAATATTACAATTGATATTGAAGAAAGCGAAATTTGGTTTGTTGGTCATATTGTTTCTTACGAATCACCTAGACACTATTATCATGTTATTTCTGTTTTTGACTCACAAATGAATTTATTAAGATATTCTGCTCCATTTAAATTTGAAGAAGATCCTATTGAGTATTGTTTAAGTATTGTTGTAGAAGATGAAAGAGTCCTTATCAATTATAGCAGTTGGGATAGAACTACACGAATTGGAATTTACGATAAAAAATATATAGATTCAATTGTAAAATATAAATAAACTTATATTATGAAGTATAAATAATTTAAATGTATTATTATTTATATTTTAATGAATAATAACGTAACATTTGTAACATCATATTTAAAAATTTATGATTCTGAGTATGATGAAACCAAAACATTTGAAAAAAGATTGGAATTATTTATGAAAATTGTTGAGCTAAATATAAATATATGTTTGTTTATTAGCCCTGAATATAAAGATGTATTTGAAGTAATCTCTAATAAATATAGCAATTTAAATATTGTTGAAATTCTCTCTATTGAAGACCTAGAATTTACAAAAATTGGAAACAAAAATACCGATTTATTAGTTTTACCAGAGAGAAGAAGACAT